>Ga0302320_10000142_pt1 | contig 154394 bp, 133 predicted proteins | sample Bog_T0_3_FD_202130 | JGI IMG/M metagenome (GOLD analysis project Ga0302320, IMG submission 202130) | Peat permafrost microbial communities from Stordalen Mire near Abisko, Sweden - Bog_T0_3 | ecosystem: Environmental > Terrestrial > Soil > Wetlands > Peat | place: Sweden: Abisko, Stordalen... | reverse complement strand
GCATCTGGTCGCGGAGATAGGTTTGAATCTGCTCGGCCATTTCCTGGAAGAAGGTGCTGGTGGTGCGTCCGCAGCCGGGGCAGGCGGTGACTTGCGGGGTGAAGCTGCGAATGCCGAGCGATTGCAGGATTTGCTGCGCCACGCGGACTTCTTCGGTGCGATCGCCTCCGGGGGCGGGGGTGAGCGAAACTCGGATCGTGTCGCCGATGCCTTCCTGCAGTAGCACGGCCATGGCCGCGCTTGATGCCACGATTCCTTTGGCTCCCATGCCGGCTTCGGTAAGTCCGAGATGCAGCGGATACTCGCAGCGCGCGGCTAGTATGCGATAGACATCGATCAGATCCTGCACGCCGCTGACTTTTGCGCTGAGGATGATCTGGTCGGAGCGCAGTCCGTGCCGCTCGGCCAGCTTCGCCGAGCTTAGCGCGCTTACTACGATTGCTTCCATGGTGACTTCGCGGGCGTCTTTCGGCTCGGGCAGGCGCGAGTTCTCGTCCATCATCTTGGTCAGCAGCGACTGGTCTAGCGATCCCCAGTTCACGCCTATGCGCACGGGCTTCTGGTGCTTCGCGGCAACTTCGATCATGGTGCGGAAGTTGTCGTCGTTCTTGCGTCCGATACTGGCGTTGCCGGGATTGATGCGGTACTTGGCCAGGCCCTCGGCGCAGCCGGGGTATTTGGTTAAGAGGAGGTGTCCGTTGTAATGGAAGTCGCCGACGATGGGCACGCGCAAGCCCTGCTTCTCGAGTCCCTCGACAATGTGGGGGATGGCCTTGGCGGCATCGTCATTGTTGACGGTGACGCGGACGACTTCGCTGCCGGCTCGGGCCAGGGCGGCGACCTGCTTGATGGTGCCGGGGATGTCGGCGGTGTCGGTGTTGGTCATGGACTGCACCATGACTGGGGCATTGCTGCCGACGCGGACTCCGTTAATCGAGGCGGTATGGGTTTTTCTGCGCTGGATTTGGGCCATGAAGCTCTATTTTAAACCAGGACCGCGAAAAGAGCGAAATGGCCGAAGGCAGAGGCAGTGCACGCACGCGGGCGAGGGCGCCCGCGCCACACTGGCTACGGCATTCTTGTGAGACCGGGCAATGTTTTGACCAGGTCGTTGTAGATGACCATGACGGCGAAGAGCACGAGAAAGACGAAGGCAGCCTGGTAGATGCGTTCCTTGATGGGGAGGCTGATTTCTTTCTGCATCAGGCTCTCGATGAACAGGAGCAGGATTACGCCGCCATCGAGAATGGGGATGGGGAGGAGGTTCATGATGCCGAGGTTCAAGCTGATGGCGGCGGAGATCAGCAGGAGCGGGGTCCAGCCTTGCTCGCGGGCGGCCGCGCCGACGGCGCTGCCGATTCCGATGGGGCCATCGACCTGCCGCATCGAGACTTTGCGCTGCACCATTTTTTGCAGCAATTCGAGGATCAGGAAGGAACTTTTCTTGTTGTCCGCCAGGGAACGTTGCAGCGCTTGCGGAAAAGGCAGGCTGATCACTTTGGTGGGAACGCTGGCGACGCCAATGCGATAGCGAGCTTCAGAGGCGGAACCTCGGCTGTCGAGGATCGGCTTCACCGTAAAGCTCAGTTTCTGGCCGTTGCGGAGGATGCCAAGTTGCAGAGGCTGATCCTTGGTGCGAGTGAGCAGTTGGATGAGCGCCGCCAGGTGTGGAACGTTCTGCCCGTTGGCGGTGAGGATGCTGTCGCCAACCTTGATGCCTGCCTGGGCGGCGGGCATGCCGGGTTCGACCGTGGTGAGAGTCACGCTGGATGCTTTCGGCACCCAACCGACGTCCCCGTATTGATTCGGTCCCATCGGTTCTGGAATCAGGACTTTTTCCGTGATGTTGCCGTCGCGCTCGATGCCAAATTTCAAGGGCTGATTAGGGCTGAGGGCGGCCTTGATGTCCACGTCTTCCCAGTTGGGATTGTTGACGCCGTCAACCGAGACAATCTTGTCACCGCTTTGGATGCCAGCTCTTTCAGCGGGTGTATCGGGGTTCACCCATCCCACAACGGTCGGTTCATCGACCACGGCGAGGTACTCGTAATGCACCATGTAGACGCCGGTAAGAAGGGCGATGGCGAGCATGATGTTCATGGCCGGCCCGGCGAGAGCGATGATGAAGCGCTGCCAGCGCGGATGCGACAGGAACTCGCCCGGATCGCCGGTGCGGTCATCCATGGGATTTTCGCCGGACATCTTGACGTAGCCGCCAAGGGGCAGGGCATTAATGCGGTATTCCGTCTCGCCGCGCCGGAATCCGACCAAGCGCTTGCCAAAACCGATGGCGAACTGTTCCACGCGGACGCCGAAATACTTGGCGACGGCGAAGTGGCCGAACTCATGAATCAGGATCATGAAGCCGAGCACGATCCCCATGTCAAAAACGGTATGAAGGATGGACAGAATTTGCGGCATCTTCTCAGATTACTCCATATTTCTTGTTATGAAATGGCTCCGATGGGCGATCCCTTTCGGCGGCGCTTTTTTACCATTGCGCTTGCCAAAAGGCGGGCTTCGGTATCCAGAGTCAGTACCTTCTGTATCGATTCCAGACGCCCGGCGGGCGCTACCGCCATCACTTCTTCTATGATGCGCGGAATGTCCTGGAAATCGATCTGTTCGTCGAGAAATGCAGCCACGGCGACCTCATCGGCGGCGTTGAGGGCTATGGTTTTTGCGCCTCCGGTGGCAGCCGCTTCGTAAGCCAAAGCCAGACAGGGGAATTTATCCAGGTCAGGAGGGCAGAAATCCAGACGCCGTAAGTCATTGATAGAGAAGCGTAAATCGGACGGGATGCGTTCGGGATAGGTCAGGGCGTACAGAATGGGCAGACGCATGTCGGTCACGGAGATTTGAGCAAGTATGCTGCCATCCACGAATTCGACCAGGGAATGGATCGTAGACTGTGGATGCACAATGACTTGCACGCGTTCCGGGGGCAGGTGGAACAGGCGGCAGGCTTCGATTACCTCGAACCCCTTGTTCATCAAGGTTGCAGAGTCGATGGTGATCCTTTTGCCCATCTTCCAGGTGGGATGATTGAGGGCTTGTTGCACCGTAATTGAGGCAAATTGCGACTTGGGCGTATGCAGGAACGGACCGCCGGAGGCGGTCAGCCAGACGCGGGCTACCTCTTCCATACGGCCGCCGCGCAGGCACTGGTGGACGGCGTTGTGTTCGCTGTCGATGGGGAGCAGGGGCTTACCCTGCTTTTTGGCCTCGGCGGTGATCAACTCGCCGGCGACTACCAGACATTCTTTGTTGGCAAGGCCGACGGTTTTTCCGGCGCGGACCGCTTCGTAGGTCGCCTCGAGGCCGGAGACGCCGACGATGGCGCTGACTACGAAATCCACTTCGGGATGGGTTGCGACTTGAATTGTGCCGGGTGCGCCGTGGACGACTTCGATTTCGGAGATGCCGGCGGCGCGGAGCCTGGCGCGGAGTGCGGCGGCATGTTGCTCGTTGGCCAGCGAAAGGATGCGCGGCTTCCAGCGCACGGCTTGCTCGAAGGCGAGTTCGGTATTGTTGCCGGCGGCTAAGGTGGCGATCTGAAAGCGGTCGGGATAACTCTCGACCACGCTTAACGTGCTGCGACCGATCGAGCCGGTCGAACCGAGGATGGCGATGCGTTTCATGCGGCGTCTTGAAGCTCTATTGTACGGGATGGCGTTGTACCCCGTGGAGGGAAGTGAAGAGGTCAAAGGTCAGATTGCAGAGGTTAGAAGGCCGTCGTCCACCGGTGTCGCTAAACTCCGAGTCTTTTCACTCTGCAATCTGACCTCGAACCTCCGAGACGTCAGCGCGGCGGGCGGGTGGGCGGCGACAATGCCTGAAGAAGAGACTGAAAGTCGGGAGGAGGTTCGCGGTCCAGGGAGACGGTGGCTCCCGTACGCGGATGAATGAACTGAAGATGGGCGGCATGAAGAGCTACGCGCGAGATGCGGCGGTCGTCGGCTTCGGCGGGATGGTACTTTCTGTCGCCGATGACCGGATGGCCGATGGCGGAGAACTGCACACGGATTTGGTTCTGCAATCCGGTGACGAGGGTGACCCGGACGAGCGAAGCGGCGCGCAGACGGCGTTCGACCGAATAGCGAAGTTCAGCGCGGGCGGCTTCATGTCCAGAGGCGGTGGTCAGGCACTGGAACATTCCCTGGCGTCGAAAGTAGTGGACGAGCGTTCCTTGTTTGGCGGCGAGATGTCCGCGAACGACTGCGAGGTACTGCCTCACGGGAGTGTGGGCGAGGAACTGCTGGACGAGTGCGTCGCGATCGGCGTCGGTTTTGGCAAAGAGCAGGACGCCGGACGTAAAGCGATCGATGCGATGGACGACGAAGGCACGTTGCTTTTTCGTTTTCAGTTCGGCGGAAAGCAGAGACCATGCGGACGGGGCGTCGGAGCCTTTGATGGGGACGGAGGGAAGTCCGGCGGGCTTGTTGATGGCGATTACGGCATCGTCTTCGTAGAGCACGGCGAGGTCGCGGGAGGGGCGTGGAGTTCGGCGATTCTGATTTCCGGGATGGTAGCCGCGCTGGCGTGAGCGTTTTTTCATATGCTGCGAAAACTGTGATGCACTCATGCCCGCCCCTTGCAAAAAGCGCAAGGAGCGGGGCACCCTTGTAATCTTCGAAGGCGCGTCGAGATATTACTGCAGCAGCCGCCAAGCCCCATACGCCCACACGACCGGGACGGCGAAGAGCATGGCGTCGATGCGATCGAGCATGCCTCCGTGGCCGGGGAGGATGGTGCCGGAATCTTTGACTCCGGCGCCGCGCTTGATTAGAGATTCGACGAGATCGCCTAGCTGGGCGGCGATGTTGACCACCGCTGACAGCAGAATGATGGGCCACAGTGACGGCTGCTCCTGGCCCCACATCCCACCTGGGCGGTCGATCAATCCAATTCGCAGCAGAGCGGGACTAATTCCAGGTTGATGTTGAATCCACAGCGTGCCGATGATCACGCTGGCGAGTACCGATGCCACCGCGCCTTCCCATGTTTTGTTCGGGCTGATCCGCGGAGACATGCGATGGCGTCCCAGCGACTTGCCAACGAAGTAGGCGAAGATGTCTCCCGCCCACACGACGAGCAGCGTGTAGATGGTCCAGATCGCGCCCGCCGCCAAATGGCGTAACTCAACGAGGAGCGTCATCGGGATTGCGATGTAGGCGAAAGCAAACACAGAAGCGGCCGCCGCTGGATAGCCGGTTGCAAGTTCGGCTCGGCGCATACCTAATGTCAGAAAAACGAAAGGCGCCAGCGCTGCCGCCACCGCGAGTCCGTAGAGGACGGCTGCCGTCTCGTCCAGCGGCGTGCGATTGGTGGATACCACTACTACGAACGCAAAAAAGAGTGCGACGAAGGCGTAGGTTGCGAGCGCCATCGGCTGGACTCCGTAATGAGGAACCAATTTCAGGAATTCGGCGACTGTCAGGAGCGCGATGGCTCCGGCTACGATGGCGAGCACGTAGAGGGGCGCCTTCAGCACGAGCAGCAGAACGACGGGGATCAGCACTGCGGCGGTCGCGATGCGCTTGATCATTTGCCGGGAAACTGCAGATCCCTCGCTGCGCTCGGGATGACAAAGTCTTCTTTTAATTGCCCGATCTTTAATTGCCCGATCAACGCTTTCCCTCGGCGTGAGTTCGGGCCGCCGCATGCTGCGGGGCATGACCGTCTTGTGCCAGGCCACCGTAGCGGCGCTCGCGCTTCTGATATTCTTCGATGCCTTCGAGCAGTTGAACGCCGCGAAAGTCGGGCCACAGCGTTTGGGTGACGTAGATTTCGGCGTAGGCAAGTTGCCAGAGGAGGAAGTTACTCAGGCGCATCTCGCCGCTGGTGCGAATTACCAAGTCGGGGTCGGGCAAGCCGCGGGTGTAGAGATGATCGCTGATGGCCTGCTCGTCAACTTGCAGGTGACCGAGTCCGCCATTGCGGGAGGCGGCTTCCGCCAGCGAGCGGAAGGCGTCGACGATTTCGCTGCGGGCGCTGTAGTTCAGCGCCAGGGTCAACCGCATGCCGGTGTTTTTGGAAGTGGCGTCGCTCGCTTCGGCCATTTCGCGCTGTACCGACTCGGGTAACTCGTGCTGGCGTCCGATGTATTGCAATCGGATGTTGTTTTCGTTCAGGGTTTTGATTTCCGCCTTGAGATAGCGGCAGAGAAGGCGCATGAGGAAATCGACTTCCGTTTTCGGACGTTTCTTCCAGTTTTCTTCGGAGAACGCGTAGAGCGTCAGGGCGGGAATTCCGATGCGGGCGGCGGTTTCGACGGTGGAACGCACGGCGGAGACGCCGGCGCGGTGTCCAGCAACGCGCGGCATGTGACGGCGGCGCGCCCAGCGGCCGTTGCCGTCCATGATGATGGCGATATGCTGGGGAAGCCGCGCTGAATCCAGCCGCAGGTAAACGTCCGATTCCTTGCGGTCCATCTTCATGCCAGGCGGAACCGTGTGTGGCAAGCCAACCTCTCGAAGTCGAAGCTAACACAGGAAATCCAGTGTGTGCAATGCGATAGAAGAGGCGGGTTAACTGCGTTTTACGCCGTACGCATCCAGCACATCGCGAAGAGTTACGATGCCTTCCAGTTTGTGCACATTGGCGCGGTTGACGACCGGCAGGATTTCAATCTCGTTCGTCCCCATGCGCTCCAGCGCCAAATCCAGCGAATGGTCGGGGTGAACGTGCGGAAAATCGATCGCGTCGACCAGATCGGAGATCTTCCTGTCCGCGTTTTCCGCCAGTTCCTGCTCCAGTCGGGACAGATTGATCACGCCAATCACGCCGCGTAGGTCGGTCACGAGCCAGGTTCGCGCTGCACTGGATCGAAACCGCTCCAGCGCCCCGCGAACCGTCATCTCGGCGGGAAGCAGTTCGCCCGGAGCGTGCATCACTTTTGAGATCTGGCGCTGACCATGGCGTTGTCGCGCCTTCGACGACGGCAGATGGATGCCATCCTGTACGGCCAGGGCTTCGTAGATGGGCTCGTGCTGCAATCGCGAAGCAACGAAGAGGCTCACCAGATTGGCGATCATCAACGGGACGATGACGGCATAGTCCTGGGTCATTTCAAAGATCATCAGCACCGACGTCATGGGAGCGCGCACGACGCCGGCGAAGACAGCACCCATTCCGACCAATGCGTAGGCGCCGGGAGTCGCCGTGTAGGCGGGGAAAAAATGGTGCGCCACGGTTCCCACGGTGCCTCCCAACATTGCGCCAATGAACAGAGAGGGGCCGAAGATGCCGCCCGCGTTGCCGGTGCCATAACTGACGGTTACTGCGAGAAGCTTCAGCACCACGAGCAGCGCCATGAGTTGAAATGCCATGCGTCCGTTCAGCGCCTCGCCGACATAGCCGTAACCAACGCCCAGAACCTGCGGCACAAACCAGCCCATCAATCCGACGACCAAGCCGCCGACCACGGGCTGGAACCAGACCGTCTTTTGCGGGAAGCGCAGGAAGCGGGCGCGGATGCCGAGCAGGATTTTAGTGAAGGCCGCCGAAACCACACCGCCGGCTACGCCGAGCACAGCATAGGCGGCAAGCTCCACGGGACGGCCGAGTTGGTATTGCGGAACTTTGAAGAGAGGGTGATCGCCGAGGAACACGCGCAGGACGATCCAAGCCGTCGCCGAGGCCAGCACCACCGCGCCCATCACGGGCGCGTAGAGATCGCCGGTGATTTCTTCGAGGGAAAACAGCACCGCTGCCAGCGGTGTGTTAAACGCGGCGGCAATGGCCGCGGCCGCGCCCACGGGGATGAGTTTCTTGACCTGTTCGGTGCGCAGACCGAGAAGGCGTCCGAGCACGGAACCTATGCCTGCGCCGACCTGCACCGAAGGGCCCTCGCGGCCGAGGGGAATTCCGCTGGCGAGAGTTGCCGAGGTGCAGAAGAACTTACCCAGCACCGTGCGCAGGGTGATGCGGCCATCGCGCGCGAATAAAGCAGCTTTGGTTTGCGGCACGCCGCTGCCGCGCGCATTCGGAAAATACTTATACAGGAGATAGCCGATGGTGAGCGAGCCCGCGACCGGAAATAGCACGCGCCGCCAAGGAGCTCCGCCGACGGGGTAGAGACGCATCCCGAGACGCTCGGTGAGGACGATGAAGGCGACCACCGCCAAGCCCGTCAATGCGCCGATGACCAGCGCCAGGATCATGAAGATCTGCCCCTCGCGTTGGCGCAGTTCGGACAGGCGATCCAAGAGCCAGGTTTTCCAACCACCGGTCTTTGTCGTCTGGATGTCTTCAGTCATGGCGAAGAGATCTCTTCCTTAAGAGAATATCTCACGGGATTGGGAAGGCGGCCCGGATCTGAGCCGCCTTCGCCGCACGCTGGTTAGTGGTCGAACGCGAAGTGGCCAACCCGGTTCTGTTGCCAGCACTGTTCGTTTTCCTCGTGACAGAATGGTTTTTCCTTGCCGTAGCTGACGGTACGAATGCGATCGGCGGGAATGCCCTCTCGCACCAGGGACTGTTTCACGGATTCCGACCGGCTGGCCCCGAGGGCGATGTTGTATTCCTCGGATCCGCGGTCGTCACAATGCCCTTCGACAAGGACCTTGACGTTGGGATGATGGACGAGAAATGCTTCGTCAGTTTGGACCGTTGGCAACTCGTCACTGCGGATCGAGTACTTGTCGTAGTCGAAGAACACATCCTTGACATTCTTGCTGAACAATTCCTCATCCGTGGGTGAAGGTGCGACGCTGGCGACTGGGGTATTGACGGTGATGCTGGCGGAGGCTTGGCTGGTTCCACCCGGGCCTTTGGCGACCAAGGTGTAGGTTGTCGATGCCGTTGGCGTGACCGACCTGGAGCCAGACGACGTCAGTTCGCCTACTGAGGCGATGGTAACGTCGGTGGCGTTGCTGGTCTGCCAAGTCAGTGTGGATGTTTGTCCCTGCTGAACCACGCTTGGGTTCGCGGCCAGAGTTGCGGTCGGAGCGATTGGCGCGGGTGCGGGCGGCGGCGGCGGTGTCACTTTGGCTGCCTTCTTGGCGCAACCCGCCAGTGCCAACACTCCTGCAAGCGTGAGTAAAGCAAGTGTCTTTGTTCTGTTGTTCGGCATATTGAATCCTCCTCGATTGGAAGAAATGTTTGGAATCCTGTGGAGCGATGACCTGCGGACAACCTCCGGCGAGCCGCGAAAAAGGGCATACGCCAAAGCGGAACACTTCCAGCGGCAGCGACAGAGATTGAGGGGTTCTAGAGCGACAGGATGACAGAATCAGCAGCGAAGGATGGTGTCGTCTTCAGGCGAGGTAGCTGAGTAAGGGGCTGCCTCTGGAAACGAAGTCCACGATAGAACGACGACGGCGGAAATCAGGCGAATGCCGATGGGTTTTAATGCGGACCGCGCAATGGTTGTCCGCACGCGGGCCGCTTCCCGCGCAGCCCGAAGTGCCGTAACCGGACCATGTACGACCGAGTATGAACCCTGGATGCCGGGAAAGAAAAAAATCGTCAAAACGCAGAGAGTGATCACCACAGCCAGTTCGCACCCATTGCGGCCAGAAATCATTGACTTACAGTAATTATATCGCAGAAATTCAGCAGGTCGACAGCTTTCCCAACGTCGCCGCAACTGGAAATCCAAGAATAAGTTACACCTGTTTTACGACTGTAAATTGAAACGGGAAGCCTCGGTTGGGGCGGCCCCGCACGAGTGGACGGGGCCGCACGATCCTCTAAGCGCCGAACCGTTCGGCGGCGCGGGCCTTCGCCTTGGCGGCTTCTTCTTCCCGGTTCTTGGGTGGAGCGGTGGTGTCGAGCGAATGGAGAAGGCGGGCGGAGATGGCGGCGATTTCATCGATGGCGGCCAGAAATGCGTCCTCATTGGCCTTCGACGGTTTGTTAAAACCGGTGATTTTTCTTACGAACTGGAGCGAAGCGGCTCGAACCTCGTCTTCAGTGACGGGCGGATCGAAGTTGAAAAGGGTTTTGATGTTGCGGCACATGCGGTCGCCCTCCGGCTTGGATCGTGAACCAACCCCGGGACATTTTCTCATGGCGAGGCCGGGGGCAGACCATCGGCAGGAGTCGCCTCGGCGCATCTGTCAGGCGGCAATCGGTTGACATCGGGTATGTACCATGGTACATATGTACCATGATCGACGAATCGCAACTGCTCATCGAACGGGTCCAGACCGGCGTCCGCATGGAAAAGCGGCTGCTGAAGGTGCTCAAGGGGCTGGCCGAATACCACGACATGTCGCTGGGCGACCTGCTGGAAGGCATCGTGCTGCACGCCTTCGACGGCAAGACTCCCTTCAGTGGCGAATCGCTGAAGCGCATCCAGGACCTGAAGAAGTTCTACGGCCTCGATCTCGATTCCAGCGCCAGCCACCGGCTCAAGGAAATCAAGCGCCGATCTGACGCGAAGCCAGCTGCCAAGCGCAAATGACCGGCGAAGAGCTGATCGCACAATTCGAGTCTAGCGCGACGCCCGCTGACGGTTTCCATCACGCCGACCACGTCCGGTTGGCATTTGAGTATCTGTGCCGATACCCGGCGCTCGAAGCGCTGGAAGGCTTTTCGGATGCGCTGAAGCGATTCGCCGCCGCGCAAGGGAAAGCGGAGCGGTATCACGAGACGATCACATGGGCTTACCTGCTTCTGGTCCGCGAGCGCATGGCTCGCGCCGACCGCGCACAGAGCTGGGAAGAATTCGCCGAGCGTAATCCCGACCTGTTGCGGTGGAAAGGCGGTATCCTCGACCGTTTCTATCGTAAAGAGACGCTCGATTCCGACCTTGCCCGGATGGTTTTCCTTTTTCCCGATCTAATCGGTCTTTCTTGAGGCAACCCGACTTGAGGCAACCGGGCTTGAGGCAAACGGGGTGTGTCCTCGATCACGCCGCCGATGTTCATCCGTCCTTGAAGCCTGGGCGCAGAGGCGTTAGTATTCCCAGTCGCGCTGAATTGCGATTTATCGAGGGCTCATGCCGCAAAATTACGTTCCTATTTTTCTTTTTCTGGCGGTTGTCGGGATTCTGATTCCTTTTACGCTGGCGATTGCCAGTATCATCCGCACGCAAAGCCCAAATCGCGTGAAGCTCATGCCCTACGAGTGCGGCATCGATCCGTATGACAGCGCGCGCGGACGCTACACGATTCGGTTTTACATCGTCGCCATCCTGTTCGTGGTATTCGATGTGGAGACAGTGTTTCTGTTTCCGTGGGCGGTGAAATTCAAGGCGCTCGGCGTCTTTGGCCTGATCGAGATGCTGGTGTTCCTTGGCATTCTGATCGTGGGATATGTGTGGATCTGGAAGAAGGGCGCGTTGGAATGGGTGTAGCTTCCGCCAGCAGTGGTCCGGTCGCTCCCGATGAGACGTTCAGCGCGAGCCGTTGGACGAAGGGGAATCTGTTGTTCCCTACGCGCATCGTGGTCAATCCGTTGCGCGTGAGCCGCGTGAAGAAGCGTTGGTTTGGCAGCAACGAAGAGAGCATTTCGATTTCCCAAATCGCTTCGGTGAGAATTTCGACGGGGATTTTCTGGTCCGACGTTCTGATTGACTCGACCGGAGGGACGGATCCGATCGCCAGTCACGGGCATCGCAAAGGGGACGCGCTGCGCATCCGCGATTTGGTGGAAGGTTTTCAGGCGGGGCGGCGCTAACATCGTTGCCGCGATGAATCGTAACGAGGAAGCGCCGGTGGGACGCACGGTTTTCCTGTCGCAAAGCGGTGGTTGTGACGACCGTCATTGACGGTGAGGCAAGCAGATGTTAGAAGTGAAAGTTTCCAGAAACTAGTGTTTGAATTTTTATTGCGATTTTGAACGATAGAACCCAGCATGGCCGAGGAAGTCAAGACTCCCGCTCCACCGCCGCCGCCCCAACCCCAGCCGGCCAAAACCGGGCCGTCTGGGGGCTCGGAAGGTGAGAAGAAGCCGACGGCGGAAAAGCCCGCAGCGGCGGAATCCGCCGCGCCGGCGAAGCCGGCTGCTCCCGCGGGTAAGTCTGACGTTCCCGCCAAGGCCGCCGCGCCCGCCAAGCCTGCAGTGCCCACACCGGTGCCTTGGACCTCGCCGCTGGTGGAAAAATATCGCAACCAGTACGGATCGGGCCTGGAAGCGCTCACGTATTTGGGACAGAACTACCTGAGCGTCGACCGGTCGCTCATTCCCGACATTTTGCGGCGGCTGCGCGAGGACGAGCAGTTCGACTACTGCGTCGACGTGACGGCCGCGCATTATCCGAAGCGGGAAAAGCAATTCGACGTGATCTGGATCCTCTATTCTTTTGCGCGCAATGAACGGATGCGGGTGAAGACGCAGATTGCCGACGGGGCTTCGATTGCGTCGGCGGTCTCAATCTGGCCGACGGCGAATTGGCTGGAGCGGGAAGTCTATGACATGTTCGGGATCCGGTTCGATGGGCATCCTGACCTGAAGCGCATTTTGCTGCCCGACGGCTGGAAGGGCTATCCCCTGCGCAAGGATTACGGCATCTTGCAGCAAGACACAGAGTGGGTGCAAATCAACCTGGGGATCGAGAGCGGACAGTGAGCATCTCCGAGAAAGGCAACCCGAATGCTCTCGCGAACGCGGTATCCAATCTTGATCTGGACACTCCCGAGAAGCCGTATCTCGATTCGAACGAACTCATCATTAATATGGGACCGCAGCATCCGGCTACGCACGGCGTGCTGCGCGTGATTCTGAAGCTGGACGGCGAAAAAGTCTTGGGCACGGAGTGCGTGATCGGATACCTGCACCGCGGCGTGGAAAAGATCGCCGAGAACCGCACCTACACGATGTTCAATCCCTATGTCGACCGGATGGACTATTGCGCCGCCGTGTCGAACGGGTTGGGCTACTGCGAAGCGGTCGAGAAGCTGATGAATGTGGAGGCGCCAGCGCGGGCGCAATATATCCGCGTGATTTTGACGGAACTGAACCGCATTGCCAGTCACCAGCTCTGGCTGGGTACGCACGCGCTCGATATTGGAGCGATGACGCCGCTGTTTTATACCTTCCGCGACCGGGAGGAGATTCTTAAGATTTTCGAACGGTACTGCGGGGCGCGGCTCACCACGCATGCGTTCCGCATCGGCGGCTGCCAGTACGAGACCTACGCGGGGTTCGAAAAGGACGTCACGAATTTCCTGAGCTTCTTTGCGCCGAAGATCGACGAATACGAAGCGCTGCTTACCACCAACCGCATCTGGCTGGAGCGTACGAAGAACGTTGGCGTGATTTCCGCGGCGGATGCGATTGCGCTGGGCGTGACCGGACCGGTGTTGCGCGCGAGCGGCGTGAAGTGGGACCTGCGCAAAGCGCAGCCATATGCGAACTATTCCAAGTTCGATTTTGAAATTCCGATCGGCGAAAACGGCGACACGTACGACCGATACCTGGTGCGGATGGAGGAGATGCGCCAGTCGATGCGCATTATCGAGCAGGCGGTTGGCGGCATTCCAGAAGGCCCGATCATGGGCAAGGTGCCGAAGGTGATCAAGCCGCCGGTGGGCGAAATTTACCATTCGATCGAAGCGCCGAAGGGCGAACTGGGGTATTTCATCGTGAGCGATGGCTCGACGCAACCGTACCGTTTGCGCGTGCGTCCGCCATCATTTGTCAATTTGCAGGCGCTCGACATCATGGTGCGGGGGTTGCTGATCGCCGACGTGGTGGCCGTCATCGGCACGATTGACATCGTGCTCGGCGAGGTGGACCGCTGATGCCGAATTTCGTCATGTCGTATCTCGGGAGCACGGTGACACCGGGGCAGGCGGGGAATCAGTTCTGGGCGCTGATGTATGTGCTGATTATTTTTGCGGGCGTGTCGGTGGCAGTGATGGCGATGAACTGGCTCGAACGCAAAGCGCTGGCGCACTTCCAGATTCGACTTGGCCCCATGCGCGTAGGGCCGCATGGATTGCTGCAGCCCTTTGCCGACGCTCTCAAGCTGATGCTCAAGGAAGACATCATTCCGACTGAGGCCGACCAGTTTGTGTTCTGGGTCGCGCCGCTGATCGGGCTGCTGGCGTCGTTCACGGTTTATACGGTGATTCCGTTTGGGCCATCGCAGGCGGTGAGCGACATGAACATCGGCATCCTGTTTATGCTCGGGGTCTCATCGCTGGCTGTGCTCGGCATTGTGGTGGCGGGGTGGGCTTCGAATTCGCACTATCCGCTGATCGGCGCGCTGCGCTCGAGCGCGCAGATGGTGTCGTATGAAGTTGCCATGGGACTGGCGGTGGTGTCGGCAGTGCTGATGACCAGCATGAACGCCAGCGGCACGGGCACGCTGAGCATGATCGGGATTGTGCAGGCGCAGCAGCAGCAGGGCATCTGGTTCATTTTCAAGTTTTTCCCGCTGGGCTTCATCGCGTTCGCGATATTTGCCATCGCCATGGTTGCCGAAACCAACCGCGCTCCCTTTGATATGGCGGAGGCCGAATCGGAGTTGACCGCGGGATATCACACGGAATACAGCGGGCTGCGCTGGTCGCTGTTCATGCTGGCGGAATATGCGGCGATGATTGCGGTCTCTTCGATCGCGGTCACGCTGTGGCTCGGCGGCTGGATGCGTCCGTTTCCGAACCTGCTGCAGGCACCGGCGTGGGAGTTCATCTTCTCTTTGTTTCCGGGACTGACTTTCGCCGGGCTGGCGGCGATTGCTTTTATCGGCACGGCGCGTATGCCGGCGCAATCGTTCTTTAGGGTGCAGCGGATCGGACTGGCGGTATTTGCGGCGCTGCTCGGCTTTATCGCACTGCTGCTGCTGGTGATCGCGGTGGCGGGGCGAACGGCGGACACGAGCGTGGCGGCGCGGTTCCGCGAAGGCATCGACTACGTGTATTGGTTTGTGCTGAAAGTTGCCGTCTTTATGTATTTGTTTATCTGGTATCGCGCGACCTGGCCGCGCTACCGCTTCGACCAGTTGATGCGGATCGGATGGAAAGTGATGCTGCCGATCGCGCTGGGCGTGCTGATGTTGACGGCCATCGTGGGGGTGATCGTTTCATGAACCCTGCGCTGAACTCGGCTGCGGCGACGATGAATACGGGCATGGCTCCGGTGGCAACGCCGTGGTTCTTTTATGCCCTGGCGGGAGCGGCGGTGATCAGCGCGCTGTTCGTGATTACGCGGCGGAACGCGGTGCATTCCGCGCTGGCGCTGATCGTGACGTTGCTCTCGGTGGCGGGCCTGTACTTGATGTTGTACGCCCCGTTCGTGGCTGGCGTGCAGATCATCGTTTACGCGGGCGGAATCATGGTGCTGTTCCTGTTCGTGATCATGCTGGTGAACGTCGAGCGGTCGTCGAAGGAGCGGCAGTTCAATCGCATCTGGCCGGTAGGATTGGCGGCGGCGTGCGCGCTGATGGCATTGTTCGTGTCCGCGTTGGTGAAGGGCAGGGCGCTGTTTCCGGAGCGACTGGTGAAGCTGTCCGAAGGGACGAACACGCAGGACATCGCCAAGGCGCTTTACGGAGACGCGGGCAGAATGGGTCAGTATACGTTCGCTTTTGAGATCGCCTCACTGCTGTTGCTGGTGGCGATTTTGGGAGCGGTGATTATGACGAAGAAAAAGATCTGAAACCAGCTACTGGCTTCTAGCTACTAGCTAGCAGCCAGAAGCTAGAAGCTGACTTATGGCTGACATCACCACGCTCCACTATCTCGTCGTTGCGGCGGCACTGTTTGTGCTGGGTGTGATCGGTGTGCTCACGCGCCGCAACGTGGTGATTGTGCTGATGTCGATCGAGTTGATTCTGAACGCGGTGAACCTGAACCTGGTGGCGTTTTCGCACATGTGGGGAAACCTGCACGGGCAGATGTTTACGATCTTTATCGTCGTAGACGCCGCCGCCGAAGCTGCCGCGGGGTTGGGCATTTTGATCGCCTTCTTTCGAAATAGGGAGACGATCAATGTGGATGAGATTGATTTGTTGAAGTGGTAGAAGGGCCGCTATCCGCTGGTCGCTCTTGGCGTGTACTAGGCGAAAAGCGAACGACGAACAGCGAACGACTAACGACCGACGACTGACGACATGTTCTTAAACCACATTTACCTGATCCCGCTCTTCCCGGCCTTCGGGGCCGTGATGATGTTCTTTTTTGGAAAGCGGCTGCAGAAGGCGACCGTCAACGCGGTCTGCGTGGGCGCGGTAGTGGTTGCGTTCGTATTCGCTTGCTTCACGGTCGTCGAATACACACACTTCGCGCATGGCACGGGACATCCGTTCGAGAAAGTCGTTTATACATGGCTGGGCAGCGGCGACGGCCACTTGAATTTTGTGAAGCGCGACGGAACCTCGGCTGCATTCAACGTCGACGCTGGATTCCTGCTCGATCCGCTGTCTTCGATCTGGCTGCTGTTTGTGACCGGCGTGGGCATGCTGATCCACATTTACTCCACCGGATACATGGCGCACGAAGGCGGCTATTACCGCTTTTTTGGATACCTGAATCTGTTCATGTTTGCCATGCTCACGCTCATCCTGGCGAATAACTACATGATGCTGTTCGTGGGGTGGGAAGGCGTGGGTTTGTGTTCGTATCTGCTGATCGGGTTTTATTTTCATCGTAACTCCGCTTCGACTGCGGCTAACAAAGCATTCATTGTGAACCGCATCGGCGACGCGGGATTCATTCTCGGCGCGCTCACGTTGGTTTGGTATCTGGGGTCGTTTCGCTTTATCGACATCAATGCCGCGGCACGCAGCGGACACTTTGCGATTGGCGATCCCATTCTCACGGCGGCCGCCTTGTTGCTCTTTGTAGGAGCCTGCGGGAAGTCGGCGCAGCTTCCTCTTTATGTCTGGCTGCCGGATGCGATGGAAGGCCCCACGCCGGTTTCGGCGTTGATCCACGCCGCCACCATGGTGACGGCGGGCGTGTATATGGTGGCGCGCTCGAATGCCGTGTTCGTGCTGGCGCCGACGGCGATGAAAACCGTGGCCATCGTGGGCGCGCTCACGGCGGTGTTCGCTGCGTCGATTGGCCTCGTGCAGAACGACATCAAGCGCGTGCTGGCCTACTCCACCGTTTCGCAACTGGGATACATGTTCCTGGCGCTCGGCGTGGGAGCATTTGCGGCCGGCGTTTTCCATGTGTTCACGCATGCGTTCTTCAAAGCGCTGCTCTTCCTCGGTTCGGGCTCGGTGATTCACGCCATGAGCGGCGAGCAGGACATGCGCAACATGGGCGGCCTGCAACATCGCATCCCGACTACATTCAAGACGATGTTCATCGCGACGCTGGCGATTGCGGGTATCTTTCCGTTCGCCGGTTTCTTCTCAAAAGACGAAATCCTGTGGCAGACGTGGTCTTCGGAGGGCGGGGCGTATCGCATTCTGTGGTTCATCGGCTACGGCACGGCGCTGATGACGGCGTTCTACATGTTCCGGTTGATGTATCTCACCTTCTTCAGTCCGTCGCGGATGAGCCACGACGTCGAGCATCACGTGCACGAGTCGCCGAAATCGATGACGGTGCCGCTAGTGATTCTCGCGATCTGCTCGATTGGCGCGGGATGGCTGGGTTGGCCGCATAGCCTGGGCGGATCGGATCGCTTCGAGAAATTTCTGGAGCCGGTTTTCGCGCGCGAAGCGGTCGTTTTAGTGGAAGAAGGGAAGTCGGCGCAGTTGGCGGCGGGCGAAAAAGAATCCGAGCACACGGATAACACCGAGTATGTGCTGATGTTCTTGTCGCTGGCGGCGGCAGGCGTGGGCTTCGCTATGGCGCGACGCTCCTATCTGAAGGCTGGCAAAGACTATGTCGAGCCGATTGAGGCGAAGGCTCCGGCGCTCTATACCTTGCTCTACAACAAGTGGTTTGTGGACGAGGGCTACGACTACGTTTTCACCGGACGCCGCAAGATTGGCGACGTCCGTCTGGGCGTGATGGGAGCGGGCGAGGCGTCGTCGTGGTTCGACTCTAAAATCATCGACGGAGCGGTCAACGATGTTGGTTGGATTACCCGTGCCGTTTCCACGCTTTCGACCTGGTGGGATAAGTGGATCATCGATGGTGTGTGCGTGAATGGCCCGGCGATTTTGGCGCGTATGCTCTCGTATCCCGCGCGCTTGTTCGAATGGGGATTGGTGCAGTGGTACGCGCTGGTCATGATCGCGGGGTTACTTGGATTTGGTGTGTATTACGTATGGAAGTAAAACGGCTACTGGCTGCTAGCTACTAGCTCCTGGCAACCAGAGCAGTGCTGAGACGCAACAGGGTTGCTCGCTAGTGGCTAGGAGCTAGTAGCTAGAAGCTGAACTTATGCAGAATCACATATTATCGATCATTCTCTTCACGCCGCTCATCGGCGCGTTCATTCTCCTGCTGGTTCCAAAGGAGAACAAGGACGCGATTCGCTGGATGGCGAACCTCTTCGCTCTTGGCGGATTCCTGATCTCCCTGCCGCTGGTGCCGATGTTCTGGGCGCAGCGTTTTGCGCCCGGCTTCAAGTTCATCGAGGGCACGGCCAACAACTGGATCCCCTCGATTGGCGCGGGTTACAACCTGGGCATTGACGGCATTTCGTTCCTGCTGATCATGCTGACCACGCTGCTCGGTTGGATCTCGATTCTTTCTTCGTGGACGGCCATCGAGATTCGGGTGAAGGAATATTACGTATGGTTTCTGCTGTTGCAAACGGGAATGCTCGGCGTCTTCATGGCGCTCGATTTCTTCCTGTTCTTTGTTTTCTGGGAAGCGATGCTGGTTCCGATGTATCTGCTGATCGGCATCTGGGGCGGACCGCGCAAACTTTATGCGGCCATCAAGTTCTTCTTGTACACGCTGCTCGGCTCGGTTTTGATGCTTCTGGGCATTCTGTTCCTGTATTTCCATCACCACACTCTGACCGGAGTTTTCACGTTCAGCATTCCCGAACTTTATAAGACCGCGCCGCTCATTCCGTTTCAGACTGCGATCTGGCTCTTCATCGCTTTCTTTATCGGATTCGCCATCAAAGTTCCGATGTTTCCGTTTCACACCTGGCTACCGGATGCGCACGTGGAGGCTCCCACCGCCGGCTCTGTCATTCTGGCAGGCGTTTTGCTGAAGATGGGGACGTATGGATTCGTACGTTTCTCGCTGCCGTTCTTCCCGCAGGTGCTCATGAGTTCCGCTCGATTCATGGGGTATACGCCCCGCGGCTGGGTGGTTGGCCTTTCGGTGATCGGCATCGTCTACGGCGCACTGGTGTCGCTGATGCAGAAGGACATGAAGAAGCTGGTGGCGTATTCGTCCGTCAGCCACCTGGGTTTCTGCACGCTGGGAATTTTCGCGCTGAATTCGGCGGGCTTGACCGGGTCTGTGCTGCAGCAGGTCAACCACGGCATCTCGACCGGCGCGCTCTTCTTGATCGTCGGCATCTTGTACGAGCGGAGGCACACGCGCGAAATCGCCGAGTATGGCGGCATCTCGAACGTGATGCCGATCTACGCGACGATCACCATGATCATGTTTCTTTCGTCGATGGGCTTGCCGCTGCTGAATGGCTTCGTTGGCGAATTCACGATTTTGCAGGGAGCCTTCACGGCGAACTGGAAGTGGGCGGCCTGGGCGGCGCCGGGCGTGGTTCTGGCGGCGGCTTATTTACTCTGGCTTTATCAGCGCGTCTTCTTTGGAACGGTGACGAATCCGAAGAACGAAAAGCTGCACGATCTGACGCCGCGCGAAATTCTTACGTTTGCACCGCTGATCGTCATGGCGTTGTGGATCGGCCTTTATCCCAAGCCGTTTTTCCAGATCCTGGAGCAGCCGGTCAACCAACTGGTGATGACATTCCAAAACGGCCCCAATCCGAATCTGCCGGCGAACGCGCAAGTTACGCCTGCTGTCGTTGGCATGAATTCGGGAATGAACTCGGGAATGAATTCGGGAACGGGCGTTGCCGGGACCAGCAGCGCCACGAAAGCGAGCAACTGAGTGCGAGGCATTTCTCCAGTCGAATACCGGTTGATGCTGCCGATGGTGGAGCTCACCATTTTCGCGCTCGGCATTCTGCTGATTGATCTGATGATTCCGGCGGGCTGGAAGTGGATCAACGCGGTGGGCGCGTTTGTCGGCGTAGTGTTCTCGGCGGTGTGCGTGTGGCAGATTCAGGCGACGCTGCCGCCCAGGGGGTCGCTGGGGTTCTACAACGCGCTGCTTGTGGACCGCTTCGCCATCTACTTTTGGTATTTGTTCTTGGCGGGAGCGGCGATCGCGATTCTGGGGTCGGTGCACTATCTCGACATGGAAGGCGAACAGCACGGCGAATACTATTCTCTGCTGCTGCTTTCCGTGGTGGGTATGATGTGCATGGCGGCGGGGATCGACATCGTGCTCCTCTTTATTGGGCTTGAGCTGATGGCGATTTCCACCTACATTCTGGTGGGTTTTTTGCGCCGCGACCGGCGCTCGAACGAAGCGGCGCTGAAATATCTGTTGCTGGGGGCATTTTCGTCGGGCATCTTTGCCTACGGACTTTCGCTGTTCTACGGCATTTCCGGCGGCACCAACCTGGCGGTGATTGCGCGCGCGGTGGCGGCGCAAACTGCGCAGAATCCGCGCAACCCGGTGGTGGTGCTGGCGCTGCTGACGACGATGGTCGGATTGCTGTTCAAGATCGCCGCCGTCCCCTTCCATCAGTGGGCGCCGGATGCATACGAGGGCGCGCCTACCAGCATTGCGGGTTTCATGTCGGTGGCGGTGAAGGCGGCGGCATGGGCGCTGCTGTTGCGCATACTGATCTATGGCTTGTATCCGCTGCGCACGGTTTATGTCCCGGTCATTGTGATCGTCGCGATCGCCACCATGACCGGCGGCAACCTCGCGGCGCTCACGCAGACGAACACCAAGCGTCTGCTCGCCTACTCCTCGATTGCGCACGTTGGTTATATGCTGCTGGCGTTTGTGGCCATGGGAACCTCGCCGATTGGTAGCGCAGCCTTTTACGACGGCTTCAAGGGAATCCTGATCTACCTGTTGGTGTATACGTTCATGAATCTAGGCGCATTTGCGGTGATTGCGTCCCTGCGGCAGCGCAATGTGATTGGCGACGAGATCGACGACATGGCCGGGCTCTACCAGCGGGCTCCGGTGGAAGCTGTGCTCATGCTGCTGTTCCTGCTGTCGTTGGCCGGGATACCGCCCGCGGCCGGGTTCCTGGGCAAGTACTACATCTTTCTCAGCCTGATCGAAAGCCAGCATTACTGGCTGGCCTCGCTCGGCGTGCTCTATTCGCTCTTTGGACTGTATTACTACCTGAAGATCGCGAATTCGATGCTGGTGCGTGCTCCGGTGGAAACGGGGAAGCTCCCGATCAGCGTGGGGATGCGCTTTGCAGTGGGCATCGCGGCGCTGGCCACGATTGTCATCGGCGTGTTTCCCGAGCCCTTTATTCACGGCGTGAACTGGTCGCTGAATATTGCGCAGAATCCTCACGTGGCGGCGTTGGTGAAGTAGCTGCGAACCCGCAATTAAGAGTTCTTCCTTGGAATTGCGAGAGTAAGCGGTGGGCCTTTTTGCATACTCGAGGGGTCTATGAGGATAGTCGCTTGGTTACAGCTAGTTACGACCAGTTTACCCCTGACTCTGGCACAATCGGGCCAAGTCCGCTAGTAGATCAAGCAAGGCGTTATCCGTAAAGCTGGCGGAGCACAAACCCAAGGGTTCGGCGATTGGCCTTTCGTGAAAAACAAGAGATCCTGGAAATGCTACGATCACGCCAGCTTAACTCAGTGGGCCGAATGAGGGGATCGAATGGTCGCAGATCATCGCCCGATCGTCCTGTTAACAGGAGCGTCAGGCTACATCGGCGGGCGCCTGCTAAAAGAGTTGGAGAAAGCGGGCTGGCCAGTTCGCTGTCTGGCTCGACGACCGGATTTTCTCAGAGCGAAAGTTGCCGCTTCCACGGAAATTGTTAAAGCAGATTGCCTGGATCGTAGTTCACTGGCGCCGGCGCTGGCAGGAGTACACACGGCGTATTACCTGGTCCACTCCATGGGATCTCCGGGTAAGTTCGAACAAGAAGACCGCCAAGCCGCGCAAAATTTCGCCGACGTGGCGCGCGATTCTGGAGTGCGACGCATTGTCTTTCTCGGCGGATTGGGAGAGCAGGACCAAGCGCTCTCCGCTCATCTGCGCAGTCGTCACGAGGTTGCCGACATCTTACGAAGTTCCGGGATTCCTACCGTCGAATTTCGCGCATCGATCGTGATCGGTTCCGGTAGTCTTTCATTTGAAATGATTCGCGCGCTGGTACAGCGGTTGCCGGTGATGATCTGCCCGCGCTGGGTTGCCGTCAAGGCCCAACCGATTGCGGTCGAAGATGTGGTGGCGTACCTGATGGCTGCTCTGATGTTGCCGGAGGAACAGTGCAGAGTTTTCGAAATCGGGGGCACCGACCAAGTCAGCTACGGCCAAATCATGCAGGAATATGCCCGGCAATGCGGCCTGCGCAGGTGGATGATCCCGGTTCCAATTTTGACACCTCGCCTTTCAAGTTTGTGGTTGGGTTTAATCACGCCCGTTTATGCCCGCATTGGCCGAAAACTCGTCGACAGTATGCGCAACCCAACTCTGGTGCACGACACCTCCGCATTAGCCGCCTTCGATATCAAGCCGAAAAGTTTGCGAGAAGCGATGGAGAGAGCTCTTCACCATGAGGACCAGGAGTTTGCCCAGACCAGTTGGTGCGACGCTCTCTCCTCGGCGGGCAAGCCGCAGTCGTGGGGTGGAATGGAGTTTGGCACCAGGCTCGTCGATTCCCGAACGGTGCGAGTATCGGTTCCCCCCGCGGCAGCTTTTGCTCCGATCCAGCGCATCGGAGGTTTGAATGGCTGGTACTTTGCCAATGTTCTTTGGTGGTTACGAGGCGCAGTGGATCTCATGGTTGGCGGCGTAGGACTGCGCCGCGGCCGTCGCGATCCCCAAAAACTTTCCGTGGGCGATGCTCTGGATTTCTGGCGAGTAGAAGCCTTTGTGCCGGGTCGCGAACTCGGTCTGGTCGCTGAAATGAAAGTACCGGGCCGCGCGTGGTTGCAGTTTGAGGTGGAACCAAATAGCACAGGCTCCGTCATTCGGCAGACCGCTATTTTTGATCCTGCTGGATTGGCGGGCCTTCTCTATTGGTACATGCTTTACCCTGTGCATCGCTGGATTTTCAGCGGCATGCTCAATGAGATTGCCGCTGCCGCAGGACGGAAGACAAGTATTTCCTCGCTCGGGGCATGACAGTCAGTCTCCACAGAGTCACCTCATAGAATTAACACCCGTGCCGCAGCAGGTCTAACCCCCTCTCCTAATACTTCAGAGTCTCTTGCGTCGGCGCGACTGTCAGTCCGTAGCCGCATTTGGGCTTTGTGTTTGTACCGGCCGGAGCCGCCGTCCAGCTTGGACTTGAAATCACGTTTAGGTTCTGGTCGTACACCTGCGTCGTAAAGACAGTGCTCTTATTGCCTTTTGGAAAATCCGAGCATTCTGTAACGCCATAGATCTCCATCACCGCGCCGAAGGCCCAATTCCATATCTGCCCATCGCTCGGAGTCTTGCTCAACGTCGTTTTCTTCCCCGTCGTCTGATCTTTACTTACTATGTTCCACTTGGCGCAGTAAGTGGTTCCCGCCTTGCAAGAGGAGCTGATCGTTCCGAGAATTGTATCTCCTGGGTTGACAGGCACCGGCGTACTCTCCACCGTGATGCCCTTGAGGCAGCAGTTCCAACTGGCCACGGCCCACGGTCCGGGCGCATACCACTGCAGCACGGGCTGCAGAATGCTTTGCACGGCGTCGATGTCCTCCAGTCCGTTGAAGAGAAATAGCGTCTCGCCGTTATTGATCGACGGCTGCGGCGGCACCGGCCAGGTCGAACTGACTTTGCCATACGAGGTGCTCGTATCGACCCAGATGCTCTCAAGCCAGCCGTTCACTGTGGGCACTTCTCGATCGTTTACCTTCAAGAAGCCCTCCGTCACAAGGGCTCCGCTGGGCGAGTAACGTGGATACCCGCAGGCCGGAGCGTTCGCATCGGCCGTTCCATCCGCATGTTCGATGCGCCCATCGGCCAAGAGCGTCTCTCCCTCTACCGCGCGCAGGACGCACGAGGGATGGAAATAACCGAACGGCGTGATCACATAGCCCTCCGGCACTTGCGGAGGACGATTCGGCCCCGCCACAGCCAAGCCATCCGCCAAACGAGGAGCGGTCGCTTGCGCACTGAGCGATCCCGCGCATACAAGAAGGGCCGCCAGAACAACAAAACCAATCCAATAGGAGCTGCTGGGCAGCCGAAAATCATGCGTCACGTGAACCCTCCTGAATTGTGCTTAAGTCAATAAGTCAAGTTGAGGCTGGACGAACAAGAGAGACAATCACCCCTCTTGGGTAACAAGTATGACTCAACCTGGACCGCGCTCGTTGAGCGCATCAGACGGCTGCCATTGTCCCCCACGATGTCTGTTCGCGTCAATGTCATTCATGTTATTGATTTATAAATACTTTACTCGTAAGTCCTTATTTATCAAAGACCTGGCGGTAGAGGAGCGCCAAGTCTTTGATTCCAAAAGACCGAGATCAAGGGGGTCTCAAGGTCTCCAACCGCAGCTTCTCCAAACTCGCATTCGCAACTGGATTACAATTTCCGCATGCAGAAGCCTCCCGGTAGAGATAAAGACCGTCTCCTCGCCTTTGCCCGCTATTCGGAGATCGGCTTTATTATTCCTGTATCCGTCCTGCTCGGCTTGTTTCTGGGCAAGTTGGCCGATTACTGGCTGCATACGAAGTGGCTCTACTTAGTCGGCCTACTGTTTGGCGCGGTAGTTGGATTTTGGCAGGTGATCCGCATGGCTTTGGGCGCATTTAACAACAACGAAGATGAATGACGCTGAGCATCTCGACGGAGCCGCGGAAAGCCTGCCGCCCGATCCTTCCGGCGGAATCTCATCCGGCGAAGCGTCGCTTGGCGAAGCGACACTTATCGAACGCATCATTCCCCGCATGCTGCGCAATATTCTGGTGGTCAGCGTTCTGCTGCTCGGACCGATGTTCTGGTATGACCGCTGGGCGGGAGCGATTGGGTTTGCCTTTGGGGCGGCCGTTTCCTACGTGAATTTCCGCTCGCTGACGCGAGGAGTGGAAAGTCTGGCCGATCGCATCGTCAACCGGAACAGCCGCGAAAAGGGCGGTCGGATCCTGCTGCGTTTTATGGTGCGATACGGGTTGGTGGCAGCGGTTGCCTATGCTATATTCAAAGGTTCTTCCCTGGCGTTTCGCGGTTTTCTGTGGGGCTTGTGCGTGCCGGCGGCGGCCCTGATGGTGGAGGCGGTATGGGAGGGGTATACAGCGTTCCGGCGGGTGTCGTAAGGTGCGGGCTGTAAAGAAACAGCAGGTCCTTCGCTTCGCTCAGGATGACAAATTCTAAGTAGTACTGAAGTCTGAAAAATTGAAGTCCTAAAAATGGAACAACTGATTTTTACCGCATTTCTAAATCGTCTCTTCGGCCCGGCCGTGCTGGCGTTGCTGCAGGCGCTGCACATTCATCCCAAGCATCCGGCGACTCCCATCTCGAACAGCTTTGCCATGGAACTTCTGGTGGTGGCGCTGCTTACGATATTTTTTATTGCTGTCCGCGTGCGGCTTTCGGTGGAGCGTCCGGGCGGGTTGCAGCATGCGATGGAAGGGATCCACGGCTTTGTCACTGATCTTGCCGGCGACACCATCTCAAATCACTCGGAGAAGTACGTTCCCTATCTGACGGCGCTGGCGATGTTCATTCTGAGCTGCAATCTGATTGGGCTGGTGCCGGGACTAGAATCGCCCACGGCGGTCCCGATTGTGCCGCTCGGCTGCGCGCTGTTTACGTGGTTCTACTATCACTACCACGGTGTGCGCGAGAACGGGCCGGTTGGTTACCTGGCGCATTTCATAGGGCCGCAGGATAAAGACATTCCGATTGTGCTGCGGATTATTCTGCCCATTCTGATGTTACCGATAGAAGTTTTCAGCCACCTTGCGCGCGTGATGTCGCTGACCGTCCGTCTGTTTGCCAACATGTTTGCCGGCGAAATGGTCACGCTGGTGTTCTTCTCGCTCATCCCGCTGGGAATCCCGCTGGTGTTCGAAGGGTTGCATATCGGTGTGTCGGTCATTCAGACGTATATTTTTGTGCTGCTGGCGGCGGCGTATCTGGGCGAGGCTACATCGCACGCACATTAAAGAAGGGCTCAGGGCTCAGGTGTCAGGTCTCAGGAAAATCAACGGCAAATTCCGCTGAGGATTTTCCTGAGACCTGACACCTGGTGCCTGACACCTGTTGTTTGACACCTGCTGTTCAGCGTGAGGGCGTCGACTCTGAGAGCGCGGCGTCAACCACCTCCTGGCGGCAATTTATAAGGAGAAACAACAATGCGGAAATTCGGAATGTTGATGTTGGTATTGCTGATGGCGTCGGTGATGGCGGTGCCGGCGTTTGCGCAGGGTAACGGAAGCGCAGCTTCCACAACCAATTGGGTGGCGTTGACGGCTGGATTCGCGATCGCGCTGGCGGCGGGACTGGCAGCCCAGGGCCAAGGCAAAGTGGCGGCGGCGGCGTGCGAAGCGCTGGGACGCAATCCGGCAGCACGGGCAGGCATTCAGTTGGCGATGCTGCTGGGGTTGGCTTTTATCGAATCGCTGGTATTGTTCACGTTCGTGATGATCTTCCTGAAAGTACAGTGATGGAATAAGTATCCTGTGTCACGAATGTAGGGTTGTGAAAAGCCCCTGCCTGGCGCAGGGGCTTCTTATTGGATCTGCTTTTCCTGAGAGCTGAGACCTGACGCTAGCTCTTGCGTTCGCCGTCCCAGTTGGGGCCGCTGTTGTCGGGGATCTTCTGCAGGGCCTCGACCAGCACGCGGCGCAGGCGGTAGCGGCTGTCTAGGTCCATGCCGACGAACTCGAAGCCGATTTCATTGACGCGGGCGCGGCGAAGAAGAACTTCGCCTTTGATCTTCTTCACTCCCAACGAGATTTCGACGTGGGCTTCGGAGCCGACGCGCAGATTGTCATTGCGCGTGCCCATGCCGCCGCCGAGACTCATTTCCCGCATGACGATGTTCGATTTGCCCCAGGAACTCGACAGCACGGCCGAGAGCGGATGCTGCAAGACGATGCGTTCGTAGCGGCGCTGGCGGACCCAGGGACATCCGGGGCCGGAATCGAGCGGAGCGATGGCTAGTTCCGCGGCTTCGAGGCCGCTTTCGGCCAGAGCTTGCGTGCCGTAACGGGGATCGATTTTGGAGAGCGACTGAATGGCGGCAATCCGCAATTCGCGATGCTGGCTGTAGCCGAACATTTTCTTGGTTTCGGCGATGGTGCGCAGGACGGAGATGGCTTCGGTGTCCCGCAAACGGCCGAGGGACTCGATGGCCTTCAGTTGCACAAACGGAGGACGATTGCGAGCTTCGCCCGCGGTGGCGAGGGCGATCAGGCTGGAACCGGCGTTGCCATCCTGGCTCATGCCGATCTCGTCGATGGCTTCGGGCAGGATGTGGGCGTCGAGCAGTTCGAGCAGTTCAACCAGGGTGCGTCCGCGGTCGGGGGCTGCGCCATAGGCGATCTGGCGGACGATGACGTCCTGATAGAAACGGTTGAAGTCGCCTATGCGCGCGGGCAAAGACTCCAGCAGCAAGTTCACGGCAAGACGGCTCAACAGGCCGACGGTAGAAGCCGCCTGGCGGGGTTGTCCGGTGTCCAGGATGTAGCGCAGATCGTCGATGGCGGGTTGTCCGAGTTCGCCGACGAGATCGACAATGCGATCGCATTCTACGCGCCGCCGGGCGCGGAAAAAACGGTCGGCGAGGTGCTCGACAGAGTTTTTGGGCAACTGCTGCAGCACGTTGATTAAATCGTCGGGCGCCTGGTCGGACTGGATGGCTTCCTCGATCATCTCGGGCAGGCGATTTTCGATGCCGACACGGGAGCGGAGATCCTGTACGATGCCGGGCCGTTCGTGGGCGATTTTTTCCAGCGAGAGGCAGAGCTCGACGACCGCCTTGTATTTTTTGCGGGAGCAGGCTTCCTGCCCGAAGCGGGCAAAGGCGGCATTCAGGAGGCTCTGAATTTCGTTATCGGTTTCCATCGCCAGTTTTTCGGCGATCAGAGCGAGGGTGTCGGGCATCACGTCACCCGGCGCAACCGCGTAGAGGTCGGCGAGTTGACCCAGGCCAATGGCGGTCTTGCGGCGGGGTTCGGCATCTTCGGCGGCGAGGCCGCTGCTGTAGTTGGTAAGAATCTTGGCGGCGATCTCATTGTCGTCGCGGTCAAACAGCAATTCGACGAACTGGCGAATGTTGCGGGGCGGCACGCAGGTGGCTTCGCTGGAGAGCAGAACGCTTTTCTTGCCGGCCTCGGGAATCTCAGCCCAGAACATGCGGTCGAGAATGTCGGCGTGCGACTCCATGAGGATGCCGTGCTTCGACATCTTGTCTTCCTGGACGCGCAAGATCTGACGGAGCGTATCCATCTGCCGGCTCATGTGCTCCATCATCTCGTGGACGGCATTGACCTTGACATCGCCGCGTTGATAACGGTCGAGGGCAAACTTGATCGCCATGCTCTCGGCGGCCTTCATCAAGAGCGGAGTGTCGTTGCCGTCGGCGGTCTTGTTCTCGGAAGCTTGCGCGGCCAGACTTTCGAGCAACTGGGCGAGATTGACTTTGGCGCCTTCGGGCGCCTTGCCGAGCTCGACCTTCAGATTGTCCTGGGAGGAATTGGGATCTTGCATCGCCTGGCCAAAATGGGTGAGCAGGCGAATAGTTTGGATTACTTCCTCTTCCTGCAAGGGCACAACGCCACCCGTCCACTGCCCGCCGGTTTGCAGCCCGCCAGTCACGCCGGCGGGAATGGGAATGCTGGGGACGCTGCCGAGGGGCGCGCCGCCGCCGGGACCCGCGGAATTGCCATTGCTCGCGCCCTGCGCGGCGGCGATTAACTGCAGAAGTTTTTGAGGATCGTTGAGCCACTCCTTGAATTCCGGACCGAGAGCTTGAGCGGCGATCTGGGCCGCCAGCGGAATCTCCCCGGTGGTGGGGTCGGCGGCGACGAACTTGACTTCGTTGATGCGGATAGAGGAATCCTTGTTATCGCCGAGGGTCTCCTTGATTTGCTTGGCGAAGTCCTGGGCTTTAGAGCCACCCATGGAAAAGGCGCGGACGAGACGGGTAAAGTCCTCAAGCGTGACTTTGCGGGAAAACATGATGCTGGAGAGCCCGGCGGCATTCAGCAACTGCGCGAAGCTTCGCTCCGCCTGTCCGGTTTCGAGCGGAATGCCATCGAGAAGAAGCTTGTTGTCGGAGACGCCGAGCAGAAAGCCCGTGTCATTGCTTTTGGGCAGCGCCTCTTGCAGTTCTTTCCACGTCGTCTCGAACTGGCCTTCCGTGCGCTTGTGGGTCACACCATAGAGCCGGGTGTACTTGACCAAAATGTTGAGGCTGTGCAGGAAAGACCGAGCGGACGCGCTGCGGCTGGCATCGGTTTGGACCGCGTTAGCGATAACCGCCTCCTCAATAGCAGAGTGTTGCTAACAAGAGTAAGCGGGAACGATATCGAATGCACCATTACGGAGGTAATTGGGCGAATGGGAGGGCTGGCACGGACTCCCACACGGAGGGACAGGTCCTTTGGGATGTTGGCGCGCTACACTGGAGCCAGGAACCAGTGTCCAGATGAAGATTGGCGTGCTGTTCTTTGGCCTATTGAAAGACGTGGTCGGACGGTCCAGCGAGACCGTCGAACTGCCGGAGGGCGCTCGGGTGCGCGATGTGCTCCGGCACTGTGTACGGGTGGCGCCGCGGCTGGAACCGATGATGCCGTCACTGGCGATTTCGGTGAATCGCGAATATGCCGAGGTGGACCGCGTGCTGCGCGAAGGCGATGAGGTCGCGTTGTTGCCGCCGGTCAGCGGCGGCTCGGGCGAAACGGGCGAGGTTGGGATGGTCCGCAGACCGATTGACCGGGACGCTGTCGTGGGGCGGTTGCAACGGCCGCCTGACGGCGCCGTGGTGATTTTCGATGGCGTGGTGCGGGACAATACGCGGGGGCGCCGCACCCTCTATCTGGATTACGAAGCGTATGAAGCGATGGCGCTCGCGCAGATGGAAGCTCTAGCGGCAGAGACGAGGGCGCGTTTTGTCGTGCGGGCCGTGTCGATCATCCACCGGCTCGGCCGGCTGGAAATTGGGGAGACGAGCGTGCTGGTCGTGGTGGCGGCGGCGCACCGGGGCGCGGCGTTTGACGCCTGCCGTTGGGTTATCGACATGCTCAAGAAAACGGTGCCGATCTGGAAGAAAGAATACTTTGAAGATGGCGCGGTCTGGGCCGACGGAGAGGCATTTCCCGAAGAAATCCGGCGGCCGGGAGGCACGGCGGGGCAGTCGGGCGCATCTTAAATTGTTGTTGAAGCATTTCAGCCATTAAGTTATTAGAAATTCCTGGAATCATTGATGAGCCTTTTCCGACAGCTATTGTCAACCTCACTGCTGATTGCGTTTGCCGGTTCCTGGCTGTTGGCCGAGGAACCGGAAACCACTTTCAAGATCGACGTGAAGCTGGTGAACGTATTCGTGACGGTGACGGATGGGCGCGGGGCTCCGGTGGCGAATCTGCAAAAAGAGAACTTTGTGCTGCAGGAAGACGGCAAAGAGCAGAAGATCGCGATCTTTGACAAGGAGTCGGCGCTGCCTCTGTCGATTGCGCTGGCCGTGGATACGAGCTTGAGTACCAGAAAAGATCTGCCGCTGGAGCTTGCTTCGGCGCGCAAGTTTGCACACACAATTGTGCGGCCGCAGGACGGGCTGGCCGTCTACAAGTTCAGCGAAGAAGTGAGCCTGATGGTGCCGTTCACCTCGGATCTGAAGAAGATCGACGCCGCCATCGACAAAATGCACAATGGCGCGGCGACGGCGCTCTACGACGCGATTTATCTGGGCTCGCATGCGCTGGGCCGCCGGCAGGGAAGAAAAGTGATGGTCGTGATCACCGACGGCGGAGACACGATGAGCCAGGTGAACTATAAAGAAGCGCTGCGCGCGGCCCAGGAGGCGGAAGCGATTATTTATAGCATCATCATTGTACCGATCGAAGCCGACGCGGGACGCGACACGGGCGGCGAACATGCGCTGATTCAGATTTCCTCGGATACGGGCGGCAAATATTACTACGCCAAGTCGCTGGCGCAACTGGACGAAGCCTTTCAGAAAATCAGCGACGAGCTGCGGACGCAGTATCTGCTGGCCTACTATCCGACGCCGCACTCTGCGGATTCAAGTTCGGAATTCCGCCAACTGCACGTGGAGCTGACGAACCCGCCCGCGGGCGGTCCATACCAGCCTCACTACCGCGCCGGCTACTACACGCACAAGGGATGGTTCTAGAGCCCCTCCCTGGATACGTAATTCCGGAATCTAGCTGTTCCAGCATTACTATAAACCATAGATTAGCCCGCTTAGAGCCTCCAGTCTGGCCCGCTCATTGCAATATAAGTTACATGTTTACAATAATATAGAGTACAACTGCCAACGCGAATCGACCTTGGATTGTAAATTGCAATAGCAAGCACAACTACAAGTTTGTTTGGTTTTTGTTTTACCGAGTTGTTGGAAGCAAACGGTGTTTTTGGCCGTTGTAAGTCAACCGGTTTTTGTTGGTACCGTCCCCTTAGGAGGGAGATTCATGACGAAGATTCGCGTGCTGTTTGGCATTTTGACCGCTGTGTTGGTCCTGGCGCTGTTGGTGTCGGGTGCGTTCGCGCAGGAAACCACGGGCGGTTTGCAGGGTGTTGTGAAAGATCCGACGGGCGCGGTGGTTTCGCATGCCCAGGTGGTGGTAACAGCGCCGTCACTGGCCGGCAAGAAAGAAACTGAGACGGACAGCAGCGGCTACTACCGCTTTGCCAACCTTCCGCCAGACACCTACACCCTTGTCATCACGGCTAAGGGTTTCTCGACTGCCAAGCGCGACGGTCTGGTCATCGAAGTTGGCCACCTTCCCTCCGTGGATTTCAAGCTTGATGTTGGCTCGAGTTCAACCGTGGTTGAAGTGAACGCCGCGGCTCCGATCATCGATACCACAACGAATACCACTCTCACCAACATCACCGAGGATGTGGTGCAGGATGTCCCGCACGGGCGTTCGTTTCAGTCGGTAATTCAGTTTGCGCCGGCCGCTCGCAACGAGCCTTTGGCGGGCAGCAACCCTTACAACGGCGGCACCGGCACTGGCGGCACTTCTCCCGGCAACGGCAGCAACGGAAATAGCGTCGGCTTCATGGTCGCTGGCGGCTCCGATTCCGAGAACTCCTATTTGGTGGAAGGCCAGGAGACGGCGGATCTCGCCGGTGGTTTTTCGCACAGCAACGTCCCGTTTGACTTCATCCAGGAAGTCCAGGTCAAAACCTCCGGAATTGAAGCGGAACATGGCGGGTCCCTGGGCGGCGTGGTCAACGTCATCATGAAGAAGGGCAGCAATAATTTTCATGGTTCGGTGTTCGGGCAGTTCGAGAATCAGGCCATGGATGGTTCGCCGGTGGCTTTTCAGCGCTACGACCCCAGTTCACTCCCCAGCGCCATTTCGGGCGCTGTCAACTACCTCGACGCGGGTTACCAGCAGTATCAGCCGATTAAGCCCAAAACGAGCGACGTTCTTCCCGGATTCACGTTCGGCGGCCCGATCCTAAAGGATCGCATCTTCTTCTATCTGGGTTTTAATCCGGAGTGGAACGACCAGGAACGAACGGTCAACTACGGCCCCACCAACGGTGGAGAGCAAGCGTTCTCCCGCAACACCCAGACTTACTTCTCGACGGCACGCATTGACGCCACCGTTTCACAGAAAGTCCGCGTTTTCGGTTCCTGGCTCTATCAGTACCAGCGCCAGGACGGCGAAAATCTCCCGCAGAACGATTCGACAGCGGGTCTGTTAAACGTCTCCACCGGCTGCTTCGGTACCTCGAGTCAGGCGTGTGTCAACAACGGAATACCGGCGTTCGCATATGCGCACGGTCTGGGCTATTCCGCTCCTAACATCACGACCAACGTGGGCGCGGACATCACCATCAACCAGCATATCGTCTCCACCACGCGCTTTGGATATTATTTCCAGAACTACCACGATTTTGGCTTCCCCACCGGCGGCGAGCTCACTCTCTGGCAAACCGACGGCCTTAATGGGGCTACCGACGCTTTCGGTGCCACCCTGCCCGCTTCGCTACAGCAATCGACCGGGTACTTCAATGCCGCCCAGAACCAAAACGATACCCAGCGCAATGCGGATAAGGCCATCCAGTTTGACCAGGACGTCGCCGTATTCAAGAGCGGATGGGGTGGGACGCACAATTTTAAGTTCGGCTATCAGCTCAACCGTATGTCGAACGATATTTCCCAACACTGGAACGAACCGGCAACTCTTTATTCCATCGGAGACGGAAACCCCACGAGCGCGGGCTACAATCCCGGCGCCAACTATAGCCCGACCAGTCCCAACGGTAATGCTGCGTGCCTTCTCCTAGAAGCAACGTACGGCGGCTGCACCGGTCAGTATGGCTATGTCACCATTCAGGACTTCGGTTCTCTCGGAAAGGCGACCAGCTTCAACCACGGTATTTTCGCGCAGGACGCCTGGACGATCGGCCGTGGCATTACTCTCAATTTAGGCATTCGGTTCGACAAAGAGTATCTGCCGGGCGAGGGCGGAGCCCCTGGCGTGCAGAACCGGCCCATCGACTTCGGCTGGGGCGACAAGATTGCTCCCCGCATCGGAGCCGCTTGGGACGTCTTCAAAGATGGCCGGATGAAGGTATTCGGCAGCTACGGTAAGTTTTACGACATCATGAAGTTGAATTTGGCGATCAGCTCATTCGGCGGCCAGTACTGGCAAAATTGCGTGTACGCCTTAAACACCTCCGACCTGAGCACTATCAACCCCGCTTTTAATGGCGGGAGCCCGGACCGCTACTGCGGTGGGCCCGGAACCGACTCCACCACCGAGGCCAATTTCCCGGGTGGAACTCAGCCGGCTGGATTGACTTTCATCGAGAACACAAACTTCCGGGCGTTCCCGACGACCTGTTCAACCTGTAGCGCAACCCAGGAAGGCGTCGCACCCGGCTTAAAGCCCTACCAACAGCATGAGTCCGTGTTCGGGATCGACTACCAGATTAAGAAAAATCTAGCCTTCGAAGCCCGCTGGGACCGTCGTCGCTTGGATCACGTGATCGAAGACTCAGCTCTGTACAACCCGGCCATCGGCGAGACCTTCGTCATCAACAATCCCGGCCAAGGCGTGGGGAGCACTTTTGCAGGGTTCTGGAACTTCCTGTACGGATGTTCCGCCACAAACCCGACCGCTTGCGCGAACTACGTCCCACCGGGCTCAGTCGGGCCGCAGATTTGCGACCCAGTCTCTGGTATTTGCCCTCCAAGCAAGCTGTTCCCGGGATCGCGCAGCTACGATGGTTTGGAACTGCGGCTGACCAAAGGCGCTAGCCAACATTGGATGGCGATGGCCTCTTACACTTACAGCCGTCTGCGCGGCAACTACACCGGGCTAACCACCACCGACGTCGCGGACGGCGGCGGCGGTCGCAACTCGCCCAACAACAGCCGTTCGTTTGACGAGCCCTACTTTAGTTTCAATGCGAACGGGACTTCCTCCAGCGGACTGCTTCCGACGGATCGCCCGAACGCATTCAAGGGCTACACCTACTACGAAATGCCTTGGGGCAAGTTCGGACATAAGTTGAATACGGACTTCGGCCTCTTCCAGGTGCTCTACAGCGGCTCGCCCCTCACCAGCTACATGGATGTGGGCTACAGCTCACCCGGTGCGTGGCCGGTCGATATCGTCAACCGCGGAAAGTGGGTGGACGTCACGCAGGATCCCGCCACGGGCAATATCACCGTCGGTTCGCCGTACACCAAGCGCACCCCTTGGTACACGCAGTCCGACTTCAACATTCAGCAAAACTACAAGGTCACAGAGCGGAACGATTTGAGCTTCTCGGTGACCTTCGCCAACCTGTTGAACCAGCGTGCGGTGACCTCGTACGGTCAGCAGATCGACCCTAACGATTCCCAGAGCTTCCTGTCGCCGGGCGGCTCGTTCATCGCCAGCCAGGGGTATTATGCTCACGCCGAGGCTCCGTATAGCGTGCAGAGCCTGATCAATCAGCCCAACCTGTTCGGCGAGGGAAACGCCCTCAACACTCAATACGGAAAGCCTTATCTGTTCCAGGCCGCCCGTACCATCCGCTTGGGGGTTAGGTTCACCTTCTAGTTTGATGGAAGAGATTCCAGGGAGCCGGATTCTTCCGGCTCCTTTTTTTTTGCCTCGACTTGCCTTTTTGAGGCGCTGCCGCAGTTCTGCACTCGGGGGGCGGCGGCACGCGCTTTGAGAAAAACCCATACATCGCCCCGGGGAAGTGCGCGCATCTAGTAAACTGTTCTATTCGATTTCAGTAGAAGACTCTAAAGACCCTTAGTCTTGGAATCGCTCCCCGATTCGAGTTAAGGTTCTGCCCCCAGGAGAGTGGCGTTTTGTTCGATTGCTCTGACGTGCTGGTTTCTCGTTCTTTCGTTGATCCTTCTCTGGCTCGTCGTTCTCGGCCGATTGCGCTTGTGCTCTTTGCCGTGGTCACGGTTGTCGTGCTCGCGGGTTCGTTGTGGGCGCAGGACGAAACTTCGGAAAATCCGAACACCGGCACCATTCAAGGCACGTTGCGGGATGAGGACGGCAAGGGCGTGGAGGGGGCGAAAGTTTTCTACACCTCGCCGGAAACCGAAACCAGAGGTATGGTGCGCTCAACCAAGGGCGGCAAGTATGTTTCCGAACCGTTGCCGCCGGGCCCTTATGTGGTGCGGGTGGAAGGCCGCAACATGCGGCTGGTCGAGAGCCGCGTGGCGGTGGTGTTGGGGACGGCGGCGAAGGCGGATTTCTCGCTGCAATGGATCAGTCCCGGGCCGGCGCGGCTGGAAAGCAAGTTCAGCGGCGAGGTTCCCGATAATCTGCCGATCAACGGGCGCAATTATTTGGGCGGGGCGCGGGTTGAGCCGGGTGTGCAGGTGGTGGATGGAGCGATTTTCGATCCGGGCAAGAGCGGATTGCAATCGCTTTCGATCGACGGCTCGTCGGGACGAACCACGCACTTCGACATGGATCAGGTCGAGGCGATGGATGAGACCAGGGGCGCGGCGACGATGAACCTGCCAGCGGAGGCGGTGCAGGAAGTGGTCGTGTCGCGGGTTACGCCGCCTCTGTTTCAGTCGCTGAACGCCGCAGGCGCAGTGCAGGTGACAACGCGCTCCGGGGGCGAGGACTGGCACGGCAATCTGTTTGGCAATCTGCGCGACCAATTTCTCGGGTTGGCCGGGTTTCCGGCGGGGCCCTCGGATTACAGCCGCCAGCAGTATGGGTTTGGCGGCGGCGGCGCGGTGATCAAGGACAAGGCTTTTTTGTTTATCGGCGCGGAACGCACTAAGCAGGATGGTTTCATGCCAGCGGAGTTCGGGTTCCCGTGTTCGGGTGGGTACATTGCAGGGTTGTGCGGCACGACCGCTGCCGACCAGATCAACCTACAGAGCGCTTTCTTTCGCGAGAACATGCTGGTGGCGCGCCTGGACTACAACTTTAACGAAAACATGAAGGGGTTCGTGCGGCTCAGCTACGACAACTCGAACCAGATCGGACCGTCGAACAGTCAGTCGAATAATCGCACCCAATTCAATGTGCCGGCGGCGGTGGTTGGGTTGGACTGGAACCATGGGCAGCTCTCCAACAGCGCGCGCTTCGGTTATCAGAAGATGGTGGACGCGGTGAATCCCGCGCTCGGCGATTCGGCGGCAGCGCCTTTTAATATCCAGATTGGATCGTATGCTCTGGGGCCGAGCGTGGCCGGTCCGCGGCAGACGATTCAGCGCGATCTTTTCGGGCGCTACGACGGCAGCACGATTCGCAACTTTCACACGGCACGTTTTGGCGGAGCGATTCATCGCATTGCGCAGGGAGATTTTTTTGCCCCTGGAAATTATGGGCCGTCGGTCACCAGTTCGAATGGAATGGATACGATCGATGCCATCAACCTTAATCCGAACCTGACGCCGTTGATCGCCGGCGATCCGCGCGGCGCGGCGGATAATCCGCTGAACTACCCGGTGGGCACGGTGACGATCTTCAACGGCCTGGGGAATTTCAGCGAGAACTCGGCGTTCAACCGCTCGGCCGGCGGACACTTCGACACCAGGATCGAGGGCTACCTGGGCGACACCTTCAATGTATTTCGGAACCTGAACCTCAGCATCGGCGTGAATTACGTGCGCGACACCGGGCGCACCGACAGCGACCTGGCGCCGATTCCGTGTTCGGCAATCAACACCACGATCGTTCAGAATCCGCCGTGCACGACAGGCTTCATTCTTGATCAATTCGGGCAGGTGCCAGCCAACAACAACCTGGCGATCCCGCAATCGCTCGGCCAGCGCGTGGCGCAGCCGAATTTGAATTTCGCTCCGCAGGCGGGGCTGGCCTGGGATCCGGGACGCAATGGACGAACCGTGGTGCGGGCGAGCGGCGGATTGTTCTACGACAATTTTCTGCTGCAAAACGCCTATCAGGATCGCGTCAACCGCTTGTCGAGCGGTCAATACAACCGCAGTCTGACGCTCTGTCCGACGGGAGCGGCGCTGTTTCCGAATGGAACGCCGGTGAGTTCGGTGTTGGTCTCCGGGCAAACGGTGGATATCGCGACGCAGATTTGCGGACAGCCGATCGGGACCGCCGCACCCGCGATTGAGGCACTGCAGTCGCAGTTCATGGCTGCACAGACGGCGGCAACGGGCGCGAACGTGTATTCCCTGGCGAACAGCCTGGCCAATTTTGGCGGCTTGCTGGCGCCCAGTTTCAAGACGCCGCGCGTAGTGCACATGTCGGCTGGAATTCAGCGTCAGGTGGGCGAGCGCGGCGTGTTCTCCGCCGATTATGTGCGTGAGATCGGCACGCAGTTTCCGCTGGGGATTGACACCAACCACGTGGGCGGCGCGAACTATCTGACGGATGGCAGCAACCCGCAGCAAAACCTCAATACCTATGCGGCGGAGTTGGGGGCGATCGGCGCGACGGTGACGCCGGTTGGATGTCCGGCACCGACGTTTGCCGGCGCCGGACTGATCGGTTCGCAGATCGGATCGCAGTATTCGGTGCAGTGCTATTTGAACGCAGTGTCCAATGCGAGCATCGCCGATTTTGCGCACCAGGGACTGGATTCCTCGAATGCGTACTGCGGACCGTTCCCGTGCTCGGTGCTGCAGACGAACAACCCGCAGCGTCAAGCGCAGGCGTCGTTTGGCGGCATTAATCCGGCCGTGGGATCGAACGTCATGTTCTTCCCGGCTGGACGCTCGAAGTATACCGGCATTCACCTGGCGTACGCCGGAGCCAGCGGGCTGAACCCGCTGCGGCGGGTGCGCCGATTCGACGTCGCGCTGGCCTACACGCTCTCCCGTTATCGCACCAACATCGCGGAGCCGAATGGCAGCGGCGGGGATTATTCGCGGATGAACGTGGCGGAAGATTACAACCGTCCGCATCTGGGCTATTGGGGTGCTTCCGGGATGGACCGCACCCACCAGTTCACCTTTATGCCGACGGCGGAACTGTCCTATGGAGTGAAGGTCTCGATGATCGCTCATGTGGCGTCGCCGCTGCCGCTGAGTGCGTATATTCCGCAGCAAGATGGCGGCGGCGTGGCGGGCGAGATCTTCCGCAGCGATATCACGGGCGACGGCACGGTCGGGGACCTTTTGCCGAATACATTTCTTGGAAACACGGGAAAATACTCGAATAGCGATTTGACCAAGGTGATCAAGTTTTACGACAGCAATCTCGCCGGGCAGTTGACGCCGGCGGGGAATGCGCTGTTGAGTGCCGGCTTGTTCAGTCCACTGCAATTGCATTTGCTGGGCGCCTATGCGCCCCTGATTGAACCGCTGCCGTCGCATGCCGCGCAAGCGACCTGGTTGAAGACGATGGATCTGCGGTTTAGCCGGCCCTTCCAGGCGAGCGAGCGGGTGAAGGTCGAGCCGAATTTCTCCGTGTTCAACTTGTTTAACTGGGCCAATTTCGGCGGCGCGGGGGGACAGCTTAGCGGCGTGTTGAACGCCGCGCCGGGCAGTTCGCTGAATAACGCGAGTTCGGGAGGCTTCTGCGGCAGCTCGACGGCGTTTTGTACCTCGCGGCTGGACCGCGTGCTGCCCGGTTCGGGCACCTACGCGACCGGATCTCCGCGGCAGATCGAGCTCGGAGTGCGGGTGACGTTTTAGCGGGGCGATGTCGTGAACGAGATTGGGGGCGTTTCGGCGGAGGTGTTCCGAAACGCCCCTTTGGGTTTGCGGCTGCGCACTTGGCGCGCCACGCCCCACACTCTGGCCCGCAAAGTTACGCTTGCACGTTGAGGGCGCTGCTGGAACCGCTTGTTGTCTGTCCCGTCGCGGTGGAATTCAGCAGGTTCAGAATGAGCTCGTAATTGCTCTGCTGGTTGAGGTTGATGGTGAGTTGCTGGGCGGAGCTGGAACTGCCGCTCTGCGCCTGATTCTCGTCGATCGTGATCTGCCCTCCGGAGCTGCCGCTGCCCAAGTTGATGGTAATTTCCTCGGGAGAAGTGGATGGCGAACCGCTGCCTTGGCCGAGGTTGATTACGATTTCGGGAGTTGCCGATCCCGTCGAAGTGCTGGCGGAAGACGAAGCGCTGGTGCTGGAGGCGCCGCCCAGGTTGATGGTGATGTCCTCGGGAGAAGCAGACGAAGAGCTGCTCGCCTGGCCGAGGTTGATTACGATTTCCGGCGTCGTCGAACCGCTCGAAGAGCTGGCGCTTGACGCGCTCCCCAGGTTGATGACGATCTCGTCGCCACCGGAACCGGTTGCAGTGGACGGCGGCACGCTGATCGGCGGCACAACCGGCGTCGGGCCAACGGCATGCCCTCGCGGGCCCTGGCCGCCGAAGGTGGCGGCAAGAGTTGCGAAGGCGGACTGGGCATCGGCGAGATCGCCCGACTGCAGCGCCTGACCGATGGCTTGGAAATCCTGGGCGCGAGTGGAGTTCTGAAAAGGCTGACCATTCGCGTTCGGGCCGCTTTGTCCGAGAGTGGTGAGGGCGTTGAAGTCCGTCTGCGCCGCGCTCAGGTTGCCGGCTTGCAGATCCTGGCCAAGTTGGGCGACGTCGGATCGCCGCTCCTGCCGGTAGGCGCTCAACTGCTGGTAGATGGAGGTCGTGTCAGTGGTTGCGGTGGCCGTGGTTGCACTGGCCGTGGCTGTGTCGGGCTGCGTGTCGCTAAGGGTTACGATCGTGGCCGGAGTGCTCTGCGTTGCGTTCGATGAATTGCTTTGATTGCCGGTGAGCGTGGCAAAGGCCGCCTGCGCTCCAGCCAAGTCGCCGGATTGCAGGGCTTGGCCGATGGCCTCGAAAGCCTGGCCCTTGCTGGACTTGGAAAAAGGTTCGGAACTGGCGAACGGGCCGCTTTGTCCGAGCGAGGCCAAGGCGTTGTAAGCTTGCTGGGCGTCGTTTAGATCTCCGCTCTGCAGAGCGCTGCCGAGTTGCTGCAGATCGGAGTGACGGTTCTGATAAAAGCTCTGAAGCTCCTGATAGATCGATGAGCTGGAAACTGCTGATGTTGACATAGACATCCTCCCGACGACGCTTGCCGTCCCATCCTCACGGGCACTCTGTTGCCGCCCTACAGAACTTGATCGGTTGCACTGGCCGATGACTTTAGAGGGAGCAGAGGGTTACCGGAGTCCAATGGCCATGCGACAAGAGGGCAGTGTTACCGCATTCGTTACCGTATTCGATCATTCCATGACCCGAAGCCAGGGAAGCCGTAGAGGAGCCGTTCCGGCTTGGATTCCGGTTGACATCTGCGCGCCGCCTCGGTAATGTCTTGGGCGAGTTTCCTTCATATCATTCACTGGCATTTTCTGTAGATCCAGTTTCCAGGCGAACAATCTGTGCCCGGGAGGCTCTCAGGGTTGTGCGAACAATCTGTCGTCGCGGATGGCGTCCAATCGGAACGCTCCGGGAAAAGAGCAAAACTACAAGGAGATCAATATGAAGGATTCTCTGTGGCTGGTACGCAGTGCGCTTTCGAAGGCGATAGGTTCATGCGGTTGGGCGGCGAATCGGCCGGCGCGGAGATCTTCGCTCCGCTTTGTACTGGCGCTGGTTTTCAGCCTGACTTTGATGGCAACCGGCGCGCGGGCCGGCGATCATATACTCGACAACTTTCTCGGGACGCCCGATGGCGCCCAGTCCGCCGATACGCTGGTCGCCGACACCTTCGGCAACCTCTACGGGACGACCATGGACGGAGGCGTCTATGGGTACGGGTCGGTGTACGTAATGTGCGCTCCGTTCGTGGCTGCTCCGGACATTCTGCCTTGCATACCGGGATCGGCGGTCTGGACGGAGAACGTGCTTTACAGCTTTAAAGGAGTGACGGGTTCCGATGGCGCGAAGCCGATTGGCACCCTGATTTTCGGCGGAAACTATGCGGGCCGGGCGTTCACGCTGTACGGCACCACCTACAATGGCGGCGTAAGCTCCACCGGTACGGTGTGCAACGGAAATACTGGCTGTGGGACCGTGTTTGAACTTTGCGCGCCCCACGGTAGCGGCGGATGCGGCCCGGCATCGGGCTGGTCGGAAACCGTATTACATGCCTTCGCGGGCGGAACCGACGGGGCGTATCCCTATGCGGGCGTGATTACTGACAAAGCGAACTATCTTTACGGGACCACCGTCTACGGCGGTCACATGGGGACTTGCTTGATCGGTACGTTGAACGCGTATTGCGGCACGGCCTTCAAACTGACGCACAATTCCACCTTCGGGGTGTGGACCGAAGTCATCATGCACAAATTCAAGGGCGGTGCGGATGGAGCGAACCCCTACGCGGCGTTGTGTTGCAACACGATCTTCGCGAATCCATTTTTCTACGGAACAACGCTTCGGGGCGGTGTAGCCACCGGCGGTGGGGCGGGAAACTCAGGCGTCGTCTTCAAGCTGCCGTACGCAGCTCCGTACACGGAGGCGATCCTGTACAACTTCTGTAATTTGTTGGGTTGTCCGGACGGCGCGCATCCCTATGCCAATGTGATCTTCGACGCAAACTCGAACATGTACGGGACAACGGCCTATGGCGGCGTCTACGCTCACGGCACAGCCTATGAAATGCCGACCCCTTATGTTGCCGAAAACGTGCTCTACAACTTTTGCACGGGTGGGTTCGGCTGCCCGGACGGGGCTACACCGCTGGCCGGGTTGACGCTGGACAGTGCAAACAATCTATACGGCACAACCGACCTTGGCGGCGTCGGGACCGGCGAAGTGTTCCAGTTGCCTTTCCCCGCCTACGCTCCTGTGAACCCGCTGCAGGCCTTCACTGGAGGACTTTCGGACGGGGGCAATCCGTGGGGCGGCGTGATTTTCGACCCCACGATTCTGCCGGGCACGCTCTATGGCGCAACCACCGCGGATGGCAGTTCTGGGGATGGTGTGGTCTACTCCGTGCCGTAGCAACCACAGGAACGCCGATGCGAAGATGCCCGGCTCTTTCGTGCAGAAGAGCCGGGCATTGTTATCGAGGCGGCGCTAGCAGCGGAGACTCTGGCGACCGTGGCTCGTCTTTGCGAAGTTCATGGGCTTAGAAACGCCGCCCCTCCCATTTTCCTTTTTGCCGCGCCGCAATTATAATCGCGGTTCGCCTTAATCCAGTGCGAATGCTGATATAGGACAACTCCGGGCCAGGGGGCTGCATCATTCTTGGCGTGGGTGGAACCCGGTCGGACGCGATGGCCGGTTCGAGTTCTGGATTTTGGTTGGTTGTGAGATTGGTGCATTCCCTTTGGAGGCGTAATTAAGCAACATGGATAAATTGGTTCGTTTCGCTGTGGCAGTCCTCTTTCTTGTTGGCATCGCCTCCGCTCAGAATCTTCCGGCAATCGACGTCTTCGGCGGCTACTCATACCTCAACTTTAATGTGCCCGCGAGCACGGAAACGACTGGCCAGCGGCTCTCGCTGCAAGGCTGGGAGGCATCGGCCTCGGTGGGCCTGCTGCATCACCTGGCGGTCGAGGCCGACTTCAGCGACCACAAGCTCAGCGATTGCGGCGGCACTTCCGGTTTGAACTGCAGCAGTTTCTCCTACCTGTTTGGGCCGCGCTATAACTTCGGCAATCGCGCTACGAAGAAGCTGACCGGGTTTGTGCACGGGCTGGTCGGTCAAGACAATGCGACGTTGCCGGTCTCTACCGTTGCCACGAAAGATAACTCCTCTGAGTTTGCCGGGGGCGGCGGCGTGAACTACTGGTTTTCGCGCCGGGTTGGAATTCAAGCCGGGCCGATCGATTATGTCTATACCCATCATCTGAACTCCGATGGCGTTCCGGCCCAAGCCAGCTATCGTGCCGCAGCCGGAATCGTGTTCCGCTTTGGCGGGGAGCTGCCAGAGCCCACGCCCAAAGGTCCGCCGCTGCCTCCGCCGTCGGTTCCGAACCAGGCGCCGACGCGGACGGGGATTTTCCATCGTGGCGGTCAGCCAGTGTCGGCTCCGGTTGCCGCTTCGCCAACAGGAGTGGTCAACGTGCCGGGTAAGGGCATGGCGATCGTTTCGCTCGGTGCCGTGCTTGCTCCGCAGGAGTTTGACGGAGCCAAAGTGGTGGACGTCACGGCGGGTGGGGTGGCCGAAATGGCATCTTTGAAGGCCGGCGATCTGATCAAGTCGGTGGATGGCAAAGCCGTCAGGACGCCGATGGAGCTGGCCGCAGAGTTGTCGGACAAATCCGGCAAGGTTCACCTCGGCATTCAACGCGGTGATTTTGCAACGGAGATGGTGATTCTGCTGGGGCACTGAGGACGGCGGGACGATAAAAAAACTGGTGCGCCCGGAGAGATTCGAACTCCCGACCTACAGCTCCGGAGGCTGCCGCTCTATCCAGACTGAGCTACGGGCGCACTGTGAATTCATATAGTGTACATCGTCGGCTCATGCGTCTCAACGGAATCGGAGTAAGGAGAAGAGCATTACTCGAATCACGTTTCGTGCAGCGTTCGGTTGGTGCGCGGCTTGGGCGTGGACAATCCTCGGGGCTGGCGGCGGTTTGTGGCTTCTCTGGACGAAAGGGCCATGGCCGCTGACCAATGGTTGGTTCGCGCTGTTTTCGGGCCTTGCGGCCTTGTCCGGCAACCGCCTGGCTCTTGAAAAAATACGCGGGAATCACGGTCTCGGGTACTGCGCGACTTGCCACTGCTGCTCTCTTTTTCGTCGCGGGCAGAATTGCCTTGGCAGTCGGAATTTGATTTCAGCATCCGCCAACCTTCCAGAAGCGTTCGTCCTGATAGTCGAGATGCAATCGGCGATTTCGCGGATCGTGGCGCTTGCCGCAGTTGGGGCAGGGAATGAAACTGCGGATGTGCATTCCCTTCCGATCGAAATCTTCGGAAACTGCAAAGGTCGCGCCACAACTGCAGGGGATCAGGAACATGCGGAGGTTCAGCTTGGCCGCGTCGCTCTTGGGTTTAGTTCGCTTCACATCTGAACATCCGCATTTATTTTGACCGCCGACAGGGGCCGAGTTGCGCTCGGCTGGACCCTTCGACTCCGCTCAGGGCAGGCTCCGAATGCGTCCGTTCCTACGCGGGCCGATCAGCCTTCGACCGCCGTCAACGAACCTTTCTTCCGCCGGTTCGATTGCAGAATTTTCTTGCGCAGGCGCAGCGATTTGGGCGTGACCTCGACGTACTCATCCTCGGCGATGAATTCAATCGCCTGTTCGAGATTGAGATTGCGAAACGGGACCAGCCGGATCGCCTCGTCGGAGGTTGACGCGCGCATGTTGGTCAGTTTTTTCTCGCGCACGATGTTGACGTCGAGATCCGTGTCTTTTGCGTTCTCGCCGATGATCATGCCTTCGTAAACGTCGGTGCCGGGTCCGGCAAAAAGAATGCCGCGCTCCTGCAGATTGTAGAGCGCGTAGGAAGTTGTAACTCCGCCGCGGTCGGCGACGAGCGCGCCGGTCGGGCGATGAGGAATTTCTCCCTGCCACTCGATGTATCCGTCAAACAGCGCGTTCATGACGATGGTGCCGCGCGTGTCGGTGAGCAGCGTGCTGCGCAGTCCGATCAGCCCGCGGCTGGGCACGCGGAACTCGACGCGCACGCGGCCGTAGCCGTGGTTGTGCATGTTGGCGACTTCGCCTTTGCGCGAGCCAACGTGTTCCATCACTACGCCGACAAATTCCTCGGGGATATCGACGGTGAGGTGCTCGACCGGCTCCATGAGTTTGCCGTCGATGCGCTTGGTGACGATCTCGGGCTTGCCAACCATCAGTTCGAAGCCTTCGCGGCGCATCATCTCGATCAGAATCGAAAGCTGCAACTCGCCGCGGCCCAGAACTTTGAATGAATCGGTGCTGCCGGTTTCTTCCATGCGCAGTGAGACGTTGGTGAGCAGTTCTTTATCGAGGCGCTCGCGCAGGTTGCGCGAGGTGACATAGTTGCCTTCGCGTCCGCAAAACGGAGAGGTGTTGATGGTAAACAGCATGGCGATCGTCGGCTCGTCGATGACAATCGGCGGCAGCGGCGCGGGATCGACCGCGCTGGTAATCGTCTCGCCAATCGTGATGCCTTCAACACCGGCGACGGCAATAATGTCGCCGAGCGCCGTCTCCGTAATGTCGGTGCGCTTGAGCCCGGAAAAACTGAAGAGCTTTGTAATTTTTGTCTTGTGCAATGACCCGTCGCGCTTGGCAATGGCAACGTCTTCGCCGGTCTTCATGGTTCCGGAAAAAACGCGGGCGATGGCAAGGCGGCCAAGGTAGTCGCTGTAATCGAGATTCGCCACCAGAATCTGCAGCGGCCCGTCCTTATCGCCTTGCGGCGCGGGAATGGTATCGATAATCGCCTCAAACAGCGGACGCAGATCTTCGCCGTGAGCGCCTTGATGCACTGCCGCAGTGCCCGCCTTGGCGTTCGTATAAAGGACAGGGAAGTCGAGCTGGTCTTCTTTCGCGTCAAGGTCAATAAAGAGGTCGTAAACCTCGTTCAACACTTCCTGCGGACGAGCATCGGGCCGGTCGATCTTATTAATGACCAGAATCGGTTTGAGATGCGCTTCGAGCGCTTTGCTTAGTACGTAGCGAGTCTGCGGCAGGGGGCCTTCGCTGGCGTCGACGAGCAACATGACGCCATCGACCATCTTGAGGGCGCGCTCCACCTCGCCGCCAAAATCAGAGTGGCCGGGCGTGTCGACGATATTGATCTTTGTGCCGTGATAGAACACGGCTGTGTTCTTGGCGAGAATCGTGATGCCGCGCTCGCGTTCCAGGTCGTTCGAGTCCATGACGCGCTCGGCGACGGTCTCGTTGTCGCGGAAAGTGCCGCTCTGGCGAAGCATGGCGTCGACCAGCGTGGTCTTGCCGTGATCCACGTGGGCGATGATGGCGATGTTGCGAATACTTGGGTTCAGGTTGAAAACTCCTTAGGTGCGCCGATTGGGGCTTACTACTACTTTACTATGGCTGGGAGCGGAGCGGGGCGCGGATGGCAAGCGGCCGGGGAATTGTTGTTGCACACGGCGCGAGCGATCTACCTCTGTTAGCGACCATCCTTGACACTTGGGCGCACGTCAACGAGCATAAAAGCGGAGTTTCAATGAAGATACTTAGCCTTGTTCTCGCCAACCTTGTCCTCGGTATTTTGTTGTGTAGCTCCTGTCGGCAGCCCGCCGCGCAGCCCTCGGGCGCCACGCAAGCGAATAATGTAGCGCCCGCGGCTTGGCCGGCGAATCTGCCCATCTACGACCATATCGTGGTCGTCATCGAAGAAAATAAAGACTACAAGCAGATCGCCGACAATCCCGCCGCGCCATACATCAACGGCACGCTGCGCGCGCAGGGAGCCAGTTTCACCCAGATGTATGCCGAGGAGCACCACAGCGAGGGCAACTACTTTTGGCTCTTTTCCGGCAGCAACCAGGGTGTCAAGTATGAAGACGCGGTTCCCAGCAAGTGTTTCAACAGCAGCAGTCTGGGAGAGCAGTTGATTCGCGCTGGGCGCTCTTTCAAGGGCTATTCCGAAGATCTGCCTGCGATTGGCTTCAGCGACAAGAAGCAGGGCCTCTACTCCCGCAAACACGTTCCCTGGATCAGCTTCTGCAATATCCCCAACGGCACAGCTGTGGCCGATTCCTCGAACCTTCGATTCAAGGAGGACTTTCCCACCGACTACAATTTGTTGCCCACGGTGGCCTTCGTTATTCCGAATCTGATCGACGACATGCACAACGGCTCGATTCCAGCCAGCATCACGGCGGGCGATACCTGGTTGCACGATCGCCTCGATGGGTACTACCAGTGGGCGAAGGAGCACAACAGCCTGCTGATCGTCACCTTTGACGAGAGCGACGACAAGCCGCTCTTTGGAGGCCCGACCGATCCGGCGGAAAAGAACCCAGATAAACGAAATCAGATCGCCACCATCTTTGCCGGAGCTCACGTCAAGCACGGCGACTTTTCCGAAGTGAGGGGCATTACGCACGTGAATGTTCTGCGCACGATGGAGGCGATGTACAAACTGAATCCGTCGGGAGCGCAAGCCGATCTGGCGCTCAAGGCCGGCATCGCCGACGACTATGTGATCACCGACGTTTTCGATGCCGGTCCTTAGACTGAAGGAGACCGAAGCGAAGAACCTCTTCATTTCCGGTAGACTCGTCTGTCGCCACATTTCATGCGCCTAAATAATGATTTGCTCCGCTGCCAATTTTTCCTGCTATGCGGAGTCGTGATGTTGCTGTCGTGCAGCCTTTCTCCGGCACAACAAGCAGGGAAGGAAACTACAGCCTCACCCGACGCTCCCCAGTCGAACGCGGAGACGCTGAACCCCGAAACAAAGGCCTTCTTTGCGCGCTGGGGCGATTTCTACCGTCGTGACTGGTCGCCGCCAGCGGTTGCTTCCTCCGAGCCCGCACCGGCGCGCCGCGGACTTCCTTCGCCGCTCGATTCGCCGCCATTTCCCAATTCCGACTGGTCTTATGGCGGTTCACCCGTGATCGGAGAGCCCGACACGAACAGCTATCCGCTGATGACCGCCATCAATCAGGCCAAAAGCCGCAGCAAGATCTATGGATGGGTCGAGCCAACGCTGAACTTCAGCACCTCCACCAACAGCAATGCGCCGGAAGCGAACGATGTCTACTCAAATCGTTTCGAGATGAATCAACTCGTTCTCTATGCCGAACGGCTGCCCGATTCGGTGCAACGCGATCACGTCGACTGGGGCTATCACCTGACTGCTCTCTATGGCACCGATTATCGCTACACGACGGGCAAAGGCTATCTCAGCGGCCAGTTGCTGGACGATCATCATCAATATGGCTTCGATCCGACGCTGGAATATGTGGATGTCTATATTCCGCAAGTTGCGCAGGGAGTGAACCTGCGGCTGGGCCGCTTCATCTCCGTGCCTGGAATTGAGGCGCAACTGGCGCCCAACAACTACATTTTCAGCCACTCGCTGCTCTATGCGATCGACCCGTTCACCGACACGGGATTGATCGCGACAGTCAAGCTCGACGACCAGTGGCTGGTGCAACTTGGCATTACCGATGGTCACGACACTGCTTTGTGGACTCCCGATGCCAAGGCTTCCGGTACGTTCTGCCTGAGCTATACGACCAAGTCTGTGAACGACAATCTCTACGCCTGCGCCAACGGAATCAACGGCGCCAGGTACGCCTACAACAATCTGCAGCAGTATGACGCGACGTGGTACCGCAAGTTCTCGAAGACGGTGCACATGGCGACCGAGACTTGGTATATGTATGAGCGCGATGTGCCTGCGATTGGAGGCAAGATTCAGCCGGAAACGGGCGCCAATCCCGCGTATTGTCTTGCGGGAGAACAGCGTTGCACGGCCCCCGAATATGCGGTGGCCAATTTTTTGCAGAAGGAACTTTCCGCGCACGATTTCATTTCGTTTCGCAGCGACTTTCTCGACGACAAGAAAGGCCAGCGCACGGGCTACGCCACAAAGTATTCTGAGAACACGATCATGTGGTGCCATTGGTGGGGTACAACGGTGCAGTTGCGTCCGGAACTGCGCTTCGAGCGCGCGTGGGATCAGAAGGCCTACAACAACGGGCGTCGGCAGAATCAGCTTACGGCGGCGAGCGATCTGATTTTTCACTTCTGAGATCTAGATAGCGATCAGGCGCGGGTTGTACACCCATAGAGCGCTTGCGCTCTTTCCCAACCTTGCTATAATCGCGCAAGCTTTTTGGGCGGTCACGTCCGAACGGGGGATGAGAATGAATTGGAAGCGGGTTTTCACGGGCGTCATCGTGCTGGCCGCGCTGGTTGTGCCGGCGATTGCGGCTGCGGGCGATCGCGACTCCGGCATCGCTGAAAAGTGGATTGCGGCCTGGAATTCGCATAGTCCCGACAAGATGATTCCCTTGTTTACCGACGACGTCTTTTATGAAGACGTTGCCTTTGGCGAGGTCAGTCATGGCAGCTCCGAGTTGCGCAAGTTTGCCGCGTCGGAATTCGAAGGTATCCCGGATCTGGAAGTTAAGCTGCTGCGCGCCTCCATTCACGACGGCCACGGCACCATTGAATGGACTTTTAGCGGCACCGACAAGGGCGTGTTCAACACGGGGAGGAAGTTTTCTGTGCGAGGCGTGAGCGTGATCGATGTGCGCGACGGCAAGATATCGCGCAGCCTCGATTTCTACGATTCGGCTGCGATTATGCGGCAGGTCGGCAAGCTGCCAGCCCAGTAACGACACGTTGAAAGGCTAGACGACTCACGGGTCCAGGAAATCTCCTGGGCCCAAGTTTCGGGAAGGATCCTTAATATGACACCAACCCCTGCAGACCAAGACTCAGCTCAACTTGAGGCGCTCGGGTACGACTCGAAGTTCGATCGCTCGATGAGTTTGTGGGCGAACTTCGCGCTCGGGTTCACCTACCTTTCGCCGGTGGTCGGCGTGTACACGGTGTTTGCGTTTGCCCTGGCCACGGGCGGGCCCCCGATGTTCTGGAGCTATTTGTTTGTCGGGCTGGGGCAGCTCTTGGTGGCGCTGGTTTTTGGCGAGATTGTCTCGCAGTTCCCGATTGCGGGCGGTCTCTATCCCTGGGCGCGGCGGCTGGTGGGGAAGCGGTGGGCGTGGATGGCGGGGTGGGTTTACCTGTGGGCTTTGTTCACCACGATTGCCGCAGTAGCGGTGGGAGGCGCTCCTTATATCGCGCAACTGCTCGGCATCACGGTAAGTCAGGGAGGGGAAGTTGCGATCGCGGTTGCGATGATCGTCGGGACGACGGCCCTGAACGTCAGCGGCACGAAGCTGCTGGCTCGGGTCGCCATGTTTGGGTTCATTTGCGAATTGCTGGGCGCGATCGTGGTGGGGGGCTACCTGCTGATCATGTCCCGTCATCTTAGTTTTGAGGTGCTGTTCCAGAGTTTTGGGCTGGGGAGCAATGGACATTATCTGCCGGCGTTTCTGGCGTCGAGCGTCGCGGCGATGTTCTGTTATTACGGGTTTGAGGCGTGCGGGGACGTGGCCGAGGAAACTCCGGATGCCAGCCGGGCGATTCCGAAGGCGATGCGGATGACCATCTATATTGGCGGGTTCGCGGCCATGCTGGTTTGCCTGGCGCTGGTGTTGGCGGTGCCCGATTTGAGCGACGTGCTGTCGGGCAAGGATACGGATCCAGTGACCACGACATTGCGCGCGGCGGTCGGTCCGATCGGGCTGCGGGCGGTGATTGCCGTGGTCATGGTTTCATTTTTTTCGTGCCTTATTAGCTTGGAGGCGGCCACTAGCCGGCTGTTGTTCAGCTATGGGCGCGACCGAATGATCTTTGGCGGGGCGCAGCTCAGCACGCTTTCCGAACGGACACGGGTTCCGGTGATCGCGCTGCTGGTGGCGGGCGCGGTGCCGGCCTGCATCGCAATAGTCGGGTTGTTTCTGGAGGAAATGATCAAGACGATCATCGTGTTTGGCTCGGCGGGAATTTATATTGCCTTCCAGATGATTGTTTTGGGCGCGCTGGTGGCGCGGGCGAAGGGATGGAGGCCGAGCGGGGCGTTTCGACTGGGAGTCTGGGCGTGGCCGGTCAACCTGGCAGCGCTCACCTATGGATTGCTGGCCATCATTAATATGGTCTGGCCGCGCACGCCACAGGATCCGTGGTATCGCAACTACGGAATGATTGTCGGCGCGGTGGCAGTGGTTGCGAGCGGGTTGATCTACGCGCTGCTGTTCCGGCCCTATGATCGGATCGAGGCGCCGCAGGGCGACGCTCACCTTGCCCACCTGGGCAGGCCGGTGCCTGCGGAGAGCAGCGTCGACTAAGGCGCTTAGAATGTTGGCGGCGTGTTGACCCACAACAGCCAGGTTTCACTGCGGCCGGGGTTGTTCCAGTGATGCGGCGTGGCGCTTTCAAAGTAAAAACTGTCGCCGCGCTTCAGGTGGTACTCCTCACTGGCCAGAGAGATCTTCAGCTCGCCGCGCAGAACGAACAGGAACTCTTCGCCCTCGTGGGCGTAGGAACCTCCGCTGCCGGCCTTGGGCGCGATGCGAAACAAGTGCGGCTCCATGACCTTGTTGCCCCAGGCGAGCAGTTCCATACGGACGCCGGGTCCGGCTTCGAGCACCTTGCGCTTGGGCGGGCGCACCAGGCGGGTATTCACTTCCGTGGCGTCGAAAAAATCGAGGATGTTGGTGCGGTAGTAGCGCGCCAGCCGGCGCAGAGTGCCGACCGAGGCGCTCATCTGCGAACGTTCGAGGGCGCTGAGAAAGCCGACGGAAATTTCGGCGGCGGCGGCGACTTCGGCGAGGCTTTTTCCGCGCTTGGTGCGCAAGCGTCGCAACCGGAGACCGATCGCGGCGGCGTTGCCGGGGACGCGATTGACGGCGCCCTCGGGCGTCAGCGCTTGCGACTTCGGGATCTGCGACCTCAGGATCTGCGGCTTCAATATCTGAACAATCGCGGCGGCGTTAAGTCCGCGAACCTTGCGCAGGTAGCGCGCTTTCTTCAGCAAGTTCACGTCGTCGGTGGTGTAAATACGGTAGCGGCTCTCGGTGCGATGTGGGCGGGTCAGGCCGAGCGCTTCCCATCCGCGAATGGCCGACGGAGAAATTCCGACGAGGCGGGCCACGTCGCCGATTTTGAGATAAACTTGTCGGTCGCCTGACATGATTTCCGAATGTGCGTGCTGATCGCGCCGCGGGGCTGCACTTTTCCGCTTGACAGAAAGCGGCAGAGTCACTAACCTTGCGCGATTATAGCAAGGTTTGGGTTTCACGCAAGCGGGTTCGGATCTAACAAATTTGCCCCCTGAAGATCTGGAGGATCTGTTCTATGCCGACTTCGAAATCGTCCCGGTTCTCTGGGCTCATCGTCCTGAGCCTCTGCCTGGTTTGCTCAACGCTCGCGTATGCCCAGGGCACGGGCGGACGCATCCTCGGCCGCGTTTCGGATTCCAGCGGCGCGGTGCTGGCGGGCGTGCAAGTGACGCTCACGCACGAATCCACGGGCGTGAGCTCGGTGGCCACCACGAATGCCGGCGGCGACTATGGCTTCCCGCAGGTTCCGGTGGGCACGTATCGACTGGAATTCGACCTGGCGGGATTCAAGAAGAGCGTGCAGCGCGGTGTGAACGTCGATCTCAACCAGGTGGTGACCGCGAACTCGGTGCTGCAGGTGGGCGCAACGAAAGAGACGGTCGAGGTGACCTCGGAAGCGCCGCTGGTGGATACGACGAGCACGCAACTGGGCGCGATCATGGATGCGCGGCAGGTGGCAAATTTGCCGCTCAACACGCGCGACACGTATCAGCTTCTGCAGTTGCAGCCGGGCGTGATGTCGACGGTGGGATCGAGCAACAATATCGTTTACGGAAGCGACGACGCGGGTGCGGTTTCGGTGAATGGCGGCCGTGGGCGCTCCAACAACTTCAGCGTGAATGGAGGCGACGCCAACGATCTGTTCGCCAACCTGCCGACGGTTCAACCCTCGCCCGACAGCATTGAGGAGTTCCGCGTGATCACGAATACTTTCGATGCGGAATACGGCCGTAACTCGGGATCGGTGGTCAATGTGGTGACCAAGTCGGGGACCAACAACTGGCACGGGAATCTGTACGAGTTCTTCCGCAACAAAGTGCTCAACTCCAACGAATACTGCCTTACTGCGACCGAAGGTCTGCCTTGCGACAAGCCTCAGTTCAACCAGAACCAGTTTGGCGGCACTTTCGGCGGACCGATCAAGAAAGATCGAACCTTCTTCTTTGCTTCTTACGAAGGGCGCCGTATCCGCCAGGGCATCCCTTCGCCGGCGGTCACTGTGCCGACGTCCGAGGAAACGCCGTCTCCCACCAACGTCGTGAACGGGCAGATTGTCGCCAACTTCACCGATGTGAACCCGACTTCCCCCACGGGGCCATTTTTTGGGTCGATTACCAACTCCTCGATTTTGACAAACCGTCCTGGGTGCCAGGCGGCCAACGCTGCGATTGGCGGCGGACCTATAGCGGATGGCAACACATACGCGAGTATGTTCCCGGCCGGCCTGATTCCCCTCGCTTGCATGGACGCCACGGCGGTTGATCTGCTGCAGTTTGTTCCCAGCGCGCCCGGCGACAGTAATCTGATCAGCACGGTCCCCACCAAGGCCATCCGCGGCGACCAGTTCACAGTGAAAGTCGACCACCGGATCAACGACAAGCAGAACCTGAGCATCTATTACTATTTTGATGATGATCGTACGCTGCAACCGTTCTCCAACTTCGAGCTTGCGGGCGCCGATGTCCCCGGCTTCGGGAGCATTTTGGCGGAGCGCTTCCAGCAGTGGAACATTACCCACACATGGACACTCACTAGCAGCACGGTGAACGAATTCCGTTTCAATTACAACCGCGAAGGCCAGGGGACATTTCAGCATCCGCAGAATACCGAACTGGTGCAGGAGTCCTGCCCTACGGCTCCTGCGTGGCTGAGCAACGTTACCGGGGCGCCCCCTTGTTTTTATGGTGACGTTGCGGGCAACACCTACGGCATCCATCCATTTCTTGGCGCGGGGCGCGAGGGCCTTCCCTCCATCTCCGTTTCGGGAGGATTTTCCCTGGGCAACGATGCGGAAGGGGAACTTCCTCAGGTGGGGAATTCTTTCCAGTGGTCGGATAACCTCACCAAGGTTTCCGGCAACCATACGCTCAAGTTTGGCGTCGATTTCCGTCGCCAACAGTTCAATCAATTCTATTACTACAACGTCAATGGAAGCTTTGCCTATTACGGAGGGGGCCCGAACGATCCTGTAGCTTGTAGCAATTACGACCCCGTTGCGCAGCAATGCAACAGTGAGAATCTCTATCCCGACTATCTTCTGGGCCTTCCCGATTCCTATGGGCAAGGTTCCGCTCAAGTGGAGAACGTCCGCAACACGGGCCTCTACCTGTTCGCGCAAGACAGCTGGAAGATCAAGCCGAATCTCACGCTGAACTACGGGTTTCGATGGGAGTTAAACACCCCGCTGGCGGATAAGGCGCAGCACGTCGAGACGTTTCGGCCCGGGCAAATGTCGACGATCTTCCCTTGCGGAGGCCCCAATACCGATTGCACGTCGCAGGATGCGATCGGATTGGTGGTTCCAGGCGACCCCGGCGTTCCCGCGGGCATGACGCAGACTTACTACAAGGCGTTTGCTCCCCGCATCGGTATTTCCTGGAGTCCGGGCAACTCCGCCAAGACCAGCATTCGGGCAGGCTGGGGACTTTTCTATAACCCAATCGAACAACTAGTGCTGGCACAATTCGGCGCGGAGCCGCCGTTTGGAGGGAGCACCACGCTCAGTGAGACGCAGTTTAACCAGCCCTTTCTTGACCAGAGCGGGACCTTCGGTTACCTGAATCCGTTTAATGGCGTCCTCAATCCCAAGCGAGGCACGTCTGAAGATTGGGCCGCATTAGAGCCGATCGATCTGTTCGGCGATTTCCAGCCGCACATGCGCACCCAGTATTCGGCGCAGTACAACCTCACCATTCAGCGCGAGTTAACCAAAGACATGAAGCTGGAAGTTGGCTACGTGGGATCGCAAGGGCACCGGCTGCTGGCAACGCATGACATCAATTACTCAAACCCGCAGACCTGCGTCGACATCTCTAACATCGCGGCAGCCAATGCCGCTTACGTCACGGCGGGGCTTGGAGGGGGGCCGACGACTTGTGGCCAATTCGCCGAGGACGCTCCCTTTTATATTCCCGGAGGGACCGTGCTGCCGGTAGCTTTACATTTGCCCTACGCGCAGAACAACAGTGTGATCCCCGCGGGCACGACCATTGGGCCAAACGGCATCACTTTAGTGGGGTTGCGCCCATACTCGTCACCCCAGTGCGATCCGCTGACCGGAATCGGTTGTCCGATCAACTCTACGCCGGTGTTTACCGGCATCTTTGCTCAGGACACGATTGCCAGCTCAGCGTATAACTCGCTGCAGATTTCGTTGGACAAACGGTTTGCCCGCGGGCTCCAATTTACCGCGGCTTATACGTTCAGCAAGTCGATTGACGAAGCGTCCAGCTTCGAGGGGATATTGAATCCGCTACCGAATGCCCATAACCCGGCGCTGTCACTGTTCGACGCCAAGCATCGCTTCGTGGTCAGTTACACATGGGATGTTCCGGCGAGAAAATACGACGGATTTAGGGGGAAGGTGGTCGATGGCTGGCAGCTCTCCGGGATCACGACGTACCAGACAGGATTTCCGATCCGCATTACGTCATCCTCCGACAACGAACTCATGAACAGCGCCGATTTTGAATACCCGGGCGAACCCGATCAGATCGCGCCATTTTCGTGGCAAAGGCCACAAGGTAACGGCGGCTACTATTTTAATACCCCGTCGAATCAGAGTTCCATTTTCACCGAGAGCGGGGTCTTCGGTTACGTCGGCAGTGCACCGCGCACGATCTGCTGCGGACCGGGAATCAGCGAGACCGATGTTGCGGTCGAGAAGCTCATTCCGGTTACCGAGCATACCCACTTCGAATTTCGCGGTGAGCTGTTCAATGTCTTCAACCATACGCAGTTCTATAACCCGGACGGTAACAGCACCGATGGTCAACAGTTTGGCCAGGTCACAGAGGTCAAAGACCCGCGTCTGGCGCAGTTTGCTTTGAAGTTTTATTTTTAGTCAGCACGAGCTGACATCAACGTTAGCAATCGAGCACGTTCTAATCCCGGGCGGTTTCGGCCGCCCGGGACCTAATCTAATGGCCTTCGCGGCCTGAGCCTTATTGGAGATCACGATGTATCCCGCACTGAAACAAGAGCTCGAGACCTTCGAGCGCCGCACTCCGAAGTCCGCCGAAGCGCATAAGAAGAATCTGAAACGCCTGCCGCTGGGCGTGGCCAGTAACTATCGCGCTTACGAACCGTATCCGATCTTTGTATCGGAAGCCTCGGGGAGTAAGTTCCGCGATCTTGACGGCAACGAATATATCGATCACAACTTGTGTTTTGGAACGCTGATGGCGGGCCATTCACATCCCGCGGTGATTAAGGCCGTCGAAGGGCGGCTGCACAAGGGCACGGCCTACGGCATGCCTCATAACATGGAGTGGGAGCTGGCGGAAGAGATCTGCACGCGGTTTCCCGTCGAGATGTGCCGCTTCGGCAACAGCGGCACGGAAGCCACGATGCACACAATTCGTCTGGCTCGCGCCGCGACCGGGCGCGACAAGATCATCAAGTTTGAAGGCGGATACCACGGGTTGCACGACGCAGCGCTGGTCAGCGTAAAGCCGCATCCGCCGGACGACGATTTCGGCGATATCAAGAATCCGAAGCCGGTTTCGGGCGGAGCGGGCGTGCCGAAGGCGAGTATTGCCAATGTTCCGATTGCGACGTTTAACGATCTGGAGACGGTGGAGCGGCGCTTCCGGGAGAATCCGAATGAGATCGCGGCGATCATACTTGAGCCGATCATGATGAACGTCGGCCTCTGCATGCCGCAGAAGGGATTTCTGGAGGGTCTGCGGACGCTTTGCGACAAGCACGGCGCGCTACTGATTTTCGACGAAGTCAAGACGGGCGCGAAGCTGTGCTGGGGCGGGGCTTCGGAATACTTTGGCGTGACGCCCGACATGATCTGCATCGCGAAGTCGATTGGTGGCGGATTCCCGCTGGCGGCTTTCGGGACGAGCAAGCGCGTGATGAGTTTGATCTCCGACCACAAGGTGTTTCACGGCGGCACTTACAATACTAACCCGATTTCGATGGCAGCCGGCATTGCGACGTTCCGCGAAGTACTTACTCGTGCCAACTATACGCTCATCGAAAAACTCAGCAACAAGCTAGTCGAGGGATATAAGAAGACGATCGCGAAAGTAGACTTGCAGGGATACATCGCCAGCGCGGGAGCGAATGGGGCGCTGATGCTGTATCCGAAAGAAATCCATAATTATCGCGACTGGCTGCCGGTCGATGTGGATTTGTGGCGGCACTACTGGTTCGGCATGGTAAATCGCGGCGTGATGGCGCAGCCGTACTGGTGGGATGAGCAGTGGACGATATCGGTGCAGCACACCGAGGCGGACATCGACAAGCATCTGGCGGTATTTGCCGAAGTCGCTCCGTCGCTGGCTGCGGCGCAGCATGAGCGATTGGGAGCGATGGCAGCACACTAACGGGATCGAGCCATCGGACCATCCGGTCACCGGGTCATTGAAAACCCGCGATCCGGATGGGTCAGATGTCCCGATCACCCGATGATCCGATTACCCAATGACTTCTGATCCCAACCGGCCGCACTTAAAGCGCGTTCTCGGACGGCGGGACTTGGTGCTGCTGTTTGTCGTGGCCGTCTTCAATCTCAACGTGGTCCCCAGCATCGCGGCGAACGGCGGAGTAACCGTCTGGTTGTGGATCATCTCGCTGCTTCTGTTCTTCTGGCCGCAGGGGATTGCGGTGATCGAACTAGCGCATCGCTATCCGGGCGAAGGCGGCGTGTATTTGTGGGCGAAGGAAGTGTTCGGCGACTTTCACGGCTTTCTTTCGGGATGGTGTTACTGGACGAATAACATGCTGTATGTGCCGACAGTAATGCTGTATTTTGTGGGCGTCTCGGTGTTTGTGCTTGGTCCGAGCCACGCGGCACTCGCGGACAATAAATCTTTTGCGCTTACCGCGTCGCTGGCACTGCTGGCATTACTCACTGTCCTAAATATTGTCGGTCTTGGGATTGGAAAGTGGATCAATAACGTTGGCGCAATCGGCACTTTCGTCGCGGCCGCGGTTCTTATTGGCCTTGGTGCGGTGATCTGGTTGCGCTTCGGCACGACCATCACGGCGGCCGATTTCCGGATTCCTGCGAACCCGCGCTTTGTGCTGAATTCGTTTGGCGTGATCTGTTTCGGTCTGGTGGGCCTCGAACTTGCCTCGGTCATGGGAGATGAAATCCAGGATCCCATCCGTACACTTCCGGGCGCTGTCGCCTGGGGCGGAGTGCTCTCCGGCGCTCTATATCTCGGCGCGACCCTCACTCTTCTGATTGCTGTTGGGAAGAACGTGAACGTCCTGCAGGGGATCGTCCAGGCTGTCAGTCACATGGCCGAGCGCGTCGGAGTTACGTGGATTACCGTGCCTTTCGCGCTCATGCTCAGTTTGTCCATCGCGGGCATTGGTTCGGCGTGGATGGGAGGTTCGGCGCGCATTCCGTTTGTCGCTGGCCTTGATTCGTACATGCCCTCGTGGCTGGGCAAGATTCACCCGCGCTACGCCACGCCCTATGCCGCACTGATCGTGCAGGCCATTGTTTCGGCTTTTCTTATAATCATGAATTTCTTTGGAGCCGGGGTTCAGGAGACGTTTCAGAAATTGCTTTCGCTGGCGGTCGTGTTGCAACTCGTTCCATTCGTCTATATGTTCGGAGCGCTGGTGAGATTTGCCATCGTTGAGCGGGTGCCGCGCGGCCACTACAGCCGACTTACGATGTTCTTGGCGGGCACGAGTGGCCTGCTCACGACAATTCTCGGCATCGCGCTGGTGTTTTTCCCGGCCCAACAGATCACGTCGCTATGGTCCTATGAATTGTGGATGGTTGGCGGCACGTTGTTCTTTATCGGTTTAGCAGTGTTTTTCTTTTTCGTATACGGACGTTTGAAAGAGCCCCGGAGCGCCCAAGTGTAATCGGGGCGCAAACGGAGTTTGTGTGGTTGCGCGACAGAGGGCTGCAGGAGGTTTTATGGCGCGTGGAGTGAAGGCCAACGTGAAAACGTATTCAATGTTGATTAACGGCGAGTGGGTTGCGAGTAAATCGACGAAGACTTTTGCCGTGTACGATCCATCCGCCGAAGAGGTGATCGCGCAGGTTCCCGACGCGAATGCCGACGACGTGAACCGCGCGGTTGCGGCTGCCAAGACGGCTTTTGAAGAAGGGCCGTGGGCGACGACGACGGCACAAGAACGCGGGCGCGTGCTGTTTCGCCTCGCCGAAAAGGTGAGGCAGAATTTGCCCATGCTTGCCGAACTCGAATGCCGCAACACGGGCAAGCCAATTGTTGAGGCGGAGTATGACATCACCGACGTGGCAACGTGTTTCGAATATTACGGCGGCCTGGCAACCAAGGTTGTTGGCTATGTAAATCCGGTCCCGGATAACGCGATGAGCCTCTCGCTGAAAGAGCCGATGGGGGTCGCGGGGCAGATTATTCCGTGGAATTATCCGTTGATGATGGCGGCGTGGAAGTTGGCGCCGGCGTTGGCCGCGGGCTGTACTTGTGTACTCAAGCCAGCCGAGCAAACGCCGCTCACTGCGCTTGAACTGGCTCGGTGGTTCGACGAGGTCGGCTTGCCGAAGGGCGTAGTGAACGTGGTTACCGGTTTTGGCGAAAGCTGCGGGTCGCCCCTGGTCAAACATCCAGATGTGAACAAGATTGCGTTTACGGGTTCGGCTTCGGTCGGCAAAATCATCGTGAAGGAGGCCGCCGATACGGTGAAGCGCGTGACGCTCGAGCTTGGCGGTAAGTCGCCGAACATCTTCTTTGCCGATGCCGACTTCGAGGCGGCAATCGATGGCGCGCTGTTTGGAGTGTTCATCAATCAGGGAGAAGTTTGTTCCGCGGGCAGCCGCATCCTGGTGCAGAAATCGATTTATAAAAAGTTTGTAGAAGCGATGGCGGAGAAGGCGAAGAAGATCAAGATCGGTCCGCCGCTGGAGCGCGAGACAAAGATGGGTTCCCTGGTGTCAAAAGAGCAATACGACCGCGTCTGTTCGTATCTTGAGATCGGCAAGAAAGAAGCCAAGGTGGCGGCGGGCGGCGGTCGCGCCGATCAGTTTGCCAAGGGTTACTATGTGCAGCCGACTATCTTTTATAACGTCGATAACAACGCGCGGATTGCGCGCGAAGAGATCTTTGGGCCGGTCGCGGCGGTGATTCCTTTTGACGACGAAAAAGACGCGCTCAAGATTGCGAACGACACGCCCTACGGGCTGGCAGCTGCCGTATGGACGCGCGATATCTTCAAGGCCATGAGAGCGGTGAAAGCGTTGCGCGCAGGCATTGTGTGGGTGAATCATATGCAGCCGACATATGTCGAAGCTCCATGGGGCGGTTATAAGCAGTCGGGATTTGGGCGCGAACTTGGGCCTTGGGGGATCGAAGAGTATCTTGAAACCAAGCAGGTGTATATCAACTTGAACGAAGCTCCGATTGGGTGGTACTGAAAGAGAGTGGATAGTAAATAGTTATTACCGGATAGACTTGGCTTTCAGTCACTCTATTGACTATGCACTATCCACTATCACGCACGATAGGATAAAGTCATGGCGACAATTCATCTGCGCACTTCTATACCCGGTCCCCGCTCGCAGGCTCTGATGAAGCGGCGCAATGCCGCGGTTGTCCAGGCGGCGTATCACGCTACTCCGGTCTTCGTGGCCAAGGCGGAAGGAGCAGTCGTCGAAGATGTTGACGGCAACCGCCTCATCGATTTTGCGGGCGGCATCGGCTGCCTGAATACGGGGCACCGGGCGCCGGCGGTGATTGACGCCATCCGCCGACAATTGGATCGTTTCCTGCACACCAGCTTCAACGTCTTGCCCTACGAAAGCTACATCGCCGTCTGCGAGAAGCTGAATGCGATCGCGCCGGGCAAGGGCCCGAAGAAAACCGTGCTGGTGAATACGGGGGCGGAGGCGGTCGAGAACGCCATCAAGATTGCGCGCTCGTACACCAAGCGACAGGCGATTCTCTGTTTCGAAGATGCGTTTCATGGACGCACTTACATGGCGATGGCGGCGACCAGTAAGACGCATCCTTACAAAGCGGGGTTCGAGCCGTTTCCGAGCGAGGTGTACCGCATTCCTTACGCTTACTGTTACCGCTGCGCGTATTCGATGAAGTATCCGTCGTGCGACGTGCATTGCGCGCGGCATCTCGAAGATACATTTAAGCGAGTTGTGGCGGCCGAGTCGGTGGCGGCTGTGGTGGTAGAGCCAATCCTGGGCGAAGGCGGCTTCGTCACTCCTCCGGCGGAGTTCTATCCCACGCTGAGCGCGATCTGCCGAAAGCACGGCATTCTGCTGATTGCCGATGAAGTGCAGACCGGGTTTGCTCGCACGGGCGCGATGTTTGCCTGCGAGCGACTGGGACTGGAACCGGATCTGGTGACGATAGCCAAGTCGCTGACTGGCGGACTGCCCATGGCCGGGGTAACGGGACGCGCGGACATTATGGACGCGCCGGGCGTTGGCCAACTGGGTGGAACGTTCTCCGGCAATCCGCTGGCTTGCGAAGCGGCTTTGGCGGTGCTTGAGATCATCGAGAAAGAAAATCTCTGTGCGCGCGCCAATCTACTCGGTGAGCGTTTCCGCAAGCGCGCGGCGAAGTGGCAGACACAGTGGGAACTGGTCGGCGATGTTCGAGGAATGGGCGCCATGCAGGGGCTGGAACTGGTGCGCTCGAAGGCGACGCGGCAACCTGCCGACGAAGAAACAAAGCAAGTATCACAGTATTGCTACGAGCACGGCCTGGTGACGATCACTGCTGGGTCGTATGGCAATGTGATTCGTCTGCTTATGCCGCTGGTGATTGCCGACGCACAGATGGATGAGGCGATGGACGTGCTCGAAGCGGCGTTGGCTCACGTCGCGGAAAAGAAAGGTGCGTTGACGGCCCAGCTTACATAGGGACAGCCGAGGTCGGCTATGGTCGCATGTTCGTTTAAGGAATGTAGAAAATCTTATGACTACTTCAACTGCAGCACCTGCCATGACAGGCAAGGAAATCGTCGATCTAACTAAGAAACACACGCTGTATGAATGGTCGGCGCAATCGAAGGTCGACCCGATCCCTGTGGCGCGCGCCAAGGGCATTTATTTCTGGACTCCGGAAGGGAAGCGGTTTATCGACTTCAACAGCCAGTTGATGTCTGTCAACATTGGACACGGCGACGAGCGTGTCATCCGGGCCATCGCCGAGCAGGCTGCGACGCTAGCCTATGCCAATCCTTTTATGGCGACCGAACCGCGGGCGCGACTGGGAGCGAAGCTGGCGGAGATCGCGCCGGGGGATATTGACACGTTCTTTTTTACGAATGGTGGCGCCGAGGCGAACGAAAATGCCATCAAGCTGGCGCGCTTTTTTACCGGACGCCACAAGATCATGGCGCGCTATCGCTCGTATCACGGCGCTACGGCGGGCGCGATCAGCCTTACGGGCGATCCTCGCCGATGGACGGTTGAGCCGGGAATGCCAGGAGTGGTGCGGGTGCTCGATCCGTATCACGGTATAGAGCGCGGATGGGAATCGGCGGAAAGTTCGCTGGCCATGATCGAAGAGACCATTCAACTGGAAGGGTCGCACACGATTGCCGGGTTCATTCTGGAGACGGTAACCGGGACGAATGGCGTGCTTGTTCCGCCGGATGAATACCTGGAAGGAGTGCGGAAACTGTGCGACAAGTACGGCATCCTGATGATCGCCGACGAAGTGATGTCGGGCTTTGGGCGCACGGGTGAGTGGTTCGCGGTCGATCACTGGAAAGTCGTTCCCGACTTACTGTGCATGGCGAAGGGGCTTACTTCGAGTTATTTACCATTGGGCGCGGTTGGAATGCGGCAGCATATTGCCCGACACTTTGACGACAAGGTGTTCTATGGAGGACTAACATACAACAGTCATCCCATGGGATGCGCGGCGGCGTTGGCGACGATTCAGGTCTATGAAGAAGACCATCTGATCGAGAACTCGCGCAAAATGGGTGCGATCATGCAGAAGCTGGGCGCGGAGTTGCAGGCGAAACATCCGTCGGTGGGCGCGGTGCGATCGATTGGCCTGTTTGGCATCGTTGAGCTGATCCGGGACCGCAAGACTCGCCAGCCCATGGCTCCGTTCAACGGAACCTCGGACGAAATGGTCGCGCTCGGCAAGTTTTTCCGCGAGAACGGGCTCTACACCTTCGTTCGATGGAATACGTTCTTCACCAATCCTCCGCTGTGCATCAACGAGCAGCAGATGCGGGAGGCGTTTGCGATTATTGATAAAGGGCTGGAGATTACGGATCGTGCGGTGAAGGGATAGGTCTCGTTTCCAGGAATCCAAACAAGTACAACATCAACTTTGCCCGCAAACGGGGAAGGTGTGTCCGGCTGACCTAGCGCCAGCTGCGCAGGCCATCGCTGGGAGAAACTACCAGCGGCTCGTGGTGCGTCTTGGCGGCGTGATCGTTGATGGCGGTGGCCGCCTGGGTGCGAAGATTTCCGGATTTCGGGTCGAAATCGAGCGTGCTGACGCTGTGGGTGCAGTGCGTGCAGTTGAACTTCATGCCGCCCTTGATGCGCTCGATGCGATAGGCTTTCACTGAATGAATTGTATCGTCCCACGAACGACATTGCGTCGCGATTTGGGGAACGAAGGTAACCCTCACAACGAAGGTAAGGCTAAACCTGGATGTGCCTGAAGGGGTTCGTCCCTCCGGCGCTGGATTCCGCTTATTTTGCCAGTCGGTTGTATTTCTTCAGAACCTCGCGCAAGCGCTCGTGCGGTAAAGCGATCACGGTGTGGTCGTCGATTCCAGTCATGGTTTCGGCGGCGATCATGGCGTTGACGATGGCTTCCTCCGTCGACTGCACGGTGGCCAGGAACAGCGGATCGAGGTCGTCGTTCGGGAGCATTTTCAGGTCTCGGACGCCTTTGTTGGACGCCGCTTCCGGATTCGCGGTAGAGAAGGCTACGAAGATGTCTCCCGAGCCGTCGCCGGAATAGCTGCCGTCGCGGCCGAGGCCGAGAGAGGCTTTGCGGGCCAGGCGCTTCAGTTGAGTGGGAATGAGCGGGGCATCGGTGGCGACGACAATGATGATCGAGCCGACGTCGTCTTTCCATACGGTGTGCTCGGGAATTTCCTTGCCGACGGGAACCCCGGCGATGCGGAGTTGGTCGCGCTGTCCGTAGTTGCACTGGACCAGGACGCCTACCGTGTAGCCGCCCGCCTTGGCGTCTAGCACGCGGGAGGCGGTACCGATGCCTCCTTTGAATTCGTTGCAGATCATACCGGTGCCGCCGCCTACGTTGCCTTCTTCGACAGGGCCGGCGTGGGCGGACTCGATGGCGTGAAAGGCGTGCTCGGGTTTCACGTGGAATCCGTTGATGTCGTTGAGATAGCCGTCGTAGGTTTCGGCGACCACGGGCAGCGACCACCAGTAGCCTTCGCTGTCGGGCTTGCCTTGCTTTACTTTCCAGGCGATGACGGCGTCGCGAACCACGCCCACGCTGTGCGTGTTGGTGATCATGATGGGCCCGTCGAGAAAGCCGGAGTCTTCGAGCCATGTGGTGCCCGTCATTTCTCCGTTGCCGTTCAGCGTGAACCAGGCGCCGAAGACCGCGTCGTTGGAGTTCTTGCCGCGCGGCAGAATCGCGGTGACGCCGGTGCGGACGGGCCCTTCTCCTACTTTGAGTTTGCCGCTGCCGGAAATTAACGTGGTATGTCCGACCTCTACGCCTTTAACGTCGGTGATGGCGTTGTTGGGGCCGGGAGTGCCGTCGAAAGGCACTCCCAGATCGCGGGTTCGGGGCTTGCTTTGGGCGGAGGCTAGAGTGGCGCAGAGAAACACGGCTAGAAATGGGAGCGGGCGGAATCGCGTCATAAGATTGTTGCTCGATTGCGTGTCGGCGGCAGTATAAAGCATGGAAGGGTGGTTTAGAATCCTGCTAGCAAGAAACGGTCTTGGCTGGATCGAAGTCAGGGGACGCTATGGAAAACTGGAAGCGGGCGGCGATTGCGGGATCGGTGGGAGCGGCGGCTTTGTTGCTGCTGAAGGGGAGACGTCCGGCGGCGGTGCTGGTGGGAAGCGTGGGGCTAGCGGTGCTGGCGTCGGAGTATCCGGAGCGGTTTGTTCAGATTCGCGAGGAACTTCCGTCGTATGTGCGGCAGGGGACGCGGTTTCTCGATCTGGCGATTAAGATCGGCGGCAAGATCGAAGAATTCGCCGACAAGCGTGCCGCGCGCGCGTTTGAGGAGTTGGGAGAATACTGAGCGTCGCTGGCGAACGACGAACAGCGAACGACGAACAGCGGACTCACTCGATTCCCAGCTGTTTGCGGGCTTCCGGGCTTAGCCGTTCCGGAGTCCAGGCGGGTTCCCAGAGAATATTGACGTTGGCGTTGCGGACGCCGGGCAGTTGCTCGACTCGGGATTTTACCTGGGCGCTGATGTTGACGTGCTCCGGGCAGCCTTGGGCGGTCAGGGTCATGTCGACGGTCACATCCTGCTGGTTTTCGGGGACGTCGGCGAAACGAATCTCGTAGATCAGGCCTAAATCGACGATGTTGACGGGGATTTCGGGGTCATAGCACTGTTTGAGCGCGTTGAGAACATCGTCTTGGACTAGGGGCATGGATTTCCTTTGCGGCTCCTGAATTCTAACTGATTCGATGCATAACGAAGGGAGCGGACTCTTAGATCATGGCGATTGATCCTGATTTTCAGAAAAAACTGCGGATTTTTATGGTGGCCGCCATTTTGATTGCGGGCGGGCGCGCGGCATACATCGTCTACGAGCGGCACGAGGCTTTAAAGGGAGACGCCGAGCCCAAGCGGGAAACGGCGCTCAATCCGGATTACTACGTCAATCCGAAGAAGCTGCATGCCTACGATCTGAAGTCGGCGCAGGCCTTGACCGCGCAACCGGTGTGGGTGAAGGCCGGGTATCAGCTTACGTATTATCCGTACGATCGCGCTCGCCACAAAACCGATTTCGCGCATGAGGCGGGACTGCTGCCGCCTTTGCAGAAGTTGGCGATTCAAAATGTGGTCGTGGAGGCCGCGCCCAAGGCCCCGGGCCTCAAGCAGGTGATGGCGTGCTTTGCGCTGGAGGGCAAGAACTATGCGGTGCCGATTGGGGCGGAGAAGGAGGGCGACTTCAGGATTTACGCCGACGACGCTTTCTTTATCCAAGACCCGCGCGAATTGTATAACCACTGGCCGGCGGATGTCTGGAAGAAGATCGACGCTCACGCCGTGCAGCCGGGGATGAGCGAGTTGCAGGCCAACTTTGCCATCGGAATGGGCGTGCCCGCAGGTTCCGGCGGCTATGGTTGGAGGACGCTGCATTACGCGAACGCGGGGAAGCCGTTCGTGATCACGTTTGAAAACGATCGGGCCACGGAGATCAAGGCGGGATCGTAAGCGGATTCACCGCCGAGACGCCGAGGGCGTAGAGAAACTAAACGGTTGTCATCCTGAGCGAAGCGAAGGACCTGCTTTCTTGCCGGTGCGGATAGCAATGGATCCTCCGCTTCGCTCAGGACGACAACATTTTCTGCGACCGTTTTCTGTGTCGCGGATTGGGCCTCGGGTCGTTCGAGGTTGCTGCCCACGGAACGGCGGAGCCGCGGAAGGTGGGCACGCGCGCGTTTGGCGATTAGGTGCGGAATCTGAGCCCCGCAACTCGGCATGCGTGAAAATCCCACTTCTGGCAGTCGGCCAGAAGTGGGGCACATGTTACCGATGGTTCCGTTGCCAATCAGTTGATGGTGAAGGTGAGAGCGGCGGCTTTGCCTCCTCCGGGAGCGGGATTGGAAACCACGATGCTGGCGGTGCCGGCCGTGGCGATATCGGTGTAAGGCACGGAAACGTTAAGCTGCGTGGGGCTGACGTAGGCGGTGGTGAGTGCGGTTCCGTTCCAGGTGACGGACGCGCCGGGAACGAAACCGGTGCCGTTGACGGTCAGCGGGAAATTCCAGCCGCCGTGGGTGATGCTCGCCGGCGAAAGTGACGCTGGAGCCGGATTCGGATTTTTGGCCGTGCCTTTGGGTGTAACAAGATCGGAACTGGTCACGATTACGATTTGCAAAGGGGTGTTTTCATTCCCGGACTCAGTCTCAGTGACGAAGGCTACACCGTCGCTGCCCCAGAAAATGAAGTCGGATTCACTGTCGCCAGCGAACTGGGAAAGGCTGGCGGCGGCCTGGGGAGTGAACTCATCGAGGCTGTAGGAGGTGATACCTAACGTCGATAGGAACGGCGTGGTGCCCAGGGCCAGCATGCGGTTGAAGGGCGCGTCCGGCAGTATCTGGAGGTAATTGTAGTCGCAGCATTGCCCGCTGGAGAAGTCGTAGGTGCCGAGCAGCAGACCGGTGGCGGGATTGAAGGCTTCGCCCTCATTGCCGTAGATCAGACCGTCCGCATAAGCAATGGAAGAACCCTCAACCAGGCCCGACCATGGCGTCCCGGCAGTTCCGCCGCTGGAACTTACCGCAACGGGAGTCACGCTGCCGCTGTAATACCCATACAGTGTGCTGGAGTTGGCGAAGATGATCTGATATGTGCCCGAGACCGAGTCCGGAAGCTGCTTGGCATCGGTGTAGAAGTAGATAGCGTAGCCGTAGCAGCACGTGGTAGATCCCGTGGAGACAGCCCAGGTGTGGTCGCTGGCGGGAGAAACCTGAAGGCTGCCGGCGACGTTGGGGCCGGAATAGCTGGTGCCGAGACTGACGTCGATGTCGGGCGTGAAGTTGGGCAGGATGAGGCGCTGCACGGAGCCGCTGCCGTTTAGGCCAACGTAAAGATACTGGCCATCGGCGGAAAGCGCGAGTTGGTTGGGCTCGCTGCCGGCAAAGTAATATCCCTTGATCTTGCCGGTCTTGGGGTCAACGACAGCGATGCTGTTGCCATTGGGGCCGTAGCTGCTGGGCACCGAGGCATAGATCAGCTGCGCGTAGGGATCGTAGACGATACCGTTGGCGGGTAGATCCACGGTAGTAACCGTGGCTTTGTAGGTGACGTCGAAATTGGCGGCGAGGGAAGACACTCCGGGAGAGGGATTGGTAACGCTGATCGGGATAATGGCAGCCTTGGTGAGCTCGTTCTTGGTTGGGGTGAACTGCACCTGTTTGGGGCTGACGAACGTGGTGGGGAGGGTCTTGCCGTTCCACTGGACGGTGGCGCCACTCATGAAGGTGCCGTTAACCGTGATGGGCGCCGGGGCCGAGCCTTCAACGACCGATGCCGGGGAGAAGGAGCTGACGGTCGGCGTAAGGTTCTCCACCTCGAAAATGACTCCGTTTGAGTAAGTATCGGTGGGCGTGACGATATAGAAATTGAACCCTTCCACATACGTGAAGAAACTCGAGGACAATGGGAGAGTGAACTCGGTGGGACTCACATAATTCGCCGCCAGAGACTCACACCCGTACTCGGTGTAGATGCAAATCACGTCGCCGGAAGCAAAGCCCGTGCCGGTGAAGGTGATCGTCGTAGCCGGGCTGCCAATGTAGACGGCCTCCGGTGAGATGGAAGTGATAATGGGCGTAGTTTGTGCGTTTGCCGCCGCGGCGATGAGAAGGACGAAAAGTGTTAGGAAGCGAAGACGTTTTTTGACAGTCATGTTAGCTCCTAATAAGTTGAATTTCTAAGTCGGAATCCCTTTTTGACTTCAAAAGCGGGATCATTCTACACCTAGCTCCCTGTGCGGTGTAGTGTGCAAGCGTTTTCATCTCGGAAGAAGTGACACCCGACGATTGACCAAACCAGGCCTGAGCACTCATTGAGGATTGGCTGCACCCGATGGACACCTTGCAGCCGGTGGTGGGTGCAGGGTCCTTCGCTTCGCGAAGGATGGCATGGATTGACTGTGTTGCCCACTTGCCGGAGATTACGCTAAGCGACTGCGAACGAACTTTACCACCTCTGGTGTCACATAGTTTGGTGGGCGGATCGCAAAGGTTGGGCGGTTGCTTACGGGCTTGAGCGACACGCGCTCCCAGATTGGTTGATTGGAATTATCCGCGGAGTGCAGCAAGACCGCGTCGGCGCGATCCAGATAAGTCTGCGCGGACGTCTTGAAATCTTCCGTCTGCGGGTCGAGCACGGTCAGGTAGAGATCGGGCTTTATGAAGCGCAGGATGCTGTTCGATTCGATGATGGCGTTTTGTGTCGCGGCTAGGATTTTGCGGATGCGGGGCATGGCTTCGGCCAAGTGGCCTTGCTGCGTCCGGACCCACCAGGAGTGATCGGCTCCGGCGACGAGAAAGCGCGACGTGTCGGAGTCGCCGGAACGGTCTTTTTCTTCCGATACCGCGAACGAATGATCGGCGGTGGCGCAATCGCAAGCCTCGCCGTTAGCGGAGCAGACGCCGTGTCCGTATTGCGTGATCTTCATGGCGGTCCAGTGGTAGCCGGGCAGAGCAGCGATCAGGCCAGCGACGACGCTGGTCTTGCCGACGCTACGGGTGTGTCCGCCGATGACGAGAACTGGCATAGAGCGATGGCCTACGGTTCCGAAAGAAAGCGAAGTAGTTCTTGGATTAGGCGCGGGCCTTGATCGGTATCGAAAATAAACTGCGCGTGGGCTGAGCCTTCGAGAACTACGAGCTTCTTGGGTTCCGGGGCACGGCCGTAATGCTCGGAAATCCTGGGAAGCCGAGGACCGTCGGAGCTCTGATCGTTGCGGCTGACGATGAAGAGTTTTCGTCCCTGTAGGCGTTCGGGCGAGGTGCCTCCGTCGGAACCCAGGAATACGATACGCTCGATCTCTCCGGGGCGTGCCGCGATCGCCGCGTCGGCAGCCGCGTCTCCGCCCATGCTCGCGCCCACAACGGAAACGGACCTGGCGCCAGCGGAGTGCAAGTATCGAACGGCGGCCAAGACGTCGGGGTAGCTTTTTTCGTCTGAGGTCTCTGTTCCGGCGATGGTCTGACCGTATCCGCGGAAATCGATGGCCAATACGCGGAAGCCATGCTGGGAGAGAAATTGTGCTTGTTTGTCCCAGCTCTCCTTGCTGAAGCGTCCGCCATGCGCCAGCACTATGCCTTGAGGGCCTTTCCCATAGAGATCGCCGTGGAGTCGGTATCCATCGGGAGCCGGGAAGGAAACATGTTCCTGCGCCATGGTCAAACCCGCGAACAGAAGAACTGTCAGTGCCAGACCAAGGCTTCGCATGCTGTCAACTGCCTTTCCGCGCCGACCGCGCAAGGAACGCCAGCTCTCTAAGATACTCTCGGACCGGACGAGCAGGCGTTCCCCAGAAAACAACCCCTTTTCCCCGCAGGATCTTCTTGGGCAGGATTCCGCCCTGTCCTCCGATCATGGCTCCGGCTTCGACGCGGGCGTGATCGCCGATGCCGACTTGTCCGCCCATGATTACGTCGTCTTCGATGGTCACGCTGCCGGAGAGTCCGGTTTGCGCGGCGATGATGACGTTCTCTCCGATCTGGCAGTTGTGGCCGATGTGGACCAGGTTGTCGATCTTTGCGCCGCGGCGGATTCTGGTTTCGTCCAACGCTCCACGATCTACGGTGGAGTTGGCTCCGATTTCCACGTCGTCTTCGATGATCAGGCGTCCGATTTGTGGGGATTGCTCGTAGCGCCCGGTTTGCGCATCGCGCACGTAGCCGAAGCCTTCGCTCCCCAGCACCGCGCCCGCTTGCACGACCACGCGGTTTCCGATGGTTGTGCCTTCGTAGATGGTGACGTTGGCGTCGATGCGGCAATGGTTTCCGATTACTGCGTTGTCTTCGATTACTGCGCCCGGTCCAATTGTCGTTTCGTCGTCGACTGTGACCTTCTCGCCCAGAATTGCTCGCGGGCCGATAGCCACGTTCTTGCCGAGCTTGGCAGAGGCGGAAACGACGGCGGAAGGATGTATCGCGCGATTGCGGTCCCGGTCGCGCAGTAGTTTTGCGGCGCGGGCGAAAGTCAAGCGCGGGTGCGGGGAGATAAGGAACGGCTTACTGGCAGCGGCGGCGAAGTTCTTGGCGGCGAAATCTCCGACAATAAGTGCCGCAGCGGGCGAGCCGAGCGCGCCGTCGAGGTGCGATGTGTCCTCCACAAAAACCAGGCTGTCGCTGGTAGCGGATTGCGGACTGGAGACGTTGGTCACGGCGATGGAGCTGTCTCCGAGGAGATGGCAGCCGAGTTTCTCGGCTAGTTCGCGCAGGGTCTGCTTCATGGCTCCCTATTGTCGCGTACTCAGTATCCAGCCGCCAGTGCCAAGTACCCAGAGGAGCGCGTTCAGGCCCGACCCAGGGCTGAGGAGGTTGAGCCGAGCGCTCAATACAGCGGCGGTTGGTCGGGCGGTCGGGTTTTCCAGCGGCGATGGACCCAGAGCCACTGTTCGGGATAACGGCGGATGAAGTCTTCGATCACTTTGGTGAATTTTGCGGTGTTGGCTACGATGTCCGACTCGTTGTCGCCAGTCCGGATCAACTCAACCGCAGGATCGAAGCGCAGGATGTATTTGCGGAGCGCTTTATCCCAGACGGTGAAGCCGGGAACCACGGCGGCGTCGGTGCGCAGCGCGATGCGGGCGAGACCGCTGGCGGTGCAAGCGGGAATGCCGAAGAAATCCACGAAGACGCCTTGCGGCGGAGTCATGTTGGTGTCCATGAGAATGCCAACGGTTTCGCCAGCCTTCATGGCGGAGAGCAAGCCGCGGACGAAATCGTCTTTATCGACGGTGCGGTTGCCGTGCATGGTGCGGTAGCTCTGAATCAGCGCGTCGACGTAGGGATTGTCCAGCGAGCGCATCACGATCGACAGCGGATGCCCTTGCAGGGAGTGGGCGAAGGCGGAGAGTTCCCAGGCGCCAAGGTGTCCGGTCAGGAAGAGGACGCCTTTACCGCGGGCGTAGGCACGCTCGAAGTTCTCGAAGCCGTCATAGATGACGATTTGGGAGACATTCTCCTTTGTGTAGCGCGGGAAGAGGCAGACTTCGGCGAGCTGGCGTCCCAGGGAAATGAACTCTCCACGAAGCAGGCGGCGACGCTCGCGGGACGGCATTTCAGGGAAGGCAAGCGTCAGATTGCGTTGGCCGACGTGGCGCAAGCGTCGGTGAACGGCGTAAACAGTCAATCCGAGCGTGATTCCGATGGCGCGCGCGAGCGAACGAGGGAGCAGGCCGAGAAGCTTGATCCACGGCCAGAGTAAAGCGTATTCGAGGCGTTGGCGCACGGTGGAGTTCTCAGTTCTCAGTTGTCAGTTCTCAGTGAAACCAACTTAGGACTGAGAATTGAGAACCGAGAACCGGGAACTGCTATTTTGCGGCCTGCTGGGCCCACTTGGCTAGCGTGCTCAAGAACGGGTACGCGTCTTTGGGAGCGTCGATTTCTCCCTTGAGCGCGGTCTTGAAGGGCACCATACGCCCGTAGAAATCGCGGGTGCTGTTCTTGTCCTGCTTGATGACGGCGCCGGTGAGTTCGAGTCCGGCAAACAGGCCGCGGGAGCGCGAGTAGGTCAGGACTTCTGCCCGCATCTTCCAGTCGGTGTCGGCGGAGGCGTGGCGTCCTACGGGACCGGCAGCGGCGCTGGCATCGCCGCCGAGTTTGAACTGGCTGGAGAGCAGGTTATTCATGCCGTTCTTGTTCATGATAAGCATGACGACATCGGTGGCCTGGCCTCCGATTTGGAGGCCGAAACTGCCGCCGCCAATGGTGAAGAAAGCGGGAGCGCTCCAGCCCTTCTCGGTGCGGCAACTGGCGACGCCTTTGCCGTAGCGACCGCCAATTACGAATCCTCCGTTGAGCAGCGAGGGAACCACGGCCACGCATTCGGCCGAACCTAGAATTTCTTCGGGGATGCGCTGATCGGGAGCGGCCTGGATTTCATCGAGCACGGTGCCGGCGGCTTCGACGCGTCCGGAGGCCTTAGTGTTGGGCTCGGGCTTGGCAGTGTCTTGAGCAAACAAATCGGCGGAAAGAATCGGGGTCAGGAAACAGGACAACAACAAGAGAACGAGGAAAGTTCGCATCATGCCTCACCTGGGAGATTCAGAGATTCGATTAACCCTGATTCTATTCGATGCGGGGCGCGGAACGGGGGATACTTGGGAGTGATCAGGGTGAGTCGGGGCCAGGGCAAAAAAATGCGGGGCTGAAATCGGCGACCCTAATCTCCGTTTCCAGCCCCGTCTCCCAGGTTCTGTGGTAGGTGAGGCGATTATGCCTCGGGTCTTGGAGCCAGACAAGATTACGCGGGGGAGTGGACTTTGGTAATTGCGCGTGGTGGACCGATCCCCGTGGTTGGTCAGTCCCTATGATCATTGCCGTAACGCCGATGTTGCGACCGTTGTGTCGCCTTGCGCAAGCGGGCTGCCAGTTCGCCCGGGCCTTTCCTTCAGAGCCACGCGAATGCCATGCTTTGGACGCAGAGTGAAGCTTGGCACGGGTTCGACCGGATCTCCCGCCACCGCATGCACCTGAAATCTCCCCGCGATCGTGGCCAACAGGAGAATGGCTTCCATCATCGCAAAAGACGCTCCAACGCACTGCCTGGGGCCCCCACCGAACGGGAAGTAGGCGAATTTCGGAAGTTTCAGACATGCTTCGGTACGCCAGCGGCTTGGGTCGAACTGTTCCGGGTCCGAGAAGAATCTTGCATCGCGGTGCATCACCCACTGGCTCATCACGAGGTTCGCCCCTACTGGAATCTGGTAGCCACCGAGTTCAAAGTCGCGGATCGCTTGGCGAGCCACGGCCCAAGCAGGCGGGTAGAGCCGCATGGATTCCTTGATCACGCTTTCGGCACATGTCAAGGAGGGCAAATCCGAGAGATTGGGCGCGCGCCCGGCGAGCACGCGGTCCACTTCTTCGTGCAGTTCTTGCTGCGCCCGAGAATTCTGGCCGAGCAAATACCATGCCCACGAGAGCGCCAGGGCAGTCGTTTCGTGGCCGGCCAGGAGAAACGTCATCACCTCATCGCGGAGTTGAAGGTCGTTCATTTGGCTGCCATCTTCGTCGCGGGCCTCCATCAGCGTCGAAAGCAGATCCTCGGCCTCCGACCCGTGCTCCCTCCGCAGATGGATGATTTTGTAAACATGGGTATTCAACCCGTCCACGGCGCGGCGGACTTCAAACATGCCGGGCAGCGGCAGTTGCCGCACAAATGGCGGCAGAAGCAAGCGCAGGCCGGTGCTGTGCCGCAGCATGACATTCAAGGCCTCGGAAATCTCCTCAGTCTCTTCGGATTCGACATTAAAGAGCGCGCGTAACACGATGCGTAGCGTCAGTTTCATCATCTCCTGATGAATGTCGATGACTGACCCATCCTGCCAATGGGAGAGCATCTGGTCCGCATAGTTCGTCATGACCGTGGCGTAGGAGGCGATCTTCTCCCGATGAAACGATGGCTGGCTGAGGCGGCGTTGCCTTTTCCAGTGTTCGCCCTCGCTGGTAAGTAGTCCGTTGCCCAAAAACCAGCGGCTGTTCTGGACCACGCGGTCTTTCATCGAACTTTGATAATTGCGCACCAGAACGGATTCGATCAGGTCCGGGTGGTTCAGAAAATACACATGGATCCATCCGGCGCGGTAGTAAAAGATATCGCCGTAGTCTTGCGCCCAACGGCGAAATACCGCGAGAGGATCGCGCGAAGCCAACGGAATATTGCCGATCAGGAAGCGCGGCTTGGGACCCGGCGGGCGCTGCAACATAATGGCGACTCGACCAAATGGTAAGAGCCCATTCTATCGCCTGTGCAGTCTACTGAATCACGGCGCGCAACTGAGTCTCGCGTCCGTTGCTGCAACTACTTTGCCGTCACCAGCGAATGCGTAATCGCATGCACCGACAGCGCGATGCGGTTCTGTACTCCGACCTTGCGCATGAGTTTGGCCACGTGCGCCTTGACCGTGCGCTCTTCGATGCCGAGGGCGGAGCCGATTTCTTTGTTGGAGCGGCCGGCTACCAGCATCTCCAGAACTTCTTTTTCGCGGTCGGTGAAGGTGATGCGTCCGGCGGGGAAGATGCGGCCGGGGGATGAGCTGACGCGTTCGATGAAAGTCGAAAGCACGCGGCGAGGCGCCCACACTGAGCCTTGATTGACGATGCGCAGAGCCTGGATAAACTCGGCCGCCGATGCGGCTTCGTCCACGTAGCCTTTGGCGCCGGCGGCGATGGCTTTGAGGACACTTTCATCGTCCATGCCGGAGCCGGTCACGATAATGCGCAAATCGGGCCGAATCGCTTTCATGCTGGCCATGATGTCATAGAGGTTCTGGCCGCCACGATTGCCGAGCAGCACGAGATCAATGTTGGGCAACTGGCTCAGATCGGCAAGCGAGGCGGAGACCAGTTCCAAATCAGGTTCGGTATCGAAGAGGGCCCGGAATCCTACAAACCGAAGTGGATCGCTCTCCACGACGGCGACACGTATAAGGGGTTTTCTAGCTACGGCAGCTTTCATCAAGGTTTCCCTGTTAGGATTGCATCCTGTCCAAGCTTGCCTGAATTGACTCGGAATTGAAATGATTGCAGAGCGCGGCAAATTACGAGGGTAACCCCTGAAATCGGGTGTGGTGGAAGGCTTTGGTGAACGGAGGGCCGATGCGAAGATACTTTGCGGGAATTCTGGCTTTTGGCATGATGGCGGCGGGGTTGGCGATGGCGCAGGCTCCGATTGCGGGGCAACCTGCCGCGGGTTATCAGCCGAAGTTTGCGGGCGACCCGGCGCGGTCGGAAGCGGAAGCGCAGGCGCTCGGCTACATGCGGGTGGTGTTGCGGGCGGAGAACACCTACAAGAAGCGGCATAACAAGTATGCCGAGTCGCTGGAGGCTTTGGCGGGGACGGGATCTCTCACCAAACGCATGGCGCGCTCGACCGACCGGGGGGATTACACGGCCAGCTTCCATCCCAAGCATGAGGGCCCGGATCACGATGGTTTCGTGTTGACGATGACACCGAAGCAGTTGGACAACGAACACCGCTCGTTCTATGCAGAGGAAGATGGGGCGATTCACGCCGACGAGCAGAAGGCCGCGGATCTGGATTCGCCGAAAGTGAAGTGAGTCGGCGGCGACGCCGATCCTATTTGAAGTTGCTGAACATTCTTGATCCTTCACCGAAGACTGTGCCGCTCGACGGCGCTGGTTTTGGGTCGACCCATCTTACGAATGGGGCATCAGTTCGTTCAACAAATGACGAAGGCTCGCAGTTCGCGGCCAACGTCCGTTTGCTATCCTGAGGCGTGCTCAAAATCGACAGAAGCGCGTTGGGGCTGACGGTGGTTTCGGCCGTTCTGCAGGTTCTCATTTTTCCGCTTCCGAATCTTTACTGCCTTTCATGGATTGCGGTGGCGCCGCTGATCGTTGCCATTTTGCGTTGCCGCGCTCCAGAGACTCCGCGGCTGCAACTGCAACTCGACGATCAAGTGCGGCTGCTGCCCGGCACGCCCTGGCAGGGATTTGTGTTGGGCTACTTATGCGGCATCCTGTGGTTTGCCGGAACCTGCTATTGGATCTTCGACACCATGCACCGCTATGGTGGCCTGCCGATTCCAGCCGCGATGCTGGCGCTGGGTTTGTTTTGTATGTACGTGGGGCTTTACCACGGGATGTTCGGGCTGTTGCTGGCTTTGGTCGCCGGATCATCCGAGGTAGCCGGGTCGACCTTGTCGGTGCGCCGGGCGCTTGTGGCGGCTCCGTTTCTTTGGGTTGCCGTGGAACTGGCTCGAACACGGATTACGGCGTTTCCGTGGGAGCTTCTGGGATATTCGCAGACCGCGAATTTTGCGCTCACGCGAATTGCCACGCTCACCGGCGTGTATGGGCTTTCGTTTGAAATTCTGCTGGTGAACAGCGTGTTTGCAGCGGCATTTCTGGCGTCGAGGGGACCACGAAAGCGGCTGCTCGCGGCGGCGTGCGTGGCGGCTGTGATCTTGCAGGCGGGGCAATGGCTGGCTCCTCCGCCGGTCACCGCGGATCGCACGGCGCTGCTGGTGCAGCCGAATATTCCGATCCTCGAAGGCGCGCGGTGGACGAAGGAATATTTTCAGGAGACGCTGCGTGATTTGACTGCCGTGAGTTTGCACCCTGCGGCAGGGGAATCTTCCGCGGGAACGTCCGTTTCAGACCACCGTTTCGACTTGATTGTGTGGCCCGAATCGCCGGCGCCGTTTTATACCAACGATCCCATGTTTCGAGACGCCGTGAGCGCGCTGGCTCGGCAGTCGGACACGTGGGTTGTGGCCGGGGCGATTGGAATCATGCCTGCGTTCAATCGCGGTGGCGGCGGCTCGCAGATTTTTAATTCGGCGGCGCTGGTTACTCCCCAGGGCGAGTGGGTTGGACGCTATGACAAAGTGCATCTTGTGCCCTTCGGCGAATATCTGCCGTTTCCGCAGTTGTTTGCTTTTGCTGGAGGGTTAACCAAAGAGGTAGGAGAGTTTCAGCGCGGCACCTCGCACGCTGGGCTGGATGCGGGCGCTCAACGGCTGGGAACGTTTATTTGCTACGAATCGATTTTTCCCGACGAAGTGCGGCAGGGGCCGCTGCAAGGGGCGCAGGTTCTGGTGAATATTTCGAACGACGGCTGGTATGGCGACAGTGGCGCCTGGAAACAGCACTTGCAGCAGACCGAGATGCGGGCGATCGAGAACGACCGCTGGCTGCTTTCGGCGACGAATACGGGGAAGACGGCGTCGATCGATCCTTTTGGGCGGATCGCGGCATCCACGGATCGCAAGATCCGCACGGCGCTGGTTGCGCCTTATGCGCTGGTTTCCGGTACCACGTTCTATACCCGGCACGGCGATTGGTTCGCGTATCTGTGTGCGATAATTTCGGCAGGCGCGCTGATTGCGCGCTACGCATTTTCTACTCGCGAGTGAGATCTCATGGCAGATGAATTGGAACAGCAATACGCCCCACTGAAGACCAAGGTCCACGACCTGCGGGAGTATCTTTGACGCCGGCAAACTGCGCCAGCAGTTCGCCGACATCGAGAAGCAGGCGGCGGACCCCAATCTGTGGTCGAATCCTGAAAAATCTCAGCAAGTGATGCGCGAGCGCAAGCGCCTGGAGAGCATGCTGTCGCTGGAAGGCGACCTGGCGCGCCGCACCGGCGACATTGCCGCCTATTTCGATTTGGCGGGAGAAGGTGAAAACGTCACTGCCGAATTGCAGCGCGAACTCGAATCTCTGCGCGAACTGGTCGACCGCGTCGAAACCGAGACGCTGCTTTCGGGCGACCACGACGGGCTGAACGCGATCATGACGATTCATCCCGGAGCGGGCGGGACCGAGTCGCAAGACTGGGCCGAGATGCTGCTGCGCATGTATCTGCGCTGGGCCGAACGGCAGGGATTCAAGACCGAGATGTACGACTACCAGCCCGGCGAAGAAGCGGGTATCAAGTCCGCGACGTTTGGCGTGATTGGGCAGTATGCGTTTGGCTACTTGACCAGCGAGATTGGTGTGCACCGATTGGTGCGGATTTCTCCTTTCGATCAGGCGAAGCGGCGGCACACGTCGTTTGCCAGCGTGTATGTTTCTCCCGAGATTGACGACAGCATCGAGGTCAACATCAAGCCGGATGACATTCGGATCGACACCTACCGTTCGAGTGGCAAGGGCGGGCAGCACGTGAATACGACCGATTCGGCGGTACGGATCACGCACATCCCCACGGGCTTGGTTGCCAACTGCCAGAATGAGCGATCGCAGCACAAGAACAAAGAGAAGGCGATGAGCATGCTGCGCTCGAAGATTTACGAATTCGAGCTGGAGAAAAAACGCGAAGTCACGAAAAAAATTGAGGATTCGAAACTGGACATCGATTTTGGATCGCAGATTCGGTCGTATGTGTTGCAACCGTATCGCATGATCAAGGACCATCGCACGAAGCTGGAGATCGGCGACGTGGATCGCGTGATCGATGGCGATCTGCGGCCGTTGATGCAGGCGTATCTACGGATGCGGCGGGAAGAGAAAAAGGCGTGAGCCGAGCTGTGCTAAAGCCGCCAGCCCTTGGATCCCGCTTGCAGCGCGCCTTCCGCTATGCCGCCGAGAAGCACGCCGGGCAGACGCGGAAGCAGACGGCGGTGCCGTATCTCTCGCATCTGATGGCGGTGGCGTCGCTGGTGCTGGAAGCGGGCGGCGACGAAGACTTGGCGATTGCGGCGCTGCTGCATGATGTAGTCGAAGATTGCGGTGGGATGCCGCGGCTGCGGGAAGTTCGCAAGATGTTTGGTCCGAGAGTGGCGAAAATCGTCGAGGGTTGCACCGATTCATTCGGCGAGCCGAAGGCGGAATGGGTGGAACGGAAGAAAGACTATCTGCGCGAGGTGAAGCACGCTGACGCCGAGACGCGACTAGTTTCCGCGTCCGACAAACTGCACAACGTCCGCACGATTCTCACTGATTACCGGCAGCATGGCGACGTCATCTGGACGCGGTTCTCCGGAAAGAAGGACGGCACGCTCTGGTACTATCGCGCCCTGAGCGATGAATATCAACGGCGCGGTCCGAATCGCATCACCCGCGAACTCGCCATTGCGGTCGCGGAATTGGAATCGGCGGTGAAGAAACGGCCATCGGCGAAGTTGTTGGCGAAGAACAAATCCGCTGCCAGGTCCGGGAGATGAATCATGTCCCAGATGCTTGATTTGATCCGCAATTCAGAGGTGCCGGCGAATCTGATGCACTCGGCGGCGCACGGATCCCTCTCGGTGCCGCCCGGGGAGACGATTGAGATCCTGGTCCATCTCGCGCTCCATAACAAAATGTTTGGCGATCAGGCGCGGTTGACGCTGGCGGGATGGGACGAGAAAGCCAGTCTGGCGGTGGCCGCCGATCCCAAGACCAGCGCCGAGGTGCTGGGTTATTTTGTATCCCCGGAAAATCTGCGTGTTTCCCTGCTGCCGGCATTGGCGGAGAATCCGGTGGTGAATGAAGAAGCGCTGGGCGCGCTGGCGGTATCGGGATCGCGCGCGGTGGTGGAAACGTTGTGGGCGAGCGCGAAGGTGATGCACTCTCCGCGGCTGTTGCACGCGTTGCAGCTGAATCCGAACATGCGTCCGAATGAAATTGGCGAGATTGCCAGCAAGTTGGCCGCTCTGGAAACCCGTCGTGCCGGAGACCGGAGTGCAGCCGAGGCCGTTGTTCCAGAAGAAGTGATCGAAGGTGCGGTAGCTAAGTATCTGGAAGAGAACGCGACCGAGTTGGCCGCCGAAGCCGACAAACCCTTCCATCCCTTGGGAATCGGCCACGAAGAGATGGGCCACGAAACAACGATTGCGGTTCCGCCAGAAAGCCCTGCGCCCGGTGCCGTGGTGAGCGCCGACATTGCGGAGAAATCGGCGGCGGGAAAGGCTGCGGCCGGCGCCCATGTTATGAAGAAGCCCGTTCCTGCGCACGAGGAACGGCGCGACAGCACGCTCCAGAAAATTTCGAAGCTCGGCATTCAAGGCCGCATCGCACTGGCGATGCGCGGCAACAAGGAGGAGCGGTCGATTCTGATCCGCGACTCCACCAAACTGGTAGCCCTGGCGGTACTCGATTCGCCGAAAGTGTCGGATTCCGAAGTGGAGAAATTTGCGCTGCAGAAAAATGTGCTGGAGTCGGTACTGCGCGGCATTCCGATTAAGCGGAAGTTCGCGAAAAACTACAGCATCATGCGGAACCTGGTGTTTAATCCGCGCACGCCGCTCGATCTCTCGCTCACCCTAATGAAAAACCTGCTGGTTCACGATCTGAAAAATCTGTCGGCCAACAAAGAAGTTTCGGATACGATTCGCAAGCTGGCCCTGCGGATGTTTAAGCAGAAGTTGGAGAAGAAGAACTGAAGGAAGAGTCGTCAGTCGCTGGTCGTCGTCGTTCGCCGTGTGGATGCGATCCAAACCGTGTTTTAACGGGAGATAAGCGCACAAATTGAAGCAATCCGATCCTATTTCCGAACTGCTGTCGCGGGCGAAGACGATCGCCGTGGTGGGATTGTCGGAAAACCCGATGCGCCCGAGCCATGGCGTTTCCGCCTACATGCAGGCGGTGGGGTACAAGATCATCCCCGTGAATCCGCAGATCACCGAGGCTATGGGAGAAAAGTCTTATCCGTCGCTGCTCGAGATGCCGCCAGAAGTAGCGGCGAAGATCGATCTGGTGGATGTGTTCCGGCGATCCGAGTATGTGGATGAGATTGTCGAGCAGGCGATTCAGTTGAAGATTCCGGCGATCTGGCTGCAGGAAGACGTGGTCAATGAACGCGCGGCGGAAAAGGCGCGCCAGTCCGGAATCTTTGTGGTGATGGACCTCTGCATTCTGAAAGAGCACCGGGCGCGATTTCGATAGCGGATCAAAGCGCCGTCAGGCTTTCTTTCGCTTCTTGATTTCTTCCAGCCGTTCGCGAATCCGCTTTTCCACCCCCTCATTGGTGGGGCGGTAGTACACGCGGTCGCGCAGGCTTCCGGGCAGGCATTGCATGTCGGCGACTTTGGCTTCGGAGTCGTGCGCATATTGATAGCCCTTTCCGTAGCCGATGTCCTTCATTAAGTTGGTGGGCGCGTTGCGCAGGTGCAGCGGGACTGGTTCGGCGGCGGTTTGCTCGACGTCTTGTTGCACCGCGCCGTAGGCGGTGTAAAGGGCGTTCGACTTCGGCGCTATTGAAAGATAGACGACAGCTTGCGCCAGCGCGAGATTGCCTTCCGGCATGCCGATGAAATCGACTGCGTCCCGAGCGGCCATGCACAACGCGAGCGCGGTTGGTTCGGCCAGGCCGATGTCTTCCACCGCCATGCGGACCACGCGGCGGGCGATGTAGAGCGGATCTTCTCCCGCTTCTAGCATGCGGGCAAGCCAGTAGAGAGCGGCGTCGGGATCGCTGTTGCGCACCGATTTGTGCAGCGCGGAGATGATGTTGTAGTGCTCTTCGCCGCTTTTGTCATAGAGCAGAACGCGCTTCTGGACGGCCTCTTGAATCGTGTCGCTGGATAGAGCCTTAGATCCGGCCTGCTGCGCAAGCGCTGCCGCCACTTCCAGAACATTATTGGCGCTGCGGGCGTCGCCGCTGGAATACGCGGCTATTTTGCGCAGGGCATCGTCGGAAGCTTCGAGATGCATCGCGCCGAGACCGCGCTCAATGTCGGTGAGCGCGCGGCGCAGAAGAACGACAATCTCTTCTTCGGTGAGCGGTTTGAGCACATAGACGCGGCAGCGCGACAGCAGCGCGCCGTTGATTTCGAACGACGGATTTTCGGTCGTGGCTCCGATCAGCCGAATGCTGCCTTTTTCCACGTGCGGCAGGAAGGCATCCTGCTGCGCTTTGTTGAAGCGGTGAATTTCGTCGACGAAGACGATGGTGCGCGTGCCGTACTGGCGGGCGCGATCGGCATCGCTCATGACCTGCTTGATTTCCTTGATGCCCGCGAGCACGGCGGAGAACTCGATGAAGTCGGCTTTGGTCATGCGGGCGATGATTTTGGCGAGCGTCGTCTTGCCCGTGCCAGGAGGTCCCCAGAAGATCATCGACGTGGGATCGTCGCGCTCGATCTGCACGCGCAGCGGTTTGCCCGGGCCGACGAGCTGCTCCTGCCCGACGAATTCATCGAGTGTGCGCGGGCGCATGCGGTCGGCGAGCGGACGGGCGCGTTCTGCGGCGGAGTCTTCGGGCGGGATGGGAGCGAAGAGATTCATACAATTTGTAATTTGCAATTTGTAATTGGTAATTTGAAACCGGCGCTGCTGCGCATTGATCTCAGGCTTTCAAATTACCAATTACAAATCACCAATTACAAATTCTCCTTGCGGCTTCGTACAGCACGATGCTGGCGGCGACTCCGGCATTGAGCGATTCGACTTGCGCGGCTTGCGGAATCGCGATTGTCTCATCCATGTCGCGCATCAGTTCACGGGACAGGCCTGCGCCTTCATTGCCGATGAATATGGCAAGCGGCCGCTTCCACGAGACTTGGGGCAAGGGAGTTCCACGGTGCGACGAGGTTGCGAGCAGGCGAACGCCTTTTGCGCGCAGCATCGGAATCAGTTCCACGGAAGAAATCTGCAGGAACGGCAAACGAAAAATCGATCCCGCCGAGGCGCGAAGAACCTTCCAGTTATACGGGCTGACAGTTCCTTCGGTGAAGAAGAGGCCGGCCGCGCCAAAGGCTTCGGCGGAGCGCAGAAGCGTCCCCAGGTTGCCGGGGTCCTGCAAGCCTGCGGCCACGAGCAGCGGGCCGTCATTTGCGCGATCGAGCAACAGAGCGACAGACGAAACTGGCATTTTAAGCAGCGCCGCGACACCTTGGGGCGCGTCGCTGGGCACGATGGAGTTGAAGAGTGCATTCGGCAAGATGAGCGTTTCGGTGCATGCGTTGATCTGGGGCAGAAGTTTTTCGGCAAGCGGGCGCGCCGATTCGCTGAAAAATACGCTCTCCAATTGCTGGCCGCTGCGCAACGCTTCCTCCAGCAGTTTGACGCCTTCGATGGCACATTCACCGCGCACAGTCGGTTCGGCGCGGCGGAATGCCAACCGCAATTCCTTCAGCCGCTGGTTGTGGCGTCCGGCGACCGCGCGCAAACGGTCGGCTTGGCTGCTGGTTCGCGCGGGCTTTGCCTCGACCTTGGCGTCCTGCTTCATCGATTGGTTCCGGGAACAGGATGTATGGTACATTTCATTGTTTACACGGACAATGCCTTAAGCCGAAAATCAGAAAGGTACCAGAGTGCGCGCGGAAATCCTAAAAATTCATGCTGAAACACCCGAAGCTTCGCTGATCAAGTATGCCGCCGAGCAGATTCTGGCCGGTCAGGTACTGGGCATGCCGACGGACACGTTCTATGGGTTGGCGGCCGATCCGTTCAACCTGCGCGCGGTGGAGCGGGTCTATGAGATCAAATCGCGTTTGCGCCATAAGCCGCTTTCGCTGCTGATCGAGAACGTGGACCAGGCGGAAGAATTCGCCAAGCCTTTGCCCGACGATTTCCATCTGTTGGCGCGGCGTTTCTGGCCGGGACCGCTGACCATGATCGTGCCGGCGGCATCGCATCTTCCGCTCAAAGTGACGGCCAACACGGGCAACGTGGCGCTGCGCGTGCCGGCGGCGGAGATTCCGTTGGCGGTGGTGCGGGCTGCGAAAATTCCGATCACGGCGACGTCGGCCAACCTGAGCGGCGAGACCGAATGCAGCACCGCGGACCAGGTGCAGGACCAGTTGCAGGATCGCATTTCGCTGATCGTGGATGGCGGAAAGTCTCCGCGGACAGTTTCGTCGACCATCGTACACTTCAAACAAGACGGCACCTGGCAGATTCTGCGCGAAGGCGCGATTGCCGCCAAGGATATTGTCGAAGCGTTATCTTAATAAGCCGGCCTCAAAGCGTCCCTGGCTGCTGTTGTTGCTGGCGGCACTGGGAGCTCTGTTGCTGTTTCTCGGCATCACCGGAGCGCGCATCGTGCGCGCCGCCGCCGAAGTGCCTGTGCACCAGGCGGATGCGATCGTTATTTTCGGGGCGGCGGAATACTCCGGCCGCCCTTCGCCGGTTTTCCGGGCGCGGCTCGATCACGGCTACGAATTATTTCAGCGGGGAATGGCGCCGGTGGTGATCACGACCGGAGGCGCGGCGCTCGACCCGGAGTTTAGCGAGGGCGGCGTGGGCCGAGACTATCTTTTGCGCCGTGGCGTTCCCGAGCAGGCTCTGATTGCGGAGACGCAAGGCTCCGACACGGCGCAGTCGGCGGCGCGGGTGGCCAACATCATGCGCGCGAACGGCATGCACAGCTGCATTGCGGTCAGCGACGCTTTTCATGTGTTCCGCATTCGCGCTCTGCTGGAGCACGAAGGCGTGCAGGTGGAACTCGCGCCCAGACCCGAGTCGCGTCCGCGTCACCTGGGGGATCGGTTCGTAGCGGTGATGCGCGAGGCGGCGAGCTATCTGGCTTGGAAGGCGGGAATGTCGTAGAGAAGGCCGCTAGCTTCTAGCTGCTAGCCACTAGCTACGTATGCGTAGCTAGTAGCGCACTTCTACCATCCCATCTTTTCGCGCAAATTCGTGACGTGCGCTACGTGATGGCGTCCGTGCCAGGAGTAGAGGGCGAGATTTTTTTCGAGCGACACCAGTCCTAGATCTGGATGGCGGAAGGTTCGTTTCCAATCGGCATCGGTTAACTGGCGGAGCAGAAGCATCCAGCGCTCATGCAGGGAATCGAGCAGGGCCAGCGACACCTCGATGGGGGCGCTCTTGCTCTCTGGCAACTCGGCCCAGAGGTTCTCCATGTAGGGCTTGATGGTGGGCTCGTCTTCGGTGAGCGCCAGCTTGCAGCGAATATAAGAATTCATGTGGCTGTCGGGGACATGATGGGCCACCTGGCGCAGCGTCCAGCCGCCCTCGCGGTACGGGGTATCCAATTGTGCATCGGAAAGGCCGCGCAGCGCGGCGCGCAAGCGGGCGGGAGTCTGCTCAATGTCGGCCAGGCACTCCTGCTTCTGTTCCGCGGTGAGCGGGCCTGCGTAGGAAAACTTTCCAATTGGATAGCGTGGGTCAGACATAAATTACTTGTGTGTTAGTTCAATTTGGTGTCACTTCGTTTGGCCGCCACCCCCTACCCCCCCCCGATGCCGGTCTTTTGGAATCAAAGACTTGGCGATGGTTCCCGCCAGGTCTTTGGGGAATAAGGACTTACAGGTACAGTATTTATAAATCAATGACTTAGCTTGCGATGTTCCGGTGTTTCACGCCAGGTCTTTGAGAAACAAAGACTTACTTGCGAAACGGGCGGGGCGTTGCCGAGTCCAATTGTCAAAGAACGGGGTGTTTCTGGAGCAACATTCTGTTGGCTGTGAATCTAGTTTAACAGGCGGTGTCAAGAGGTTCGGTGCTTGGGTGGGGCTGTAGTTTGAGAGTGAGGCCCTCAGGACGTAGGCTTGCTGCGGCCAAAAGCAGGTCCTTCGCTTCGCTCAGGATGACAAATCTTAGTGATGCCGGCCGGTTCTTGGGTACTGTCCTAATTCAAAATGTGACCAAGGAATGGAACCCCGGAAGGTGCGATTGACCCGCAGGTGGTTTCGGAATAAAGTTCATGAAAGGGAATCGCTTCTCCCCCACCCCTGGCTGGATGCGCTCCGTGGAACTCATACTCGCGATGCCGAAACTCGTACGCAAACTCGCGGCACCCAAACTCCGTGTTTCGAAGCTGGTCGTGTTGTTGTGCGCGCTGGCAACGGTGGCTTGGGCGGCGGCGCCGCAATTTTCCGGGCAGTCGCGCGTGGGGCTGACCAGCGGCGATCAGTGGGAACCTTCCGTGGCGGCCGATGGTTCGGGACGGGTTTACGTTCTCTATCCGCATTACGGAAGCGTGCCCGATTGCAAGGACTGTCGCGTGCCTACCATGCTGCTGGTGGCCAGCAATGACGACGGCAAGACTTGGCAGACTCCGCGGGTGATGCTGGAAACGGGCTCGGGGCAGTTTGATGCGCAGATTGCGGTCGATCCGGCGGACCGGCGCACTTTGTATGCGGCGTGGCTGCAGAACGGGAAGCGCGCGGTGATGCTGGCGAAGTCGGTGGATTCGGGGGCGACGTGGAATTTTACGCTGGCGGTACGCAGCGAGGTGGAACTCGACAAGCCGGCGCTGGCAGTGCGCGGCCAGAACGTTTACGTGGCGTTCAATCATGAAGAAGAGGTCTGGGTGGCGGCGTCGCAGGATGGCGGGCGCAGCTTTACGCAATCGCGGGTGAATGCGGACAGCCGGCCGGGGTGGTCGCTGCTGGGCGCGGCGACGGTCGATCCGGCGGGCGATGTGTATCTGGCTTGGGCTTCGTACTCGAAGGCAGGAGGCGCGCGCGGTTCGGTGAACCTCTACGTGGCGAAGTCGGCGGATGGCGGCAAGGGGTGGAGTCCGACTCTGCTGGACGTTTCGGCGGCCGCGCCGGACTGCAAGGACGAGGAATGCGGCGAGGGGTTTCTGGGCTCGCAGGTGGCTTTGACTTCCGATGCCGAGGGCACGCTGTATGCGTTGTGGAGCGCGGGCAACACGGCGCTGGGTCCGCAGCGGATTTATTTTTCTTCGTCGACCAACGGCGGCGAAAACTGGCTGCGGCGGGTGAATGTTTCGGCGGCTGGACCCGGCGTGGAACACGGCTTCCCCGCGATTGTAGCCGGGAACGCGGGCGACGTTCGCATCGGCTGGATGGATGCGCGGAATGTTTCGCGGAACGTCCCTTATTGGAATACCTACTACCGGAGTTCGAGCAACGGCGGCGCGACCTGGGGCGAAGAGACTCGCGTGTCGAACTATGTGCCGGGCTATCGTTACATTAGCTCGGGAGGTTTCCGCTTTCCCTTCGGCGATTATTTTGGGATGGCGATCGACAACCACGGGGATACGCACGTGGTGTGGGGCGAAGGGCTGAACTATCAGTCTCCGGGATCGATCTGGCACGCCAGCGGACGGTAAGAGGCTGGCATAGGACAATCGCTTGGGTTGTCTGTGCAGGTGGCAAGCAAGATTCCCTAAAGCTACGATCCTTAGCAGGACGGAGTTTTTATGAAGTATGCGTTGATCGTCACGACACTCACTCTCCTGATACCTTTAGCGATGGCGAAGGATGCCCCTATCCAACCGGGGGCTTGCTTGGCGGTCTATCCCGCCCTTCCGTACAGCGGTTGCGTGGGGCCGATATGGAAGGACCACTTCAAGTACCTAGAGTCAGCGAAGTTATCGATGGGCCAGATTAAGGTTTGTTACAACAAGAAGGAGTTGGAGAAGTTGGAAGCCAAGGGTGTCAAAATTGTGGTAACAACTGAGGAAGCCGTTCGGTCACGTTCAAAGGCGGCGGCATCAGGTGACTCCGAACCCGGGCATTCCGAAGGGCGAGCCGAGTCTGTGGGGATTACAGACCTATCCGCAGGCTGTCGGTGAACGCCTAGTAATTTCCGTCGGGGCACGGCTGCCCACCGTGTCCAGACCGTATATGTTCCTTGATTCTGCCCACACAATTTATGTATTCCCAAGAGCAGACGCCACATCGCTTTTTGAAGTAGAGAAGAATACGGTATAAATATTCCTTACGTGTGCAATCCATCTTCCGATTCCCTTCCTGCAGATCTTGCCCGCTAAATCTGAGTCTAGGTCGGCCCGCGCTGGTCGGTCAATACCATAAGATTCATGGAAGAGGCGGGCTTGAGCGGGCCGCCCGGCCCATGTTGTAGCCGCAAATCGTGTTAGGCTACGTTTTTCTTGGAGTGACGAATGTCTGATAAGACAATCGCGGTCGTAGTTGCAGTGGGTCTGTTGTTAGGGAGGGCAGAGTCAGGCGAGAAGATGCACGTCGAAGTTGTGGAGACCAGCGCCATGACAACGTTGGGGCCGGCTCCTTTCATCACGGCCTTTGCCAACGTCGTTCTCCCTGACGGTTCACATGCGGCGCTGATTTGCGGCGATAGGCCAAGTGATAACCACTGCGCCAAAATCGGGCCAGTCTCTCCTGAGAAGATGGCGCCAGACAGCACTAGATGTTTTACGTTGGGTCAGCAGACCACCTGCGTCACCGCAAATCTTGGGCGTTACGAGGCAGAACGGAAAGGGAACGAACTGACGATTGGTGCTCCTAACGGCAAGCTGAAACTCAGAATTATTGGCTCGTGGTAGGGCACAGGGTATGTCACCCCGTAGAGTCGTCAAACCGGATAAATTCGCCCAGAACGCACGAGCATGGAAGGGCTCTGCTGACGTCACCTACAGAGCGGCGGCACACCTGTTCGAGACCCGCGACCTGCTTCTCATTTTTCCTGCTGCTACACTCGCACATCACGCTCTGGAAATGTACTTGAAGGCTGCCCTTATCTGCGCTGGCTGCACGGTACTTTGTCCAGAGGATGTCAAAAACCTTGACCCAACAACCACGCTGAAAAAATCGGATTGCGTTTGGGGCCACGACCTGGTTCTTCTGGCACGGGAACTCGCTACGAGACGATCAGACTTCGACCTTACAGCGAGGATGACCTTCCTTGGCCCGTGGCAGCGTTCGGTAGTTCTCGCCGGGGAAGCGCCGACGGCGTGCCAGCCACAGATGCTTGCTCCGACTGTGGAAACGGGGTTTAAGGTATTCAATCCCTTCACAGAGCTGCGGTATCCACACGAGTTGACCCTGAGCGGACTTGGCGAAGATGACAAGCTGACGCTCGACGAATTGGTCAGGTACCTTCAACCGTTCGTGGAAAAGACCAAATAGCTAGGGCCGGGAAAGTTGGGAGGTCGGGGTGGCTTTCGGCTGTGATCAGCCTCCAACACCCCCACTCTAAATTTCGCAAGGAACGCGAAATTTAGAATGGGCCACCCGCGAAAGCAGGTCCTTCGCTCCGCTCAGGATGACAAGGGAAATTAGTATCAATCGGTCAGCAGGCCGCCGGTGAGGTCGCGGAGCCGCTCGATGCGGTGGTCGCGGCAATAGGCGGTGAGTTCTTCCACCAGCGTTTCGGTGGCTACGGGATCGAAATAACTTGCGGTTCCTACCTGCACGGCGGTTGCTCCTGCCAGCATGAATTCGACTACATCGGTTGGGGTGGTGATTCCGCCCATGCCGATGACCGGAATTTTCACCGTGCGCGCGGCGTCGTAGACCATGCGCAACGCGATGGGTTTGATGGCGGGGCCGGAGAGGCCGGCGGTTACGTTGGCGATTCTGGGGCGGCGCGTTTCCGGGTCAATCGCCATCGCTACGAATGTGTTCACCAGCGAGATGGCGTCGGCTCCCGCTTCTTGCGCCACATGCGCCATCTGCGCGATCGAGGTTACGTTGGGAGAAAGTTTGACGATGATGGGGCGGGCGGCGACGCGCTTGGCGGTGCGCACGACTTCGTCGAGCAACATGGGATCGCTGCCAAATTGAATGCCTCCGTGCGCCGTGTTGGGACACGACACGTTGATTTCGTAGGCCGCGATGCCCTCGCCCTGATTCAGGATTTCGATGGTCTGCTCGTAGTCGGCGCGGGTGTGGCCGAAGACGTTGGCGAACACGACGACGTTCTTTTTCTCGCGCAGCGCGGGGAGCTTTTCGGTGAGGAAGGCGGGCGCTCCGATGTTTTGCAGGCCGATGGCATTCAGCATTCCGGCGGCGGTTTCATAGAGGCGCGGCGGAGGATTTCCGGTCATCGGTTCCTTGGAGAGACCTTTGACGACCAGTCCGCCGAGGCGGTCGAGGTGAACGATATCTTCGAACTCGATGCCGTAGGCGAAGGTGCCGGAGGCGGCGATGATCGGATTCTTGAGGTTGATGCCGGCGAAGCTGACGCTCAGGTCGGGATTGGCGACGGGCGTCATTGGGTGCCTCCGGTGGGCGCGGCGGGCGTCGCTGTCGAAAGATGATGTGGCGGCGCAAGCGCTTCTGTTAGCACTCTTCCGGTGCCTTGGGCGGGCGCGTTGATTCCGAGCAGGGAGGCCAGCGTCACGGCGAGATCGACGGGTTCGGCGTGGGTGCGGTAGGTTCCGGGCTGGAAGGCGAGGCCGTAGAAGGCTAGCGGTACGTGGGTATCGTAGGAGAATGGCGTGGCGTGATCGGTGCCGTGCGTGATTCCGACTTGAAAGGGGCGGGGGATGCCGATGACGTAGTATCCGCCTTCGGGCGAGTAGCTGTTGGCGTAGCGGCGGCCGGTTTCGGTGGGGGGAACGTCTCCACGAGCGAGTTGCGATTTGGTGAAGTAGCCAGTCAGGCCGGCTTGCTTCATAGCTTCGCCGGTGTCGGCCTCGGCGATGGACTCGTCTTTACCGGCGGCAGTTCCGGTGAACGCGTCTTTGTCCAGCCATGCGAGCGGGTAATCGAGGTCGATCACGTAATCGGCTTTCTTGGCGTACTTCTTGGAGAGCAGGGAGTTGATCTGTTCGCGCAGAGCTTTCGCGTCGAGATTGGCGGCGGGCAGGCGCAGAGTCTTGGCGAAGTCGGGTAGGGGAGCGACGCCGTGATCGGCGGAGAGCGCCATCCAGACATTGGCGAGTCCGATCTGATGACCGAGGAAGTCGAAGAATTCGGCGAGCGACTTGTCGAGTTCGAGCGCCATGCTGCGCATTTGCGGCGAGTCGGGGCCGACCTGATGGCCGAGAATATCGTTGGCCGAGAGGCTGACGATTAGCAGGTCGGTGGCGGGGCCGGTGCCGAGTTTTTCGTACAACACGAGTTCCTTGGCGAATTCGAATTGATAGTCGTTGGCGAAAGGCGTGGAGCCGATGACTTCGTAGAAGCTGGCGGGAGTGCCGTCTTTGGCGGTTCGCGGCGTGGTCGAGCCGAGCGCGGTTCCGTTGCCGTCTTTGTCGTTATCTTTCCATTCGCGGTTCCAGTATTTTGCGGCGCGTCCTTCCGTAGAACGGCTGCCGTTGAAATTGCGGACCCAGTCGGGGAGATCGGGGCGGTAGTAAGTTGAGGTGACCCAAGCGCCGGTTTTGGGATCGATCCAGTAGGCGGCGTCGCCGGAGAATCCGGCGGGGAGGACGGCGGCGCGATCTTTGAGGGAAACGACGAAGACGCGGGCTTTGCCTCCGGTGGCTAGTTTTAGTTCGTCGCCGAGCGTGTCGGTCATCAGGTTGTGCGGGGACGCGCCGGGGGCGTCGCGGCCGGCTCCTACCAGTTTTGTGGTGTCGTCTTCCACCGAGGTTACGCGCTTTTTCTTCTGTGGGTCCCACCATTCGTTGGCAATGATGCCGTGGCCGCTGGAGTAGCTTCCGGTGAAGAGGGTGGCATGTCCGGGGGCGGTGCGGGTGTTGGCGTAATCGTAGTTGCAGTCGGTGAAGTATGCGCCGCGATCGAGGAACAGGCGGAAGCCTCCGTCGGAGAACTGGTCGCGATAACGCTCGAGGTAGTCGGCGCGGAACTGGTCGATCACGATTACGACGACGAGCTTGGGGCGGGCGTTGTAGGCGCTGGCGAATGCGAGCGGAATCGCGCTGAGCAGCAACAGCACGGTGCACAGGGGACGGGGGAGTCTCATTGGGTGCTAGTTTACAGGAGAAATGCGAAGTCCCCGTGCACGGGACCGCATTTTTCAGCTAAAGTAAATGCAGAATGCTTGATCTGAATTTTGTTCGCGACAACCTGGCGCTGGTGGAGGAAAAGCTGCGGCAGCGCGGAATGAATCCGGCGGAAGTGTTGAAAGATTTCCGCACGATCGATGGCGAGCGGCGGCAGGCCATCACGGCAGCGGAGTCTTTGCAGGCGCGTCGCAACCGGGCCTCCGAAGAAATTGCAAAATTGAAAAAGAGCGGGCAGGATGCCACCGCGCAAATCGCCGAGACCAAAGAACTGCGCGAGCAGATTGCGGAGTCGGAGAAGAAGGCGGCGGAGCAGGAAGCGCGGCTGCGCGAAATTTTGACTTCGATTCCGAATCTCCCGCACGACGGCGTGCCGATCGGGAAGAGCGAAGCCGATAACGTCGAAGCGCGGCGCTGGGGCTCACCTCCGCAATTTGACTTCAAAGCTAAGCCGCACTGGGAACTTGGCGAACATCTCGGAATTCTCGATCTGGAGCGCGCCGCGAAGCTCACCGGCGCACGCTTCGCGGTGTACTGGGCTTTGGGAGCGCGGTTGGAGCGGGCGCTGGCCAACTTCATGCTCGATCTGCACACGGGAGAGCACGGATACACGGAAGTGCTGCCTCCGTATATGGTGAACTCGGAATCGATGTATGGTACGGGGCAGTTGCCGAAGTTTGCGGCGGACTTGTTCCGAGTGCCGCACGGAGAGAAGGATCTGTGGCTGATTCCGACGGCGGAAGTTCCGGTGACGAATCTTTATCGCGACGAAGTTTTGGATGCGGCGCGCTTGCCGGTTTCGCTGACGGCTTACACTCCGTGTTTTCGCAGTGAGGCGGGATCGTATGGGAAGGATGTGCGCGGAATTATCCGGCAACATCAGTTTCAAAAAGTAGAACTGGTTAAGTTTTCGCGTCCGGAGAAGTCTTACGATGAACTGGAGAAGCTGACTCGCAACGCCGAGACTGTTTTGCAGAAACTTGGGCTGCACTATCGCGTGGTGACTTTGTGTACAGCCGATATAGGGTTCTCCGCGGCCAAGACGTACGACATTGAGGTCTGGCTGCCGGGGCAGAATCTGTTCCGCGAGATTTCTTCGTGCTCGAACTTTGAAAGTTTTCAGGCGCGGCGGGCGAATATACGCTATCGTCCCGAGGGCAAGAGCAAGACGGAATTTGTGCACACGCTGAACGGCAGCGCGCTGGCGGTGGGGCGCACTTGGGTTGCAATTGTGGAGAATTATCAGCAAGCCGACGGCAGCGTGCGCATTCCGGAGGCCCTACAGCGTTATATGGGAACGGATTGTATTCCGGCACGGAGCGGGGTTGCCATCCCATGAATTCCCAAATACACTGGCAACGACCTGAAGCCTCGACGGCGCTGGAAGGCGCCGTCTCTCCCATGGGCGCGATCTGGCGCACAATTCGCGGATACATTCTTTGGTCGTATGAGCGGGGCAGCCTGCACTACGACATCATGGTCACGCTGATTCTGCTGTTTATTTTTGTCTCGCCGCACTTTCTCAACTACAAAGACAAACCGGTGGAGCGGATTCCGCATCTCACCGGCGTGGTGGTGATTCCCGGGGAAAAGGGCGAACTGATCTATCAGATCCAGTCTTCGGCGGTGGACACGGCCGCGGGTGGAGACGTGCGGCGGCAGCTCGAGAAAATCATCGAACCGATTTCCGGCGCGGTCAGCATCACCAATGTCGAAACGGTCAAGGACGTTTCGGGGCACACGCAGAGTTATAAGGTGTGGGTGGAGAAAGAATGAAGCAAGGTTTCAAGGTTTCAGGGTTTCAAGGTTTCAAAGTCCGTCTTTCAAAGTCCGTCTTTCAAAGTTCATCGCTGAGAGTTACACGGAGGATTGCGCTCCAATGGATGCTTCTGGGCGCTGTGCTTGTTAGCTGGTTGACGGCGGTTGCCGGGGCGCAGATTGCCGGCGAGTCTCCGGAACTGGAGCACGCTCTTGCCCGGATGGACACTGCCGCGAAGAACTTCAAGACCACCGAGGCGAGCGTCGTCTGGGAGCAATACCAGAAGGTCATCGACGAAAAAGAGACGGAGAAGGGCAAGATTTATTTTCGGCGCGAGGGCGGCGAAATCCAAATGGCGGCGGATTTTGTCGACCCCGCGAAGTACGTTCTCTACGGCGGCGGCCAGGTGCAGGTTTACCAGCCGAAGATCGATCAAGTTAGCAGGTACGAGGCGGGCAAGAACCGCGGCGACGTGGAGAGCTTTCTGGTGCTTGGCTTCGGGGGCGGAGGCCGCGATTTGTTCAGTTCCTACGCGGTGAAGTTTCTGGCGACGGAGACGGTGGGCGGCGTCGCGGCTGACAAACTGGAACTGATTCCGAAGTCCGACCGTCTGCGGAACAACATCGCGCGCATCTGGCTGTGGATCGACCCGCGTGGAATTTCGGTGCAACAACAGTTCTTTGAGCCGGGCGGCGACTACCGGCTGGCGAAGTATTCCGATATCAGAATCAACCAAAAGCTTCCCGACGACGCATTTAAGCTGAAGACGACCGGGAAAACGAAGTTCCTGCCGCCGCAGGGCTAGGTGCGTGCCCGACTGAGCAATCCCGAACCAACAGAATCAAGCTGAAAAAGAGCGGGTGGGACTATATACTGCTGACAACCTCGGAAAGTTGAGTTGGCATGGCCAAAGTTTTTACGATTACCGTCCCTCCGGATATGTCCCGAAGGAAGCGCACGCGCACCGACGACCCTCGGTACGTGGACGGGCAGAAGATGCTGGTGGAAGCGATGAAATACCTGGCGAAAGCCGATCCGGTGTCGAATCGCGGAGCCATCGAACTGCTGTCGGAACACGTGCGAACGCGGTTTCGCATGAGCGACTCACCGCTTAGCTAGATACGGTGCAGACCTGAGAAACCGCGCCGTCCTGGCACGCAGAGCCTGAACCTCCGCCAAAGTAAACCCGTTGCTGACCCCAATTTCACGCTAGAACGTTAGCCGCCCGCCGAGTTGCAGGATGCGTTGGGTTTGCAAGGCGTTGGGTCCCGACCCAAGCGTCGTGCTGGTAATCAGACCGAAATTTAGATCGGCAATGTTTACGTCCGGATTGGCGAGTTCCGTGTGGTTCAATACGTTGAACGCTTCGAGCCGGAATTCAACGTTGACGTGCTCGGTAATGGCCGTGGTTTTGGCCAAGGCCATGTCCAGGTTGGTGCGGCTCGGTCCTCGGAAGAAGTCTCGCGTCGTCGTGCCATAGGGATCGCTTGGATTATAAGCATCCTGGATCGCCTGGAACGTCGCGGGGTTGAAATAAAAATTGCCATTGGTCTTAGGGTTGAGGATCGTGATCTTGCTGAATCCGGGCGCGAAATCGGCGTTAGCGAGGTAGCCGTCGCCAGCTCCCGACGGTCCGGGATCCGAATTTGCGGACCCCGACAGTCCCGAATTGATGCTGAGGGGGAACCCAGTGCGCCAACTCAAGATGGGGTAGAGGCTCCAGCCTTTCACCAGTCGTTTTGGCCCTGATGCCCAAGCCTTGTCAAAGGGCAAGTCCCATCCTCCGCTGAAAATGATGCGGTTCCTAACGTCGAAGTCGGAGGAGGCGCGGAATACGCCGGGGTTGTAAGCCGGCACCTGCGAATCCCGGTTGCGGAACCCGGATGCGTTATCGATGCTGTGGCCGTAAGTATAGGCAAGAGTGAAGTAGGTGTTTCCCAGGATCCGGTTGTCGCCGTTCTGTTTGGTTAAGGAAGCTTCCAGACTATTGAAACTGGCAAAGGCAATGTTTTTGAACTCAGGCTCGTCGCCGGTAAAAGGACAATCGGAGGCGCTGGCGGGGCCGCAATACGCCGCGAGCGCAGAGGGGAATGTCTGCTCATTCAGAATGCGGGACGGGTTGGCGCCGCTTAGGGTGCTCAGATCGAAGGGGTTGACGTCCTGGAGCGCCGTCAGTCCTTTCGCGCTGCTGCCAACATAGTTAATCTCCGCGACCATGTTTCTAGTAACTTCGCGCTGAAGGCTCAAGTTGTACTGGTAGGTATAAGGCGTGTGGATATGCGGGTTCACGAAATAGAGGCCGCTCTCGTACCCGCCAAACGGGAGAAACTCTCCCCCATCCGCAGGGTTGAATGCGGTAGCGGGGTTGGGTGGCCCGGAGGGAAATGGGTTGGCCGCTCCAACCCCCCATGGCGAACTGTAAAAGGAGGTCCCTTGCGAGGTATACGCCGGGTTGCCCGGGCCGACGGGGCAAGAGCCAGCGGAGTTGGTTGGAATGCAAGGGTAGCTAACGCTGGGTTCGCTATAGAACGGTGGCGCGCCGTTGAATTGCAGGTTGTCTTCGCCCTTCAGGACGTCATAGAAGATACCGAAGCCGCCGCGAAGGCTGGTCTTGCCGCTACTGCCCGGACTCCAGGCAAAACCGATGCGCGGTCCAAAGTTGGTTTTGTCCGGAAAATTGGCCCCACGAGGCGCCCCAGCGTCTCCGGGAAAAACCAGACCGAGCGGCGCAGAAGGAAATCTTGTCGACTGATCTCCGGGGATGATGGAATAGGTTCTTCCCTGAGTGTCAACCTTAGGCGTACTGTACTCATAGCGAAGCCCCAGACTCAAGGTCAGGTTGGGTCGTACCCGCCACTCGTCCTGCGCGAATGCGTAGGTTGCCTTGCTGCGGATGTTGCTGGCCGCATTGGAGCCCTCAAACACGTAGTTCGGGGCTCCCACGAGGAAGTCGGCCAGGCTGTTGCCAGTTCCCACCCCGCCCGAGGCATATCCGTAATAGCCGAAGCTGCCGTCGCCAAAATAATCGTAGAGTGTATTTTGTTGATAGTTGGAAAATCCCGCGCCGAATTTCCAGTTGTTGTGCCCGCGTACCCACGAGAACGTATCCGAATACACAAACGTGTTGCCGATTTCGAAGGTCGGACCGTACGGGTCTTGCCCTAGCGTTAAGCCATTGTCGAAGATTAGGACCGGAGGACCCGTGGAAATGTCCGACACGATTCCGAACTGCGGCGACAGTGGAGCCAGGTTCGAGACGGGCTGGCTCTGCTGGTAGTTGCGGCGCTGCGCGGTAGCGCGGAGTTCGTTCAGCTTGGTAGGAGAAAACGCACGTGTATAGGCGAGATTGAGAAAGGAGTCGTTGGCCTTCGTGGCGCTGGGGAAGCCCGAGACCGTGTTCGCGTTGAAGATCCCTCCTGGGCCTCCGAAGGGCGTAATCAGGTTCGCTCGATTACCGCCGACCGTCGCCGCCAGCTTGTCTTTGGAGTTAATTTCGTAATCGATCTTAACCATGAGCTCATTGCGGTTGTCGGTGCTACCCCCAGTGGGGATAATCTCGCCGGCCGCATTCGACGGAATCAATCCGGTAGCGATATAGGCCTGAGCAGCGGGGTCGAACTTGGTGGGGTCGATCATCCCTTGGGCCGCAAGCGTGGGATTCGATTGAAAGTAAGTATTTGTCTGAAGAAAGGCAACGACGTTGGGATCGACGCAGCCGGTCGCGTTCGCGCATGTTGGCAAGGGATTGCCATTACTGTCAACGGGAGTTGCACCGTCTGCTATGGCGTGCGAATAGTCTCCATTGAGTTCAGCCGTAGTGAAGGTCTGTTGTTCCGATTGGACATCGGTCTGTATCTGGCGCTGCCCCTGGTAGGCGGCAAAAAAGAAAAGCCGGTTCTTGAGGATGGGGCCACCAAACGTGCCGCCAAACTGATTGCGTTTGAGGTTGTTGCGGGGCGCGGGTACCGGATTCACCAACGGATCCTTATTGAAGTATAGGTTGGCGTCGAAGTCGGTGTTGCGCACGAACTCAAAGGCGCTGCCATGGAAATCATTGGACCCCGACTTGGTTACGACGCTGATGATGCCAGCGCCGCTGCGGCCATACTCCGCCGTGTAGTTGCTGGTCAAGATGCGAAACTCGGCGACCGAATCCGGATTCGGGTTGAAAACCACGCTGTTGTTCAGAAGATCGTTGTTCACGCCGCCGTCGAGTAAGTAGGTTATCGAATCCGAACGTCCACCGCCGACGCTGAAGCTCTGGCCCGAGCCATGACCCTGGCTCGTATCGTCCGGATTGTCCTCGGTAACACCCGGTTGCAGAAGAGCGAGGTCCAGCACGTTGCGCCCGTTCAAAGGCATATTAACGATGGGACGGCTGGTCACGGACTCACCCAGCGTCGGATTGACCGTCTCCACCCCCGCAGCCTGCGATTCCACCAACACCTGTTCGTTGGCCGCGCCCACTTCCAGCTTCAGGTCGGCCCGAAACGACTGGTTGATCTCCAGCGGAGCGGTGATCACTTCCAACGGGCGAAAACCCTCGTGGCGGGCGACAATCTTGTAGGTGCCGATGGGCAGGTTCAGGGCCTGGTAAAAGCCACTCTTGTCGCTGGTCGTTCCGGTGGCAACGTTCGTCGCCGTGTTCGTGACGGTGATTTTGACGCCCGGCACCACCGCACCTTGCTGGTCAGTGATCGTGCCTACGATCTTTGCCGTGGCTTGCTGGCCGTGGGCTTGATTCGAGCTCAAAAGCGCAAGGCAAAACACCATGCAGAGGACGACGAGAACACCGATGCGACAGAACGAGACGGGCTTCATGGAAGACCTCATTGAAAGTTGGGCATAATCTTGCACGTTATCTTCCGCGAAAGCAACTCTGAAACAGTGAAACAGATGGAGTTAGGCGCTTCCGCTCCTGTCATTTCTCAGAGTCTTCCATGTTTGGAAGTTTAGCTACAGGAATCGGGATTTGAGAAGTGCGAACCAGCATGCCGTTCACGTTTTGTCGCCTGCGCCAGGTAGGCTGCCGCGAAGACGATCACCGCGGGATAGCATTCGAGCGTGTAGCGCGGCTCCGGATTCTCCAGCGTTAGAAGAAATGCCGAGCGCAGCAGCACGAAGCCGATCAGCAATCCGGGCCACCGTAGTCCGGAGCGTCGAACTCCCAGCGACCGCCGCGAGGGCTTGGAAGCAAGCGCCAGCAGTGCTGCCCCCACGTAGGCCAGGTTCAATACGCCGAAGCCCGCGGCCATGATCGAATGCTTCACGTCGTCATTGAACTCCCACCAGCGGACGTCGGGGGAAAGGATCTCGGTGCGCGGTCGCAGCCACATGTCGGCAACGCGCAACAGGGGCAGCACGACGTAATAGCGAATGGGATGAGCGCGAATGCGGATGGCGGCGAGTTGGCCGAAGCGGGCATCCAGTTGTGGCGTCAATTCCTGCTCCGGCGTCTGGTTATAGTCGGCGATGACCGCCAGCGTCGTAGCGGTGGAAGGCGGTTCGTCCAACGCGCGCGCGGGCAGTTTTTCGGGGTCGATCCGATCGCCTTGCACGCTCCAGTAGATCTCTTCGACGGACACATACTCCGCCATCCAGGTTTTGACCCAGCGATTGAAGCCCACGGGAGTGAGTTCCTCCGGCTCGTTTGCGTAACGCGGAGCCAGGGGCTGAAAGTGATGGAGGGCGCGGAAGTTGCGCAGGGTCCAAGGCGCGAGCGGGGCCAGGGCAAAGGCGGTGATGATGACGCCAGCGACAACGGCACCGCGAATGGTCGTTTTACGGGCTGCTGCCACCACATAGAATGCGACGGCGATCAGCAGGATGCCGCCATCCGGGCGCAGCAGAATGCAGGCGGCAATGGCGACGCCGGTGGCAGCCCAGCGTTGGTTGATCCCCGCTTCGCCCGCGTGCATTCGATTCAGTGCGGCGACCGCGCAATCGAGGGCGAGGACGGTGAAGAAAATTTCCAGGGTCTCGGTGAGCACAGCGACGCTGTAATTCGCGAGAAACGGACACAGGGAGGCGAGCAGGAACGCGATTTTGGCGGCGCGTGTTGAGAGCATGCGGCGCGCGATATCGGCAACGATCAGGCAGGTGGCGAGGTCGAATACAATCTGTGCCAGCATGACGGCTTTGAAGTTGCCGGCTCCAAATAACCAGAAGATTATGGCCAGAAAAGCGGGATATCCGGGCAGGCGCGTGTCGGTGGGCACGATGAGCGGCGCCTGCGTCTGGCCATAGATGCCGTGCTGCAACCAGTTGGTGGCGAGGTCGGCATAGACGTGGGAGTCGTCGGTGACCGCGGGGAAATCGACGAAGAAAAACAGCCGCAATGCCAGGGCGGCGAGCGCAACCGTCAGGAAGAACCAGCGATGTTCGCGGACCAAGCTGAGCACGTTGGCAATATATCGCGAATTGAAAGGCGCGTCGTTGGCTATTCGCTGCTCGCTTTTCGCAATGAACGGTCCCCGCATAAAGCATAGGCGAATTGCGAACGGCGAACAGCGAACGCCGTCCGGCCGGTTTGACCCCCTGCTGCTCTCACCTTAGGATGAAAGCACAACCAGATGGCGAAACAGGTCTTTTACGATCCCAAGCAAGCCCGCTGGCGGCGGATTCGGCGTATTTTCGACGCGGCGGCCATCGCTTTTTCTTTGCTGGTCGTTTTTTTCATTTACAGCGCTTTGCGCAGCGAGCCTCTGCCCGACCTTTCCTGGCTTACGGAAAAGAAGCCGTACCATGCTTTAAAGGAAAACGAAAAAGAGAAGGCGCGCGAGAAGCGCCGTCTGGCTACGCTTGCGCGCGCCGGACATCGCCACCCGGCTCACAAAGCTTCGCAACTCACTTTGAATTCCGAGCAGGGAGTCCGGGCGGCGTTTTACGTTTCCTGGGATGCGGCCAGCTTCTCTTCCTTGCGCGAGTATGCGCGGCAGATCGATTTGCTCTTTCCTACCTGGTTGCAGGTTCTGGGAGCGGACGGCCATTTGCAAGCCTCGGACCCGGAAACGAACACGATGTTCGACGTAGTTCAGGGGCAAAAGGCCCGTCCCGTGGACGCCAAGGTGATGACGTTTCTTAAGGCGGAAGACACGGAGATGGAGGTCTATCCCGTGGTGCAGAATTTTGACGGCACCGATTTTGTTCCGGGGGTCGTCGATTTCTTGAACAATCCCGAGGCGCGGGCAAAATTTCGCCGCGAGATCGGGATTTTTCTTGCTTCCGATCATTATCGCGGCCTAATGGTCGATTTCGAGTCTTTCCCGAAAAAGGGGCAAGCCGGTTACGTCGATCTTTTGAACGAACTCGCGGGGGATTTGCACGGCAAGGGAATGAAGCTCTACGTCAGCGTGCAGGTGCGCAACGAGGATTTCGATTACAAAGCCATTTCCGCGGCAGTGGATGGCGTCGTCATCATGAACTACGACGAGCACTTTCCCGGCGGAACGCCCGGCCCCGTCGCTTCGCAGGATTGGTTCACGAGCAACCTTGAATCTGCGATCAAGGAGATCCCCAAGGAGAAGCTCATTTGCGCCATCGGCAACTACGGGTATGACTGGGTGGAGAAGCCCAAGAAAGGCAAATTGCCGCCGGGTCTGGCGGATAAGAGCGTCTCCGTGCAGGAAGCCTGGATTGGGGCGCGCGATTCGGAAGAAGATGTCGATTTTGATGGCGACGCGCTCAACCCGCACTTCAGTTACGAGGACGACGATCACTTCCGCCACGATGTCTGGTTTCTGGATGCGGTGACGGCCCTGAACGAAATGCGTGCCGCGCAGACAGTGGGCATTCAGACGTTCGCATTATGGCGGTTGGGCTCGGAGGATCGCTCGCTGTGGCGGGTGTGGGATATGCCCGGAGAAGCCAACGCGTCGGATCGATTGAAAGACGTTCCGCCTGGGCAAGACGTCGATATGGAAGGCAGCGGCGAAATCCTGCATATTGAGGCGCGGCCCGCCGACGGCCAGCGCGACTTGACCATCGACAAGCAGACCGGGCTCATCGATGGAGAAGAATTCAAGAGCCTGCCCGAGCCGTATCGCATGGCGCGCTATGGCGCCAGCAAGAACGAACTGGCGATGACCTTCGACGACGGTCCCGATCCGCAGTGGACCCCGAAAATTCTCGATGTGCTGCAACGCGAGCACGTGCCGGGAACATTCTTTCTGATTGGGATCCAGGCGGAGAAGTTCAGCAGTTTGACGCAGCGCATTTACCGGGAAGGCCATGAAATCGGGAATCATACGTTTACGCATCCCGATATCAGCTCGATTGGCACGCGCTACATGAAGGTGGAGTTGAACCTGACCGAGCGACTGTTCGCCAGCCGCCTGGGCCTTCGCACCATGTTGTTCCGTCCGCCATACTCGGTGGATGCGGAGCCCGACACGGAAGACGAAGTGCGGCCCCTCGAACTCACGCAGAGCATGGGCTACATCACCATCGGTAACAAGATCGATACGCGGGACTGGAACGACGAGCCAGCGCTCACGCCGGAGCAAATCGCCGCTCGCGTTCTCGACCACCTGCCTCCGTGCCAGCTCTACGATCAACAGTGCGGCAACATCATTCTGATGCACGATGGCGGCGGGAACCGCGAACGTACCGTGCTGGCATTGCCGCTGATCATCGACGGCGCCCGCGCCCGAGGATTTTCATTCGTCCCCGTCTACCAGTTGATGGGAAAAACAAAAGCCGACGTCATGCCGCCGCTGCCGAGGAATGAATACTGGTCTGCTCGGCTGAATTGGATCGGCTTCTGGCTTGCCAGCGCGGTGATCACAGCCATCACGGTCATCTTTTTTCTGGGTGACATTCTGATGACCGGGCGACTGGTTTTTGTGGGTGTGCTCGCAATCTACGACCGCGCGCGTTCGCATGTGTATGGAAAGCCCGAGCAGATTGCAGAGTACCGGCCGCGGGTTGCGGTTCTGATTCCGGCATACAACGAAGAGAAGGTGATCGAACGCACCATTCAGGGCGCGCTCGATTCCGACTATCCCAACCTGCGCGTGATTGTCATTGACGACGGGTCCAAGGATCAAACCTTGGAAATTGCCCGTCGCGCGTTTGCCGCCGAAGAAGCCGCCGGCCGCGTGTTGATTCTGACCAAACCCAATGGAGGCAAGGCCGAGGCGCTGAACTTCGGGTTGGAGCACATTGGCGATGCGGAATTTTTCGTAGGCATTGACGCCGATACGATTATCGCTCCCGACGCGATTGTTCGGATGGTGCCGCATTTTCTGAATCCGAAAGTCGCCGCCGTGGCCGGCAATGCCAAGGTTGGCAACCGCGTGAACCTGTGGACGCGCTGGCAGGCGCTGGAATACATCACCAGCCAGAATTTCGAGCGGCGCGCGCTCAACACCATGGGCGCGGTGAGCGTAGTGCCGGGCGCGATCGGCGCGTGGCGTACCGCGGCCGTTCGCGAAGCCGGAGGCTATCACGTGGATACCGTCGCCGAAGATGCCGATCTTACGATGGCATTGCTGCGCAACGGTTACCGCGTGGAGTACGAAGACATGGCGCTCGCCTTTACCGAGGCTCCGACGAGCGCCAATGCGCTGATGCGGCAGCGTTTCCGCTGGTCGTTCGGAATTCTCCAGGCCATCTTCAAGCACAAAGGGGTGTTTGCGCGCAAAGGGGCGTTAGGTTTTGTAGCGCTTCCGAACATCCTCATCTTCCAGATTCTGCTTCCGCTGGTCTCTCCGTTCATTGACGTGATGTTTGTCGCGGGTGTGCTCTGGTATTTCATCCAGAAGTACTTTCATCCGGACACCACCGATCCGGCCAGCTTCCAGCGGTTGCTGATATTCTTCGGAGCCTTTCTGGTGATCGATTTCATCGCCTCGTCGATCGCCTTCGCCCTGGAGCGCCGCCGGCCGGAAGCCCGAGAAGATGCCTGGTTGCTCAGCCAGGTGTGGCTGCAGCGCTTCGCCTATCGCCAGGTCTTTTCGCTGGTTCTGTTCCGGACGTTGAAGCGCGCCATCCAGGGCAAGCCCTTTGCGTGGGACAAGCTGGATCGCACGGCGGCAGTGAACTATGTGCCGGCGGAAAAGCGGGATTCAGTCAAGGTGTAAGTTGTGGGGCCGGGTTCCTGTCCGCCGAATGCATGCGCATCGGCACCCAACGTAGCATCCCGTGATCCCAGCCCCTGACGTGCGCCGGGAGACGGGTGTGTGGTTAGATAGAGAAACCAATATGCCTCGCACAATCATCGAACCCTTTCGCATCAAGAGCGTCGAGCCCATTCGCTGGACGACGCGGGCGCAGCGCGAGCAACTGCTCCGCGCCGCGTTCTATAACCTTTTTCTTCTGCCGGCGGATGACGTTCTCATCGACCTGCTTACCGATTCCGGCACCGGGGCGATGTCCACGCACCAGTGGGCGGCCATGATGGAAGGCGACGAGAGTTATGCGGGCAGCCGCAGCTTCGAGCAGTTCCGCTCGTCGGTACAGGATATTTTTGGGTACAAACACGTCATCCCGACTCATCAGGGGCGCGCCGCCGAGCGCATTCTGTTCAGCGTGATGTGCAAGAAAGGCGATGTCGTCCCCAACAACACACACTTTGACACGACCCGCGCGAACGTTGAGTTCGTTGGCGCCGAGGCGGTCGATCTCGTCATCGCCGAAGGACGGCAGCCGAGTCTGAAGCATCCGTTCAAGGGCAACATGGATGTTGCGGCGCTGGAGGCCCTGATTCAGAAAGTTGGCCGTGAGCGCGTGCCCCTGGTCATGCTCACCGTAACCAATAATTCCGGCGGAGGCCAGCCGGTGTCGATGGAGAACGTCAAGGCCGTCAGCGCCGTTTGCCGCAAGCATCGTATCCCGCTTTATTTCGATGCCTGCCGTTTTGCCGAGAACTCCTACTTCATCAAGATTCGCGAACGCGGATACGAGCAGAAATCGCCGAAAGAGATTGCGCAGGAAATGTTCCGCTACGGCGACGGCTGCACCATGTCGGCCAAAAAAGACGGCATGGCGAACATTGGCGGATTTCTTTGCACCAACGATGACGCGCTCGCCGAGCAGGAGAAGAACCTGCTGATTCTTACCGAGGGATACACGACCTACGGCGGCCTCGCCGGGCGCGATCTGGAAGCCATTGCCGTCGGTGTGCAGGAAGCGCTGCATCAGGACTACCTCGAATACCGCATCGCCTCGACCGCATACCTCGGCAACCACATTGCCGAGCAGGGTGTGCCCATCGTGCAGCCGCCGGGCGGGCACGCCGTCTATATCGATGCGCGGGCATTTCTGCCGCATATTGCGCCGGATCATTTTCCCGCCGTTGCGCTCGCCAATGAAATCTATCTCGAAGGCGGCATACGGTCGGTGGAGATCGGCACGTTGATGTTCGGGAAGTCGGCAAAGATGGATCTGGTGCGGCTGGCGATTCCACGGCGCGTCTACACGCAGAGCCACATTGACTATGCGGTCGAAATCATTCTCGAAGTCTGGAAGAAGCGAGAACAGATCCGCGGCATGAAGCTCAACTACGAAGCGCCGTTCCTGCGGCACTTCACAGCCAAGATGGAGCCGGCGGTGGAAGTCGGCGCCGGTGCTACACGCTGAAACCCGATCTACGGCAGCGCCCTTAGAGTTAGAGTTGCGCGGCGGAGTCTGCCGGGGTACGCTCATAAATCGCGCTTTTCGGGCACACAGGAGACATCGGTTATGCAGTTGAGAATGAGTACGCGAACGCTGGAGGGCGTGCTGGTGGTGGATTGCAGCGGCCGACTGGTGTTTGGCGAAGAATCGGCCAGCCTGCGCGACATGGTCAAGAAACTGATCGACCAGAGCCCGAAAGTTGTGATGAACATGCACGAGGTGAACCATATTGACAGCGGCGGCCTGGGAACGCTGGTGTCGCTCTTCACTACGGCGCGCAACGCCAGCGGCGCGTTGAAGCTGGCGGCCGTGAGCCAGCGCGTGGGCGACCTGCTCCAGGTTACGAAGCTGTTTACCATTTTTGAAGTGTTCGACAATGCCGAAGCGGCGGCGCGTTCGTTCAAGTAGTGGCGGCGGATTCGCCACACAAAAGCAAGTGCCGGGCCGTTTTTTCCGCTGTTCACAAGCAGCCCCCACCCCAAAGCCCGCCAGTTTCGCACCCAGGGACATGTACCTTCCACCCGTTGCCAAGCCCATAGGACGGATTACCATGGATTTAACGGGCTGCAACGCACGCGCCGGATCCCAGGCTGCGGGTTTGATCATAGTTAGATCGAAGTCTGATCGAAAGAGAACTTATGCAAATTGGGGTGTATGGATCCGGCTACCTCGCTACCGTCATTTCCGCATGTCTCGCCGACTTCGGCACACCAGTGTGCTGCTGCCATGCCGATGATTCGCGGCTGATCGAAGTCGCCAAAGGCAACATTCCTTTCTTTGAAAAAAATCTACAGGAAGTGATTCGGCGCAACGTGCGTTCGGGGCGGCTGGTGTATTCCTCGGACCCGGAAGAACTGGCGCGCAAGGCGCAGGTGATTTTTCTCGCCGAAGATTCCGCGGAAGGGCTGGAGGAACTCGTACTCCGCATCGCGGGCGCTGCAGGCCGCTTCCAGGTGCTGTCGATCGTCACGCCGGTGCGGGTGGGTTCGACGACCAAGATTGAAAGAATGCTCCATGCGAAAGGCTTGAAGAGCCTGCTGGTGTGCCAGCCGATGTTCTTCACGAACGGGTGTGCGGTCGAGGACTTCAATTGGCCCGACCGCATTCTCCTCGGGACGCCTTCGAGCGAAGCCGTTACCACCGTGAAACAGATTTTTCATCCGCTGGTGATGCGCGGGGTTCCGGTGCTGGTGACGAATTACGAAACGGCGGAACTGGCGCGCGAAGCGACAACTGCGTTTGTGGCCACCAAGATTTCGTTCATCAACGAAATTGCCAGCTTGTGCGAGCACGTGAACGCCGACGCCGTCAGCTTGTCGCTTGCTTTGGGGCTCGACAAGAAGATTGCTCCACGGTGTCTGCAGCCGGGCGCGGGCATGGGCGGAATTTTCGCCGAGAGCGAAATGGAGTCGATCACCGGCCTGGCGCGGGAGAATCACGTCGATCTGAAAGTGTTGAATGCCGCCCGCGAAGTGAATCTGAAACTGGCCGGCCGTCTCATGCAAAAAGTCGCCGATGCGCTAAACACGGTGCAAAACAAGGATGTGGGCATTCTGGGGCTGGCGTTCAAGCCGAACACCAATTCGGTGGCGGGATCGGCGTCGCTGCAACTGGCGCAGAACCTGCTGGCGGGGGGAGCGCGGGTGCGGGCTTACGATCCCGTGGCCATTCCCGATGCGCGGCTGCAACTGAACGGCAAAGTGAAGTATTGCGAATCCGCTTATGGGGCGGCCGAAGGAGTGGACGCGCTCATCGTGGCCACCGGCTGGCCGGAATTCCGGACGCTGGATTTCACGAAGATCCGGCATCTGGTGAAACAGCCGATTATCGTCGACACCAAGAATCTGCTCGACTCGTCACGGCTGCGCGCCATGGGATTCCAAGTCATGGGCGTGGGACGGCCGTAGGAGCGCCTCGTCAGGCCAGTGAGGTCCGCAATCCCGCCGCAATTGCTATAATCGTCATCTGCGGTGGGAGTAGCTCAATCGGTAGAGCATCGGACTGTGGCTCCGACGGTTGCGGGTTCAATTCCCGTCTCCCACCCCAATGTCTCAGTGAGTTGTAGAGCCTTCCGTGCCGTTCCCGTGCTGGAGCACCCGCTGGACTGCCTTTTCATGCGCTTGGCGTAGGTCCGATGCGGTCGCACCTCGTGGTTCGCCGTGGTGGTGATGCTGGAATGTCGCATCATCCAAAAACCTCACCATGTGGGAGGGAGAACGGACGATATGATTTTGCGCCTACGGGAAGCATTTGATGTCACAACTGTGCGGAGGATGTCAGCCACGCGGCGGGGTAGCGATAACGTCGGTAACTTGCCCCGACAGTATGGCAGTTGGGAGAATGGGCGCGGAGGATGTCTCATGTCTAAGAAGAGGATCACACTGATTGCCGTCGCCTTGGCAGCTTTTATGCTGCAATTAGCGGCACACGCGCAAGGTGCGCCATTGTGCGAACCGGCGTTCACGGTTGCCGCCCACGCGTCAAGGGATTGCGTTGTCATCGTACCTGCGAAGATGCAAGGCGCGAAGATCGAGGGACATTTCCGCGCGACCGGCGGCCCGCACAACTCCATTGAGGTTTGGGTGCTGGATGACGATGGCTACGTGAACTGGAAAAACCATCATAATCACGTATCTGCACTTTACAACAGCCATCGCGTCACCCAAGGTTCCATTAATGTTGCCTTGGCGCATCCAGGCAAGTACCACGTAGTTTTCAACAATGATTTTTCGGTGCTCACTCCAAAAGCAGTCGAAGCGCAATTTGTTTTGGAGCACAAGCACGCGCTCGTAGAAACCAGTAATTAACAGTTTTCCAAAGCGAGCCTAAAGACGCTTGAGGCCGCCTCAATTCGGGCGGCTTTTCTTTGCGCGTCCCGCGCGGCTGCCGCACGTCGGCCCGGTAATCCATTTCGCATAGCTGCGTTCCGTGGTCTTGATGGATTCGTGCCTAGCAGCTTGGACACCTCTTCCAGCGGGACGCCCTTCTGCAACAGATCCACGGCGAACGAGCATTTGCTTGATGCGATTGCGGACCTGGAATTGGCATCTCTTTAAGCGGTGGCCCCGTCAGATTCGTCGGGGCTTTTTTGCGCGGAGGGTGCGGGCTTGCCTAAACACTCTCTAATCGCGTTGAAGGCCTCTAAACCATACCGTGAGCCGGATTCAAACAATATGACCGGAAACGCGGCATATTCGCCGTCGTATTGCTCTCGATGGACGAGGGACCACGCCGTTTGATGTAGCAGTTTTGAGCACAACGTATTGGAGAGTTTGAAGTCAGCGGCCATCTGAACTTCTTTCGCCAACTCCCCGACTTTCAAATGACCCGTACCGAGATTCCCTTCGGAATTCATGCGTTTACTTGTAATGCGAATTGTCTTGTCCATTTCCGGCTGCCCGATGCCTGACGTTTGATAGTCCATCCATTCTTTCATTGACGCAAACAATTCGACACCATCAATAGCTACGTCCGCCATGAATCGCTTCACTTTGTCACCCGAGAGAAGAACCCACTTGGTGAAAACGCACAGTTCCAAAAGGTTTCGACACGCCCACGCGGCATTAGGAACCGCGCGTTTGTTGTAAGCCGACCTGAGTTGTTCGTATTCTTGCGATATGGCACACAGCATCATGCAAATCAGACCGAGCGTGTCATCATCCGAACCGGCTGGGTGGTAATTCTTGATGTCCTCGAATGCCTGATCCGTGACCTTAAGGCTAAACTCAGAGACTTGGTACCCCATTTGGGTAGTTTACCGCCCGTGCCATTTCCGTGCCAACCACTGAACAGGCCGCGATAGGTGCCGTCTGCCGCGCTGCAAGTCGTTTAGTTGCCATTTGGCGGGGGGGGGTCAATTCCCGTCTCCCACCCCAGCATCGAAAGCACTTAGCGCACACTTTTGGTCAGTGACGGACTGAAAGCCCGCGTCGCATTTTTTGTTGAAGCGCCGGCGTTCCTTGTGTGGCATAATACGTCTCGCCTCTCCGAAGTGCCGTCCCGGTCGCGGGACGCAACATCCGTGAGGCCAACCCGAAGCCTGTGAGTTTGCCGTGAAGTTGAAATGCTACCTGCTGTCGCTCCTGAGACTCCACCCTTCAGACTGTGAACGTTGCAATACTGGGGAAACGTCGGGAGAAGAGATGATGAGGCGTCTGGAAGAGTTGAATCGCCAGACCCAGCGGCATTCACGTCCCCAACGGGTCTTCGACACCGAGTCCGATGAAGGTGTTGCGCGTTCCTCGGTTTCGGTGAAGGCGCGGAAGAAGAAAAAGAAGATTGCCTGACGCCAGCCGCGTCTGCTCCAAGTCACTTCGCAGTTACTTTGCAGCCCGAGACACACGTACGAGATTCCCATGCGATTCCAAGCACGGGGCAGCTCTACGACTCGGGAGATCGTCCTACTTCTTTGCCAGTGAGCGGACGTAATTCACCATATTCCAGATGTCGTCATCCTTGGCGCGGTCGCCTTCGGGGGGCATCTCGCCCTTGCCGGTGCGGATGATGTAGAAGAGTTCGCCGTCGGTGCGATTCTTCAGGGCGTCGGGCTTGGTGAAATCAGTGACATCCTTCATGTCCGTGGCCATGTCGCCCTTGCCGTCGCCGCTTTCTCCATGGCACATGGCGCAGTCGAAGCCGTAGAGCTTCTTGCCTTTAGCGAGCGACTCGGGACCGGGCTTGACGGGATTGGCCTTGGCGGCCGCTTCGGGCGGGATTTTGTATTCGGCGGGCGGCTGATCTTTCGGTTTCTGCGCCCATAACGCGAACACAAAAACGAGCAACCCGAGAAGGAGCACTGAAATTTTCTTCATGGCGTCTGGCTTGGACCTTTGGGTTTTCGCAACTTTACCTTTTAACGCGCATCCCCGCAAGGGAAGCATGGTTGAACAGATAAAGATACTCCTGGACGCGGGAACGTGCACGAAAAAGTTGCCGAGAGGTCTCAGGTCCCAGGTGTCAGGTCTCAGGAAAAACAAAGATAAGCAAAGTCAAACTATGTCACGGGTTGCCGAGACCTTCCATTTCCCGCGGGAGCACGCTGCGGCCGGACGATTACGGGGCGGCGGAGCATGGTTTCCAGAAGATGACGCGCGCCGGCGGTTCTCTCCGCCGAAGGGTCGAGCGGCGAGTAACCCGCCACGCGCACTACCACGGAGTGGCCGGGCGCGCTGAGCTCCAGGCGAGGAACGGGTTCGACTGCGCCGCGCATCGTCGGATGGTTGCGCGAGGGATGATCGAGTGCGTTGGCCAGGCGCAGAATGCCGGACAACTGCATGGCCAGGCGGCGATCCGGCAGTGCGAGAGGTTGCATGGTTTTGTTGCCCGGCCGCGGGAGTGCACCGCGATGATAACGGGCTACGACTGCGGCGAGCTCTAGTTCACGTGGACTGCAACCGAGAGGACGCGGCAGGCTGCGGATCATGCGGTGGGAAATCTTCTGATAATTTTCCGCGTCTTTGACTTTGCCTGCGCCTTGCATGAGCGCCGCCGCTTGCAGCACTTCTCTCGGGGCAAGGTCTGAGCTCTCTCGCGCAGCTTGCGGCCTCAGCAGTTGCGCGTCCTGCAAACCGTCGTATAACAGCAGCGCCAACTGGGCCACGCGTTGCGAGTGCGCAAAATCGGGGTCGAGATATGATGCCCATGTTTTCAGGCGGGTGAGGGCGGCGGCGCGCAAACGCGGACCCGCCGGCAACTCCTCGCGCCAGACGCGCCAGAGCGATTGTTTTCCTACCATCTTCTCGCGATAACGCGCGATGCGCCGCGCCCGCTCGGCCGCCAACTTCTCATGCCAGCGCTGGCGGCTCTCGGCGTCCGGAAAGGCGCCGACTTTCGGATCGAGGGCTGTGGCCCATAGAACATCCAGGTCGTGCACCTCGCCTAACAGATCCTGTAGTTCCTTGAGATCGTCGCCCCATTTTGCGTGCTGTTGCGGGAGAAAATTTTCCACGGTGTATCGAAATCGTTTGATGCCGATGCGCAGTTCGTGGAAGGCGGCCTGCGAGCGGGTGCGCAGCGCGCGTTTGTGGAGTTCGTAGGCGGCGGTCCACTTCTCCAGCGCTAGATGGAGGTAGACCACGCTTCCCGGACGCACCCGCGAAGCGCGCTGCGGGAGCGTCCGGCTCCACTGGCGCCATTGCTTGCGGTCGAACTGGTTGAGGTCTTTGAAAGCGTTCTGCTTGCATTCGGCTTCGCGCGCTCGCACGTGATCGAGCAACTTGATGGCGGCGGGATCGGCTGCATCCCCTAGCTTCTCGATCCACTCCTGCATCACCTGCATGTCGCGCAGTTCGCCCAGGGCCTGGAAGAGCTTCTTTCCGGACTTCTTCATGTCTTTCCAGGAAGAGTCGGGGTCGATGGCGCGCAGTCCGTCGGCCAGCGAACGGCAGCGGCGTAGGGCCACGCGAAGATCGTGGACAGCTTCAGCATCGAAACCTCCGGCGGCACGATCGCACTCTTCGAGCACGCGATGCATCCAGGCACGGAGGCCAAGTTTCGGCTTGGCGGCCGCGGGTTGTGCATTGGGCTTCCGACTTTGTTGCGAGATAGGACTGGCTCCCAACGCGGCTCCTTTAATAGTTCGGGAACCATTGTCGCCTCTTTGGGCCAAATCTTCTAGGAGCAGTCTCCCGGTCGCGGTTCGCAATTGCCAGCGAACCGGCTCGACTGGAGTCGATCTCCAGTTTCGTGCGATGCCATGATCTGGGGTTGACGGTTCCGGATACTGTCGCTCAACATCGCGGGTTCTTCACGATCTCCGCGCTAGCGCCGCGTCGTCACTCGGCAGTCACTTTCTTCATTTTCCGCAAATGTGTACTCTCACGACAGGCTAGTGAGGCTGCAAGATCGGCATGGGATTTCTCGGCCACCTTCTATATCCATGGGGCTTCCTGCTCCAGGGACTGGCAATCGTCCACTTCATCCGCCGCCGGCCGGATACATACTGGATCTTTATCATCCTTTTCCTGGGTGCGCCCGGAGCGATCATCTATCTTGCCGTCGAGGCGCTTCCCGACATCGGACTGGTCGGTCAGTCCTTCAAGGTCTTTCCGCGACGCAAGCGCATTCACGAACTCGAAGCCGCGATTCACGACAATCCCTCGGCAGGAAACTACGAAGAACTCGGCGATCTTTACATGGACGACGGCAAATTCGCCGCTGCCCGCGCGGCCTTCGATAAAGCCATCGGCGCCCGCGCCGATACGCCCGATCCCTTTTACCGGCGCGGAGTTTGCGCGATCCAGTTGGGAGACGCCGCGGCCGCGTTGCCCGACCTGGAACGAGTGGTCGGCAAAGAGCCCGGCTACGATTTCCAGCGTGCCGCTGGTTTGCTTGCGCACGCCTACGCGCGAACCGGGCAAAAGGAAAAAGCCGAGGCGCTCTTCCGGCAGGTAACAATCACCTCGACGCTGTCGGAAACGTACCTGAATTTCGCCGACCTTCTGCTCGCAGAAGGTCGTAATGCCGATGCCCGAGAATGGGCGCAGAAGGTGCTCGATAAGAAGCCAAACATGCCCGGCTACCTCCGACGCCGCGAGCGCCCCTGGTTTCGCAAAGCCCATGAGCTGCTCAAGAGACTGCCGGGGTGAAAGAGCTGTGTAAGAGGGCGGCGATCGCAGTTCTCCACTGCAAGGCACGTTATGACAGCGGACACCGGAACCCGCGCGTGTAGGTTGCCGTAGGTATTATTCCGGTCCGAACCCATGAAACGCTTTGCACTCGCCCGCCTCATGTTCTTTGTTATGGCCAATAAAATGTGTATTATCTGTGAGTTGCAACCCGATTCTCTGGCACTCAAGCTGCATCTAAACTCTCGGGGGCCTTACCCGTGTTTCTGGACAAACTGGAATCCGGCTTCTTGCTATTTGAAACCGAACAGGGATGGGTGCGCGTTGACCTCTCCTTTGGGCAGCGCGTTTATCTGCTCTGGACGTTTCGCAACTTTCGCCAGCTTTCCATTCCGCTGCTGAACCCGCGCCAGCGCACGTTGGTGAACTCGCTTTTCCGCAATCATGCGGCCGAGGTGTTGCATTCGTTTGAGCTTTTGCCCGTGATTGGCGTAGTGGAAAAATTCGTTCCGCCGACTTTGCCGGACGAGTTTTCGCTGGTCCAAAAAACGGCACGGGAAAAGCCGTGGCGAGAACAAGAAGAAGTGGTGGAGCCGCGCGCGGAAATCGCCACGCCCGTTCTGGTTCCGTCGCTTTCGCCGAAGGCCGCCTGGTTCAAACTGGCTAAGTTCAAACTGGCTAAGTTCAAGCCGATTCCGTCGGAGCCGATTCCGCCCAAGCCTGCGGCGTCCAAACCTGCCGCGGCCGGGCTTGCAACGTCAAGGTTGGCTACCGCAATTGGCGCGCTGGCCCTCTGCATCGTTTCCGTAGCCGCATGGCATCGAATCCAGGGAATACCGGGGTCCGAAGCGCATAACCAGCCACGGCTTCAGCAGATCGCCGCGATTACCGACCGGGATTCTACAAATTCCGCAAAACCAACCGCGGCGATTGCCGAGAGCCCCACGGCCATCGCACCTCAGGCAATCACCGTTCAGCCACTCGTTGTTCCGAACCTCGTTAATCCGAACCTGGCGGTTCCGCAACCCGCGGCCCCGCCGGAGGCTGCTCCGGAGGCTTCCGTCAAGACGGCATCGATCGTCGCAGTCGTGCCGGCTCGTGAACCCAACGCGATTCGAATGCCACGACGCGCGATTCGCGTCCGCGATAGGGCTTCAACTGCGAGCCTTCCACGCTCCATCCAGGACAACGCGATCCAGGCAACGAGACCGCCGTTGCATTTTGTATACCCGGCCTCTCCGGATAACGGGGCTCACGGCAAAGTTTCTCTGACGGCGGGGTTGGATTCCAATGGCGTCGTGCGTACCGTGAGGGTAGTAGCGGGCAACCGCGCACTCGCCGCCGCCGCCGTCCACGCCGTTCGCCAATGGCGCTACCACCCTTACCTCAAAGATGGCAAGCCCGTCGCGACCAGCACCAATATCGTTATTTCCTTCATCTCCGACGATGCGATTTCCATGAGCTACCCTCCCACCATCCCGGCGATCCGCTAGGCCGCCAAAACTTGCTAGCATCTCATCGGTTCAGGGCGATCACGGGCACGCTGCCACCGGCGTGGCTGTAGCAAAGAACTGGTTTGGCGCGGACGTGTTGCCGGTTGGCATTTGCACTCCGACCGCTGCATCTGTGATCGTATTGCCGGTCACCGTAAAGCCGGACGCCGGCTCACTGCCGCACCCATAAACAGCAGTCGAGGAGTTTGAGATTTTATTGTGTTGTACCAAAGAGCCGGTGCCCGAGAGGCTCAACGAAACACCGGTCTGTCCCCCGGCGTCGATTCTGTTTTCATGAATGCTGTTCGAGCCGGCAAGAACGTTCACGCCGGTGCCGGCGCCGATCACGGAGATTGTGTTCGACATGACCGTTGCAGCGGAGTACTCCAGGTATAGCCCCGAGTAGAGCGACCCGCCCCCGGTGATTGCATTGGAATCGACCGTGGCCGTCGCTCCCTCAACGTAAATGCCGTTCACAGAAATGGGATTGAGGGTCGGGGCGGTGGAATAAACCGTGTTTCCTTTGATATTCGCGGTCAGCGAGGTTCCTCCGACCGCGAAAATTCCCGTACCATCGAAACCGCGCACCACATTGTCCTGGATCGTTACCGTCGGACCGGCGGCTGCCGCTTGCTTTCGAACGGCGAGGGCCACGATCCCATCTCCCTGGCCGCCAGAAGCTGCATCGGTTTGGTTTCGAGCGCTCACATGGCTCACAGTACCCGAAGAGTTCAAATAAAAAATGCCTACGACACCCACCTGAGTCCCAGCAGGACTGCTCCCGCCGGTTCCATCCACGGCGAGGTTGCGAATGTCGACCGGGCCTGTGGTTTGCACCAGAATCTGGTAATAAAATCCTGCACCGGCGTATTGCACCAACCCGCCCGGGGGCACGACCACTACCGCCGCGCCGCTCCCTCCCGATTGCACCCCCTCCAACGTCAAGGGCTGCGCGATTAAGATCTGTTCCGGGTAATTACCGGGGCACACCAGTACCGTGGAGCCTGACGGAACGCCGCTAACTGCCTGTGAGATCGTTGTGTAAGAAGGCAGACTTGGCCGGCAGGTTCCGACCGCGTACTTGGTCCCTGCGAATGAAGATGCGCTTAGGAATAGGGCCGTGATCGCGATGAATCTCGGTTGAAGCATTTTGTCCTCCTATGGCGGAGACGTCAATTGCACCGTGCGATTGACTCCTCGCTGGGGTCCAGTGCGCCGGAATCCGCCGCGCGGGCGTGACTGAGGGAGGGGCAAAAACGCCAAAATCAGCCCAAAGTGTACCCGCTCAGACTACCCTTTGCAATCCCCCATTTCCCCGTCCAGCAAGGCTTTTCAAGGGGATTGCCGTTCCGGGGGAGGCCGGGGTCGGCATGGAACAAGACTTGACGGCGGCCGCCAATTCCAGCCGAGTTGCATCGGCATTGCAGTCTCCGATAAGCTCACCACCTCACTGAGTCTTGCTTTTAGGGAGTTGCTGGTGCGCCGATTTCTCTTGATCGCGAGCTTTATCGTCTTCCTTTTTTCGTTTCCCGTTAGCGCCGCCAGTGGTCAGTCGATGCAGTTGTTTGTCGATCTCAGCGACGCGCCACGAAATCTCTATCACTCCCGGCTGACGATTCCGGTTCAGCCCGGGCCGCTCACGCTCGTCTATCCGAAATGGATTCCCGGCAATCATCGTCCCTCGGGACCGATTGCCAATGTCACCGGCCTGAAGATGGAAGCTGGTGGCCAGACTCTACCCTGGGAGCGCGACCCGGTAGACATGTATGCGTTTCACATAGACGTGCCTGCGGGAGTGGGCGAACTGCACATCTCGATGGACACGATCACCGAGAACGGCAGCGCCGGTGCCAGCGGACCTGCGGCGACCACGCACGTTCTCGACTTGAACTGGAACCAGGTGGTGCTGTATCCCCAGGGTGTGAGTTCGGATGCTGTTGAAGTGAGGGCTGCGGTGTCGCTTCCGGCGGGGTGGAAATTTGGCACGGCGCTGCCCGTGGAAAGTGTCGGACAGTCCGATACAGCAGTCTTCAAGCCGGTCTCGCTCACCATGCTGATCGATTCTCCGCTCATTGCCGGCGATCACTACCGCAAGATCGAACTGACGAAACCGGGAGAAACGCCGGCGCACGTCATCGACATGGTGAGCGAGAGCGAAGCGGGCCTGGCGATGACGCCCGCCGACGAATCTGCCTACCGCAAACTGGTCGCCGAGTCGGGCGCTCTGTTCCGCGCGCGTCATTATCTCGACTATCACTTTCTTTTGACACTCAGCGACGAGGCCGGTCACCACGGGTTGGAGCATCACCAGTCCAGCGACAACAGCGAGGAAGAGCGCACGCTGATCGATCCCGACATTCACATGCTGGAAGCGGACTTGCTTCCGCATGAGTTTACTCATTCGTGGAACGGCAAATACCGGCGTCCGGCCGGATTGGCTACCGCCAACTACCAGGACCCAATGGTGGGCGACTTGCTCTGGGTGTATGAGGGATTGACCGAGTATCTCGGAAGAGTGTTGGCGGCGCGCTCTGGGCTCTGGTCGCCGGAGCAATATCGCGAAGCCTTGGCGGCCACCGCCGCGGAGTTGGACCACCGCCCGGGTCGAACCTGGCGTCCGCTGGAGGACACGGCTAGGTCGGTGCAGATTCTGCGCATGCAGGGTGCGGAATGGCAAAGCTGGCGGCGCGGCCTTGATTACTATCCGGAGGGGGAACTGATCTGGCTGGAGGTGGACACGACCATCCGGCAGCAAACCAACGGTCAAAAGTCGCTGAACGATTTCTGTCGCCTCTTTCATGGTGGCGAGAGCGGTCCCCCTAAAGTTGTGCCTTATACATTTGACGATGTGGTGCGTACGTTGAATCAAGTGACGCCTTATGACTGGGACGCGCTTCTAAAAAACCGAGTGAACGCAGTGAAGGCAGGCGCGCCCCTCGGCGGCATCGAACGCGGCGGCTGGCGGCTGGTTTATAACGATAAGCCCAATACGTTTATTCACGCGGGAGAAGGACAATCCCAATCCGTCGATGCCTCGTACTCCCTCGGTTTCGTAGTGAAGAAAGACGGCGAATTCGAAGACGTAATCTACGGGTCGCCCGCTTACCTCGCCGGGATCGGTCCCGGCATGAAGCTGGTGGCAGTCGACGGTCGAGCCTGGTCGAACGATTTGCTGCAGGACGCGCTGCGCGCTTCAAAAGACAGCAAGCAGCCGATTGATTTACTGGTGGAGAATGCGAAATTCTTCAAGATTTATCCCATTTCGTATCACGACGGCATCAGAAACCCGCATCTGGAGCGCACCGAAGCATCCGGCCCCGCGGGAGATGTTCTGGGAGAAATCCTGAAGCCGCTCAGGCGGGCACCTTAGTGATCTGATCGGAATGGTTGTTTTTCTACGTCACCACCCGCGTAAATCCGAAAGGCACAGCCGTGCCAAGAGAAACGGTGGATTTTGCGGGTTGCGTGCGCATTGGAGCAACCAAATAACCGTCGGACCATCCCAGCAGCATTGCCACCAACGGAATGACTTGGTCGCCCATGTAGACGGTCGCCAGGGTGAAAATTACCGCAACCAGGATTGCCGCCAGGGTGAACGCCAGAGAGGGCTGAGGAAAGCCTAAGTCGGTCTCAAGCAGCCCTCGCCGGAACAACCTGATCGTCGTCCCGAATAGCAGGATCACCAGCACACTGCTGGCGATGAAGCCGTGCAGAAGAGACAGAAGAAGATAGTAATTATCGATCGAAGTCATGCCGCCGATCACGGGGAAATTGTTGCGACCGTACCCGAGCAACGCATGGTCTTCAGCCACGCTCAGATACTGATCCACGAGCTCTTATCGATAGGCCGCCGATTCCTGGGCCACCGTCGTGGCATGTGCTCTGCCCACTGAAATGTAGGAGTAGAAAGCAGCTCCGGTTGGAATACCGATGGCGAGCACGATCAATCCCACGCGGATGGAGGCACGCCTGGGATTGACTGAGTTTCCGATGATGGCACCCAAGGCGCCGAGGATGCCCCCGATCCAGGGACCGCGCACCATGCTCATCAGCGATCCTCCCAAAAGGGCCAGCCGCAACAGGAGGCCCTTATCGAAGGGCAAGTGAATGCGCTGAAATCGAGGCTCCCAGCTGTGGCTCCATTCCAGCCAGCGCTGCAGCCGGTAGGCGATCACAAAGATCAATCCGCAGAGAATGGCATGGCCGTAGGGACCGGCAATGCGCGCGAATCCCCAGCGAAATGTCGTCACCCATCCGGTGCCCTGATAAGGAAAAAATCGGGAAAACAGGAGTTGAAACGGCGTCATGCCCATGCGGAACTCGAACAGACTGATGACCGCTATCGCAGCCAGCAATTCGACTATTCGTTTCATGAACGCGACCCGCTGCTCCATCGGCTCAATGATGGCCTTGGCAACGATGTAGGGGAGCAGAAACCAGGTGAGCATGTCGAAGGTGAGATTCTGAGATTCCTTGTATCCCTTGTTGGCATACTCGGAAACGGAAAGAGTCGCCATGAAACCAAAAACCAGGACAGTCGGTAAACGTGAATTTCCAACGCTTGAATCCGCCGTACGCGACCAGGGCAATCATCGTCACGATGATGACGGGCTGGCTGAACGTCACTTTGGGGATTCCTGGAACTGTCCAGCGATAGTACTCCGGCAGTAGCAGCAGCGTCGGAAGATAGAAGTTCAGGAAGACCCGGGAGGGCCCGCGTCGAAAGCCCCACAATAGGGCGACGATGCCGGGAATTAGAACGATACATTCCATGATTTGCGTTGTCTATCACCCGAATGAAACCCGGCGCGTGACTCGCTTGGTTTTCCTCAGTCGCCGAGCCGAGTGGTTGAAGTGGTTCCGAGACAGCTCCTTTCCGCGAGATTCCGAACTGTCTGTTATCGCGTCATAGTGACCCAGTCACAAAGCGCAGCGCGAGCGCGAGGTCGTGACCGAACCCGTTCACCGCCGAGTAGTAGGCTTCCGAGGAATAGACTTCGTCTTCGGTAGCTTCCGGTCCATGAATGACGAACGATTCAGTAACAAATCCCGCGTGCGCCTCTAGGTACAAGGCTCGCCAGTCGTCCGGCATGCTTTGAATCTCCTCTTGCGTGCGTGGATACACGCCGACAAAGTGGAATCTTCTCATCACGATCTGGCTCAGAGCGGGGAGAAATCCAGAAAAACACAACTGAGCTTCGTGAAATGTCGTGTGGCGGCTGGATCTCGAAAGCTATACAGGCTGAACGTGGGCGGAGCGGGGCCGCCTTCCCGAGCGGGAATCTGTACCACTCGCTTGCAATACAACAGCGGCCTGGCACGGGACAGGAGAAGGAACAGCGCAGTTAGCTAGACCAAGGGGAGTGTCAGGATCAAGAGAACCGCCGCAAGGCAGCGCGAAACGAAAGAGCGCAACCATAGCGTCCGATGTTTGGCCTTCAGTCCGCTCAGGATAAAAGCATCGGAGACGTTCACAACCGTCCCGAGGCGGCCGCTGGCCAGCCGGTTCCGATCGCCGATCACGTGGTCCAATTCAAGGTGCTCGCCGCAGTAGCTGCCGTTCATCACCGCGGAATCGACGATGTGCGTGTGCTGGTCGATGATCGTGTCATGACCGACAACCGCATTGGGACCAATTTTCGCGCCGCTGCCGATGCGGGAATTTCTCCGATGAATAGCGGCGGTGTGAGTTGAGCGGTGGGATGGATCATGACGTTACGTCCGATCCAAACGCCGGGTTCCACTTCGCGCGCAGGCAGGTACGCGGTGACGGGCGAGTTGGTGAGGATCCGGTGCTGCGCATCGAGGAAGGTCTCAAAGCGACGCAAGTCGAGAAGATCGACGTGGGCGATGGTGCTGGCGCCAATCTCCCACAACCGCTCTTCGAGCTCAACTTGTGTGACGGTGCTCGGAATTCCACGAATGGCGCTGGCCTGCAAGATCGCCGATCCAGTCCACTCCGACGCACAAACTTGGGTCACCCCACTTGGGGGCGTACTTCCTGCAGCGGTGTAAAACAAGGTGTTGCCATCCGAGTTTTCCTCTAGAACCTTGCGGCCGAGCAAGATGGGAATACGGTCGGCGTGGACCAAAAGGATCGGCTGACCTTCGCACGGCACTAGCCTCAGCGGTTCGTAAGGGGCGTCCGGATTGCTGACGAGGTGGAATGTAAAGCGGCTTCCCCAGCGTGTGCCATCGCCGAGAAATTGTTCAATCTCTCGAGGCGACTCATGGAGCACAAAATCAAAGGTTGCAACGCCCTGATCCACAAGATACTCGACCAGATGCTGGAGTATGGGCCGGTCGACGCACGGTACCAGCGGAGCGGGCGTGTGCGACGTCAGTCCTTTTAAGACCGGGAACGCACCCGCGACGATGATCAGGGCTCGCATCTTACTTATTACCTCGTTTCATCAGAGTGCGTGTAGAAGGTATGAGTTCGGATCGGTGGAAGATCGCTGACATGATTACCCGCGAGAGAAAAACCACGTTGCCGACGAGATAACGGCGCCACATGCGTCGCGGCTCCTGGTAAAGGCGGTAAAACCACTCGAGGCTGAGTTCCCGCATCCACTGTGGAGCGCGTGGAATGCGGCCGGAGTAGAAATCGAACAGGCCGCCGACTCCCATGGCAATTCGGACCCCCAGGTCGGGAAGATGCTGGCCGATCCAGAGATCCTGACGAGGCGAACCAAAGGCCACCAGCAGAATGGCTGCGCCGGAATCACGAATGTCCCGAATCACCGCGGTTTCCTGAGAAGCGTCGAAGTAGCCGTCACGAAATCCCTTAACGCGGACCCCGGGATAGTGTTTTTCGATCCAACCTGCAAAGGCTTCGGCGATTCCGGGACGGGCGCCGAGCAAGTAAAGTCCCAGTTCTGAATTCTGCAGGCGGGAACGATCCCGATCTCAAGATCGACTGGCAGCTTGCTACCGAACCGATCGTCTCCAGCAAAGACCGGGTCGGCATGCCATTTCATGCCGCTCCTGTGTTTCAAGAATCCCGGTCCGCTCACGCCGGAGCCTGAAAAGGAACAGTCCATCCATGGCCATTGCATCGGAAGCAGCAAAGCAGGTTTTAAAAGAGCGGCTGTTCAAGAACTTTTCGGTTGAGTTCACAGCTCGACTCTATTATCTGGCGACTCGATTCCTGCTTACCCGATCACGCTCACCTACGTGACTCTCGAGGAATACGGGATCTGGGCCGCCTGTTTCATTCTCATCAGCTACATGGGGATGAGTTCCATGGGCATCGCCAATGTCTACATTCGCTATGTCGCGGCACCGAGCAAAGGAAGACCCAACAGGAATTGGAACGAAGCGAGGCAAAGTATCGCTTCCTCGCCGAACGCGTTCCCGCCATCACCTACATTGCCGAGGTGGGGCCGCAAGGCCGGTGGAGATATGTCAGTCCCCGAATCGCCGAGGTACTGGGGGTCACGCCCGCCGAGTGGATTGCAAATCCCGATCTTTGGCGCTCCCGATTGCATCCCGAAGATCGGGAACGAGTCCTGAATCTTGAAGCGGAATACCGCGCGGAAGGCGATTCGTTCGTAACTTACTACAGATTTCTGCTTGGCGACGGTAGCGCGGTCTGGATGCACGACGAAGCGGTCATCGTTCGTGATCCCGCATCGGACGAACTGTTAATGCACGGCATTCTGTACGACGTCACCGAACGGAAAACGGCCGAGGCGGAATTGCTAAGAGCGATGGAACAAGCGGAAGCGGCGAGCCGCACCAAGAGCGAATTCCTCGCCAACATGAGTCACGAGATTCGCACGCCCATCAACGGCATGGTCGGCATGATCGAACTGGTACTGGGCACAGAGATGACCCCCGAGCAACGGGAATATCTGCTCCTCGCCAAGTCTTCGGCCGATTCTTTGCTTGGCATCATAGGCGGCATCCTGGACTTCTCGAAGGTCGAATCCGGGAAAATGGATATAGAGACCATCGACTTCAACGTGCATGACAGCGTAATCGAAACTGTCAAGGTGATGGCTGTCAGTGCGCGCGCAAAGAACCTGGAACTGGTCTATGAAATCGACTCCGACGTGCCAGAACATGTCAACAGCGACCCCGCGCGTTTGCGCCAAGTTCTGGTGAATCTGATCGGGAACGCGATCAAGTTCACTCCGGCCGGCGAAGTTTCCGTAAGACTGAGAGCCGTCAAAAAGACTTCCGAATACTGCGAGTTAGAGTTCCGCGTGGCGGACACCGGCATCGGAATTCCCGCCGACAAGTGCAAGGTGATCTTCGAGGCTTTTTCGCAGGCCGACAACAGTATTACGCGCACGTTCGGCGGAACTGGGTTGGGACTGTCGATTTCGCGCCGCTTGGTGGAGATGATGGGCGGCAACCTGTGGGTGGAGAGCGTCCCGGGAAAAGGCAGCGCTTTTTATTTTACGGTGCGATGTGGCCGCCGCTCGGAGCAACATTCCAAGGTCATCGCTGCTCGCCCGAGTCCGACGAATCCCGGACTTTCCCTGCGCATCCTCGTGGCTGAGGCCAATGCAGTCTACCAGAAGGTGGTCGCCCATATGCTCGAAACCATGGGGCACAAACCTGTAATTGCGTCCAACGGCCATGAGGCTCTGCGACAGATCGACGATGAGTCCTTCGACTTCATTTTCATGGACGTTCAGATGCCTGAAATGGACGGTTTTACGGCTACGGCCGCGATCCGCAAAAAAGAACAGCAAACTGGCAAACATATTCCCGTCATCGCGCTTACCGCTCACGCCATGAAGGGCGATCGCGAGCGCTGCCTGGCGGCGGGCATGGACGAGTACCTGACCAAGCCACTCCAACGCGTGGAGATGGAAAGGGTAATCAAAATGTTTCTCGATGCGAACGCCTCTTCGTCAGATGCCAGGCGCACTTGCTGGGATCCGGCGATAGCGCTCAAACAGATCGGCGGAGACGAAGTGTTGTTAAAGGAGCTTGTGGGGATTTTCCTGAAAGAGTCGCCGCAACTGGTCTTGCGAATGGAGCAGGCTCTTCTGAATCACGATCCCAAGATGCTGGCGGAGGCAGCGCACTGCCTGAAGGGAGAACTGGCCTGCTTCGGAGCCGCAGACACGTCAGCGGTTGCATTGCAACTGGAACAGACCGGCTGGGCTGGGGGCACCGATGGAGGGACCGAGTTACTGGCCGAACTCAAAAGCCAGATGATTCGACTTTGGACCTCAATGGGAGGAGTCGCCGCCAGAGAAGTGATGGCGCATACGGCCGGCAGTTCATAAGACACAAATAAGCTAAGTCGGCGCTCGTTCGGCAACCACGACCTCGGCAGGAGTAGGATTAGAGGGTTCCCCGTCCTGCGTGCAGAGGTTTTCAATGAGCGGCCCGATTGCGCTTAAGCTCTTGGTCATCGATGACAACCGTCAGAATCTCGACCTGATTACGACGGCGCTCGAACAAGAAGGCGTCGAGATACTAACCCTGAGATTGGCCTCGACATATTTCTGCGCGTCCGACCACGGATTGTTCTCCTCGATCTGGTAATGCCGAAAATCAACGGAATGGAGTTGCTGGAACGTATCGTGGCGGCGGATCCGGGGACGGATGTGATCCTCATTACTGCCCACTACTCCGCGGAGTCCGCCGTCGAGGCTATCCAGAAGGGTGCCTGCGACTATTTAACCAAACCTCTCAATATTGAGAAGCTCCGCGATCGAATTACAAGTCTGCTCGCGGAAGGCGCCCGGCGGCAGAAGACCCTTCGCCTCGACCTGGAATTGTTGGACGTTTATCAATTCGAAGGCATGGTTGGCCGCAGCCCCCTGATGCTGGAAGTGTTTGCCAAAATACGGCGGATTGCGCCGCACTATCGCACGGTACTGGTCGCTGGACCGACAGGATCAAGCAAGGAACTGGTCGCCCATGCGCTGCATCGGCTTAGTCCGTCGGCTCGTGGAAATTTCGTGGTCTGCAATTGTTCCGCGTTGGTTGAAAACCTGGTGGAATCGGAATTATTTGGCTATGTGCGCGGTGCTTTTACCGGGGCAACCCAGGACAAGGCCGGAATGTTCGAGCACGCCGACGGCGGGGTCATCTTTCTGGACGAGATCGGGGAGCTTTCTCTCCAGGCACAGACCAAGCTATTGCGGGTTTTGCAGGATCATCAAGTGCAAAGGGTTGGGTCGCTTACGCCGCGCAACGTTGACCTGCGGGTGATCGCTGCCACTCACCGCAACCTCAAAAACATGGTGCAGGAGGGGCTGTTTCGCGAAGACCTTTACTATCGACTGGCGGTGGTTGAAATCGCTTTGCCGGCGTTGGCGAATCGCCGGGAGGACTTGCCGCTCCTGGAGAAACATTTCTTGGGACATTTTTCATCCGAATACAGCAAACCGATCGCGGGACTGACGCGAAGAGCGCAGACCCGCCTCTCGGCCTATCACTGGCCCGGCAACATCCGCGAACTTGAGAACGTGATTGGAAATGCCTGCATGATGACGGATGGGAACTCGATTGATATTGCCGACCTTCCCGAGAGATTTCGAACTCAGTCCAATGAAAACCTCACTGCGGATGAGACTTTTCTGCCGCTCGAGGAAATCGAGCGGCGTCATGTGCTGCGCGTCTTGAAGGCAGTCGGCGATAACAAAGTCCGCGCTGCGGAAGTCCTCAAGATTGGTCGAGCGACGATCTACCAGATACTCTCAAGAATGAAGATTGCAGAGTAAGGGCACAATCTGGGCATAATGAAGCAATTTTGACTCACCCTTCCGCATCCCGTGCGGTTAACTAGCGCCAGCTAGAGATTGATCTCAAGGGGTTTAGGTGTGGTGCCGGGAGGGGGAGTCGAACCCCCAAGACCCGAAGGTCGGCGGATTTTGAGTCCGCTGCGTCTGCCAGTTCCGCCATCCCGGCTTGCATGGTAGATGGCTGAAACTAGAGCTTAATTCAGTTTTCTTTTGTTGTCATCTGCGGCCGTTCTTTGGGCCGCACGGCGGCGGTGCCGTGTCTTTACCTACGAGGTTCCACCCGCGTCTGGTCTTCGCAACGAGTTGGTCGGCCCCGGCGGACGATTGTCGAACTTGATTGCAGACCGTGAGCGCCAACAGCTAGACTCTGGACGGCTCGGCTTCATTGTGGTGACGCGATCTTGCAATAAAGGCTCATGCCGCAACCTTCAAAAGCTTCTGAGTGACTCCGACTTCACATACAGCCTTCCATACAGCTCTTGGCGGGAATCCTTCTACATACTTGTGCCCGCGGCGGTTGCTTGGAGAAAGTAAAGGGTGTTGCATTGGCCGCAACTGGCCCGAGGAAAACACCTTTGGAGAATGTGCGCTGCTTACGCTGCAACCGGGAACTTGAATCCGGGCGGAAATTCGTAGCCATCTACATGTTCGCGCAAACGGTGGGAATCAAACCGCGGCAGAAATCGGGGGCGCAGCGAATTGTGTTCTGCCCGCAATGCTCGGTCTCGCTGGCGTTGGGGCTTTCGCCGGAGGGTGCCCTGAACGTCGCCGCGTGGGATATGATCCGCGATCTCGTCAGCTCCGATCCGGCGCTGAATCAAGCGGCGTGGGAGAACCTGCGCGGAACAGTCCGCTTGTTGGAGGCTGGCGAAGGCGTGGCCGAGCCTGAGCCGCGATCCGATGCGTGGGTGAACTTCAGCCGCGTCGGCTAGCGGCGGCGACTCATTGGGACGCCTTGCACGAATGCAAAAACACTAGAGACCGCGATGGCCGCGTCCAGCTTGGATACGTAGCAGCGCGGCCACAAGTGAATCGATCTCCTCGCAGGTGTTGTAGAGTGCCAGCGACGGGCGCACCGTGCTCTCTACGCCCATGCGCCGCAGAATCGGCTGAGCACAGTGGTGGCCTGAGCGCACCGCGATTCCTTCCTGATTGAGCGCGGCACCCACATCCTCGGTGCGAATGTCATCCAGAATGAACGAGAGCACGCCCGCCTTTTCACGAGCGGTTCCGATCAGCCGCAAACCAGGGACGGTGAGCAGACCCGCCGTGGCATAGTTCAGCAGTTCGTGTTCGTAGGCAGCAATGCTTTCCATGCCGACCTGTTCGACATAGTCGAGCGCGGCGCCGAGTCCGACCGCGTCCGCGATGTTGCCGGTGCCCGCTTCAAACCGGGCTGGAGCTGGCTGGTAGGTGGTCTTCTCGAAAGTGACGTCCACAATCATGTTGCCGCCGCCTTGCCACGGCGGGGTTTCGTCGAGCACGTCCGCCTTGCCATAAACTACGCCGATTCCAGTTGGCCCGAACACCTTGTGGCCGGAAAAAACATAGAAGTCGCAATCGAGCGCCTGAACATCCGTCCGCATGTGAGAGACGGCTTGCGCACCATCGACCAGCACGCGCGCTCCGTGACGATGGGCCATCTCCACCATTTCGCGTGCTGGCGTGATCGTGCCGAGGGCGTTCGATACCTGGCTGAACGATACGATTTTCGTGCGCGGGCTCAGCAGCTTCTCGTACTCTTCGAGGATGATCTCGCCGCGATCGTTGACCGGCGCTACGCGCAGGCGCCCGCCTTTTTCCGAACACAGTTGCTGCCACGGCACGATGTTGGCGTGGTGCTCCAGCCATGTGATGACGATCTCGTCGTCTTTTTCGACATAGCGGTGGCCCCAACTCTTGGCGACGAGATTGATGCCCTCGGTGGTGCCGCGAACAAAGATGATCTCGCGCGTTGAGGAAGCGTTCATGAATCGGCGCGCCTTCTCCCGCGCGCTCTCATAAGCGTCGGTGGCTCGCGCCGCGAGCGTGTGGGCGGCGCGATGGATATTGGAATTCTCGTGCCGGTAGAAATACGACAAGCGATCAATCACCGCGTTTGGTTTCTGCGTGGTGGCGGCGTTGTCGAGCCAGATCAACTGCCGGCCATGAACTCGCTCCTGCAGGATCGGGAAATCCTGGCGGATCAGTCGCGGATCAAGCGGACGCTTGGCAACTCCAAGCTGCGCCGGTTCAAGATCCGGACGGAACTCGACGGTCTCGATTCCTGCGGGCAATGAAGCAGGCGGTGCAGTCTTGCCCCCATCGGGGACAGTGCCGGGAAATCCGGGAATCGTTGGAGTCAGAACGCCGGGAATCTGTGACGGAATTGCAGGCACACTCGCTGGGGAGGGAGGGTTCGTGGAAATCGACGAAGGCAGAACTGGAACGCCTGGAGGCGACTGCGCGCCGGGGACGCCGGGAAATGAAAACATCTCGCTCACGGACGGAAATGTTGAAGCTACACCCGGATACAAAGCTGTCTCCGCCTCATGCGAACCGTCAGCGGCCTGGGGAACTGCCAATGACGGAACAGTGGCCGGGATCGCCGGCGCGGGTCCCGGCAAGTTCGCAACCGGTAGAGTCGGAGGCGCGGCTGGAATCGTGCCGAGAGCAGGCTGAGACGCCGGTACGCTTGGCTGCGAAGTCGTCGCTTCCGGAACAGCGGGAACCGACGCTCCGGGAACGCGAGGAAATGAGAACACGTCGCTCAGCCCCGCAAAGTGCGGGTCCTCGGCCCATGGGTCCGTTCTGCTTCCCGCGGCATTAGCTGCCGGCGAAGAGGGAACTGCGGCCAAATCCGAGCCGCTCGGCGGCGCGGTCGGAGGCGAAGCAGGCGCTGCCGGAACGCCAGGGAAGGAATACTTCTCCGCTGCGGGCGGAATCTGCGGCGCAGCGGCCCACGGCCCTCCGCTCTCCGCGGCGACAGACGACGAAGAGGCGGGCACCGCCGCCGGCGGAGCAGCGGCCCTGACTTGGGGAGCGAGTGGCAGCGCGCCCGCCAGCGAAGCGGCGATCGCGCGGAAATCGGCCTCATTCAGCGCGCTCGTGGGCGACGAAGGCGGCTGTGGTACTCCCGCGTTGGGCACTGCGGGAAAAGAAAACATCTCTCGCGGATAATCCGGCACCCCCGGCGGCGCGACGGGAATCGGCTCCGCCGCGTTGGGAGAGGGCGATGACAACGCCGCGTTCGCAGGCGAGGCCGCGCCCGGCAGCGCTGCGAAAAACTCGTTGGCGAGTTTTGCAATCGCTGCCGGATCGGGCACTGCCGACATCAAGGCGGAAACGCCCTGGTATTTCTTCGTACCTTCTTCTTGCGCGGCTTCTGGCGTGGAAGACGATGTCGGCGCGTCGGTTGCTACGCGATCACTTGTACTCGTGATATTGATCGACATTGACGCCCTCCAACACGCCGATTGCATCATCCGTAAGGACCGCAATCGAGCAATAGAGCGAAATCAGATATGAAGCAATCGCCTTGTGATTGATGCCCATGAAGCGAACCGACAGACTGGGCGTCACTTCTCCCGGAAGTCCCGGCTGGAACAACCCGATCACGCCCTGCTTCTTCTCGCCCGTGCGAATCAACAGGATGTTCGATTTCTCACCCTTGATCGCGAGCTTGTCCGAAGGAACCAGCGGGATGCCGCGCCACGTCAGGAATTGCGAGCCATAGAGGTTCACCGTCGGCGGTGGAACTCCGCGGCGGGTACATTCGCGTCCAAACGCCGCGATCGCACGCGGATGGGCCAGGAAAAAGCCCGGCTCTTTCCAGACTCTGGAGATGAGCTCGTCCATGTCGTCCGGCGTGGGCGCTCCCTTGCGGGTCTTGACGCGGTATTCCGAGGCAACATTATTCAGCAAGCCATACTCGGCATTGTTGACCAGTTCGTTCTCCTGGCGTTCTTTCACTTTCTCGATCATCAGGCGCAGCTGTTCGCGAATCTGGTCGTGCGGGCTGCGGTACAGATCGGAAATGCGGGTCTGCACGTCGAGCACGGTCGTGACTGCATTCAGCGTGTACTCGCGCGGTTTCTCTTCATAATCCACATAGATCTCGGGGAGATCGATCTCTTCATCGGGACTGCACTCAATCGTTCGGGTGCCGGGATGCGTGGGCTTCACTTTGTTGACGCGGTAGGTGCCGGCTTCGACGGGTACCCATGACAGGAAAGCGACCAGCCAGCGCGGCGTAATCGTCTCCATCATGGGGACGGTTTTGGTGACATTTGCGAGCTGGCGCGCCTGTTGCTCGCTCAGCGTATGACGGACTTCGGCTTTCTCAGCCATGGCAATTGCTCCTTAGGTAAATAGGGAAAGATTGTCAGAACGGAATATGCAGCGTTCGGTTAGCGGATGTTGCAAGAGCTTCAACTTTCTCTCTCGCGGCAGAAGTTAAGGCCAACCGCGGGACTCCAACAGAAGATTTGACGCGTCCACCTGCTTTTGTGTCAAGTGCAATTCCGGCTAAAGACCGAGTATGTAGATGGACATGATCATCAACGGCGCACCTAGCGGACCGCTACGCGCTTGCTGCCGCGCTGAACGCCCTGTAAAACTTCTTCTTCGCCCGGGCGCGAATCTCGTCGAGTTCCGCGTGCAGCCTTCTGATTTCGGCATCCAGTTCGATAAAGGTCAGGCACGGCGCCGTGATCAGCTTTTCCGCTTTCACTCCGGCGTAGTCTTCACTGGCGTTCTCTCTGGTGCAGACGCACGCGGACGGTTGCTTCGTTCTCGGGTCGCTCTCCAGATACACCAGATCGAAACTCGATGTTTCCATTATGCCGCAGATTATTGCACAAAGTGAACCTAATGTTGCAACAATTTTCTGCTTCTATGGACGTTCCAAGGAGGAACTCGGCGTCAAACCCTCCAGCGCAAGTCGGTTTGCGTGTTTCGTCGAGTTGCAGAAGCGATCCGTTTCTTGGGGTGTGCTGGATGTTCCCCTGTTGCAGAGCTTAAAGTGGCAGAAACACCCTACCCCAGCCGCCCAGACGCCGATTTGGCGCTTTGCCGATTCCTCCCCGCCCTCTATAATCTATATCTGTGCCATAGAGATACTTGGATAAAAACCATGAAGATCTCCCAAAAAGGGCTGTACGCGTTACAGGCTCTGATGATGCTGACCCGCCGCTATACCCAGGGCGCGATTCGAATTCGCGATATTGCCTACGAAGAAAATCTGCCGGAGAAATTTCTGGAACTGATACTGCTCGAACTGAAGAACGCGCGCATCGTCGAGAGTGTGCGGGGCGCCAAGGGCGGATACCGATTGCGCCGCGCGCCGTCGGAGATCCGGTTGAGTGAGATTGTCCGTTTGATTGACGGGCCACTTGCGCCGTTTGGCGATGCAGGGCAACTGCGTATTTTGATCGATCGCGATGCGGACCACCGCGCCCTCTACAAAGTGTTTCTGGAGGTGCGGGATGCAGCGGCCAGGATCCTCGATCAAACGACGCTGGCTGACCTCATCAGCCGTGGGCCTGCGACTGATTCGCGTCCAAAGATTCTTAGCCGGAATCCGAAGACTCCCACCCGGAAGAAAAAAGGCGAGTCCGGCGCGCTGCCGATCGCGGTGCCAGGCAAAGGCCTCTAAGGGATAAGGAGACGGGCCCAGATTTGCCCGCAAAAGAAGAAGGGGCACAAAATGCTCTTGTGCCCTGATCGCGCAAATCCGGCCTTTTTCGGCGATTCCCTTAGACCACAACCGGCGATTCGGTTACGACCGGCAGTTTTGCCTTCTCCCAACCGACAAAGCCGCCCGTCACGTTGGTTACGTTCTCGAATCCCGCCCGCCGCAGCAGACTGGCGGCAATCAGGCTGCGGTAACCACCTTTGCAGATAACGGCCATCGGTGCCTTGCGATTAATCGTTGGCAGCGACTTCTTGAAGTCCGAGGTTTTGAAATCGTCCAGCGCAAGCCAGGTCGCTCCCTCGACGTGTCCCGCCTCCCATTCCGGCTTGCGGCGCACATCCAGCAGTTGGGTTTTGTCCTTCTGCAAACGCTCACTCAAGAGTCGCGGGTTGATTTGTTCCAGTTCGGCCAACGCTAGCCCGGCCTGGGTCCATCCCTTGATTCCGTCTTCTAAGTACCCCCGCGCATCGTCAATGCCGACTCTGGCCAGCCGCGTTCGCACCTCGGACAACTGCTCCTCCGATGCGGCGATCAGCACCGGCCGCGAAGATAATCCAAGCAGGCTGCCCGCCCAGAAGGCAAAATCTCCCGAGAGCGGAATACTCACTGAGCCGGGTACATGCCCGGCGGCAAAATCGTCGCCCGGACGCACATCCAGTGCGAACGCACCCTCTTTCAGCAGGGATTGCAGCATTTCCGCCGAAATCGGCTCCAGTTTGGGCAACTCTGACAGCGCGGGCGCGCCTACCCGATTAATCGCCGCATCCTGCGGGAAATATTCAGGGCGGGGCGGAAGATTGGTAGTCAGCTGACGGACAAACTCTTCCCGGCTGTCAATCTTCACTGCGTAGTTGGTGAGCCGCTCCGTGCGAATGGTCGAGGAACGTTCTGCGCGCATGTTCTTGCCGCAAAGCGACCCAGCGCCGTGGCCGGGATACACGATCACGTCATCCGCGAGTTTGAGCACTTTGTTGTGCAAGCTGTCGTAGAGCATGCCCGCCAGTACCACGGGAGTGTGCGTTCCAGACAGGTCGGGACGTCCGACATCTCCGAGGAACAGCGTGTCGCCGGTCAGAACCGCCCACGGGTTGGGGGACTTTTCTTCGTCGGTGACAACTAGGCAGATGCTCTCCGGCGTGTGCCCCGGCGTTTCCAGAACTGTGATCCGTATCTTGCCCGCGCGCACTTCAAAGCCGTCGCGCACCTCGATGTGAGAGACCTTGGCGCCTCCGTTGGGCCCGATGTAGATCTTGGCCCCGGTGCGCGCCGCCAGCTCCTTGTGCCCCGACACGAAGTCGGCGTGCAGGTGGGTCTCAAAGATGTGCTTGATCTGCACGCCCTGTTGCTCGGCGGCTCGCAGGTAAATGTCCACATCTCGCTGGGGATCGACCACAATCGCCTCGCCTTCCGAGGCCAGCATGTAGGAATCGAGAGCCAGACAACCCAGGTGAAACTGTTCGAAGTACATTCTCCGCCACCTTTCAAAGGTCCAGTTGCACAATCAGTAAGTCTATTACATTAGTCTGGATTGCAATTGAGCTACCCCGTCGCCGTGTGCCCTAAAAGCCCTTGAAATGTGTTGGTTAGGGGAGTTCCTGGACAGAATGCCGCAGCCGCAACCGCAAGAGTTTTCACACGACTGGGTAATGACGCTCCCCGTCCTCGAACCCGCAGCCAAGGCCATCACTCATAAGCCCCAGATCCGGTTTGCGCCAACCACCAGACCAAGCGTCAGGCACGCGATCAGGATCTCCCCGAGCGCCCCTACGATAAACGGGCGCAAACCCTGTTTCGACATATCGCGAAAATTCGTGCGTAGGCCGACACCAGCGAAAGTTAGCAGGAAAGCCCATTTCGACAGATTCCCCAGCGACGCAACCTGCCCTTTGCTAAACACGTGAAAGCCAACCAGTGACGACATCAACAGAAAGCCGAGGACAAACTTCGGAAACTTCTTCCACAGGAACGCGGCTTTGTTGTCGACGGCCTCGGCCTGGCCTCTTCCAGCCCAATAGATCGCGTACGCCAGAACAACAAATCCAATCATGGCATTCCGAGTCGTTTTGGCAAGCACGGCAACCTTGCCCGCAGCATCCGAATACAACGCCCCGGCAGCGGTTGCTTCGGCCGTATTGTCGATCCCCAGCCCAGCCCACAAGCCGTAGGAGACGTCATTCATGTGCAGAGAGTGCGCAATGGCCGGAAACGTGAACAGAGAGAGCGCTCCCAGTGCCAGGATCGCAGCGATCGCAAACGAGGAATCCTCATCGTCCGCATCGATGGCGCCCTTCGCGGCGATGATGGCGGATACGCCACAGACGGCGGATCCAATCGCCAGCAGCGACGTAAGCTTCGGCTTGAGTTTGAACAGTCGTCCCAGAAGGGTCATCAACGCTAGCGAAAGCGTGATCTCGATGACGACCAGCCCCAGGCTGATGCCGCCCAGTTTCAGTACATCGGCCAACACAAAGCGCGAGCCGAGCAGCACAATCCCCAGTTTCAGCCAGAACTCGTAGGTGTCGATGCCAGATTGAAACAGTTTTGGGATTGTCATGGTGTTGGAGATCACCAAACCTATGAGAATCGCCCACAAAACATACTCGATGTTGGGAAACGTCCAATGGTGTGCTTTCGCATAGGCATTTCCCGAGCGCTCCAGAACCTTACCGGCGTATCCGATCCCCGCCAGCAGAAGAACGCCCGGTACGATTCTCAGCGCGTTCAGCAGCGGACTCCCGGACCCAACCCGCGGCAAGGAAATTGAAGACGCCATGATTCTTCTCCGTCAGAAATGAGAGTTCAGTTCTTGTCGAACTGCTACCAGGGGATGTTCTTGAGCACGCCGAATCTCACCGCTAGGGCCAGCAAAAAGGCGACAATCAGCGCCCAGGTATCCAGCGAGAACGACGTTCCTTTACGCGAGGAATCGGACGTATCCGTTGACATTGCAACCTCCCCATCATGCCCGGGACAAGCAATCAATCGAGCATCACAATGTCCATCATACTACTAGACAATATTGGGTTGCACCCTGAGGGCCGGGAAATGCGTCTTACGAGGAACTGGGAGGAGTCCGGCCAATTGCTGGAATCCGTGCTTTTGAACTGCTCCGCGGACGGCGTAAGTCTATGGCCGGTCTACAGAAAGCCGTTTGATCTGACTTTCGAACGTGCGAAAGGTGAAGATTGGTCGGGGCGCGCGGATTTGAACCGCGGACCCCCTGCGCCCAAGGCAGTGAACGAAAGTATATCTTATTGGCCCGTCTAGCTTTTCTCTATGTCGTAGTACACGGTTTTGGACCTAGTTTGTCAGTATTTGGACCCAAGTTGGACCCAAGTTTTTCTGTGGCGGTTTGCGCTAGAATTGAACAGGCGGAGCCTAATCCCGACCTGGGGCAATCGGCATGATTACGAGTTACTACCTCAAAGGTTCAATCGCGGCGGCAATGCTCGGAGCGCTAGTGTATGGCGAAGTACAGGGCGATGCTCATCCGCACGCGCAATATATCGCCGTTTCCCCAACCAACAACCTGATTGCCAGTGGCGGGTTCGTCAGCAACGTGGCCGCATCGACCGTGACCTACACGTACCAGCCCTCGCCGGTGACTCTTGAATTCCTGTTGCCTCACGACCATCTGGTAATTCAGGACACTGCACTCACGCTGCCGACGGTGAAGCTGGCTCGCTCACTTCCAGCAACGGGTGCAAATCCGTTTTTCCAGCGCAGGCGGCGTGCGCCGCGCCTGGATGTCCAATCCCCTAAAGTCCCGCCGTTCTGGTGCTCTTCCTTCCAGAAATTTCGTGGCCGGATGGTGACTTAAGCGGGGCAACGCAACAAATTCCCCCCCCCAAATAACCTCATATAATAGGTAAATTGCTATACAACAGACAAATTACCTAGTAAACTAGGTACATGTTAACCCTGTCCGCCATAGGAGCCGAGATCGCCGCGAGGCGCAAGGCACAGGACCTGAGCCAGGCCGCGCTGGCAAGCAAGGCTTCTATCGGCCATTCAACGCTGGACGCGCTCGAAAACGGCCGCTCGGGGGAGCTCGGGTTTTCCAAGATTACCAGAATCCTGACGGCGCTTGGCCTGGAGCTCAAACTTCAGGAAGCAAGCGCACGTCGGCCTACGCTCGACGAACTTATGGATGAGGATCGCAATGATAAAGGTCTGGACCGACGGCGCTGAAGCGGGCCTGCTCGACCGCAGCGGCGAGCGCGGCAGCACGTTTCTTTATCTGCCCGATACCCCGCCCGCGCGCGCGGTCTCTGTAACCATGCCCGTGCGCCTGCCCTCTTGGGACAGAAGCTTTGGCCTGCCGCCCATCTTCGAAATGAATCTTCCCGAAGGCGCGCTGCGCGAGAGGCTCCGCCTTGCCTTCGCCAAAGCCACCGGCACGTTTGACGAGTTTGACCTCCTTGCTGTCGTGGGGCGTTCGCAGGTCGGCCGCATCCGCTACACCGGCCAGAAGGAGCAATTGGAAGAGGATGTTCCGTTCCAGTCGGTCGATGAAATTCTGGCGCGCAGGCGTGACGGGGATTTGTTCCACTACCTTATCGAGAAGTTCGCCTCGTTTTCCGGTATCAGCGGCGTGCAGCCCAAGATACTCGTGCGCGACGAAAAGGCCTCCGCTGCCCTGAACTCCGCGAATCCCCGCCTCTCGCAAAGTTACCGGGGCGCGACGCATATCGTGAAATTCTGGGAACCCAACGAATTCCCGCAGCTTGCGGCCAATGAATACTTCTGCCTCAAGGCGGCTCAGATATGCGGGCTTGAAGTACCTCCCTGCCGGCTCGCAGAAGACGGCATGGCGCTCGTCATTGACCGCTTCGATCTTCGCCCTGACGGCACCTATCGCGGTTACGAAGACTTCTGCGTCCTTAACGCCCGGCGAACCGATGAGAAATATCGCGGCAGCTACGAGACCTCGATCATGAAGCGGTTTCAGCAGTTTGCGAATTCGCCGCACGTAAACGACGATCTTGAAAAGCTCTTCACCCTGATTGCGCTCAACTGCGCGCTCAGAAATGGCGACGCGCACCTGAAGAATTTCGGGATAGTGTATGACGATGTGCTGGGCGAGGCCAGGCTTGCACCCGTCTATGATCTGGTGACGACCGCCATCTACCTTCCCAAGGACAGCATGGCCCTCACCCTCAACGGAACTACCAAATGGCCCAGGGCCAAAGAACTCCAAAGGCTCGGTGAAACTCGCATGGGAGGTAGCCCTTCGCGAGTCAAACAGATCCTGGAGCGCATCGAGGCAGCGATCTCAGGCACTTCAACCAAAGTCCGCGCCTACATCAAGGAACACGAGGAATTTGCGGAAACCGGGGAACGGATGCTTCAGGAATGGGAGAAAGGCTCGGCTCTCTCGCTGAGAACTGAGTAAAGGCTCTTCCCTCACCTAAAATCGGCAGGGAATTGCTTGAGCGCCTTCCACACTTCTTCAGCTTTGAAATTTTCCGCGATGAAGTGATCTAGTTTCTCCAGCGCCGGGCTATACGTGGAGGAGTTTTGACGCTCTGCTGGACTGACTATGCGCTAACCTCCCCTAGGGGCTGGCGACCTGACGAGTGCAGCAATGACTGAGATGATGGACAGCGTCAAGAGTACTATGTACGCTGCAACGGCACCCCTGACCTCAAGCTGTGCAACCGCCCCTGATTCTTTCGTTAAATCAACCAATCCGGACTGCTGTCCAGGCTTATATCGAGCCGTAATAACTTGAATGGCGCGGCCACCATCAAGAACGACACCGATCACTGAGAATACCATGCCAAAAATTGGGTATGACAGCAGCGCCGCCAAGCAATATAGGCCACAACGGACCCAACTCTCACCCGGATGTACTAGCAACAAGAGATGATAGGCCGCCAAGTACGCTCCATTCGTGGTAGCGATACATAAAAATAATAAGGTGTAACTTCGAATATGAATGGCATCCATACTGCCGATTCGAGTCATAATCACTTTCCTCATCGCTACCAGGCATACTAAAACTAGAAAAAAATACTGAGCAACGAGATCACCCCATCGGTATCCCGTCGTGATTTCGAATCCTCCTTTTCTCATTGCGAATGCGACTACCGCTCCAGCAACGAGAGCAAACCAGAACATGACGTAACCTCTCCTGTCTCGGCGAACTTCTTGAAGCAGTCGTCGCCCGTTATTATCCACAACTCCCGGCAAACTGAGTCAAACTGGTTAGAAGAGTCATCATCTTGGGCAGAGGTTCCGAGGGCCGCGCTGAGGTCTCGCTTGCGCTGAATTCGCCGGAGATTTGCATACAGATCCCGCGCACGGTCATATCGAAATGTGTGCATCGCCTCAATTTCGGCAATTGAGTATCCGCTCAGAATTGAGAATTCCCAGATAGGTGCCCAAATCAGATGCCAAAAGCGAGAAGTCCACGTCTCACGCGAGATACATGCAAGCAGGAAGAAGTCGGTCAGGCGGTTCAGGTTTCGTGGCGCTAATTGCAATGACGCTTGGGTGTGGGCCCGAACAGTTGACCAAAATGTGGCGGCGCGCATTGCGCCGAGTACGAGAAGCCATTCACAAATTAGCGCTGTCGCGCAAATGCCTAACAACAGCAGGCGAATTGCTGACCCCAAACCGACCTGATTTAAATATTTGGCAACCTGAGGTATCGCGATTTGTGGCAGAGAGACCACTACCACGACGCCGAGCAAGATCCCGACCGCAATGGGTTGAGACCGCCTGAGGGCGGACAGTCGGTCCACGGTAGCGATGGATAGTAAGCGTGAGCGGGCGTCGCCCAACCCCTTAAGCAATGTGTCTAAGGTTTCCAAACGTCGCCGTAATGGAGCATGTTTGTAACGATCATTCAGATTGTATGCTGCCGCGCGAACCGCCTCGCAAATGAGGGCGTCGGTTATTACGGCGCATTTATATTTCTTCTCGATTGAGTAGGCGAGGGAACGGACGCCATCCGGAGTAAGCAATGCTGGATCGCCCAACCGATCAAATATGCGGTTGCTCAGCTCGTCCAATGCTGCGGACTGGCTGAGTGCACCTTCGCGAACCGCCTTGCGAAGACGATCGAGATTTAGCACAAACCCAGTAAAGCCGAACACCAAGCTGGCTACCGTGTAGCGATTTAGGTCAGGCCATTGGGAAAGCCAACGATGCAAAACACTTAACCAGTGCATGATTGCCTAGTCCGCTTTTCCACCAGGAGTATACAGGCCTAATCCACGAACTCACAACGGCGTGCTCGACTACAGGGGACTCAACGTTTGCGACCCTACCCGCTCTTCAATGCTCATCTAGAATTTACAACCACCTACCGAATCGGCACCCCCTAAGAATTTGGCCGAGACGGGCAATGTAGCATGGAATGGTTGAAAAAAACGCCTTATTGCTACCGAACTGGCGGCCTCCCCTGCCCTCACATCAACGTGGATGGATATCCGGTAGCTAACCGAAATCAGAAGGCTATCTAGTATCTGTCAGATATCCGATATCCCTCAGCGACCACAGGGCTAACTAGTACCGAAAAGATATCCGGTAGCTAGCCAGTATCTTTCAGATATCAGAAAGCTCACCGATAGCGTATCGATTCCACTTGAGTATCGGGTGGCTATCGGATAGGGTGCGCTACCGGATTTTATATTCAGCAAAGACGTTATATGCCAACCATTGTGTTCGCAAGCCCCAAAGGGGGTGTCGGCAAATCCACGGCGGCAGTGCTGCTCGCCACCGAGCTCGCGAGCCACGGCGGCTCCGTGACCATGATCGACGCGGACCCCAATCGACCACTTACCCAATGGGCCAATCGCCCAGGAAAACCCGCAAAGCTCACCGTGATTGCCACGGCCACGGAAGACTCCATCATCGACACAATAGAAAAGGCGGCACTCCAGACCGTATTCGTCATTGTCGATTTGGAAGGCACGGCATCCATGATGGCTGGCTACGCCATGAGCCGCGCGGATCTCGTTATCATTCCCGCCCAGGGCTCCCACCTCGATGCAACCGAGGCGGTGAAAGCCATCAAGCTGGTGAAAAGCCAGGAGAAGGCTTTTCAAAGAAAGATTCCCTTTGCCATCCTCTTCACCCGAACGAGCGCAGCCATCCGGCCGCGCACGCTGCAAAGCATCGAGACGGAATTTTCGGAAAACAAGATTCCCATGTTCGGCACCCAGATTCACGAACGCGAGGCATACCGCGCCTTGTTCGCTTTCGGGGGCACGCTGACAGACCTGGACCCGGCGCAGGTAGCCAACCTTCCGGCAGCCCGGCTAAACGCCCAGCTTTTTGCAGGGGAAGTTATCGAGACGCTAAAAGCCAACGCTCCGGCAAAGCAACGTGAAGAGGTGGCCTGATGGCAAAACCGCGCGCTAGCATATTCGCAGACGAGGGAGGGGAGGGGCTTGATGTTAGTAGCTTTGCACCAAAGACCGCGATCGACCCCAAAGCACCCAGGCAGGACGAGGTGAGGGCGGTCTCCCAAGCTGCGCAGTTCCCCAGTCGCGAACCTTCCGCACCGAAGCCCAAGCCGCAACCCAAACGTGCTCCGCGCATTTATCGTACCGGGCGGAATGTCCAGTTCAACATAAAGGCTTCTTCGGAAACGGTGGATGCCTTCTATTTGATTACCGAGAAAGAAGACTGGGTCCTTGGTGAAACGCTTGAGCGGGCCGTCCAGGCTCTGCAGCGGGAACTCGAAAAATCGAAGTAGCTACGTTGAAGCCTACCTTAGTGCAACCTCCCTATTGAGCCGCCACTCCCGCGCTTTTCATGAACTGCTCGATGTCAGAATCCGGCGCTCCCGCTCTGCGCATCTCGGCGACCGTCGCATCAACCTTTTGCTGTAGGGCAGGGGGCATTGACCCAACGGACGTTGTTTCAACCAGGCCACGCAAACGGGCGGAGCGGCCCACTTTCGGCCGCTTGAGTTCGCTGTAGGCGGCTTGTAGATCAGGTACGTCCTTGCGCCACCATGACACGCGAAACCCCGTCACTAGCCCTCGCATGCTACCGCCTTTGCGGATCGGCTCAATTTTCACACCGAAGTCGGCCAGGCCGTTCACTTCAAGCACGGCAGGTTGGATCACTCGCTGTAATAGATTTGGGATTCGTTCCAGTTTTCCATCAGGCACACCCACCAGCGCTCGAAAGTCAGCCACAGTGAATTCTTCCTGCCACATGTGCTTGAGATTGATGCGCGCGGCTACCAGCTCATAAACTGCGAGACCATACTTCGACGTGAACGCAAATATCACTGCGTTTTTCACCCGTCCCCAAAGGGTAGAGTCTTTGATAATTTCCCGCATGCCCCTGGAAAAGCTGTAAGCGACTTGCCCGGCCGGATTATTCTCGTTGTCGGTGACGGTGGTGTCCGAGAGAATTTGTACGAGCTTCGTAGCCGGAGCGCCCTTGCTGTCTTTGGTTGGCACTTCCACAAGCGTTGTCATAAGGCGTCGGATGGAATCTGTGACTCTTTCTCCGCCCTTGTGCGATCCGCGCAATTCGGCGATTCCGATAGTGTGATTAAGATCGTCGCACAATCTAGAGCCGGCATTCGCGTAAAGAACATTCATGACGCGGCGATCCTGCAGGGATAACGTTCCCGTGCCGCGAATCTCTATCAGTTCGCGCGCCTTGGCGAATTCGTCGCCATTAGGCTTCTGATCAATGGTTCTGAACTTCACAACTACATGGGGTACCCGTATCGTAACGTTGTGTCAACGGCTCATGTTACGATGATCGCCCCCAAAAGGTTACGTTCCCTGTCTCGCGTCTAACTAGACGGCACGCAATTGCTTGCCCCCAAAAAGTTACGATCACGCGTACGCCCCCAAGAAGTTACGATGAGTTGCCATCCCAGAAACGGCAGCCACAACCGCCCGCGTCCACAGCTCACATTATTCTGTGATACGGCCTTCGTCGAGGCACCCGGAAATCAACCCGATATCACCCCAAGAAGTTACGATGTGCTATCTGTCCCCCAAAAGTTACGATGCGCTGCCAGCCCAGAAACGGCAGTCATCAACGTTCCTACCCAGATCCCAAATTCGGCTGCGATGCTGACGGTGACGAGGGAGCGGAAATCCACCAATCCTCTCCCCAGGAAGTTACGATGCGATATATCTTCCCCAAAAAGTTACGATCACGGAGGGGTTCGTGAATTGGCTGTTCCCCGCGGTTACGATACGCAAACAAAGCATATGCAGTGCCATCCCCGCCAGTGTAGTTGCGCAGAAAGCCTCGATCGATCCCCCCGGAAGGTTACGCTGTGCCCCCGCAACGTTGTGATATTCCCCCCAAAAGTGACGTAAATCCCCCCAAAAGTTACGGTAACCGTTTTAACCGCTTGATTCGCCAAATTTTTGTTGATGGGGAATCTTGAACTTATTGAATTTGAATTCTTACGCTGTGGACAATTTCTCAACCACTCGATCTGGAAGCTCAAGCCCATCGAGGGCTCTCGCTTCCCAAGGAAGGGAAACCCTTCCTTGACTAGCCCATAAAACACGGCGGGGCGTTGGGGGTCTATTAGTAGTTCTTAACCATGCGCCGCTTGCATGTCTCAAATCATGCGGTTATCGTCTGCCAACTCTTTTCGTGATCGGCCCGCCGATGGAAGACCGACCACGAAAGGAGAAGAAGCGTGGGTCAGCAGGAAGAAGCCTTCAGGATGCTCGATGCGTTTGCCAGTGTTGGCGCGACGCACTTTGACCTGACGCATCTCGACATCGAAGGACAAAAGCGGGGATTCCGGCGGCACCAATCTATTGCGCAACTCAAAAGCTCGTTGCCGAAGCTTTTTCCCGGTGCAACAGAACGCAAAAACAACATCATCATCCGCCCGGACAGCGACAAAACCTGCCTCGTGCAGCTCGATGATCTGGACCCGGCAAAACTGAGCAGGGTAGGGGAGGTCGCTTTCCTGACGCTGCAGACCAGCCCCGGCAATCACCAGGCCTGGATAGCCATCTCCGGCCTCACTGACCCCAACGATGCGAAAGACTTCACCCGGAGACTGAAGAAAGGTGTTGGAGCCGATGCCACCGCCTCGGGCGCCACGCGCGTGGCCGGCACCATGAACTACAAACGCAAATACGAACCTGACTTCCCCAAAGTCGCTATCCTTAATACTGCCCCCGGCCGTGTGGTCTCTGCCGCCCATCTGGAATCCCTGGGGTTGGTAGCCGAGCCCGAGCCGGTAAAGCCCGCGACCGTCATCCCCCTTCGAGTTTCGCGCAGGCACGAGAATGCGGTACGCGCCCGCAAATGGCCCGACTATCAGCGATGCCTGGAACGGGCTCCGCGTAATCACGGCGATACCGGCCCGGATGTCAGCCGTGCGGACTTCGTCTGGTGCATGACGGCGCTCGATTGGGGCTACAACACCGACGAAACCGCTAATCGGCTGATGCAGGTAAGCTCCAAGGCGCGCGAGAACGGACAGCGATATGCAGATCTAACGACCAGCAACGCCGCCGCAGCCGTTGAGAGAAAAGGGCAGGGCAGGGGGTAAAGAAGTTACCTGGGCATCCCATTACAATCCGGCATAATCCGGTATAGAAACGGGTATGGTTGCAGCAGATACGAAATACCGCGCAAAGATGCCTATTTGATTGTGTAACGAGCGCCGCGTCCTTTGCCGACCTGTACCAGGTAGTGCTGCTCTGCCAGCTTCTTTAGGTGCACCTTGATAGTGTTGCGGTTGGCGCCGGTCGCGTCCTCGATCTCCTTGACGGTGATTTCTTTGCGCGTTTTTACGAGTTCCAAGATCTGCCGAGAAAGCGCCGGGAGGGAGGCGCGGAGTGCTTGTTCCTCTTTCACCTTTGCGGCCAGGTTATCTTTCTGCTTCGCCATCGTTTTCAGAAAGAACACCAGCCAGGGTTCCCAGTTTTGTTCGTCTTTGCGAATGGTTTGCTGAGTGCGGCGAAGCGCTAGGTAGTAGCTGTCCTTATTTGTTTCGATGACACCTTCCATCGAGCTGTAGGGAACATAACCATACCCTGCACGCAGGAGAAGCAATGTGGTAAGCACGCGCGAGAGTCTGCCGTTGCCGTCCTTGAAGGGGTGGATCGCGAGGAGTACGACAACGAAAATCCCAATCAGTATCAGGGGATGATGGCTTTCCTCCTGTACGGATTGATTGAACCACTCGACGAGTTCCTTCATCCATCCGGGCGTATCAAAGGGTGTGGCGGTTTCAAATACAACTCCTAAGCTCTTGCCGTCGGGACCGAAGGCCTCGACGTGGTTCGTCACTTTCTTATACTCGCCACGGTGCTCCTGGTCCTTCGTGCTGTACTTGAGCAACACGCCGTGCAGTTGCTTGATGTGATTTTCGGTGGGGGTGATCGCCTCGCAGCTATCGAAAATCATGTCCATCGCATCGGCATAGCCAGCAACTTCCTCCTCGTCCCGACTGGCAAAAGACTTCGTGTGCAGCCCGGAGAGAAGTTTCTCCACCTCGGCATCCGTGAGCTTGGCCCCCTCGATGCGCGTGGACGAGCCCACACTTTCAATCGTGGCTATCCGCCGAAGGCTGGTCAGTTTTTCGGGAGCGAGGGATTCAATCACTTTCCAGCGCCCCTTGAACTCATCAATGTCGGCGATGAGCTTCAGGATTTCCGGGGTGATAGTGATGTTCTTGATGGCGTGCATAGTGCGAATATCCATTTTCACCCATTTATACCCATTTCATAGCCAAAGGCAAGGGAATATCCATTTTCACCCATTTCCACCCGTTTCATATCCGATTTCTGAGGCTCGGCCCCGCCGTATACGGCTTCCCTGATCCCCCAGAATTCATTAGTCTTGTCGGTTCCCCCTAAGTAAAGTACCGAGTTTTGTAGGAGGCAATGCATAAACTAAGGTTGTCTCCTGAGTGGCGAGGGCTCATTGAGATTTAACGCAACCAATGTATGAACAAAAAGGATCTCAGCGAGCGCGACATCTGCTCCAAGTTCATCGGCCCAGCCGTCAAACGCGCGGGCTGGGACGGGATGATGCAGATCCGCGAGGAGGTCGCCTTCACGAAGGGACGCATCATCGTCAGAGGAAAGCTCGTTACCCGCGGAAAGCCAAAGCGCGCCGATTACATCCTTTATTACAAGCCTAATATCCCGATCGCAGTCATCGAGGCCAAGGACAATAACCACAGCATCGGCGACGGCATGCAGCAGGCACTCGACTATGCGGTGACCCTCAACATCCCCTTTGTGTTCTCTTCCAACGGCGACGGCTTTGTTTTTCATGACCGCACCGGCACCAGCATGGAGAAGGAGGCCACACTATCGCTGGATGCGTTTCCGTCCCCGAAGGACCTCTGGTCAAAATACCGCGCCTGGAAAGGACTCAGCTCCGACGAGGAAGCGATTGTCTTGCAGGATTATTTCGATGATGGCAGCGGCAAGGCCCCGCGCTACTACCAGTCCAATGCCATCAATGCAGCGGTGGAGGCCATCGCAAAAGGCCAGAACCGAATTCTGCTCGTCATGGCCACCGGCACCGGCAAGACCTATACCGCCTTTCAGATTATCTGGCGATTGTGGAAGGCAGGCCGCAAGAAACGCATCCTCTTTCTTGCCGATCGCAACGTCCTGGTCGATCAGACAATGGTGAATGATTTCCGGCCGTTCGGTGCGGCGATGGCCAAACTCAGCACGGGGGCCAAGACCATAGAGCGGGAAGACGGCTCCGAGGTCGAACTCACCACCGCGCTCGACAAAAAGCGCCGCATCGACACCGCCTACGAGGTCTATCTGGGGCTCTACCAGGCCATCACGGGGCCGGAGGAGCGCCAGAAGATCTACCGGGAATTCTCGCCCGGCTTTTTTGATTTGATCGTCATCGATGAGTGCCACCGTGGCAGCGCCGCTGACGACGCAGCATGGAAGGACATCCTCAATCACTTCTCTGGCGCTACCCAGATTGGACTCACCGCTACGCCCAAAGAAACCGAGTACGTTTCCAACATCCATTATTTTGGACCGCCGGTTTATACCTACTCGCTCAGGCAGGGCATCGAGGACGGCTTCCTGGCCCCGTACAAGGTGATCAAGGTCCATATCGATGTGGATGTCCAGGGGTACCGGCCGGAGAGGGGTGACGTGGACCGGGACGGCAATGAGATCGAGGACCGCATCTACAACATCAAAGACTTTGACCGCACCCTCGTCATTGACGACCGCACCAAGCTCGTTGCCAAGAAAGTTTCCGACTTCCTGAAAGAAAGCCACGACCGCTTCCAGAAGACCATCGTTTTTTGCGTGGATGAGGAACATGCCGCGCGGATGCGGCAGGCTTTGATTAACGAGAATAAAGACCTGTGCAACGAAAATCACCGCTACGTCATGCGAATCACGGGGAGCGACGCCGAAGGGCAGGCGCAGCTCGGGAACTTCATTGACCCGGAAGCAAAATACCCGGTCCTTGTTACGACCTCGCGGCTTCTCTCCACGGGCGTGGACGCCCAGACCTGCCGACTGATTGTGCTCGACCGCGCTGTGGGCTCAATGACGGAGTTTAAGCAAATCGTCGGGCGCGGCACCCGCGTTCACGAAGACACCAAGAAATTTTATTTCACGCTGATTGATTTCCGGGGTGCGACCAACCATTTCGCCGATCCTGATTTCGACGGCGAACCGGTGCAGATTTATGAGCCCGGCCAGGACGACCCGATTGTCCCGCCTGACGACGTTCCTCGTGGCGAGGACGGCAAGCCGCTCCCGCCTACGCCGGGAGATGACGAGGTGATCGTCGATCAACCGCCTGACATCAATATCAATGTTGACGAAGAACCGCCCCGCAAAATCTATGTGGATGGGGTAGGGGCCACTATCGTCGCCGAGCGCGTGGAATATCTCGATGAGCAGGGGAGGCTCGTCACTGAAACGCTGCGGGATTTCACCAAGAAGGCCTTAAAGAAGCGCTTTGCCAGCCTCGATGATTTCCTCAGGCGCTGGAAATCTGCCGAGCGCAAGCAAGCCATTATCGAAGAACTCGAAAACGAAGGCCTGTCCCTGGACCCGCTGGCCGAAGAAGTAGGCAAAGACCTCGACCCGTTTGACCTTATCTGCCATGTGGCATTCGACCAGCCCGCGCTCACGCGCCGCGAACGCGCTGAAAACGTCCGCAAGCGAGATGTTTTCACGAAGTACGGCCCACAGGCTCGCGCCGTGCTTGAAGCGCTCTTGCAAAAATATCAGGATCAGGGTGTGATCGACCTGGGCGACCCGCGGATTTTGCAAATCCCGCCGCTCGATACAATGGGAACGCCAATCCAGCTCATAAAAGAATTCGGGACTCGCGCGGATTTCATGTTCGCTGTGCAGGAACTCCAATCCGCCCTCTACCAGAAGGAAGCTTGAAGATATGTCCGTTCGCAATACCGTCAAATCCATACAAGACATCATGCGCCAGGATTCAGGCGTCGATGGCGACGCCCAGCGCATCTCGCAACTCTGCTGGATGTTCTTCCTGAAAATCATCGACGACCAGGACCAGCAGTTGGAGCTGATGCAGGACGGGTATCGCTCGCCCATCCCGGAAAAACTCCGGTGGCGCAGCTGGGCGTCTGATCCCGAAGGCATCACGGGGGAGGAACTCCTTACCTTTGTTAATGTCCAGCTCTTCCCGCAACTTAAGGAACTCACCGTAACAGGCAAGCAGGGCGACCGCCGCCGTGTGGTCCGAGGCGTGTTCGAGGACGCTTACAACTACATGAAGTCCGGCCAGCTGATGCGGCAGGTTGTTAACAAGATTAACGAAGTGGACTTTAACAATCTCGCCGAGCGGCAGCACTTCGGCGATATTTACGAACAAGTCCTCACTGATCTTCAGAGCGCCGGCAATGCGGGCGAATACTACACCCCGCGCGCCGTTACTGCTTTCATGGTGGATCGCATCGATCCTAAGCCCGGCGAAATTCTCCTCGACCCCGCATGCGGTACAGGCGGTTTTCTCACATGCGCCATCAACCACATGCGCAAGCGATATGTAAAAAAGGTAGAGGACGAACAGCACATGCAGGAAGGCCTGCGCGCCGTCGAGAAAAAGCAACTCCCGCACATGCTCTGTGTAACCAACATGCTCCTGCACGGCATTGAGAACCCCAGCTTCGTCCGCCACGACAACACCCTGGCGCGGCCGTATATCAGCTATACGCAGTCAGATCGCGTGGACGTTGTCTTGACCAACCCACCCTTCGGCGGACGCGAGGAAGATGGTATCGAGAGCAACTTCCCCAAGCATTTCCAGACCCGCGAAACCGCCGACCTCTTCCTTGCCCTCATCATCCGTATCCTGAAACCCGAAGGCCGCGCCGCCGTGGTGCTGCCAGATGGCTCCCTGTTCGGTGAAGGCGTGAAGACGCGGCTCAAGGAGCACTTGATGGAAGAGTGCAACCTGCACACCATCGTCCGACTCCCGAACAGCGTGTTCAAGCCCTATGCCAGCATCGGAACCAACCTCTTGTTTTTTGAGAAAGGGACACCGACCCAGGACATCTGGTTTTACGAGCACTCCGTCCCTGAAGGGCAGAAGGCCTACTCGATGACCAAGCCTATCCGTATCGAGCACCTGAAGCCCTGCGTTGACTGGTGGGGAGGCGCGAAGCGCAAGGGGAGGGTTGAAAGCAACGTTACATGGAAGGTCACAGCCGATGAAGTTAAGGCGCGCGGCTACAATCTCGACTTTAAGAATCCACACATTGTCGCAGACGACCACGGCGATCCAGAAGAACTGTTGGCCAAACTTAATGAAGCTGAGAGCCAAGCAGTCACACTGCGTGACCAGCTCAAGTCCATTCTGGCAGAGGCGCTGTTGCGATGAATCCGCAGTTGCTGCTTGCCTATTTCGCCCGGATAAGCGAAGCGCCTGACGCCGTCTCTCGGCTGCGGCGATTCATCCTGGACTTGTCTGTGCGGGGAAGGCTCGTTGAGCAGAACTCGAACGATGAACCCGCATCCGAAATTCTCAAGCGCATCAACGCGGAGAAGACGCGATTGGCAAAAGCGGGAATAATAAAGAAGCTCGATTCAATCGCATTGCCGACAGACCCAAAGTTTTCGTTTCCAATGCCATCGGGATGGGCGGCCTCGACTCTTCAATCGCTCTGCATTTCAGTGACCGATGGCGATCACATTCCTCCGCCCAAGGCCGATCAGGGAGTCCCGTTCCTAGTGATTGGGAATGTGCGGAGTCAGACCCTGAACTTTGCAGGTTGTCGACACGTTTCAGAACAATACTACAAAGCCTTGGATGCTATCCGCCGCCCTCAGAAAGGGGACATTCTGTACACTTTGGTCGGGTCGTATGGCATTCCGGTCATGATCACCGATGAAAGGCAATTCTGTGTACAACGACACATCGGGATATTGCGACCTTCGCCTTCCATCAACGCTCGCTTCTTGAGTCGAGCACTGGAAAGCAAATGGGTATTCGATCAGGCTACCGCCTGTGCCACTGGTATTGCACAAAAGACGGTGCCGCTCGCAGGTTTGCGGCAAATACTGATCCCTCTTCCACCGCTCTCTGAACAGCACCGCATTGTTGCCAAGGTGGACGAATTGATGGCGTTGTGTGATCGGCTGGAGGCCGCTCAAGGTGAGCGGGAAACACGACGGGTTAGGCTCGCAGCGGCATCCCATCACTATCTCAATAACGGCGTGAATGCAGAAGATCTTCCTGCACATGCCCACTTCTCTATCAACCATCTTTCGACCATTACTACCCGACCAGAGCATATCCCGGCTCTACGCAGAACCATCCTCAGCCTCGCTGTCCGTGGCCAATTGGTGTCCCAAAACCCCACTGACGAATCCGTCTCCGAACTCCTCACGCGCATTCAGGCGGAAAAGGCGAGGCTAATAAAGGAAGGCATCCTGCGAAAGGAGAAACCGCTTGCTGCGGTTGCAAATGACGAAGTGCCCTTTGCCGTCCCGACGACCTGGCGATGGGCGAGAATCGGCACATGTTCATTGCTGACCGAGTATGGAACATCCGTGAAGTCAGATCAGGTCGCGGACGGCGTGCCCGTTCTCGCGATGGGCAACATCCAGGATGGGCGGGTGGTCCTGAACGACCGAAGAAAAGTACCGCACTGCATAGACGACCTGCCTCATCTGTACCTAAAGCGATTTGATCTTCTTTACAACCGGACGAACAGTGCAGAACTTGTGGGCAAGACTGGCATTTACTTGGGCGACGATGACGCTTACACGTTTGCGTCCTATCTCATAAGAATCCGGTTTCTCAACAATCTGACAAGTCCGGTTTACGCGAACCTGGCGATGAACGCGCCGTATTTTCGCGCGACTCAGATCGTGCCGGAGCTGCAACAACAATGCGGACAGGCGAACGTGAATGGGTCCAAGTTGCGAAATATGATGATTCCGCTACCTCCTCTTGCCGAGCAACACCGCATCATCGCCAAGGTGGATGAATTGATGCGACTGTGTGATCAGCTGGAGACACAGCTCAGCACAATGCAAAACGAAAAACAAAGCCTGCTCGAAGCCGTCCTCAACGACGCTCTCGATAGTGGTGATGGCGCTCCCGAGCTTAAACGACTGCTCGTTGAGGCGTGATTTAATGAGGTTTGCTTCGCCACTCTATTTTCGGTTCAGATCAGAGAAGGTTGGTATTCCTTGGGAGGCCAGAATACACCGATCACCACCCACGTGTTGTAGGGAAACACGGTCCCCATGAAAAAACGCGTGTCCTTCGACGGACCGCAGATCTCGTCGAAGAATTTCTTGCGGACATTAGCCACAGCAGCCTGTTCGTCGCCGAGTCGCTCGACTTCCCTCCGGTAGAGCACGCCCAGTTCCCAGTCCTCTATCATGGCCGTGTGCACTTTTTCTCCGCTGTCGGCGCAGCGGAACACGTAGCTAAATTTATAGGGAAGTTTCTCCAAATGTTTGGGCGGCCCACTGAAGAGGTTGAATTGGTTGAGCGTGGCTTGCCATTGCGGCTTCCATTCGCGGTCAATGGCCTCTACTTTGAGGTCAAGAATTTCCGTCGGACGAACGACGCCCAGAGAAACCTTCTCGCCTTCATACAGTGCTTCCAGTTCAATCCGCGTATGATGCGGCATCCGGTCGATGATCTCTCGGCGCGCGCGCCAGCTATCTTTCGTTGTAAGCGGCTCTCCAAGTAAACGAATGGATTCCAGGTCCGGCCTGCGGCTCTCGCGCCGGTCATCGTTCCCGGCACCTTGATCGGCCAGCCCGATTTCAATCCACTGATATTTATGGAACTGCTGGCTTTCCGGTCGGTACCGATAGTCAATCGGATAGAGCCGGACCCATTCCCCAGACTCAGTAATGCCCGCCGTGCACACGAGTTCTTGATGAGACTCGGAAGGGTGACGACACACGAAGGGAAAATAATCATCTGCGATTTTCCGATGCTGGAATACGGCCATGAAACGGGCCGTTTGATAAACATAATCCTCAAGCTGATTTTTCAGCGGGCATGGCTCAGGCGAAATTTATCGGAATCGCCGAACCCAGTCTTCCTCTGGCAGGACGAATTTCAGTATTTCGTCACGCGCCGCGACAATTTCTTCCAGCAGACATGTCGAGGCAGCCGAGTGGCCGTAGTTTGCCTCACACAGAATATTTTGAATTTGTCCGAGGAGTTAGGCGAGGACCAGCCCGGCAGCAAGACGAAAAGTTTTCTGGGTAACCTCGCAATCAAGATATTCCACCAGCAGAACGAGACCGAGACCTGCAACTACGCCGCCGACCAGATAGGCAAGGAATTCAGATACCTGCCTAACTTCAACTCCGGAACCTCGGGCGCCTCCGGCAACGATCAGTCCCATACGAGCTTCGGCGGCTCCCACCAGCTCATGCACATCGTGGAGCCCATCGAGTTCACGCGCCTTTTGAGGCCAGACTCTTCCACACCCTATTCCCAGGCAATCGTCTATCTCTCGGGCAAAACCTTTAACGCAACCAAAACCAGTCAAAACCCGAGGGGCCGCAATTACCTTCCGGTGCTTTTCTCACGTGAATAAGGAGGAACCATGCAAATCGGACAACAGGAATCGCCCATGAACATTAACCAGCTGCAGAACTTCGCGATGAGCATCGTCGAGAACGTCTGCAGCATTTTCACCATGCCCATCGAGATAGTGCTCCGGCCGCAATACGGCACACGCTACTTCCCCGTCTCCATTGCTTTCTTTTCGGCGATTCTGATGATCCTCCTGCCCCTGTTCTCATCGGCGGCGGACAGTGTCGTCCGCATGATTCCGTTCAGCTCCCCGCCGCCGCCACCGGCAGGCCTGTTTGGCATCGGGTCGCTGTCCTCGCTTTATTTTCTCCTTGTCTTCCTTCATGGCTTCCGCCTGTGGAGGCGAATGATCTACATGGAGCTGGAGGACCACAGCGAGTATGAAGGGCCTCCCCTGCCCTTCTTCTATCTCATTCCGGGCGGCCGCTCGTTCTGGTTCACGCGCATTGTCCTTGAGCCCGTGTTTGTTTTCATCCTCGCCACGTTGCTTGAAGGGTTCCGGATTTTTCAGTCGGGACTTGCGACTTACCTGCATATCGCAGCACTCCTGCTTGCCATGAAGGGCTTTATCTGCTGGTACCGGTTCTGGGAGTACCTGCGCAAACTCATGGATGCGCGCAACGTCGGCCCCATCATCGCAAAGCTGGTGGAGAACAAGGCGACTGAAGACGATCTCGCTCCAATCCATCTGGCGAGCTTTCCAAAGAACGTCGCTTCTGATCTGCGCCAGGCAGCGGCTTCGCAAATCGCGCGGTTCTTTTCACCCGGTATGCCGGCAACTCCGTCGTCCTCAGAAAAGGCGGAAACCCATGAATAGCGTCGTCGCCGACTGGGGAGAGTCCCCACTGGAGCTGACGCGCAACCGAAGGCCGTAACACGCAAGAAGGCAACAGCAAAAACAAATACCAATGGAGGTGTGCAATGTCGTTACAGGATCTTCAGCAGGATAAAAGCGGGAAACGTAAATTTTTCATTTTGGGTGTGGTGCTATTGGCCTGGATGGTCTGGCATACGCTGCCTTCACTGTTTTCACATCATGTACAGGCAAAGCCAGCGGCTCCTCTGGCGGCGCTAAGCAAACCCTCCCCTGCGGTCGTACCGGCTCCGGTGGCCGCCCGTGTTCCGGTGGCCGCTGCCGCAGCTCCCACGTCTGGGGTACAAGCTCCGGTTTCAATTGCCGCTCCCGCTGTCGCTTCGGCCTCACTGCCTCCTGCACCTGACCCGCTGGCAAACGTCGAAAAAACTTTTCTCGGCACATGGACGGGGAGAGGGAATGTCAATCAACCTCCACACGCTCGCGGTTGCGATTTAGCTATCGAGGTAAAGAGACAGGACACAACCAGAGACAACGTTTCGCCTTTCGCGGTTTTCTCAACGCTTAACTGCTTGTTCCAAGGCCCTCCGCGTCAACTGCAGATCCGGGACGTTACCAGTTTTGCTCTCTCAGGCGGTGGGCTGCCCGGTGTGATTCCGGCAATTGATTTCGATACGGTCACCAACGCGGTGGGGGTCAAAGAGTCGGCCTTCGGTTGTTCAATGCGTTCTCTGAAGCTGGAGGCGTTCGGTGCGGGCCGCATCTCGGCTTCGTGGGACGAGACGGGCGGAAACGCTGCCTTCTGCAATGGCGGACAAATCGTGATGGAGCGGCGACGGTTTTACTGAGTTGAGAAAAATTCAAGCACAAGAAGGGAAGCACGGGGGCCTTTCGATGGAGAGTGAGCATAACACCGGGGTTGACGATCAGCTCCTGACCGTTCAGGAAATCGCTGGGCTCCTCAAAGTCCCGATCTCCTGGGTGTACGGGCACCTTCGCAAACGCTCCACAGACCGCCTCCCCGCGTACCGACTCGGCAAATACTGGCGCTTTAGGGCCGGGGAAGTGCTGGCCTGGATCGCAAGGCATCGCAGCGGCTGGCAGGCGATTTGACATGGCGATTACACTCAAGATCGACACAGAGAAAGCTGGACGGGCCATCCCTGGAGGAAAGATGGCTCGAAGAGGTTTCCAGCAAGGATCGCTATTCCAACGCGGCACCCGCAAGAAAGTCTGGGTGGCGCGCTGGCGGGAAGATGTTATTCAAACAGACGGCACGATAAGGCGGGTGCGGGTCTCCCAGGAGATTGGTCCCGTCGCGCAGTTTCCATCGCGCCGTCTTGCCATGCAGGTTTTATCGCTGAAGCTTGCGTCCATTAACAACGGGACGGCAAAGCCGCAGTCAATCCGGACCTTTGCAAGTTTTGTCGCTGAGGACTGGGCGCCCGTGGTTCTGCCGACCCTCAAATACGCAACCCAGAAACACTATCGCTACATGCTTGACGTTCATCTCATCCCGGCTTTCGGCAAGACGCAGCTTCGCGATATTACGCGCGAGGAGCTGCAGCTCTTTCTTAGCCGAAAACTGGCGGGCGGATTGTCGTGGGAGACCGTGCATCACTTCAAGTGCGGACTGAGCAAGATTCTTGGCGCGGCCGAGGAATGGGGCTACATCACCGAGAATCTCGCGCAGAAAACCAAACTTCCACGGCGGCAGTACGGACCCGAGCGGGTGGTGCTTACCGCCGCTCAGATCCGGGACCTGGCCGCTTTGCTCGATGAGCCGACACGTTCAATCATGTTGCTGCTTGTGCTGACAGGCTTGCGTGTGGGAGAGATGCTTGCGCTTCGTTGGGGGAACATCGACGTAAAGGCCCGGATGCTACGTGTATGTGAGACGGTGTATGAAGGCCACTTCGACAGACCCAAAACGAAACGCAGTGTCAGGACTATTCCCATCGGGAAGGAAACGGCGGAGATTTTAGTGCGCGTCTGCCCTGCCCTTGCCGAGCCAACGGCCCTTGTATTTGCCACGCGCGAGGGATTGCCGCTCGACCGGCGCAATCTCCTGCGCAAACACGTGAAGCCCGCAGCGAAGACGCTTGGGCTTACAGGTGTGACGTGGCATCTGCTGAGGCACAGCTACGCAACGATGCTCGATGGAGTGGGAACGCCGGTGGGGACGATGCAATCCCTGCTCGGACATTCCGCACCGGAAATCACGCGCGAGATTTACCTGCACGCGATACCGGAAGAGCAGAGACGCGCTGTGGAGAATGTCGAGCGGCTGGTATTTGGACCCAAATGGACCCAAGTTGCAGAGTTGGATCAATCCACGTCGGGCACCGTGAATTGAAAACAAAGAAGTAACTGGTCGGGGCGCGCGGATTTGAACCGCGGACCCCCTGCGCCCAAGGCAGGTGCGCTACCAGGCTGCGCTACGCCCCGACTCTCCTGCGATCCACTCGATTATATAACGACACAGGCAGGTGACCTTC
>Ga0302320_10000140_pt1 | contig 154550 bp, 117 predicted proteins | sample Bog_T0_3_FD_202130 | JGI IMG/M metagenome (GOLD analysis project Ga0302320, IMG submission 202130) | Peat permafrost microbial communities from Stordalen Mire near Abisko, Sweden - Bog_T0_3 | ecosystem: Environmental > Terrestrial > Soil > Wetlands > Peat | place: Sweden: Abisko, Stordalen... | reverse complement strand
AAAACAAAACCATGCCCGGGCAAAGTGTGTTGCGGCTGCCAACAGGGGCTGGATGTCAGAAAAATATCTTCCCCAGGCGGATCAGGTGAAGTGTTTTTTCTTGACATCCCCTTTTATAGAACCTGCCCTTCGAGCGACCTCTCTATGACTCATTGAAAGAAACTTGACGCCTTGCCGATAGGTTCTGCGGGAATACGAGTGTCGATTTCTGTGCATTCGGAAAGTGGGGCATTGATATGCCGGCCCTGGAACATCTTATCTATGCAAGCGTTGCAGCTCAGACCTTCGGAGCACCGCAGTTGGCCGAACTTCTGCAAAAGGCACGGGCTGCCAATGAACTTCACGGCCTGACCGGGATGCTCTTGCACTCCGATGCCGATGGTAGTTTCTTTCAGGTCCTTGAGGGCGAACCCGCGGCAATCGATCAGCTCTTGCAGAAGCTACGTTTGGATAAGCGTCATTCACACCTGACCTTAATTATCCGGGAGTCGATCCCCGAGCGGTCTTTTGCGGGATGGACGATGGGTTTCTCCAGCGTTTCGCCAGACAAGCTCAGAAAGGTCCCCGGGCTCAACGACTTCTTCCGAAAGGGCTCAAGCTTCACAGAGCTTGATGCCGGGCGCGCGAAAAAGCTGCTGTCTGCGTTTGCGGAAGGCCGTTGGCGGCCGAAACATCTGGGTGCGACGCGGAAAGTGGCATGAGCGTCGAGCCGCAGGGCGCATCCGATCCAGACTTCACCTTCGGCGGGTGAAGCACCCTAAATCTCTAGGATTATCAACCTTCCTCAAATGTGGGTGCCCCGTCCTTCGCCTCTATTCTGGCGAAGGGTGGAACGCACAACAGCCGGGCCGCCTCTGCCTCCGGATTGAGTTTTTTCGCGGCGTGCTAAAGCCGTGGCCTTATCAAGGCGCTCACTTATTGAGAGGTTCCAGAACGCTACTAATGTGACATAAGAAAGCCGCCGAAGGACGGCGGCTTTCAATGAACGGCTTTTGAAGGAGATGGACTATGCCGTTAGCTGCTTGCGGAATGCGAACAGGAGGCCCAGAAGCCCGATGCCGAAGAGGGCGAGGCTGGAGGGTTCGGGAGTGGCCTCGGCGATGAAAGCCATGTCGCCATTGCCAACGGAGCCGATGTAGTCGCCGGTGATCACGTTCACACCTGGAGTCAACGCGAACGTCGCCGAACTGAAGTCGGTGTTGCCGAGCGCGGCGTTGATGTCTTCACCCAGATTAACCGCAATGGGAGCCGGAACGGAGGTATCGCCGTTTCCGGGAGACGTCCACCCCGGATTTTGGCCCGCTGCAGTGAATGGGCTCGCCGCGGCCGTCATGGGGTTGCCATTGTCGAACATCTGGAACTGGTCGCCGTTGTCTTCCAGGTCGGTCACGGTGAGGGTGCCGGTTCCTGTGAGCGTGATCTGCCAGCTCGTTCCGGCGGGCGCATCAATCGAATTGGCGAATCCGCCGGGCAGGACAGGCCCATCCGTCGCGTCGAGAATAGGCGGACCCGACACCGGGCTGGGGACAACCGTGCCGAACTGCGCCGAATACCACTGGTTGGTTACGAGGTTGTCAGCCTTCGCGGCTGGGGTCACAAAAAATGCTGGGACCGCCGCGAGAAGCGCGATTACGAAGAGTCTCCGAAGCATGATAAAAGACCTCCTTTGTTTTCCCGGATTTTATCCGCAGATTTCAGCTCACGTAGTTTGCCGATGCAGATCGCCGTATGGGTCACCAACCGGTGTGTGTGTGCTGACAATAATCCCGATGTCCGTGTAGGTGCATGTGTAGTGCCAAACATGAGCTGTCGCGCTCGTTTGATAAATCTATTTATATCAAGCATTTGCAACTTTTTAAGAGTCTTGCATCACGATCATGAAACAAGTTGTGCAAGAATTTGCATGGGCAAATGAGAAAAAGTTTGCCTTTTTATCCTGGACGGGTTGGATTGGGCGGGTGGCGCACCCTAAGCCTCTTTGATTGTTAACCTTCCTCAACTGTGGGTGGGCCGTCTTGACGGCGGGAAACCGGGGTATTGGGTCAGTTTGATGGGCGTCTCCCTCAGGGGCTCAAGCCCGGTCATGTTGTGGGCCGTTTGCGGCACGGCTAAAGCCGGGCCCTTTCAAATCTCCGTCTTATTCAGAGTTTCCCTAAGATTTTCAGATGACGAAACGAAGATCGCCCGTCTACCCCATGGCATGGGGGTCGGGGGCGGTCTTCAGGCTCTTGTGGTGGCGCACATCGGCGCCTTGCACCCAGAAGATCACGTCCTCGGCAATGTTGGTGGCGTGGTCGGCTACACGCTCCAGGTTGCGGCTGATCATGAGCGCATTGAGCGCCTGCGGAGCCAGATGGCTTTGCTCTTCCATGACCCTGGTCAGCGCTTTGTAGGCGGCACGATTCATGGCATCCACGGCGTCGTCCATGGTGAGCACGACACGCGCCATCTCGGCATCGCCCTCGATGAACGACTGGAGGCTCTTGCGCACCATCTCGGCGGCGAGAGACGCCATTCTGGGAATATCGACGGGCAGATCGGCCACCGCCATCTGCTCCATGCTGCGCACACGGTCGCTGATGCTCTTGGCTGCGTCGCCCACGCGCTCCAGGTCGGCGTTGATCTTGATCACGCTGAGGATGAAACGCAGGTCGATGGCCATCGGCTGCTCCATGGCCAGCAAGTCAAGCGATGCCTGGTCGATCTCCCGCTCGAGCCGGTTGATGGCAATCTCGCTGCGGCTCACCAGGTCGCAAATGGACAGGTCGCGCACGCGATAGGCCTCAATGGCGCGCTGGATAGCCTGCTCGGCCAGCCCAGCCATCACCAGCAGTTGCTCTTTCAAATCGTCAAGGCTTTGCTGAAAGCGTATGCGTGTCATCCGAACCTGCCTGTGATGTAATCCTCCGTGCGCTTGTCGCTGGGGTTGGTAAAGATTTTGTGGGTGGAGTCGAACTCCACCATGCGCCCGTTGAGAAAGAAGCCCGTCTTTTCTGCAACGCGCGCGGCTTGCTGCATGTTGTGGGTCACGATCACAATGGTGTACTGCGACTTCAACTGGAAGATCAGGTCCTCGATCTTCGATGTAGAAACGGGGTCCAGCGCCGAGGCCGGCTCGTCCATGAGCAGCAGCTCCGGATCAACGGCGAGCGCGCGGGCAATGCACAAGCGCTGCTGCTGGCCGCCGCTGAGGCTGGCGCCGGACTTCTTCTTCAGGTCGTCTTTCACTTCGTCCCAAAGCGCCGAGTTCTTGAGCGACTTCTCGACAATCTCGTCGAGCGCGCGATGATTGCTGTAGCCGTTGAGTTTTAGCCCTGCCGCCACGTTGTCGTAAATGGACATGGTGGGAAAAGGATTGGGCCGCTGGAAGACCATGCCCACGCGCCTGCGAATCTCAACGGGCTTGGCGTCTTTATAGATATCGAGACCGCCGATAAGGACCGTGCCGGTTACGCGCGCAATGGGGTTGGTCTCATGCATGCGGTTGAGGCAGCGCACAAAGGTGCTCTTGCCGCAGCCTGACGGACCGATCAGCGCCGTTGCATGGTTCGCAGGTATGTTCAGATTAATGTCCTGCAGCGTGTGATTGGTTCCATACCACGCGTTCAGGTTGATGACCTCGATGCCGACGCCCACTTAGCTTGCTCCCTTCAGAACGCCGCGGCTGGTCACATAGCGCACCAGAGAGACCGCCAGCACAATCAGCACAATCAATACCAGCGCCCCCGCCCACGCCAGCCGGTGCCACTCGTCGTAAGGGGAGATGGCATACACATAAATCTGCAAAGGCAGCGCGGCAATGGGCTCGCTTAACTTCTCGCTCCAGCCCACATTGCCAAAGGCGGTAAAAATCAGCGGCGCCGTCTCGCCCGCTACGCGCGCAAAGGCCAGCATGCAGCCGGTGATGATGCCCGGCGAGGCCGTCCTTACGGTAATGGACAGCACCGACCGCCAGTTGGGCACACCAAGAGCCAGAGCCGCTTCCCGCACCGCATTGGGCACCATCAGCAGCATTTCTTCCGTGGTGCGGCAGACCGTGGGAATCATCATGATGCCCAGCGCCACGCCGCCGGAGAAGGCTGAGAAATGACCTTGCGGAACCACGACCAGCGAGTAAGCGGCGATGCCCATGACGATAGACGGAACGCCGTTGAGCACGTCGGCGGTGAAGCGAATCGCGTTGGCCAGCTTGGTTCCCCGCCCGTACTCCGCCAGAAAGATGCCCCCGCTGATGCCGACCGGAACACCGATCAGGCTGGCGAGCCCAAGAAGGATGCCCGACCCGGCGATGGCGTTGGCCATGCCGCCGCCGTCTTCTCCCACCGGCTTGGGATTCTGCGTAAAGAACGCCCAACTCAGCGAACTCGCTCCCTTGTAAACAAGATAGATAAAGATCGCCACCAACGGCGCAACCACAAGCACCGTGGAAAGCACAGCCAGACCTGACGCCGCCCAATCGGTCAGTGTGCGAATCTTTGCCCGTAATTTGTGTTCTGTCGGCAGCTTATCTTCTCCCCAAAGTCAGCTTTTAGCTGTTGGCTGTCAGCCCCTAGCTAGAAGCTTTAAGCGAAAGGCTAAAAGCTAACAGCTAGAAGCTGTCTTTCAATGCACCTGTGCCGGCGCCCCGCGCGTTACCGCCCACACCAGCAGGCGTGCAAATGCATTCACCACGATGGTTACCGCAAACAACGCCAGCCCAAGCTCCATGAGCGCGCTCAGATGCAGGTCGCCAGAGGCTTCGGCAAACTCATTCGCGATCACCGAGGCCATCGTGCTTCCATTGGCGAGCAGCGAGCGGTGAATCTCAGGGCTGTTGCCGATCACCATGGTGACCGCCATGGTCTCGCCCAGCGCCCGGCCCAGGCCAAGAATGACCGCGCCGACAATCCCGATGCGAGCGTTGCGCAACACGCCCACGCGAATCATCTCCCACCGTGTTGCCCCCAGCGCCAGCACCGCCTCGCGCTGCGAGTAGGGCACCGCGGTCATCACTTCCCGCGTCAACGAGGAAACGATCGGCAGGATCATGATGGCCAGAATCACTCCCGCGGCCACAAAGCCAAGACCGGTCGGATTGTCGTCGCTAAAGAATCCCGTCCAGCCTAGCAATCGAATCAGCCAGGGGTTCACGAACTCGCGGAGCAGCGGAACCAGCACAAACACCGCCCACAAGCCATAAATCACGCTGGGGATGGCCGCCAGCAGTTCGGTAATGAAAGCCAACGGGCCGCGCAGCGCCCGCGGGCACATCTCGGTCAAAAACACAGCCAGGCCAATCGCCAGCGGAACCGCCATCAGGAGCGCCAAAAATGAAGAGATCAGCGTGCCATATAAAAACGGCAGTGCGCTGAAATGCCCATTCACCGGATCCCAGTACATCGGCAGCTTGGTGTAGGGGTCTATAAAGGCGGAAAAGAAGAAGCTGAAGCCGAATTGACTCCACGCCAGTTGCGACCGGAGCACCAGCTCCATTGCAATCAACACCACGATGCCGAAGATGCTCAGCGCGCTCAGCACCATCAGCCAGTGGAACCCCCGGTCTGCAATCGCCGAGTTGCCCCTTGAAAGCAGAAACGTGCGAATTTCCGACGACTCAACCGCGCCCGCTTCCGCGGGTTGCTGGCCGCCGGGAATACCTGGTTCAGGCTGGCGTTGAACTTGGGACACTCGAATCTCAGGCAACAGGGCGTTCACCTTATGTAGGCTACCGGGCCAATGTGAATAGAAGGTTACAACCCTGCTAAATCAAGCGCATGGAGCCTGCAATTCAGGCGTGCGAGAGGCCTGCAGAGCCGGCCCGCCGGCTGTCCGCGTTTGGAAAATCGATATACAAGCCAGGAGACGCTGTTTCCCCTTGATGGCAAACGTGTTAAAACACCAACATGGCAAAGGGACGGATTTCTACGCCGCCGGAACGAGTCAACCTTCGCATGCTCGCCGAGCATTTGGAACTTTCGCAGACCACGGTTTCCCTCGTTCTGAACAACTCGCCCTCCGCCAGCTCGATTCCAGAGAAGACTCGAAACAGGGTCATGGAGGCGGCCGAGCGGCTCAACTACCGCCCCAACTACTTCGCCCGCTCGCTTCGCCAGAGCCGCTCGATGAGCGTGGGCGTGCTGGCCCCCGACCTCAGCGAAGGCTACTTTACCAGTGTCATGAGCGGCGTTGTTCAGGAACTGACCGGCGCCCATTACTTCTACTTCACCGCCTGCCACGACTGGAAGCGCGAACTCATTGAGAAGTACCCGGTTATGCTGGTGGAGCGCGCCGTGGATGGCTTTCTGCTGCTCAACACACCCGCGGACCACATCCAGGTCCCGGTTCCGGTAGTCTCCATTTCTGCCCACAGCACTGTTGAAAACGTAACCAATATCGTCCTCGATCACCATCTGGCCATCGAGCAGGCACTTAACCACCTTTACGCGCTCGGCCACCGCCGCATCGCATTTATGAGAGGCCCTCGCGCCATCCCCGATTCGGAGTTCCGCTGGGAGGCCATCCAGCAGGTGGCTCGGGAGGTGAACCTCAAGCTCGATCCGGCGCTGGTTATTCGCATCGACTCAGCCGGGTGGTCGATGAAGGCCGGATACCACCCCATGGCGCCCGAGATCGGCTACAAGCCCATGCAGGCTTTGCTCGAAAAAACCCGCGACTTCACTGCCATCTTCTGCTTTAACGACATTGCCGCCATCGGCGCAATCCGCGCACTCAAAGATGCTGGCCTGACCGTACCGGGAGACGTCTCCGTCGTCGGATTCGATGACATCCAGTCAGCGGCCTACTCCACGCCCTCGCTGACCACAGTGCGTCAGCCACTGCGGGAGATGGGCAAGCGTGGCGCACAAATCCTGCTTGATCGCATCGCTAACCGCGACAATAAATACCCCTCCGAGATCGTCATGGCTCCGGAGCTGGTCATCCGCGAGTCCACCGGCCCGGCCCCGATCCGGAAGCTGAAGGAATTACGATCAGAACTGGACGCCACCTCGCTTGCGGGATGAGCAGCATGAGCGACACGTCTTCCGCCGATACCAGATTTTCGCAAGGCACACAGGTGTAAAGACTCAAGCCGCAGTTGCTTGCTTCGAATCCTCAGGAGGAACTGCCACGCTCTCGAACTGGTCGATCTGAACCTCTCCTTCGGGGAAGACTGCCGTGATCTGGAGTTGCCCCCCCATAGCCTGGATAAAGCTGCGCAGGGTGGACACATACATATCCGTGCGCTTTTCCATCTTAGACACAGAACCTTGATTCACCCCAAGAATGGCGGCCAGGTTGGCCTGGGTCAAACTGCGAGCCTCCCGAAGCTGATTCAGGGTCACCGCCTCCACAACAGACTTTACATAGCGCCGCGTTTCTTCTTCCTGTTCCGGTGAAAGCTTCCTGCGAATATCCGTCCACTTGTGGGCCATGGTGTCACGCTCCAATCTCTTCAAGGTGCTTGGCATAAATCAGGTCCGCTCGTCGAATGGCGTCAGCGTACCAGTGCGCATCTCCAGTCTTGTCGCCTCCGCAGATCAAGTACGCGCAGCGGCGCGGATCGAACGCGAACAGGATGCGATATGGCCGACCCTGATGCTGAACGCGCAGTTCCTTCATGTTGGGATACCTAGACCCTCTCAGCGTATCGACCTGGGGCCTGCCCAGTGCAGGACCCAGTTGCGCCAGCGCGTCGATGATGCCGTTTACGCTGCCGCATTCCTCGTCGGTCAGAGATTCGTACCAATCTTTGAACTCATCGCTGACTTCGATCTCCCAAGCCATATTTATATTATTCCCTCAAGGCGATATTCCGTCAAGGGAATAAACGATCCGAAAAGACGGCCTGACCCATTCGCCTTCCGTTCAACCTTACTTTGAGGCAGGCCTGGACAATTCAGGCCTATTTGTGAGGAGTACGAATGTGGTAGTGGGGAATTTGGCTCTGTAATCTCGAATAAGGCAGTGATAGGCGAGGGGCGAAGTTACAAACATGTATTTGTGGAACTCGGAGTATTTCGCATCCGTAAGTTTTTGCAGATCCTTCTCTATGTTCTGCCTCTGTTGCGCACCGAATTTGACGGGGGCTGTTCCTATCTTCGATTTGCCGCAAGGCTCCGTGGTCTTCAACTCGGCAACTATCCGGTGGGCTGCGATGCAGAGATCTGCACCACTCCGGTTCGCATCTTGAGCGAATTCTATATTTTCCCAAGGCAAATCCGGGAATTCCTCCTCCAGAAATGCTTTTGCCGCGATCATCCCGAGGGTATGAAAGAAATTGTGCATTTGCTGGAACCAAGACTTCACCTGTTCGATTCCGGCAATCGCGCGGTGTATATCCTCTGGATCGCCCGAGTCTAGCAGGCTTGTTATGCCTTGTGTGATATCCCCGATTGCTTGGCCCACATCGGCATTGGCAAAGGCAAACTGCATCGCCCAAAGTTCGGCCTTCTCATTGTCAGTCAGTCTCACATCCCGCTCCTGCTACTCCAACATCTGCAAATCCAACGGCTCTTCCAGCAGGCAATCCATGCTGCTCATGGCGGCCAGCGCCCGTTTGAGCACGGAAGACTTGCACGGCTCCACGGTGACCACGAAAGGCAGCGCGTGGTGCGGGTAGCCGGCCTTCTGCACGATGGCGCGAATGTTGATGCGCTCTTTGGCCAGCGCCCTGGTAATCTCGGCTACGATGCCCGGCCGGTCGTTCACCAGGAAGCGGATGTAATGCGGAACCTCAAACTCGCCGCTCACCCGCGCCGGAGCCGCCGGCAGCTCGACCCGCCGCGATCCATGCGCCAGCGCCAGCAGGTCGCTGACCACGGCCACTGCCGTGGGGTGCCCGCCCGCCCCGTGCCCTGAAAACACCACATCCCCGCCATAGTGGCCACTGAAGATCACCATATTCTCGGTGTCTCGCGACCACGCCAGCGGCGAACGCAGCGCCACCAGGGTCGGCCCCACTGTGGCCGCGATGTTGCCCTCAGCCTGCTCGGCCCGCGCCACCTGGCGGATCGTGCAACCAAGATCCCGCGCGTAGCTGAAATCCACCGCCGTGACCGAAGTGATGGGCTGCGGCACAATCTCCTCAGGATCGACCTGGACACGCAGCGCCAGGCGCATGAGAATGGCCAGCTTGGCCCGCGCGTCGAATCCGCCCACATCCTCGGTGGGGTCCGCCTCGGCGTAGCCCATCGCCTGCGCCTCGGCCAGCACCGGCGCATACTCCGCGCCCTCCTCCATCTTGCTGAGGATAAAGTTGCAGGTGCCGTTCAAAATCCCTTCAATGCTCTCGATCCGATCTCCGGCCAGCCCCTGTTCCAGGCCCGGAATCACCGGAATTCCGCCCGCCACGGCGGCGCCATATTTCAGGTGCCCACCCTTGGCCGCGGCCAGCCGCTCCAGTTCCGCGCCCTGAAAAGCAATCAGCTTCTTGTTGGCGGTGACCACGCTCTTTCCCGCATCGAGCGCGCGCCGCACCCAGCCGCCCGCGGGCTCGAGCCCACCGGCCAGCTCCACCACTACATCCACATCCGAGGCCAGCACCGCATCGGCATCGTCGCTCCAGATCACGTCCGACGGAACCCAATCCACACGCCTGCGCGCCAGGCTGCGGCTGTACACATGCGTCAGTTCAAGGCCTTGCGGCTGCGATTCCACCAGGATCCGCGCCACCGAACTGGCTACTGTCCCAAAACCAAATAACGCTACACGCAGCGGGCGGCCGTTGCGGGACTCCCGCGCTTCCTGACCGGAAACCTCTTGCGGCACTCCCGAGACATTGACTTCAGACACCGGCTTTTCCTCTTATTCGATCGATCGAAACGTTGAATACCCCGATGATACCTGACCGCACTACATCGGGTTCGTTGCAACGAACCTAACCTTGCCGAGCCGAGCGGAAGAGCATCCAGGTAAACAAACTCAAGAAAGGAAAGCGTTTCCTACTCGGATCGTTCATTTATTGTTAAAGTAATAAACTTTAGTACCATGCAAGTTGGTCTATTTTTCGCTTGACAGTTTAAATTTTGGGTACTTAAGCTGTTTTGTAACCTCTATTGTCGAGCCTTTCCCCCGCTGTATCTGCCCGACAGCCTTTCGATAAAAACCCGCAGTCCCGCAAGAGGACTTCACCGATAACTCCCTTTGGAGTCAGAGAGTTGTTTTCCGGGGAAAGGCCATTCAAGAAAAGCCAACAGCAAGAGAAGGAGTAGCCATGACCCCCACAATGGTTTCGCGCATGCGTACCAAGGCGCCGATAGCCCTTGCCATCGGCGCTCTGGTGCAGGTGTCTGTCTTCGCCCAGACAACGTTTACCCCACCCGCTGTATCGCCTGTTTCCAATCCCTGTCCCCGTGCTGCCGCCGGCAGCGCGGTACTCAATCCCGTCGCGCTCTTCAGTTCACACGGAATCCTCAGCGTCAATTTTTCCTATCAAACCAGAACTGATGCTGAAGGCCGCACCCTGTATTGCTTCATGACGCCCAGCGGCCTCGAGAATCCGACCCTGCATGTGAACCCCGGCGACCACTTGGTTATCACCATCACCAACAACACTCCGGCGGGAATGAACCCCATGGAAGTGAATCCGCCCAACTGCGGATCAGCCACCATGGACTCTTCCTCGGTCAACATCCACTACCATGGGACCAACACTTCACCCACCTGCGGGCAAGATGAAGTCATCAAAACCATCATCAACACCGGACAAACCTTCCAGTACAACGTAGCCTTCCCCTCCAATGAGCCGCCGGGGCTTTATTGGTACCATCCGCACATCCACGGCATCGCAGAAGCCGCCGTGCTCGGGGGCGCCTCCGGAGCCATCGTCGTGGATGGAATTCAGAATGTGCAGCCTGCGGTCGCGGGACTTCCCCAGCAAGTCATCGTGCTCCGCGACCAGCCGCAGTTTCAGGGCTTGGGCGAGGGTCCGGGCGGATGCACCAACGGTGTTCCGTTCCAGGACATTACCGTCAACAATGTACCGGTCAATTCAAATCAAGCGGCTCCAGGCGACCCGGTCACTTTCACGCCCGCCGTTCTCAGCGTGAATCCTGGGGAAAAGCAGTTCTGGCGCGTGACCAACTCATCCGCGGATACAATCATGGACTTGCAGGTGCAATACAACGGAGTGGCCCAGACTCTGGAACTGGTGGGTATCGATGGGGTTCCCGTAAACTCTCAGGACGGCACCACGACGCCCAGCCTGATTCCAGTAACCCACTTCCGCTTGCCGCCTGCTTCGCGCGTCGAGTTCATTGTGACGACACCGTCTTCCCACGTCAGGACGGCGCAGTTCGTTACCACTGCCATCGCCACTGGCGCAAACGGCGATTGCGATCCTAACCGCCCCATCTTCAACATCGCCTTAGGTGGCAATGACTCAACCTCTGATCCCACCGCGGATGTTGTTCCGTCCTCGGTTGTCAGTTCGGCAGTGCAGCGCTTCGCGGGTCTGGCAACCGCACCCATTGCGCAAACACGCTTGCTGTATTTTTCCGAGAATTCGGACCAGACCCAGTTTTTTATGACCGTGTTCCCGCAGACGCCAGCGGTGTTCAACCCCAACGCACCCCCGGCTATCACTGCGATGCAAGGAACAGTGGAGCAGTGGACGGTGCAGAACCGGGCGCAGGAGAACCACGAATTCCATCTCCATCAAGTTCACTTCCTGGTTCAGTCGCAAAACAACTTCGCAATCAACAACAACGCACCACAGGCTCCCGCTGTCGATGGCCAATATCTGGATATGCTCGAAGTACCGGCATGGGACGGTAACCCCGCTCACCCGTACCCGAGCGTCACGCTTCTCGTCGACTTCCGGGGACAGGACATTGGAAGCTTCGTCTTCCACTGCCACATCCTCGGTCATGAAGACCTGGGAATGATGAACATCATCCAGGTTGTACCTCAACCAGCCGCGTGGAATAAGAGCCAGACCGTGCCTGCGGCAGTTGCTCAGGACGCGGCCCCGGTTCCTGCCAAATCACCCGCTTCAAACATCATGCTCATGCCGATGCCGGTTACAGCTTCAACAAAGCCAGGCGGAGGAGGACGGGAGTAAAACCCAAACTGTCGACGTTGACAGAGAAGCAGATGGCCTCCGGTTGGAGAGAAGACATCGTCAAGGTCAAAACTTCTCCGGGAATAAGTTGGCCGTCGATGAAGGAGCCGAGGCAGGAGCAAGTGTCCCAGCCGGGGACGGCAGGGAACGCCCTGAATGAGCCAATGATGCCCGACTGCGGATTTTTGATGCAGATACCTGCCTCATAGCCCGAGTCCCCTCCAGCGACAAGTCTTCGTCGCTGGGGGGAACTGAGCGTCATATAATGTGAGGACCAGATGCGCCGAGCGTTTTCCATCTTCCTGATTCTGTTCTTCGGTCTGGCGCCGCTTGCAGACGCCCTCCCCGGCAGCGAAGAGATGCGCCTGCCGCCCTGCTGCCGCCGTCACGGAGCGCACCACTGCACCATGTACATGCGCTACGCAGCCGCGCGCGCCCAAGCTGAATCTGGCAAGCCCGTCTTCAGCGCTCCCTTGACTTGTCCCGAATGCCCCGGTTACATCGGAGCGCCCACATCGACAGTTCACGCGCTGGCCGCCGCTCCGGCCAGCCTGCCCGTTCTGCTCGCGCAGGCTCATTCGCCCGCAACGGGACGAGCCGCCTCACGCCTCAGCCAGATTCGCACCCGCGCCGGCCGCGGACCTCCCGATTTGAACCGCGCCTAGAAGCTCACTGAAGGTCAGCTCCCGTCTCACTCCTGCATTCCGCAGGAAAGGAAGGCGTGTCTGCTTGCACGTCCTGCCCTGTAGCCGCATTACTCTCGGAGGTTCATACTCATGCGTCGTCTTTCTCTTGCCGCGGCACTGTTGCTGGCCGCCATCCCCGCATTCGCCACCGTCTTTGCCACTGTGCATGGCGTGGTCCACGATCCCCAGCACCGGCCCATCGCCGGCGCAGACGCCACTCTGCAAGCTGCCGATTCCGCCTTCACCCTTCACGCCACCACAAACTCCGATGGCGAATTTGAACTGCCCCAAACTCCCATCGGCGTCTATCGGCTAAAAATCACTGCTTCCGGCTTTGCCGATACGGAGCAGCCGCTCACAGTTGCGTCGGGCACCGACCCCGTCCTGCACATTTCGCTGCCTGTGGCCTCAGCTACCCAGACCGTCGTCGTGAAGGGATTGGAGACTTCCCTCTCCGCCTCCGATTCGGTGACCCCCACCACGCTCATTACCCGCGCCGACATTGATCAAACCCCCGGCGCCAGCCGCACCATCGGCATGGAGATGATCACCGACTACGTTCCCGGCGCCTATATGACTCACGACATGCTGCACATGCGCGGCGGCCACCAGACCAGTTGGCTGATCGATGGAGTGGCAATTCCCAACACCAAGATTGCCTCCAACGTCGGCCCGCAGATCGATCCCAAAGACATCGACTCGCTGGAAACGCAGCGCGGCAGTTATGCCTCAGAAGTGGGCGACCGCACCTACGGCGTCTTCAACGTGCTGCCCCGCAATGGATTCGAGCGCAACCGCGATGGCGAACTGCTGGTCTCCGGCGGCAATCTCCACAGCGGCGAAACCCAGCTCTCGCTCGGAGACCACTCCGCCGCAACCGCCTGGTACATGAGCCTCGCAGGCTCCCGCTCCAACTATGGCCTGGCCCCTCCCGTTGCCCAAACCCTGCACGATGCAACAAACTCCGAGAGCGGCTTTGTCTCGCTCATCCGCAACCAGACATCCAAAGATCAACTCCGCCTCAACGCGCAGGTTCGCGAAGATTACTTTCAGGTTCCCTACGATCCCGACCCGAATGATTGGGAGCAGGAAACCCCACCCGGCGGCAATCCGTACTACGTCTCGTACGGCCTGCGCGACGGCCAAACGGAGCGCGATGCATTTGTGATCGCCAACTGGGTTCACACCCTTTCGCCGAAGGCGCTGTTCTCGGTAGCGCCCTTCTATCACCTCAATCAGGCTGACTACGACTCGCCTTCGACCGACCAGCTTGTGGCCACCACCTGGCATCAACGCTCGAACTACGTGGGAGGCCAGGCCGACGGGCGTCTCGACGCCGGCCCCAACAGCTTCTCCGCCGGTGCATACACCTTCTATCAGGCGGAGAACGACCTGTTCGGAGTGATTGACAATACCACGTCCCCGAGCACCGTGTACCCTAATGACTCCAAAAGCGCAGCAGCCGCGCTCTACGAGTTCTACCTCTCCGACCACCTCCGTCTGGGCCGCTACATTACCCTCCTCGGCGGCGAGCGCTTCAGCATCTACCGCGCCTGGCTCAACGAGTCGGCCGTCTACCCCCGCATCGGCGCCACCGTCGAAATTCCGCGCTTGGGCTGGGTGCTGCGCGGTTTCTACGGCCACTTCTTCCAGCCCGCGCCCATCCTTACCGTGTCAAGTTCGGTCCTCAACTACGCCAACAGCCTGGGCGGCGGCGAAAACACCTTCACCCCCATCCCCTCCGAGCGCGATGAAGAGCACCAGTTCGGCATTCAAATCCCCTGGAAAGGCTGGTTCCTCGACATCGCCAACGTAAAAAATCGCGTCAATAATTTCCTCGACCACTCAAACCTCGGCGAATCGAATATGTACTTCCCCATCGCCGTCGATGGTGCTTTGGTCCGCGCCTGGGAGATGACTCTGCGCTCGCCAGAGCTGGCGCATCTGGGCAAGTTCCATCTCACCTACTCCAATCAGATTGCTGAGCAGCGCGGCAATATCATTGGCGGCTTTACGTGCAGCATCAGCGGAGACCCGGCCTGCGACCTCGGATTCAACTACACACCCGTTGACCACGACCAGCGAGAAACCCTCAACACCGGCTTCACTTCCAACCTTCCCCTGCACACCTGGTTCTCCACCAACGTTTACTACGGCTCGGGCTTCTCAAACGGCCTGGCGGGCGCAAATCAAGGCCCTTACAACGGCCCCTACCTGCCCGTACACACCACCTTCGATGTGTCCGCAGGGCACAAGATCGGCGAGCGCTGGAGGCTATCGGCCTCCATCCTCAACGCCACCAACCACCGCGTCCTGCAAGATACGTCGATCACCGTCGGCGGCTTCCACTACAACGATCCGAGGTTGATTTCGGCGGAACTGCGTTATCGCTTTCACTTTTGAGCGGTTCCGGTTCACGGCGATGTGGAAACGGGAACGGGAGTCACTCGCCAGGCTGGCTGCCATGCGGCTGCACGCCGCGCGCGATCAACCCGAGACCGCCGACTAACAGCACCAGCATCACAATGGTGTTGAACAGGCTCATGGGCCGGAAGAAGATATGCAGGTTGGCAAGGATTCCCGCGAAGATAAACAGCGCGCCTGCGATCGTTAGAATCCATCCGAAGATACTTCGCCCGCGCCAGAAAATCAGGCCAATGCCGAATAACATCGGCAAGAGAGTAATGCCGAAGGAGTTTCCTCCATAGAAACTCCAGTAGGAGCCCACCACTGTAACCTGATTGACCAGTAGATAGCCGCCAATGCATGCCATGACGCAGCCCAGCAGAAAATGCCCCAGGCCGCCCGGCGTTCCGCCCGCGTCTTTGAATGAACGGTTTTCCATGGCCGGAAGTATAGCAGAGCAGGCAGAGGACAGACGTTCTTTACTTCGGTTCGCGATAACCCGCACATTGCAATTTGCGCGAGAGCTATTGCAATTGGTAATTCCATTTCTAAAACTCGCGCAGGTGAATCGACCTAACCCTGACAATAGAACTGTATCTGGATCTACCTTAGTCATGCGAGGAAATGTTTCGCTAAGATTGCGGGGAACAAAGTGGCATGATTATGCGTATTTCATTGCGCGGGGAAGTAGAATAGGGCATGTTTTGCACAATTCTTCATGTTTCGAGCTGCTCTCGACGACAAGGATTTCGACCTCTTTCGCCGTGAGCGTCAGGCGCAAGAGCAGAAACCCTTATCGGCGCGGCCCGCGCTTATGTTTATTCACTTGCGGCTGGCGCCCGAACGAGTATATCCTTGGCGCAACGTTTACAGGATTCCAAACGCCTCTCGGCAATTGAAAGTGTGTGGGGAAGATTATGACCGGAAAACATGGATTTCTCGACGCTCTGAAGCAAGCGGCCTTTGAAGACGAACCGGCGCAGCCGGATAAACACGCCCCGGCGCCCGCCGCGCCTGCGTTTTCCTCACCCCCGTTTTCACAACCCGTGTTTGCTCCAATGGATGCGTCCGCGGCGTCGCAGGCTCCCTACGCGCTGCCGATCGACGCGGGCGTCGTGCCAGACAGCGACTCAGTTTACCAGACGCTGCTGGCCAAAACCGATTTCGAGGCTACTTCTGCTGCTGCAACGATTCACAAGTTCCTCGATCCTCTCAAGGCCATCCCGGACACGGTCATGCCTTCAAACGTAAAGTTCAAGACCGCCGTGATTCAGGCGACCGCCCAGGCCGGTTTGACGGAAGACGGAATTCTGGGAACCTTCGACACGCTGAAGGGGAAGCTGCAGCAGGAGCACGATGCCTTTGGCCAAAAGGCTCAGCAGTTTGCAGCTCGCGAGGTTGCGGGGCGGCAAGACCAGATTCAGAAGATCACTGAACAGATCACGGAGCTTCAACAGGAGCTGGCTCGGCTGTCAAACGAATTGGTGGATGCGCAGGGAAAATCCACCCATGCGCAAAGCCAGTTTGAGGCGGCGGTGCAGCGGCGATCGAGCGAACTCGAACAGCAGAGGGCGCTTTACGCGTCCTTACTCAAAGGCTAGGGCTGAAAGGATAAGAGATTCTTATGGGCATTTCGCCAGTAACTCCCAACTTTACCCAGAACATTCAGAATTACACTCCGAAGTCGTTCTGGAAGCGGCCCGAGGGTCCCTTCGGCTTGGTGCTACTGGCTGCCTTGATCCTTGGCGGCGGGGTCGGCCTTTACGTCATCCTGCCGTATTTGATTACTCTCTTGACGGACACCCTTCACGCGGTTGCTTTGGGCGCGGTCCTGATCGCGATTCTGTGGCTGGTCTTCAATCCCACCTTCCGCACGGCGGTTTCCAACCTCTTCCAGAACGTGGTGCGGTTTTTCGCTTCCTGGGTGGTCGAGACCGATCCGATCGGCATTCTTCGCAACAACCTCGACGACATGAAGAAGGCCAAGTACAACCTCGACCAGACGCTGCAACGCTTTGCCGGGAGCGACGAAAGGCTCCAGCGCAGCATTGCCGCCAAGTCAGACGAGATCAACGGGCTGGGCCGCAAGGCCGCGAAAGCCGAGCAGATGGCCAATGCCGCCACCGACCCCATGGAGAAGGAACGGCTCTCGCTTGAGCGCCAGACCTTCCTGGAGCAGGCCGGGATGCTGATGCAGGGCGTCAAGCAGCTACAGGCACTTGAAGATCAGACGTCGAAGATGCTCAAGACCTTCCAGCACTGGTCGCAGATCGCCGACAGCAAGATTCAGCGGACTGAGAACAAGGTCAACTTCCTGGCCGAGCAGCGCAAGATGATTCTTGACGCCAAGGCCACCCTCGGCGTGGGCCAGCAGTTGCTGCGCGGCAACCCGGATCAGCTGAAGATGGTCGATATGGCTCTCGACTATCTCGAAGACGACACATCGCGCACGCTGGGCGAGATTCGGGAGTTCTCCCGCTATACCGACAAGCTGCTGACGGACGACCAGATCGAGTCCGGCGCGGCTGCCGACGAAGCGGCCTCAAAGTTTGCCGAATTCAACCAGAAGCTGCTGACCTCCGGCAACCAATCCACAGGGGCGGACATGATCCACATTCCGGGCATGGAAGCGCCGGAACCAGTGAAGATGCCTACAACTCTTGCCAGCGTAAACGCGTCGAGCGCAAAGAGTACCAGCGACTACGACAACATGTTCAAGTAAGCAGCGTTTTTTAGGAAATCATTGAAGGGAACAAAGCAATGCCGCGTTTGAAGCCTCAAGCGAAGTTTGTCCTGATTCTGATCGTGGGTGGCGGAGCGGTCTTCGGGCTGCGCGCCGCCATGCAGCATGGCCTGATTCCAACCCCCGGCATCATGAAGTCGATTGTCGCTTCGCGTGTGACCCTGCCGCCTCAGGAAGAGGCGCAAGTGGCCAACGTGCAGGCGCTGCCGTATCCATCGGCGGCTCCGGCCAACGTACAGGCCACACACATAACTTTCGATGTGTGGGAGTGGAACGCCATGTACGCGCTGATCTACGCCAACGGGGGCCCGGATTCCACCAAGGGTTCGCTGATGGAGAAGAACGGCGTGAACCTGACCCTGCACCGCGAAGACTCGAATACGCAGATGGGGAACGACCTGATCGACTGCGCCAAGCAGCTTCACGATGGCGAGAAGACCTGTTCCAAGGGCGCAGAGGCAATCGTTGTCATGGGCGACAGCGGCGGTCAGTGGCTCTCCAATCTGAATCCGCAACTGAAGAAGCTGGGGCCGGAGTATCAGGCGGTCATTATCGGCGCCGTGGGCCGCTCCAACGGCGAAGACGCGCTGCTCGGCCCACCCGAGTGGAAGTCGAATCCGCAGAGCATGAAAGGCAAGACGATCGTCGGCGTCATCCGCGACGGCGACTGGAACATCGCCCTGAACTATCTTGGATCGAACGGCCTCAAGAACAACCCGGACCTGAAGACCTACGACCCGGATGCGGTGAACTGGATTGCCGCCCCGGACGAGGACTACATCAAGGCCGTGACCGACGTCTTCATCCCCAATCGCTGCGAAGACCGCAAGGTTGTAGTGGACGGACGGGCGACAGGCGAAACCAAGAACATTTGCCCGGACGGCGTTGTCACCTGGACCCCCGGCGACGAACAGGCCGTGCATGGCCGTCCCGGCACCGCGAAGATCGTCTCATCGCATGAGTACGCTTCGCAGATGCCAGCCGTGATTCTAGGCATCAAGAAGTTTTTCAACGACAACCGCGACGAAGTCTCCGGACTGCTGGCGGCGAGCTTCCAGGCTGCCGACCAGGTGAAGGCATTCGATGCCGTCCGCCGCAGCGCGGGCGCGATCTCGGCGAAGATCTATAACGACCAGAACGGGGACTACTGGTACAAGTACTACGGCGGCTTCAAAGACGATAAGTCGGGCCAGATGCTGGGTGGCTCAGCGGTCTTCAATCTGGAAGACAACGTCAATTACTTCGGACTGGACGGCAAGCATAACAACAATATGCGCGCCACCTACGAGACCTTCGGTAAGATCGACGTGCAGAATTATCCGCAACTTTTCAAGGACAATCCCATTCCGCCCTACAAGGACGCGGTCGATACTTCGTTCATCTTCAGCGCGCAGGCATCGCTGAATACCAGCGGAGTGCAGGGCGCAAGCGCGGAGACGGTGGACTACTCCAAGGAAGCCGAGAGCGGCACGGTGCTGGGTCACAAGGCCGTCTACATCAACTTCGCCAGCGGCTCCGATCAGCCGTTGCCGGACAGCATTCCAACATTGAACGAATTGAAGGATTCGCTGGCCATCAACTCGCAGTTGGCGCTCCAGATCGACGGCTACACCGACAACGCCGGCAGCGATGCCGTCAATGTGCCGCTGAGCGAAAAGCGGGCGCAAGCCGTCAAGAGCTACTTCCAAAAGGTGGCTCCGTTGAGCTTCCCTGACTCGCGCTTCAAACTCGTGGCGGGCCACGGTTCGCAGAGCCCCATCGCCTCTAACGCATCAACCGGAGGCAAGGCCCTCAACCGCCGCGTCGAGATCACGCAGATCGGCCAATAATCTTAATCAAAACCGGGGAGGCTCGAGCCTCCCCGAATCGTTCTATCGATGTGTAAATCATGAATCATGCTGTTGCTGTGTTTACTCCGAATGCGGTTCTGAACAAGAACGCTGTCCGTACCATGGTTGCCGTCCAGGTTGCCATCGTGGCTTTGTTATGGGTGTTCAGTCCTTTCGTGTTGCTGCCCAAGCCAGGCGAGGTTCTGAACGCCTTTGGAGACTTGTGGGAACAAGGGCTCGGAGCGGAGCTGATTACCAGCTTCTATCTCAACATCCAGGCGATCGCCGTATCCACCGTGGTTTCGCTTCTGCTGGCTTACGCAACGGTGATGCCTTTTTTCCGGCCGATCGTCGCCTTGCTCAGCAAGCTGCGCTTTCTATCGCTGGTCGGGTTAACCTTCTTCTTCACACTGATGGCCCGCAGCGGCCATGAATTGAAGCTGTCATTGCTGGTGTTTTCCGTCTCGGTGTTTTTCGTTACCGGAATGGCCGATGTGATCAACGGCGTGCCCAAAGAAATGTTCGACCTGGCGCGCACGCTGCGCATGGGTGAATGGCGCGTGGTTTGGGAAGTGATCGTCCTTGGCCAGATCGACCAGGTGTTTGACGTTCTGCGCCAGAATGCCGCGATGGGCTGGATGATGCTGACCATGGTGGAAGGCATTGTCCGCTCCGAGGGCGGCGTCGGAACCGTTCTGCTGGACCAGAACCACCACTTTCGGCTTTCCGCAGTCTTTGCCATCCAGCTGACCATCCTCTTGCTGGGCCTTTTCCAGGATTACAGCATCGGAGTCTTCAAGAACCTGCTTTGCCCGTATGCGTCCTTGACGCTGGAGCGGAACTAATGGCAGCCCCCACGTATAGCCTCGGCAAATCCTTGTTGAAGATCGACAACGTATCTCTTGAGTACGACGGCCGTCCCGTGTTGAGCGGCGTCACCGCGGAGGTGCGCGACATCATTGTGCCGGGCAAGGTGAAAGGCCAGGTGGTGGGCATTCTCGGCCCTTCCGGCTGCGGCAAGACTACGCTGTTCCGAATCATCGCTGGATTGCACGCGCCCACGTCTGGCCGGGTCTCGGTCAACGGCTTCGATCGCCCGGTGGTCGCCGGCGAAGTCGGCGTGGTGGCCCAGAGTTATCCGCTCTTTGAACATCGCACCGTGCTTGGAAACCTGATGCTGGGCGCGACAAAGAAGGAAAAAGACACGAAGGCCGCTCGTGACAAGGTAATGGCGTTCTTGACAGAGTTTGGCTTGCAAGACAAGTACAATTTGTATCCCGCTCAGTTATCGGGCGGGCAGCGGCAACGATGCGCGATCATCCAGCAGATCTTGTGCAGTGAGCACTTTCTGCTCATGGATGAGCCGTTTTCCGGACTCGACCTGATCATGCTCGAGAAGACCTGTGAGCTGATCGCCAAGGTCGCCGACATGGACGATCTGAATACCATTATTGTGGTGACCCATGATGTAACCGCCGCGTGCTCAGTGGCCGATCATCTCTGGCTGATGGGCCACGCTCCCGGCGCGGATGGGACCACGCCCCCCGGTTCCCGAATCGTTATGCAGTACAATCTGATTGACCGCGATCTGTGCTGGCAGCCGAACATCATCACCACGGCCCGCTTCACCGATTTTGTGCGCGAAGTCAAAGAAGAATTCAGGAGGCTATAAATGAGCGGAAAAAAGGAAATTGAAATTCTGGTATGTAAATGCAAGGACTGCACACATTGGGAGATCGGCAAGGATGTGCTGATTTGCATGACCTGCGGCCTTTCCGTGCCCGCAAAAATTACCGTAGACGACCACCATATGCTCCATTGGCACAAGCACGAGCGGTAGCCTTTCCTCCGCGCTCCATGCGCGCATTTGCAAATGAACGTTCTTGCGTGAAATACTCGGCGCGAGCTCCGAGCATTTCCGCGACGCGGTGTAGTCGCGCGCGCCGTCAGCTTGCGTAGTCTTCGCGCATGGGCGTGAAAATATCCAGCACCTCGGAATCCTCTAGCGCGTATGCCTGGTGCTCAACATTGCCGGGCACCAGAAAGCTGTCCCCCGACACTGCTTTGAAGACGCCGCCGGGATGCTCGAAGCGGATGTGGCCGCGCACAATGTAGACCATTTGCTCCTGCGGGTGGCTGTGCCGCGCGCCGGCCCAGCCTTTGATCATGGTGTGCCGTACCAGCATCATCGCGGAGCTATAGCTCATCACCTGGCGGCACAAGCCCGGCTCTGGGGTGGACATTTTCTCATTGTTTGCATGTACAACCGGAATTGCATTTCCGCTCATCGTGTCTCCTTCTAGCTTCAGCATACGCATTCAGAACTGCACCCGGTTATTCAGCTGCGTAATCTCGGGTAGCTTGCCGTTCATTTCAACGCTTACGCTTCCACCCTTCCAATCCGCACCGTGCGGCAGGGTCAGAGTAATTACTTCCGTCTTGGGAAGCAGATCGAGAGGCGCCTTCAAAGCCGCTGCCCTGGCGGTCGCAAGCACTTTGCCCGCGGCATCGCGCAGCACCACCTTCGATGCGGGAGCGTCCACCGCGCCCAGGCTATGGACCGTCACTCTTATGCGGTTGCCCTCGACCTTTATATCGTCCGCTCCGATCCCCAGGTCCGGTCTCGACCAATAAGGCACTCCCTTCTCCACCAGCTTTAACTCCAACACCGTCGTGGTGTGCGGGGCAAAGGTAAAGTCGAGGCTGGTGCTGCGCTCGAAGGCCGCTGAACGTGTGCTGACGTTTTCGACAAGATCGGTTTCCTCGTCGCCGCGCGTGCCCTGCGTGATCTCCCACTTGCCCGGATCGATCTCCCAACCTGTCATCTGCGCTTTCACTGGAACAGCATCCAGGTTGTACACGACGATCTTCAGATGATCTGGTGAGGCCTCCGGCACCAGAATGCCAACGCTGCTTGGCGTTGCCGGAGCATCGAACCGCCAGCCCACAGCGTTGCCCGGATAAACATGATTGCGAACCAGCGCGACGCCGCCAAAACGCGCGCGCTGCAACTCGGTGTTGACGAACATGGGGCCTGCGGAGTCGGTCACGCGATCAATCCACAGACTGCCTTCTGTATTGATCCACTCGCGATCCGATTCCGCCTCAAGTTGCGCTGAGTAGAGCCTGTCGAGGTATTTCGTATCGCCCGTCGCCAGCCATGCGAAAGTTTCGGCAGATCCGGTCATGGACTGCGCCGCAGTTGGAGCCACTCCAGTCGTGGCATCCGTCGTTCCGGCCGCCGCCGCCAACTGCTTGCCCCATGCGTCGCGCAACTCCAGCGTGTCCAGCGAATTGGAGCTGATGTGCGCCAGCGATGCCGGGCCTGCATCCATGAAGGGCAGCAGATATTTCTTGTCGCCCGTCCAGCGATATGCGGCCCAGAACATGAAGTCGGGCGTGGCATCGCCACCGGGAAGGTCTTCATCGGTCTTAAAGTTGATCTCCGTCCGCGTGACCCACCGGCCGTCCGCTTCCTGCTTGCGGTGCGCCAACATGCCATCCACGGTCTCCAGCACCATCTTGCGTGTCTCGGGCGCGCCGTTAAAGAGCACCATGTCAAGCGCTGGATGAAAGACCATGTAGCCCCGGCCCTTGGTCCATCCCCATACGCCGCCTTCGGCCATCTTTGCGCCACTGAAATACGCTGACCGAATATGCCGGTGACCGGCCGCATTGACGCTCGTCAGCCACTCCAGCCGGCGCGCTGTCACCATGGCGCGCTCCAGATCCTTCGGATTGCCGAAGTCAATCATCAACGACTGACCGAGAACATTCAGCCCATCCTCATAGCTGTGCAATTCGTCAAACTGCGCCGTGGCCAGCCCATTGGTCCACATCTTGTTTTCGTACATGGCCTCAAGTTCCCTTGAGAGAGACGCCTTCAGCTTCTCCGGCTCCGTGCCCATCAAAGCCAGCGAGGGAAACAGATTGGTGAAGTCGCTGTCGTCACCAAGGCCTCCGCCAAATTCTCCGTCCCATGCCTGACGCTTGTCGATGTAGAAGTCGGCGATGCGCTTGAAGTAGTCCACGTCCAGCGCCTGTAGATAGGCCCACCGTGGCACGCCGGCAGGCACCGTCGGCGCAGTGTAGTCCGGCGCCGCAGTCTCCGGATTCCATTCGTGCCAGTACTTGCGGCCAAGATCGTTCGAAGGGTCAACACGCAGCAGATCGGTGATGTCGGCATAGAAACGGTTATAGGTATTCAGCCGACGGCTGTTGACGTGTTCTTCCGTCATGTTAGAGAAGTTGTCGCGCACTTGGGTCAGGCGGTCGGCAACGTGCTCTTTGAGAGCATCCTTATACGGCTTAAAAATCAGCCGCACTTCCGCTCCCTCAAGAGCGCCTGCGTTGAACTCCGCACTCGCAGAGGCGATGGTGATCAGCAGGCTCTTGTCGTTGGACAAAATGCGGTCGCGCGTGTCAAGCCACAACGTGTGCGCCTCGCCCGGCTTCACGGAGAAGGTGAAGTTGAGCATGTCGCGCATGGGCCAAAGCGGGTCGCGCACCTCGATATTCATGGGCACGTAGTCGCCGTGCGTCGCCTTTACATGCAGCGCGGGCAGGTCGATGGCAATCCCATCAAGGCCCGCGTAGACGTCGTCCCACGTGTAGGAGGGCACGTGCGTTGTGTTGGCCGGCAGTCCACGCAAATCCGCAGGAATCAGAATGTGCACAATCGGCATCGCGGGCGCTTCTTCTTTGCCGCCAAACCTGCTGCGAAGCGCATTCGCACGAGCCAATGCAACGCGGGAGCCGCCGATTCCACCAGGCATCCCAACGATCACCGAGCGCTCGTCCGCCGGGTAGCGGTCATGAATGAAGCTAACCAGCGGCGTCAAGCTTGGATTGTCGTCGGGCGCAGTGCTTCTCGATAGCCTGTATTTGAGTTGAACAATTCCCGCCGGTGGATCGCCCGCATGGACGTAGTAGGCAGAGAACTCGCCGATGGGCGTCTCCTGCTCCACATTGGTAAAGCGCAACTTGCCGCCGGTGACCGGCGTGGAGAAATCGTGGAAGGTCGTCTCCTGCCCGCTGGGCCGCTCGAAGAGCGTCTTGCCCGGCAGCGTCGTTCCATCCAGACCGCTCCTGCGAACTGCATCCTCAGACACATCGGGCGTCAACAGCGTCATGTTGCCGAATGCGCCGCCGTTAAACTCCAAATGATTCCACGGCTCCTGCGGCAGGATGAAGGTGACGGTCTTGCCGGAGATTGCATAGCAATCCCAATCCGGCAGTTGGAAGTAGTCGAAGCGGCCAGTCAGGCGCGAACGATTGTAGACGCCCGGCCAGGTGGTTTCGCGGATGCCGTCGGTCGCTCTCCACCACCAGCGCCCAATATCGAATGCGTCATTGATTTGCACCTTGCGCACCGTGGTGTTGGCAGCAGGCAATGGCGCAGGAATATCGCCGGGGCGGTTCCAGCCATAATGAAACCACCACTCCTTCTGCGTCTCCGCACTGGCAAAGCTGCGGCTAACCGCCGGAATATTCTGCGGTGTTTCGCCTTTGGCGAGCGAAGCCACGTTTTCATCGGACAGTGCCCGGTCGTAGATGCGCACTTCATCGATATCTCCGCCACGGTCGTAGCAATAGGTGCTTTCTACGCCGGTTGGTCCGATGATGCGGGAGTGCGGCCCGAACTGATCCAGTCCGGCATCGAACATACCCGTGGCAGCCTTTTCGGCCACCATCTTGCCGTCCACGTAAAAGCGGATGCCGGTAGTCTCATCCCATGTGAGCGTTAGATGGACCCATTGATCCGGCTTGGGGAAGTTGGGCATTGCATAGGAGACGCGGGTCCGGCTCAGGTTCACGTCGGTGACGAAGGCATCGAAGCCATGCCCGTTGTAATCGATGCGCAGCCACACCTGATCCCAACTGGAGTGGTCTGCATATCCAACCCGGAAGATGGGAAACGCCGTCTCGTCCACCGGATCGCGCGACCGCCAGTAGAACGAAAGCGTTCCGCGCTGCGCATAGATGTTGCCCGGCGCCCAATACGAGAGCAGTTGATTGTTGCCGCACTGCAGGTATGAGCCCTTTGCGCCGCCGGGAAGAATCTTCACGTCCGATAGGAAATTTGGCGCTGCATTGCCGCCCGCAGCATAGTCGGCGTTGAACCCATGGTCGCCCGAAAGATAAAACAGAAGTCCCGGCTCGGCGGATGCCTGCGATGGCTTCGTGATCTGCGGAAGAGAAGCATCCTGGGCAAAACCAGCCGTGCCCAACATCGCGGCTGCAAGCAGCGCAGCAAACCAAACCCACCTGAAACGGATCATGAAGGAGAAACCTCGCACTTTGATTACCTCGCGGCGCAATGGCTACCCCATCGTACGGATGACCCCAGCAACCACTCGAAACCGGAAAAGGAGTTCAACAAACCAAGCCAAATTCTCTACCGCGCCGCAGACATTTGCAAGCAATGCCCTGGCTACGCCTTTGGGATTCCCATCGGGGAGATCAGCGTAAAGGTTACGCTCTCGGCGGTGCTGCGCTTATGCGGCGTTCCTCGCGGAATCACCAGCATGTCGCCCTTCTTGAGCGTGATGGTGGCGGCTCCGTCCGACGCCGGCGCCAGCCACTCACCCGGTTTGGTGGTGCGCCCGTCCTTCGGGGTTCCACCAACCTCGTAGACGGTTGATCCGTCGAGTATCTGCAGCACATGATCGCGGTTTTCATGCCACTCAAACTCCTTGGCGCTCTTTGCCGCCTCCGTGGTAAGAACAACCGTGAAACTCTTTTGATCGACCAGATTGTTATTGCCGGGCTTCGCTTGCAGTGCCTTCGCGTCTTCCTGAATGCTCTGCGCCGTGAACAGTTGGAACGCAGCCGGCGCGGCAGGCGGCGCGCTCTGCCCCTCCGCATGAGGGGCAAACAGTGATGCGTCGGCGAGTGCAAAGCCTGCTGCGGCGGCCACAGGCGCTGCGCACAAAAAATTGCGCCTGCTTTGATTTTTGATTTCCAGGTTTTCCATCTTCATTGCTCCCGCATCAGTAAATCACCAAACACCGCGTTCTGTCAGTATCCGCCGCGGGTTCAACGCACCGTCACATCCCAGATCTTCGACAGGCGCGACTTCCCCGCTGGCCCCTCGACATACAGAACCACCACATATTGTCCAGCCTTTGCATACGCATGAATCGGATGCTGCTCGCCGGAACTGTTCCCATCTCCAAAGTCCCATCGCCAACTGGTCACACTGCCCACCGACTCATCCTGAAACGCCACCAGCCGCCGGTTCATATCCAAGACTTTGAAGCTCCATCTGGCTTCAATCGCCTTCTGAAACTCCGGCTCCAGCGGCATCAGCCGAAACTCCCGAAGCAAGGTCGCATTGCCATACATGGTGTGCTCCGTGCCGAGGTTCCAAAAGCCGTTGTTATGCTTGTCGCCGTCGTAGTCGATCACAGCCCACGAGAGCCCGATCACCTTGTTCTCGTATAACTCAGACTCCACCGCCCGTTGTGGCCCCTCGCAGCCGGCGTAGTCAAACGGAGTGATATAGAACTCCAGCACATACTTACCGCTTTCTCCATGCTTGAAGCTGTATTTCTGCGCATGATTCGCCCACGGCAGTTCCTTGATCCACGGCTGGCATCCCCAAGCCAGCGCCCAGTCCTTGCCCTCGGACGGCGTAAAGATATGGTAGTTCTGCGCCTGCACGCCATGCATGGAGAAGTGCGCATCCCACTCGTCCTGGTCCGCATTGTTCCTGAATTGCGGAATCAGCGGGCCGCCCGATCGGTCGCCATCCACCACAATTTCGAAGGTATCGTTATGCAGGCCGGGGTCGGCAAAATCCCAGTAGTTATCGTATGCCTCATACAAAAAGTACAGCCGGTTCAACCCCTTCACCCAGCCCACTTTCACATGAACGTCCAGATCCTTTGGGTCCGGCTTGTCATGCAGATGCTCATCGTCGTGCATCTGGTCCAGGCCGATCGAGTAACTCTCTGGAACGATAGTCCAGTCGCTGTCATCCCCATCGATCCGGGGAATCTTGTCCGCGGGAAATTGGAAGACCTTGAAGATCTGTGCCGGAGCCGGAGCCGTGCCCACACGCTCTGTGCGCAACACCGGCGGAGGCTGCGCCGGACGCATCTGCTGCGCCTGCAATACCGCGCTCCCTGCAAACATCGCCATCAATGCTGTTAACAAACGCAGCGAACACCTCACTCCGAGGCTCCTTTCACTATGCCTGGCCGTGCATCTTCTCCCACAAACCTCTCCACCTTCAGCCCCGTCACATTCTTGCTCTGCACTGCCTGGGTGAAATACTCCGGCCGATTCGCGCCCCACCGCAGCTTGCAGTCACGCAGCGTCACATTGTCCGCGTCCTGAATACTGAACCCAACCGTCTCATGCGGCTCGACCGCCGTCATCGCCGAAGTGGGCCGGTTGTCAAACACTCCGCCTTTGTATTGGGTCCAGCGGTCCAGCGTCACATCCACATGGTCCAGCACAATATCGTGCGCGCGGCTGCCTTCGCTTCCCCACACGCGCGCGCTGTTTTCCGCACGGCCCGTTACGTTCTGCACCGTGATGTCATGCATCACTCCGAGCTTTGCACCTGCCTTCCGAGGAATCGCCGTAAACGAGATCGCTTCACCCCTGCCCCACCACGGATCGGAAAAATACCGCGACTCAAACTGAATATCTTTGAACGCGATATTGTAGACGCTTCCCTCATCTCTCAATTGAATGCAAAGGCCTCGCGAACTTGTCTTGATGCGGCATCTCTCAAACGTAACGTCATGCACATCCGATGTCGTCTCGGTCCCGATCTTCAACCCCGCATCCTGCGTCTCGATCACGCAATCGCGCACGTGCACATTCGCCGATGGCCCAAAGTCCTGCACCTGGCGGCTTGCCTTCACGACGATTCCGTCGTCTCCACACACGATATCGCAATTCCGTATTTCAATATTCCGCGAGTGGTCCGGATCGATCCCATCGCAGTTAGGAACATCCAGCAGATTCCGCACCTTCACGTTGTCAACCAGCGCACCGTCGCACCCGAGCATATGCAATCCCCAGTTAGGTGCCTCAGCGAAGGTAATATCTCTCACCTCAAGATCCCTGCACGAGGTCAGCACAAACATCTTCGGCCGCCAGTCCTTGGGCAGCCACCATTCGTTCTCTCTGTCATACCCCTTCATAAACTCGCGCGCCCGGCCTTGCAGCGTTCCCGTCCCAGAGATCTTCAGCGCCTGCACTCCGTTCGCCACAATCACAGCATCCGCCAGGCTTGCCATCTTGTCCGCTTCCGCCAAACCGGTTCCTCCACGGTAGTCTTCCCTCCGCAGGCTCGCCAGCAACTGGGCATCGTCTGCCAGATGAAAATCGATTGCGCCCTTCAGCTCAAGCGTTCCTACCAGATATTTCTTTCCGCCGCGCAACAGCACCTGCGCCTTGCCCGCATAAGCAGCCGCTTCATCGATAGCCCTCTGAATCGCCGGACTATCCAGCGCCACGCCATCCCCCACCGCCCCATATTTCGCCACATCGAACACCTGCACCCGCCGCCTGCTGGCGATCAGCGGGCGCGCAACTGCTGCCCCCGCAAACAGCGCAGCCGACCGCAATATCTCCCGCCTTGACAGTCCCAGGCCAACTTGCTTTTCAAGCATTCAAGTTCCCCAACAGAAATAGGTTCACAAAGGAAACACAGTGGACCACTCTAGCATACCGGGCCAACGGCAAGCAGTTTGGACGGCGCCGCTGCATCGCAAAGGGAGCGCGCCGCGTGAAATAATGCGGTATCGCTCCCATGTGCTGATTTGCCCTAGATCGAGCAGCTCCGGGTGGAATCAGGAAGGAAGACAGAAAATGGGTTTTCTTACATCTGCTGTGCGGCTTGGGTCACTAAGCCTGGCGCTTTGTTGTGCAGTTTTGCCGGCCGTTTGCCAGAATGACTCCTCGGCGTTGAAGAATGTCGTCGGCATGCTGGATTTGCCCGTAACAGAGCGCATCCAGAACGGCGTTCAACTCACAACCGGCGATCTCAACGTGAAAGTGCAGTTCTATACGGAGGGCATCGTCCGCGTGGTGAAATGGCCGCTCGGCGGCACATCCGACAAGGCCAGCCTCTCCGTCATCCAGAAGGACTTGCCAAAGCTCGATATCCAGTTTGCTGAGAACGAGGCGGGAGTCACTCTGAGTTCCGGGCAGGTCAACATTCAGCTCAACAAGAGCGATGGCTCCATTCAATATCTCGACAGCGGCAATCGCACGATTCTCAAGGAGCAGGGACGGCCGACCTTCGCGCCCACGCACATCGAGCGTGAAGAAAAGGCTTTCAGCATTCAGCAGAACTTCAAGCTGAATGCGGAAGAAGGCGTCTACGGCCTGGGGCAGCAGCAGTTGGGAGTCATCAACTATCGCGGACACACGGTAAAGGTTGTGCAGGCAAACACAAAAGCCGTTACGCCGGTCCTGGTTTCAACCGCAGGGTACGGGATTTTTTGGGATAACTATTCCAAGACGATCTTTGATGACAGCGGCGATAAAACCTCCTTGTGGTCCGAGGTCGCAGATAACATCGATTACTATTTTTTCTACGGCCCCACGATCGATCAGGAGATTGCGGGCTACAGGCAGCTAACAGGCGAGGCGCCCATGTATGGCAAATGGGCCTATGGCTACTGGCAGAGCAAGGAACATTACGCCACGCGCGACGAACTGCTTGGCATTGCCCAGGAGTATCGCAAGCGCCGGATACCCATCGATAACATCGTGCAGGACTGGAATTACTGGGGCAACAACGATAACTGGGGAGGCATGATCTTCGATGAAACGAAATATCCTCGCCCCAAAGAAATGATCGACGAACTGCATCAGCAGAACTTCCATCTAATGATCTCTATATGGGCTGGGCTTGGACCCACTTCGCAGATCTACAAAGACATGGACCAGCACGGCTATCTGTTTCCCACCGTGGGCTGGGCCGGATTCAAATACTTCGACGTCTATAATCCCGCGGCCACGGATTTGTACTGGAAGTACGCGAGCGAGGGGCTTTTCTCGAAGGGCGTCGACGGATGGTGGATGGATTCGACCGAGCCGGACATGGTCAACGCCCTCACCCAAGAGGCTGAGGAATATGAGATGAAGCGTGTCAAGGACAATCATCTCGGCACCTTCGCACGGTATCTCAATACTTACTCGCTGCTCGACACGACAGCCGTCTATAACAATCAGCGAAAAGAGACAGACAAGAAGCGTGTTTATATTCTCACCCGCTCGACCTTTGCCGGCCAGCAACGTGCCGCGGCAACCACATGGTCGGGGGATATCGGCGCCAGTTGGGAAGTGTATAAGAAACAGATCGCGGCGGGCGTCAATCACAGCATGTCCGGCATCCCCTACTGGACCTTCGACATCGGCGCCTATTCGCTCGGATGCCAGGGCGGCGTTTTCATGAACGGCGGCAAGGACCCCGCCTATCAGGAGTTCTATACACGCATGTTCCAGTTCGGCACGTTTTCTCCCATCTTTAGGTCTCATGGCTCTGAAACTCCGCGGGAGATATGGGAATTTGGCGAGTACACGCCTGTATTGGAAAAATTCGACAATCTGCGCTACCGTCTGCTGCCGTACATCTATTCGCTGGGCTGGCAAGTTACGCACAGCGGCTACACCATCATGCGCGGCCTGCCCATGGATTTCACCAACGACCACAAGACGTATTCCATCGACGACCAGTATATGTTCGGCCCGGCGATCATGGTCGCGCCGGTAACTCAGTATATGTATCACCGCCCGCCGGAGAACAGCACGCTCGTTACTCCCGATCACTTCAAAACGAAGGATGGCAAGCCGGGGCTGAGCGCTAAGTACTATTGCGATGAGGATTTCAAAAACCTGTGCCATGAAGTTACGGAACCTGATATCAACCTGGATTGGTACACGGGCTGGCCGAGTTTCATGCAAACCCCGACATTCTCAATCCGCTGGGAAGGCAAGCTGATTCCCTCCGAAACAGGGCCCTATCGCTTCAACATGAAGAGCTTCGGCCCGAGGCACGTGTATATCGACGGCAAGGAGCTCGAGCATAACTACGACTCGATGGAGTCTTACACCGTGCCGGTTGTGCTGACGGCGGGCAAAGAATATGACTTCAAGTTCGAAACCAGCAACCACACATTGGGCGCCTTCAGATCTCAGGTCTACTGGAAGACTCCGGCAATTCACGCAAGGGAAGCAGTGATCGAGCCGAGAGAGAAGACGAGAAGCGTCTATCTCCCCGCCGGCACTTCATGGATCGATTTCTGGACGGGAGAAAAGCTGGACGGCGGCCAGACCGTTGTCGCCGATGCACCCATTGAGAAGATGCCGCTCATGGTCAGAGCTGGATCGATCGTGCCAATGGGCCCATTCGTTCAATACTCCAATGAAAAACCTGCCGACCCCATCGAGCTGCGCATCTATCCCGGAGCCGACGGCAGCTTCACCTTGTACGAGGACGAGAACGACAATTACGACTACGAGAAGGGTGTCTATTCCACGATCGGTTTTCACTGGAATGACGCAAGCCACGAGCTCACAATCGATGCCAGGAAGGGCGAGTTTCCTGGCATGTTGAAGGCGCGGAGTTTTCAGGTTGTCCTTGTGAGCAAGAGCCGTGGCACGGGCGTGGAAGTTACGAGCAACCCGGACGTGGTCATTCCGTATAGCGGCCAACAGGAGACGATTCACTTCAAGTGGTACCGTCACACGTCGGGATTCTGAGTCCTCAGACGTGCTCGACCTTGCGCCTAGTCCACTTCGCTCGCGGCAACGCGCACATTGCGGGCATCGTAGCGCAGCCTGCTATCACGGTTTCGCCGCCCGCAAAGGGAAGCACCACCAGTGCGCTCAGCACCACCTTCCCAGCGCAGTCGATCACGCCGCTGGTTGTGCCGAAGATGCAGCCGTTAGCCGCCGCGCCGGGGGAATTCCTCAAAGGTTCTTCAAGGCTTGTCAATGGGCTTAAAGTCAAGAATTTTTACGGCGGAGCCATACCGCCTGTAATCCTTGAACGCGATCTCAAGGCGGTTGGCCTCGCGGCGGCCCTGCCTTACGCCGACCTCGGCGCTGATCGGCATCAAGTAGTCGTGCGCGTTGAGGACCACATAGTCGTAGTCAACCGCAATTGAAGTCGCGTGAATGGGAAAATCCTTTTCCAGGTCGTCGGCGATCAACGTAACCCGGCGGACGCTGCGGGTAGCGCTGTCGATGAAGACCTGGCCGTGGAAGCTGACCGTTCTCTGGTCGTTGCCCGATGCTGTGACTACAAAGTTGGAGTTATCGTGGGCAACCTTGTAATTGAAAACCTGCACAGTTCCGGTGCCTAGCGCATCAGTCTCTTTCCATTGCATGTCCGCCTTGGAGGAGTCTCCAAAAATGGCATCGAGTACGCCGCCAAACTCTCCGTGTGAGGTTGTGTTCTTCGCCCCCGCCGAGTCCCCACTGGCCGGCTTGCCGTCCACTTGTAGCAGGTCTCTGGATTCATTCTTATCGCGATAGCGGAGCATTTGAGTGACCGTTTCTTTGTGCTTCCATTCTCCCTTCCCCGTGAGGTCGTTCGAATGGTCGGTTACCTCGACGCACATGAAATTGGGCAGCGAGTCGGCGTAACTAACCGCGCGCTTTCTTGCATCCGCGATCATCGCCTGCAACTCGCTCTGCGTCGGCGGCGGAACCGGATTGGCTGGGACCGTAATGACCAGTTCACCTGCGGGAAGAACGTCAGCTCCCGCCGCCGGCCCATTCGCGTTCGCATCCGTCCCCGCGCTGGCTGCCTCGGAGCCCAGGACAATGAACGACAGTTCGCGTTCGGCGGTCTTTCCACCCTGAGTCAGCGTCGTCTTCACTGCATAAAAACCTGGCGCCAGGGAGCTGGTCTGAAAGGTTGCCAGGTAAGGAACCGCCGCCTTCCCAGTCCCTTGCCGAAGCGGAAGCGTCGTATGTCCCGCCGGCTTGCCATTCCGAAGTATTTCCATATCGAGCTTGGCCGGGTCGCTGGCTTGAGGATCGGGATGCATGATGAAAAACACTGAAACCGATTTCGCGCTGGGAGGCACCTGAGTGGAAAGATTCGGCGTCACTTTGGCATTTTCATACTTGAGCGGCTCCAGAGGGTCCGCGTCCGCGCGAAACGCCTCCACTTGGCGGGCAAGAACCAGATCGCTCAGCGAAGGACCGGCCGGCGTCTCTGGAATCTCGAAGTCGATGCGCTGAGCTGCCGCTCTTCCGTTGAATCCGTCGATGATTGCAGCCTCCAGAACATATTTGCCCGGAGCGGCGATGAAATGCCGTTGCAGCGTAAAAGCTTCAGTCTTCGCCTGATCGATCGCATCCAGAGAGCCGTGCCGCGTGAGGTCTTCGCCAAAGTGTTCGATGACCGTGCCGCTCTTGTCTTTGATCTGCGCCACAATCGACACATGGGCTGTATAGAGGTTGGTGCGCTCGTCCTCGCGCATTCCAAGGTCTGAGAGCGGCGCCTCAACCACCACCGTGTTGGTGTTGCCGTCGGGCAGATCGCCCATGCGCAGGATCGTGGCGCGAAAGTTCAGGTCTGTAGGCAATTGCTGCTCGCTCAGAGTCTTCAGCAGCGGCGCCTCGAAGGGCCGAATCCCTTCTCCGCCGCCTGGTGGCAGCGCAAAGTAGCCAGCCTTGGATTGTATCTTCAAACCCACGCGCAGCGGCTTCACCGCAATCGTGCGAAATTTTCCGTCGTACTCCTGGATCGGCGGACTATAGGTGGCTTCATAATAAGTCGTCATGTCCTGGTACATCTGCTCCAGCGGCTTCTTTACGCTGTCTTGACCGTCGATGTAAGCGCCCCCGGTGCCAACCGCCAGTCCCGCCAACGGACTCGCGTTGCCTGTCCCGCCCCCGTCCCCTTCAAACCGGGTCGTGGTATTGGCGATCATGGAACCAACACCAGCCCCCCCCGCGTCGCCTACCCCTCCCCGACCCGGAGTGCCAACAGGATTCTGCCCGGCGATGTTTCCCATGACCATCATGGTCATCAGTTGATTGTGAACGCCCGCGCCCACACCGTTCAGATCAACCGTATACATGCTCACGCCCGCGCGATTTGCCGCCCCGATGATGGCATGCACAGCCGCTTTTGCGTCTGAATCCAGTTGGCCGTTGAGCGTGAAATAGATAATGGTCTTTCTCTCCAATAGCTGCTGTTGCGAGCGCGCCATGGCCAGCAAGCCCGCCAGAGAAGGCCGCGTGTGCTGATCCTGCACAATGCGCTGCGACCCTTCCAGCGCGGAAAGCAGCGTCTGCGCCACCGAGCGCTCCTTCAAGCTCACATGCGCTCCCGATTGATCTACGCCAGTCTGCGCAAGTCCGATGAGCGTCTTCTCCGCAGCCCCGATCGCAATCCCCTGCTGCACCGGTCCTTCTAGCGTGGCGACATTCACGGCTTGCTCCGTTGCCCTCCTGTCCCCCGTAAATCCCTGAACCAGCCGCAGGCGGGCTCCTTGAGTCAGCACGGCAAATGAAAAGTCGCCTTTGGGAGTCATCTTGAGAATCTTCCCAGCTATATCCTGTGCGTTCTTCGCCGCTGGGCCGTCCATCGGATCGAAGACCAGCGTGATCAGGTGTCCGGCGGTCGACTGACCGTTAACGAGGTGGAGTCCTTTGAGGGTTACGGCAGTATCGTCATCGCTGACCGCAATATCGGCAGGTTTAGATCGAGAACAGGCTTGCCCTTCTTATCGTGAACCACCAGATCAAGAGAAACTTCATCGACACTCGCGCTCACGATTGAAACCGGCGCGGTTGGCTCCGGTGCACTTTGCGCGGCCGGGGCCGTTTGGCCATGCGCCCAGGAAATTAGAAGGAGGAATGACAAAAGCGCCAACATATAACTTACAGTCAAGTTCTGTAACCGTGGTCCCGGCGTGCACATTCCATGCTTGCTCATGCGGTCTTCTTCTCTCCTGTCCGCTCACGGCGGCAGCTACTTAATCCTTTGACCTTGCATAACGGCATTTGTCTTTCTCGTTTATTTTTCAACGCCGCCAGCTTCTCTGAGGCGACCGGTACCACCGAGAAAATTGTACTCGGCGGGCGTAGACTTGCACAGGGGCGATGCCCGCGTAGGCCCGGCGAACATCCACGAATTGCTTATAAGCGGCTCATTGCAAAAGTCTTGTTAACGTTATCATGTTCTTGCTTCAGATTCGGCAGAAGGCCCATTTCCATCGGCTTCGCACTCCAGCTCACCCCTGGGTTCGTTATCGCGCGGCCGGCGGATGCCGCTAACAAATTCAACAGCCAATGTACCCCGCAACGACAGTCGGATTCTCGCAGCAAACCGTTTGGCGCTTTTGCTACTATCGATAGGTGCGATCTGCGCTCCCGGAAGATTCCGGACCTGACCCTCAAGGCAAGTTATGGGAACAGCTCCCGATCCGCAGTCCGGAGCGGCCAATGAGGAGAGTCCATGGAACGGATGTTTGCGCTTGCATTCGCTGTTTTGCTTACAACGGGAACAGGCATTGCAGGCAAGGGAGCGTACCTGGCAACCACTGCGGCGAGCCCCGCGCCTCTAGCTGCAGCCTCCAAATCGAGTGCGGCTCCGGTTCCCGAGTACCTCAAGCCCATTCCAATGGATGCGCCCGCAACACCTGCCATCACCATTGACTTGCCGGTAAACGGCACAATCTATCCGCCTGACATCATTCCACCGCAATTCGCGTGGCGCGATGACAACCCTGCGGATACCGTCTGGCGCATCGAAGTCGTCTTTGGCGAACATGCGCGTCCCATCAAGCTCTGGTCACAGGGCGAAAAGATGCAGGTGGGACCGATCGACACCTCATTGGTGGGGTTTGTGCCGCCAACGCTATCGCCGGAGCAGGCCGCCGCGCATACCTGGAGGCCGGATGCAAAGACATGGGAGGAAATTAAAAAGCACTCCGCCGATCAGCCCGCAACCGTGATCGTCACCGGCTACGCAAGCGAAAAGGACAGTCAGCCGCTGACTCATGCGCAGGCGGCCATGCAAACATCGAAGGATCCCGTGGGCGCGCCGATCTTTTATCGCGACGTTCCGCTGCTGCCGCCTCCGCCTGAGTCTGAACAACGGGGCGTCATCAAGCCGCTCCCCGATTCGGTGCTCCCCAAGATCAAGTGGCGGCTGCGCTACATCAAAGACACGGAAAGCAAGACAGTGATGGAGGGTCTGCCGACCTGCGCAAATTGCCACTCCATCTCCCGCGATGGAAAGACGCTTGGAATCGACGTAGACGGACCGCAGAACGACAAGGGGCTCTACGCTCTCATCCCCATCAAGAAGATCAGCACCATCAGCAACGATTATGTAATTCACTGGAGCGCTTTTTCTGAAGAGAGAGCGCAGAAGCGGTTCGGCTTCATGTCCCAGGTTTCGCCGGATGGCAAGTTTGTGGTCACTTCCATCGATGTGCCGCACGCACATGGAACGCGCGTGGTGGACCGGCTCTACAACGGCTTCTATGCCAACTACGGCTTCGGCCAGGTCTTCTATCCAACGCGCGGCGTGCTGGGCTGGTACAGCAAAGACACGGGCAAGCTTGCGCCCCTGCCGGGCGCGGACGATCCCAATTACGTCCAGACAGCTGCGTTCTGGAGTCCGGATGGCAAGTACATCGTCTTCTCCCGCGCGGTCGCCGAGGATCCCTACACGCCGGGGAAGCCCAGGTCCACCTACGCCAACGACCCCAACGAAACCCAGATTCAATACGACCTCTACCGCATTCCTTTCAACGACGGCAAGGGCGGAACGCCCGAGAGAGTCGTCGGCGCATCCGAGAATGGCAAAAGCAATAACTTCGCCAAGGTCTCGCCGGACGGCAAGTGGATCGTCTTTGTCGAGTGCAAGAACGGCCTGTTGATGCGCCCCGACAGCAAGCTGTATATCGTTCCGTTCGAAGGCGGCGAGGCGCGGCCGCTGCAATCCAATCAGCCGGTCATGAACTCGTGGCACACCTTCTCGCCCAACGGGCGCTGGCTGGCTTTCTCTTCCAAGAGCCCATCCCTTTACACCCACTTGTACCTGACGCACATCGACGACCAGGGAAACGCCAGTCCGGCAATCGTCGTAGAGAATGCCACTGCCGCCAATCGCGCCGTCAATATCCCCGAGTTCATGAACATTGGCCCCGGCGGCCTGGACCACATCGAGACGCCCGCAGTCGATTTCTACAAGGCCTTTGACGATGCCTCCCAACTGGACGACAAGCATGAGTACGCAGCGGCAGTCCCGGCATGGAAGGCGGCGTTGGAGAAGGACCCGACCGATCCCCGCACCCACAACAACCTTGGCGTTGCGCTGGCCGCGGTTGGCAAAACCAGCGACGCCATCGAGGAGTACAACAAGGCTTTGGCCCTGAACGCCGACAGTTCGCAAACCCACAACAATCTGGGCAGCGCGCTGGCCGATTCAGGCCGCCTCGATGAAGCCCTGGTTGAGATTCGGAAGGCCATTGAGCTGAACCCCGACAACGGCGCAGCGCATGTGAATCTTGGCCACGCGCTGGAAGAGCAAGGCGGCCATCGCCAGGAAGCAATCGAACAGTTGACCAAAGGAATCGAGCTTGCGCCCAACTCCTCAGACGGCCATAACATTCTGGGAGTTATTCTGGCTCGGTCGGGCAACCTGGACGAGGCCATCCCCCACATGCAAAAAGCTGTCGAGCTGGCGCCTCAGTCCGCCGAATTCCGTTTCAATCTAGGACGCGCCTTCGCCGCGAGCAACCGGTTTGCCGAAGCCCTGCCGCAGTTGGTAGAGGCTGCCAAGCTCTCTGGTGGGCAAGACCCGGTGATTCTCCAGATGCTCGCGGCCATGTACTCCGAGACCGGACAATATCAAACTGCTGTGTCCACGGCTCAGCACGCTCTTGACCTGGCCATCCAGCAGCACAACGATGAGTTGGCGGCCTCGCTGCGGGGAAACATCGCCCGCTACGAACGCCAGGCCAGGGGAGAAAATCCGGACGCAGTGCAGACGCACTGATCCCTCTGCAAGAAGCAGGAGAATCGATCCGACGGCTTTCCCGCGAGTGTCGATCGAGAGAATCGCGCCAGAGGGCTCTTCAGCAAGGCCGCGATGCGGCGTTCGCATATTTTAGGGAGGAACAATGCCCGATCCAGATATTCAGTCTCATCAGCGGCCAAAGCGTATGTTCCTGGCCGTTTCGGCAATGCTCGTCGTTTTGCTTCTTTCGATCGGGTCTTTGCCGTCGTCCATACGGACTTTTGGGATTCGTGGGTTGCACGAACGCGTGTTCGCTGCGCAGGATTCGCCGCAGGTTTTGTCTCCCATCTCAATTGACTATCCTGAAGACGGCTCCATCTTTCCACCTGGAATCACTCCGCCCACCTTTCTCTGGCGCGATGCGGCGGGAACTTCGTGGAGCATCGACATCTCGTTTCCAGACAAGTCTCCGAGTCTTCACATTCCAGCCAAGGCCGAACGGATGCATATCGGCGCAATCGATCCGCAATGCATCGGCAATCCCGACGATGTGCCCAAGCTGACGCCGCGGCAAGCCGCTACCTGGACCTGGACCCCCGATGCCGGTACCTGGATCGCGATCCAGGCGCATTCCACCGGACAGCCGGCCAGGGTCACCATCACCGGCTATCGCGATGGCCAGACAGCTTTCTCACAATCGCACATGGCCCTCTCCACGTCTGTCGATCCTGTAGGCGCGCCGATCTTCTACCGCGATGTCCCGTTGATGCCAAGCAAGGGCGCGACCGGAGTCGTACAGCCCCTGGCTCCTTCTACGATCCATCTCATCCATTGGCGGGTGCGCGATATCCGGCAAGCCGAAAGCCACACGGTCCTGCAAAACATGCCTACCTGCGCCAACTGCCATTCCTTCTCAGCCGATGGCAAGACGTTTGGCATGGATATCGATGGACCGGGCAACGACAAGGGGCTTTATGCCGTCGTGCCCGTGCAAAAGCACATGACGATCCAGAGCAAGGATATGGTTCATTGGAACACCGATGGAAGGGTCGGTCAGGTGCGGGTGGGTTTCATGTCGCAGGTATCGCCCGATGGACGATACGTCGTGAGCACTTTTGCTGGGCCCGAGCTTAAGCTGCTCGACAGTTACTACGTCACGAACTTCATGGATTATCGTTTCCTCCAGGTCTTTTATCCCACCCGCGGCATTCTGGAGTGGTATAGCCGCGAGGCAGGCATGCGCCAGCCTTTGCCGGGTACCGACGATCCAAAGTATGTGCAAACCGATGGCGTGTGGAGCCCCGACGGCAAATACATTGTGTTTGCCCGCGCTGAAGCGCGCGATCCGCGCCCCAAGGGAGAGGGTCCGGCAATGCGCGCCAACGATCCCAACGAAACGCCCATTCAGTACGATCTCTACCGCATCCCCTTCAACGGCGGAAAAGGCGGCACACCGGAACGCATCGTAGGGGCCTCACAGAACGGCATGAGCAATAACTTCCCCAAGGTCTCGCCCGACGGTCGCTGGATCGTCTTTGTGCAATGTCATAACGGCCAGCTCATGCGTCCGGACAGCCAGCTTTATATTGTTCCCTTCGCCGGGGGAAAAGCGCGGCGGATGCGCGCCAACACCCCCCTCATGAACTCTTGGCATAGCTTCTCGCCCAACGGCCACTGGATGGTCTTCTCCTCCAAAGCCCGCTCGTTCTATACGCAGATGTATCTTACGCATCTCGATGCCGACGGCAACGACAGCCCCGCCATCCTCATCGACAACGCCACCGACGCCAACCGCGCCGTCAATCTTCCTGAATTCGCGAACATGGACCCGGATGGAATCGAGGACATTCAGGTTCACGTTGCCGATGACGCAAAGTAAGCTGGATAGACGATGCAGATGCGCGGAACACTTCTTTCGAGATCCAGCCGGCTGGTCCCGCTCATCCCTAGGATGAATCGCGTGAAGCACGCCTTGCGCGCAACCAATGCCTCTGGATTGCCCGAGCTAATGCACGGATCGATTCCAATTCGCATCCGCACGCAGCATGACTGCAGGACATGGAGCCTATGTCTTCTGCTATTTTGTTTTGCATCTGCATCGCTTCTAGCGGCGCCGCCGTGCGTTCCCCCCGATTCGATGAGGTCTCTTCTCCAGCACAACCCAACCGCCGCGAACTTTGCCGATCTTGGAGTCTGGTTCGGCGAGCAAAAGCAGTATGCCTGCGCGGCAAATGCATTTGCGACTTCACTTCAGATGCAGCCGGATCAGCCGGACGCGGATAATGTCATCTTCATGTTTGGCGTAAGCCTGTTTCTTTCCGGCAACGCAAAGGATGCGATAGCTCCGCTCCAAGTGGCCGAGCAGCACGGCTCCCGAAACATCAAGCTCCATCTCGTCCTCGCCGCGGCCTTCGATCAATTGCAGTCCACCCACAGCGCTGAGGCTGAGTGGCGCGCCGTGCTGGCGCTCGATCAGCAATCTTCCGCCGCCCTGGATAGTCTCTCTACCGACCTCCTCCTCGACAACGATTGCGCCGGCACAATCACCCTTCTTGAAGATCCCATGATCGCCGGGCAGAGAACGCCAAAGCAAAGCCTCAATCTCGGATTAGCCTATAGCAGGACCAATCAACTCGAACCGGCGGCAACGGTTCTGCGCGATGGCCTGAATACCTTGCCAGACTCGCTCCCGATTGCCAACGCGCTTGCCGATGTGCTCGTGAAACTTGGCCGTGCCCAGGAGGCTGGCGATGTGCTCAATCTCGCGCTCGCGCAGCACCCTGGAGACCACGACACGGAGATTCATTTGCTACAGGCGCTGATGGCCGCGAACTCGGCGAAAGCGCCAGAATTTGCACGCAAGCTTCTGCTCGCTTCCCCGCAGGATTGGATGTTGCTCTATCTGAATGGCGTCATCGAAACACGAGGCGGCGAACTCCAGAAAGCTCGTTCGTATCTCGAAGAATCCATCACCCTCAATCCGGATTTCGCTGTCTCTCGCGAAGCGCTCGGGCTTGTCCTCACTCGCCAGAACGAATTGCCCAGCGCGAAGGAACAGTTTGAGAAGGCCATTGAGTTGGGAGACGACAATGCAGAGGTCAAGCAAGACCTGTCGAAGGTAATGCAGGCGCTGGGCGCGGCGAAATAGCCTCCAGGAACGAGAGCAACTTGCGTTATGCTTTTAGGTATGTTTGCCGCAGTGCTATCTCTTGCCTTGTTCGCCCTTCAGGCGCCTGCCCAGGCGCTCGCGAATCCCGATCAGCTTTATGACAATGCCGTTCAGGCTCAATTGCGCGGAGATTACGTTTCCGCCATCCGCGACTATCGAAGCCTGCTTCAAGTTCGGCCGCAGATGGTGGAAGCGAGAGTCAATCTCGGTGCATCTCTGGCGCACGTCGGCAAATTCGATGACGCCATCGCCGAGTACCGGGCGGCTCTGCCCTTGATGCAGGACAAGACCGGCGTCCTGTTTAACATCGCTCTTGCCTATTACAAGAAGGGCGACTGGAAAGATGCGCGGGAGCAATTTACGCCTCTCGCCAAGGCGCGGCCAGCCGATGTCCGCATCGCCATCCTGCTGGGCGATACAGACCTGCGGCTGAACGAGAGTGCTGCTGCCGTCGATCTGCTGACCCCGCTCGAAGAGGCCAATGCCCAAAACCCGGATTTCGATTACGTCTTTGCATCGGCGCTGATCAGCACAGGCAGGCGTCGCGATGGCATCCAGCGCGCCGAGAAGGCCGCCGAAATCGCCAATGGCGCCGATGCTTACCTCATGGCCGGCACAGCGCTGCTTCAGATCAACGAATTCGAGAAAGCGCGCAACGATCTCGATAAGGCGCTGAACCTTGACCCGAAGCTTCCCGCGGCGGTCTACAGCCTGGCGGGAACTGCAAGAGACAAGACGGGCGACCCGCAAGCAGCGGAAACCGCCTTCAGGCAGGCCCTCGCGCTCGATCCCAATGACTTCGACGCCAACCTCTATCTGGGCGCAATTCTTTATAAACGGCGGCAAATGGATGAGGCAAGGCCGCTTCTGGAACATGCGCTCAGCCTCAATCCCAAATCCTCCATGGCACGCTACGAAGATGCCATGCTGAAAAGCACCGCGGGACAGCTCGACGCGGCCGCGCAGGAACTTGAAGCGCTGGTCAAGGACGATCCCCAATGGCTTGAGCCGCACGTCGAGTTGGCGTCTTTGTATTACAAGCTCAAGCGGCCCGCCGACGGAGCCGCACAGCGGGCGATCGTCGACAGCATCACCGCTGAACAGCAGAAGCAGGGACCAAAGAACTAGAGCAATTTCGGAATTAACGTGGTCCTTTTGAGTGCATTGAAAGGTGGCTTTTTCTTGAGGAAAAAAGCCACTTGAGTGTGAGGTTTCGGTCTACAGTAATTCCGAAATTGCTATAGGCCCGCCGTGCCAAGTCACTTCGCGGGTTCAGTGACTTTCAAAATCCTGTCTGCCGCCACATTCGTGAGCGTCTGGACGATCCCCGATGGCCAGTGAATTTCAATCAGGTCCGCGTGGTCGTCCGCACCCAGGCCGAAGTGTACCGGCCCATAACTGGATGAGGCATAGCCGACGCTGCTGGTCATGTGGTTGTACTGGGTGATGGTCTTTGACACCACCTTGATGCGCGCGCCCATGCCGTCGCGGTTGCTCTTTGTACCGCGCAGGGCGACCTCAAGCCAGTGGCCTGAGTTTTCCGTTCGGTTCATCCATATCTCGGCATTCTTGCCCAACGCGGTAACCACCACATCGATCCGCCCATCGCCGTCCAGGTCTCCAAACGCGCATCCGCGATGACGCGCGGGCGGCACGGCATTGAATCCTGCCTCTTCGGTAAGAGCCGTCCACTTGCCGCTGGCGCCGGGGTTGCGAAAGACCGTGTTGTACTCATCAAGCTCCGTGGACGGCAGCGGACGTGATTCCACGTGTCCCTTGCTGACAAACAAATCCTTCCATCCATCGTTATCGAAATCGAAGAACCCAGGGCCATACCCTGACATCTTGTAGGTCAGGTCGCGCATGCCGCTCGGCGTAGTGACCTCGGTAAAGTCGCCCTTTCCCGTGTTCCGATACAACGGAAAAGTCTGATGGTTCAGCGCCACGTAGGCAATATCGGGGTAGCCATCATTGTCGTAGTCGCGGAAGTCCAATCCCATCCCCGAGACAAACGATCCATCTTCCGGCAGCGCAACCCCCGCCTCGAAGGCCACCTCTTCAAACTTGTTGCCCAGGTTGTGAAAGAGCGAATTGTACTCGGCGTCGTTGGTGACGAACAGATCGGACTTGCCATCCAGGTCGTAGTCGGCCACGCCTACGCCCATGCCTTTTCCAACGTGATCGCGGATTCCCCATTCTTTCGATACATCTTTGAATGTGCCATCGCCATTGTTCAGAAAGAGCTGATTGGGCGTGCCTTTGTAGTACCGGGGATGGCAGTAATCCGATTGCCCCCTATACGAGCACAATGGCTGCTCAGAGTACGTCCACTGCATGTAGTTCACGACAAACAGGTCCAGCAGCCCATCGTTGTTCACATCTACCCATGCCGCGGCAACCGACCACAGCGGCCCATATTGCGGATCGTTCCACTTGTCCAGCCCGGCCTTTACGGTCACATCGGTAAAGGTGCCGTCTCCGTTGTTGTGGTAGAGCGTGTTGTGGTGTACGCCGGACACAAATAGATCGGGATGTCCATCGTTATCGTAATCGCCAACCGCTACGCCTATGTCGTAGCCCGTGCCTTCCAGCCCGGCCTCTTTGGTCACGTCCGTGTAGACGCCGTTGCCGTCGTTGCGATACAGCTTATTGCTGTACTTCGGAGAGTCCTTCTGGAGGGTTGCAATATTCGCGCCGTTGGTAAAGAAGATATCTGGGCGGCCATCGCCGTTGTAGTCGAAGATGGCCACACCGCCGGCCATGCTCTCCGGCGCGTTGCGGCTGGGAGTCTCATCGTTTTCCAGCCGAAACGGGAGCGTCTTGAACTCGAATCGGATGCGGCTCGGCTTCTCCGCGGCGCGCACCGCGTAAAAGCTGGCTGCGGAAAACACGCAGACAACCGCAGGCAGAACTTTAAAAAGTGCTTTCTTCATGGCGACAGGGAAAACGCAGCTCATCCCCTCTAGTTATACCTTGCGAGGCTGTGAACGGGACACTCTGCGTTGCTTGCCGGCCTCGCTCATCCGCTACTTGGCGGTGCCTGCCTGCAACTGTTCCAACTGCGCAATCTGTTGTTTCACCACATCCGCACTGGCGCCGGCGGGTGCGTAAGTAAGGTAGTTGCGCAGGTGATCGATGGCAGCGGCGTAGTTCTTCTCCTCGGCCAGAATCAAGGCGAGGATCTGTTCCGTGCCTTGCACCGTGTGCTGCGGGTCCAGGGCAAGGGAATTGCGCGCGCTGGTCTCCCCGATCTTCAGTTTTGCCAGCGGCAGTGCCCCTGCGGAGTATTCCTTCAGGATTCCTGCGGCGTACGCGTACCAAATCTGCGGCGAGCCATGTGGATCAAGCTGAAGCGCATGACCCGCGTCCCCCAGAACGTCCTTCCACTTATCATCCTGCGAATCGAGAACCATGAGCTGTTCGTAGGGCCGGATAAACAGCGGATCGGCAGCCATGGCTTTGGCATAATCCTCGCGCGCCTGCTGCGGGTTCGACGTCTGCTCTTGCCGGCCTAGCTGGTACCAGGCCTCGGCAAACTTCGGATCGATCGACACGGCTTCGATCAGGTCGGCTTTGACATGATCTGGACTCTGCGCCTCCCAATCGTTGCGAGCCTTTTCAAACAACTTCACGGCCCTGGGAGCGATACCGTCGCTGGTGCTGCTCAGCGCGGAACCTTTCGTATTGTCCGGCCGCGTCAGCGTGATGGTTCCGATTTCCGGATCGTCACGGAAGTGGTGGGCCTCAAGGACGATGCTGCTGGAAGTGTAGCCGGCAAGCGATGCCTTCACGGAGCAACCCTCAAAGTGGGTCTCCATTTGCCGCTTCGCGTCATTCTCCGTACTGAGGGCGCCATTTGCGTTCACCACGCTGATGCGAAAACCGCCCTTGCCATTGGCGTAGGTCGTAAACGCAACTTTGCCCGCGCAGGTAACATTCACCGGAATTGGATCCCACGTCAGCGGGTTGCCGGCGATGGCCACCTTGCCGAGCAGGTTTCCCCCCGCTCGCGTCTGGGCGTCCGTATCCATGTAGTAGCCGTAAATATTACCGTCTTGAATGGAGTCGGGGTGAATCGCTGTCGATGTTCCTCCGCCGGCTGGAATAACCATCGTTTGGGCTTGCGCAAGCGCGCCGGCTGTCAGCAGGGCAAGCAAAGAAAGAGTGAGAGATAACTTGGTTTTCATATCACGCCTCGCAACGATCAATTCTACGCCACTTTGATTCCGGTTGTTTCCGGCTTACCGTACAAAAGACGATAGCGAAATGTTCTTAGCGGGCAAATTTCCTGTCAAGCGATTGCATCGGAAGACATTACCGATTCGCACTTTCCAACCCTCCCTCGCGAAGGGTATAGTTGTTGTTTGGAAAATCGATTGACTGGAGTGTCTCCTATGCTTCTTCGGATGGACCGGTACCGGCCTGATAACGTTCCCACCCCTTTCCGGCAAGTCCGGAATCGTCTCGTCCCGCTCTCCGGCGGACTGCCCGCGTTTGCCCTTTTGCTGGGAATCTCGCTGGCGGCCATCGCGCCGGTTCACGCCCAACTCAAATCGAAGGTCACCATCGAGCCGGCTCAGCCCAAGGCCATGGTCTACACCACGTCCATCGGCATCATCGCCGACCGCTGGGATCCCAATCCCTACGATCCGGCCACTGTCCAACTGCTCAAGGATGCCGGCATCACCAGCCTGCGCTTTCCCGGCAATGGCGGCGTCGATGCGCTCTATCACTTTTCCACCGGCACAATCACCAATCCCTACTCCAACGACCGCATCTTTGCCTTTCCCGACACGAAGAAGTTTCCCGCCCTGGCGGGCATCATCAACCAGCTTGGATCGGGGCTTGTCCAGGTGAACTATGGCAGCAACCTCGACGGCAGCGGCGGCGGTGAGCCGGCAGAAGCAGCCGCGTGGGTCGCCTATGCGAACGGCAGCCCCTCAAGCACGCAGGTCATCGGCAAGGACTCCGTAGGAAACGACTGGAAGACAGTCGGCTTCTGGGCGAGTCTTCGCGCGGCCACTCCGCTGGCCAAGGACGACGGCTATAACCACCTCCGCATTGGGCTCAGCGATCCCATCGGCATTCAGTTGTGGACGATTGGCGACTCCGTGGCTGGCAACGGCTTCTACGGAGGAGACCCCGTGAAGGGCAACGACGCGGATTCTTCCGGCCGTTACCAGGAATCAGGCTCTCCTGAGCCCGACCTGCACGCCGGCAAGGTGAATGATTCCCGTGCCTGGTACCGTCATGAAAACAACCCCAAGATCAGCCCCCAGGCCTACGGGCAGGCTGTGGTTGAGTTCGCCAAGGCCATGAAAGCCGTCGATCCGGCGATCCTGATTGGCGCTTCGTACGTCATTCCGCCCATCAGCAGCGATCCGCACCCGTTTGGCAAGGGCTGGAACGCCGGAGTCTTGAAGGCAGCCTGCGCCAGCATCGATTTCGGTTTCATTGGCTTCGGTGAAGGTGCGGGAGCGCCGCCCGACTGGGTCAATTACCTCGCCGAAGATGACCTGCTTGACGATGCCTTCTATATGGGCGATTCGAATCGCCACATGCATGACTTCAATGGCCTGGGCCGCGACTACGTCCTACTGGCCGGCGATCTCCAGGAGAAGTACAAGAAGCTTTGTCCCGCTGGCCACGCGCCACAAATCGCGGTTACCTACCTCGGCGTGCCAGCCTGGCTGCCCGTCAAGAACCCCTCCGCCGTCGGCATGTTTGCCGCCGATGCAGTGGCTACCTTGCTTGAATACGGTGCGTACACGGTAATGTGGTCCCCCGTTCACGGGCCCGTCGGCGCCAACAGCCCATCCTTTCTCGACTCCAAGAACGTGCCCCAGCCTGGCTACTACGGCCTCAAGCTCCTTCACCAGATCGTGCAACCGGGCGATGTGTTTGTCAGCGCCACGGTCAACAACAACAACTCACCGCAAACCCTTGCTGTTCACGCCGTCAAGCGGCGCGATGGCGGCCTCGGGCTGCTGCTGATCAACAAGGATCCAAGCCAGTCCGCTGCCGTGACATTAACGGTGTCTGGCTATAACTACGCCACCAAGGGGACCCGCTACGACTGGGGAAAATTCGGCCCCGACGCGGGCAACCAAATCACGCAAACCCCGATCGACAACCTCGGTGGCACCTTCACCGTGCAAGTCCCCCGTTACAGCATGGCCGCCATCGTAATTCCCAAAGCGCAATAGGCGGCGCTCAGTTCAAAACGCGAACGGAGTTGGCAAGGAGCTTGCCAACTCCGTTCGCGTTTTGAGAGATTTCTGTTCGAATGCATGGCCATATGAACGTCCTCTGAAGCGCGTTGGAAGGGCACGGAGGTTAGCCCGTCTCTACAAGAATGGAACCGTCGTTGCCTTGAGCCCGTAGGTTACTTCGCGGGATTCTGCCCTTGAGGGAATGCCGGCCCCTCAAGAAGGTCGTGTTCAGCGACTCCTGGGATGGATCATTCTTCGTGAAGGAACATAACTGGCCCACGAAAACGCGGTCTAAGGTCTGAACAGGCCGGAGAAAAACTCACCGGCCGGCATATGCTTAGAACGCGGATCGGCTCCGAAGCCCAGGCGCGGATCGACAGTACAGAGCAGCACAAGGAGAAGTTCATGCGCAGTTCATGGTCTGTTTTTGCGGCAATCTTGCTGGTTTTGCCGTTCGCGGCAGCCTATCAGGATCAGGCATTGGCGCAGTCGGGCGCTTCCTCCTCTCAGAAAGAAAACGACAGCGCCGGACAGCAGGATTTTCTCATCCGTCAAACCGTGCATCAGGTTCTGGTTGACATCGTGGTCACCGACAAGGACGGCAAGCCCGTGCGCGGGCTCAAGAAGAGCGACTTCACGGTCAAGGAAGACGGCAAGCCGCAGCATCTTCTCTCCTTCGATACTGAGGACAGCAACGGGCCGGGCTTTATACCCCCGAAATTGCCGCCGCTGCCTGCCAATACCTTCGTCAATCTGCCCACCACGCCCGAAAAAGGGCCGCTGTACATTCTCCTCTATGACATGGTGAACACCGATCAAGTAGACCAGATGACCACGCACAAGCCGCTGCTGGACTTTATCGACAGCAAGCCCGAAGGCACCCGTTTTGCGATTTTTGCCAATACGACGGGTCTCCACATGTTGCAGGGATTCACCAGCGATCGAAATCTGCTTCGCGCCGCGCTTCTCTCGCCGGGGCCGGGCCCGCACCTCCCCAAAGTCTTCCTGTACGGCGATAGCTATGGGAAGAACAGCACAGCCGCCATGGTCTCGATCTTCAATTTCATTGCAGAGTATGTTGAGGGCCAACCGGGGCGCAAAAATCTGATCTGGCTGTCTGGCAATTTCCCCATGTTTCTCAACGCCGATCCCACGCATGAGCGGGATATGGATGACGAATCGGTGAAACAGGCTTTTGCAGCCATGGCGCGCAGCCAGATCGCGGTTTATCCCGTGGATGTGAAGGGGGTTGAGTCAATGGCCCGCTACGAGGGAATGGCGCAATCCGGCCCCATTAGCGGCAGATCGAATGAGTCGATCACGAAAGGCGGCGTCGCAACACTGCCAGGAACGATGGGGGCGTTTCTGCAAGGCGCCGAAATCGGCAGTTTCACAGGCGGACGCTATTTTACCGGCGACAACGATCTGCGCGACCTGATGACGCAAGCGGTGGAGACCGGCGAAAATTACTACACCGTGAGCTATCGGCCGACCAATGACAAATACGATGGTTCCGTGCGCCGCATCGAGGTCAAGCTGCCACAGAAAGAGTATAAGCTCGAATACCGGCAGCTTTACTTTGCGCTGTCTCCTGAAGCTGTGCAGGCATTGCACAAGGAGGGCACACCGGACGCGCGCTATGCGGCGGCCAAGACCGAAGACACGCTCTACGCAAACATCGAACACGGCGCGCCCATGCTCCACGATCTGCTGTTCCGCGCGCATGTGGGTGCTGCCGGAGAACCTGCGCTGGCGACTGCCGACCAGATGCTGCAACTTCAGGACGAACCGGCTTTCTTCCGCACCCACCGCCCGAACCATCCGCTCAAGCCGCTCCCGCCGGTCAAGCTGCAGCGATTCCTGATCGACTATGGTGTATTCGACCCGCAGTTGAAGACGCAGGCCGCGCGCACCGGCAGACCGGCCACACTCGAGTTTGCAGCGGCAGCCTACGATGCCGAGGGAACATTGCTCAACGGCATTCTGAACGATGCGGTGGCATCGGCCGCCGCAAATCCCGACGGGAGAACTACGAATATCTTCCGCGTCCAGCAGGAGCTTAATGTGCCTCCCGGAGCGGCATGGATCAGGATTGCGGTGCGCGACAAATTGACCAACCGCACTGGAACTCTTGAGGTGCCGCTGCCCTTGAAGCCCGAACCGGCAGCAGTTGCCGCAAACACAGGCAATTAGCAGCCAGAGGAACCATCGAGTGACTCAGTAACCGGGAGTTGTTTGAAGCACACTTATCCGCGCGCTCTCGATATGCCCCTGCGCAGCAGGAACAGCGGCTCTGTTCGCTTGCGGGCTGCAAAGCGGCGTCAGTATACTGAGTAACTGGGAACCATTGGCCTTGCTGGTTCGAGGAGTTGATAGACTAGATGGACACGCTTCCGATATACCGCAAGACTGGGCTTGTCCTTCTTGTCTTCCTTTGCGCGGCGAGCCTTGTCGCAGCCCCGCTTACAAAGACCGCGCCCTGCGTTGGGCCGCCCCAGTTGGAGGCCCGTCTCCACGCTCATCTTGACGCGGATACTTACGGCGAGTTGGGCAATTGGTTTGGTGAAAATCATAAGTTGGATTGCGCCGCACAGGCGTTTCGCGCCGCAGTGAAGCTGGGGCCGGACTCGCCCCTCCTTAACTATCTGCTGGGTCTCAGCCTTTACACTGCTGGACACGCACAAGAGGCGATCCAGCCGCTCCAGAAATCCATCCAGCTTAGTCCCAACGAAGATAAGACGCACCTCCTTCTGGCCAGCGTATTTGCTTCTCTTGGCAGCACCAAGGAGGCTTTTGCTGAGTGGCAGACCGCGCTCAAAATTGACCCTAACTCAAAGATGGCGCTTGATGGGCTGGCCAAGATCTTCATCGCAGCTGGAGATTACCAGACCGTCATCTCGCATCTTAGCTCCGTTGATCTCGATGAGAACCTGACGCTTGATCTCGCCATTGCATACGGCAAGGCGGACATGCTCGATGACGCTGCCCGCGTACTCAACGACGGACTGAAAGCCTATCCGAACTCCGACGCGCTCACCACAACGCTTGTCACTGTCTATGCGAAACAGTTGCGTTATCAGGATGCATCGAAGGTGGCCAAAGATCTGGCTCTTCGCAATCCCCATGACATTGAGGCACAGCGAATCTACCTGCGGATTCTGGTCATCAATGGTGAAGACGATGAGGCAGAGCCACTGGCCCGCAAGCTCCTTGCGCTCAACCCGCACGACGCCGATTTCCTCTATCTGAACGGTACTCTGGAGCGCACGGCTGGTAACTATGTGATCGCCCGCAAGCATCTTGCCGAAGCGGTAGTCCTCAATCCAAACCACTATAACTCTCGCTATAACTACGGCGTTGTGCTGGAGCAACTCAAAGATATCGCCGGAGCCAAAGTGCAATTCGAAAAGGCCATTGAACTCGGTGCGCAGGAGCCGGAAATCCGCTTTGAACTGGCCAAGGTTCTGCGCACTCTGGGCGAGACCGAGCAGGCACAGGAACAGCTCAAGCTCTACCAGCAGGCACTCAAAGGCAGAGCGGATCGCACCCTCGCTGCGCAGAAGTCCACACAAGCTGCACAGGCTGTTGCGGCAGGAGACAACCAGAAAGCTGCCGTCCTCTATCGCGAGGCCAGCGCCGTCGTGCCTAACGATGCCGGAATTGCTTACAGATTAGCCATGGTGCTGAATGCCCTCGGCGATACAGAGGGACAGCGGACAGCTTTGGAACAGGCCATCAAATCCGATTCCGGCTACGCTCCGGCGCAATATCAGCTTGGATACGTTGAATCGCGCAGCGGCGATGCTGCTGGGGCCGAGCAACAATTCCGGTTGGCCGTCAAGGCGGCTCCGGGCTATGTGCAGGCTTGGGTTGCATTGGCGGCTACCCTGGCCATGGAATCCAGATTCCCCGAAGCCCAGGAGGCCGTGGAAACCGCGCTCAAACTGGATCCGAGCAACCAGGAAGCTCTCGATCTCAGCAAGACACTGGCCGCAAGTCAAGCACAGCACTAAATTCAGGTGAACTCTCCTTCCCCGGAGGATGCAGGCAGCAATGAGCGACAAGATATTCAGGCCCTGGACCCGCCGTGATTTGCTGCGCACCATCCCCGCGGCACTGGCGCCTGCTCTGCTTCCGCGCGGCCTTGGAGCCGCGCTCCCTGCCGGCCTCTCCGCCACGGCGCCGTTCTCCCGCTTCGTCGATGTGGGCCACGCTGCCGGCCTCACAGATACCACGGTCTACGGCGAGATCGACAGCTTCACCTACATCATCGAATCCATGGCCTGCGGCTGTGCCTTCATCGACTACGATAACGACGGATGGATGGACATCTTCATGCTCGGCGGCAGGCGGCTTGAGAACACGCCGCCCTATGCTACCAACCGCCTCTACAAAAACAACCGCGACGGCACTTTCACCGACGTAACGGCCAAGGCCGGTCTGCTCGATACAGACTGGGCGCAGGGCGTTTGTGTCGGCGACTACAATAACGATGGCTTCGAGGATCTGTTCGTTACTTACTACGGCCAGAATCGCCTCTATCGTAACAACGGCGATGGAACCTTTACCAACATGACGGCCAAGGCCGGCCTGCTCTATCCCACGCGGCGCTTCAGCACAGGCTGCACCTTTGTGGACTACAACCGCGACGGCCTGCTCGATCTTTTTGTCTCCAACTACCTTGAGATCGATCTTGCCACCGCCCCCAAGCCCTCGCTATCGGTCATCAATTGCAATTACGAGGGCGTGCCCACCAACTGCGGCCCCAACGGCCTGCCCAAGGCCCGGAACTACCTCTATCGCAACAATGGCGACGGCACCTTTACCGATGTTTCCAAGGAGTCCGGCGTGGATGGCTTTCGCGGATCGTACGGGCTCACGGCCGTCAGCATCGATGCCGACGAGGACGGCTGGCCAGACATCTTCGTCGCCTGCGATTCCACGCCCTCCCTGCTGCTGATGAACAACCGCGACGGCACCTTTCGCGAAGAGGCGCTGCTCCGCGGAGTCGCGCTCAGCGCCGACGGCCGCGAGATGGGCGGAATGGGAGTGGGAGTGGGAGACTACAACCTGGACGGCCATACCGATCTGCTCAAGACTCACTTCATGAATCAGGCCAACGGCCTCTACCGCAACGACGGAAAGGGCAACTTCGACGACGTGACCACAGAGGCTGGTCTCAACAAGGAAACACGATTCATCAATTTTGGCGCAGGGCTCGCCGACTTTGACAATGACGGCTACCCTGACATCCTGATCACTACAGGCTCCGTCTACCCCGAACTCGATCGCATCTCACCGAAATATCCAGCGCGCAGCCCGCGCCTCCTTTTTCGCAATCGGGGCGACGGCACATTCGTCGAAATGGGCGCCGAGGCCGGTCCGGGAATTGAGGCGCGGCACTGTAGCCGGGGCCTCGCCTTGGGCGACTTCGATAACGACGGCGACATGGATGTGCTGATCATGAATGTGAATGAGCCGCCCACCCTGCTGCGCAACGACGCCCCGCCGGAGAATCGCTGGATCAAAATTCGCCTCGAAGGCACAAAGAGCAATCGCAGCGCCATCGGCGCGCGCGTCCTGGCGCGATACAGCGGCAAGGTGCAAGCGCAGGAAGTACTGAGCCAGTCCAGCTTTCTTTCGGCAAACGATCCACGCCTGCACTTCGGCCTGGGCGCAGCAGCCACCGCGGACATCGAAATCCATTGGCCGCTGGGTGCGGTGGAGAAATATACGGGCCTGGCTGCGGGTCAACTCGTCACCATCCGCGAAGGCCAGGGCATCGTGAAGGGACGGCCCTTCCGCTAAACGCCCGCACGCAAAGCGGACGACGCTCGGTCAAGGTATTAAGAGACGCCAGAAAAGAAGAGGGGTGGCCAAGGCCACCCCTCTTTGTGGTTCTACTTCCAAATGCAGCTTAGAAGTAGTATTTGGCTGAAATCAGCAAGGACCGGCTGCCAACCTTCAGAGCCGGTATGCCCGTGGTTGATGCGTTGGTGTTGGTGGGCGACTGATAGATCTTGTTAATCGTGTTACCCGAGCTGGGGTTCGCGGGGTCCAGCTCGGAGATTGTCTGGGTGAAGTTGAGGGATTCATCCGAGTTGCCGGCAACGCCGAACTGCCTCAGCGGATGATTCAGGAAGTTCTGCGCTTGCAGCCTGAATTGAATCTTTTGGTTCTCGGTGATCTTGAAGTTCTTGAACAATGCAAGATCGCTGTCGAAGTAGGCTGGGCCGCGCATGTAGGGCCAAGTGAGGGTTCCCTGTTGCCCATACGCCGGAATGGTGAAGCAGTTGGGGTTGAAGTACTGACCCTTGGTCAGGCCTTTCCGCGGATCGCAAGTGATTTGAGGCAGCAGTACGCGCTGCGAGTCTGTGCCGAACCAGGTTTCGGTGTCGACAGCAGTTGACCGCAACCCGTTGGGCAGCAGGATGCTGTTGTCCGGAAGAGTCGGCTCCTGCACGGTAGGAACGCTGAGGTTGGTCGGAAAGCTGGCGTTCAGGTTTCCGTTAAGGTTCGATTGGAGAGGCGCGCCGCTCTGGAACGCCGTGTAGCCGGAAAACTGCCATCCATTCACCGCTTCCAGGAGAATCTTGTTCCCATCGTGAATGAACTTGGGCATATTCCAGATATACGCGAGGTTCAGAATCTGCGTGTGGTCAAAAGCCAATGGTCCGTAGTTGTTCTTCAGGTTGAAGGTATCCACGTTGGGACCGCTGCCGGCGCCGTTACTGGTGACGTAGTCCCAGATGCCAAGAACCTTGCTGAAGGTGTAGTTGGTCAGGAAGGTTACCGGGCCGGACTGCTTCTGCCAGGAAATCTGCGCCGAGTTGTAGTTGGAGTAGCCGGTATGAGCCAGCAGGTAGACGTTCTGGTAGGCCTGTAGGGGAGCAAAATCCCAGCCCTTGCTGCCTTGCTGGCTGGTGATCGAGCCGCTGGCAGTTCCATAGGTTGCGTTCGGGTTGGTCAGGTTCTGGCAGTAGAAGCTGGTGTTGGTGCTGCTGCAGCTTGGCGGATCGGGCGACATGATCATCCCCTTGTAGGCCGAAGTGGGGTAAGGATCAGGCAGCCAGGTTGAGCCAGGAGTTTGGTTATTGAGGTTGCCGATGTTGCCGTTGCTGCCATCCTGGTAAAGGTTGGCGCTCTTGTTGCCAACGTACGAAACCTCAAAGACCGAACGCCACGGAAGCGCCTGGGACAGTGTCACATTCCAATCCGTGGTATATGGGTTGCGGTTGTCGCCCAGCTCAAGGCCATAAACGCTAGAGCCGTTCTGCACAGTGCTGGATTGCGGCTTGTAAGTCGAGATGCCACCATAGCCCAGATCCATGTTTTGTGCGTTCAAGCTGCCGTTGGGTCCGTTGTCCGTGATCCCGAACGAGTCCTGAGGTCCGCCCCAGGCCGAACCGACCTGCGATGTAACCTGATATTGGAAGACCGCATAGCCACCGCGGAATACGGTTCTGCCGTTGCCCGTGATGTCATAAGCAAAGCCGACGCGAGGCGAGAACTGCAGGAACTTTGAAGTGAAACCCGACAAAGGAACACTGGGGTCGATGGCATTCCAGGCCAGGCCGGTGTTGCCGGGAGCGCTAGGCGAATTGACGTAGGTTGCTGGATTCCAAACCTGGAAGCCCAGATCGTTGACGCCGCCGCCGCCCCACCAGAAGTTGCCGCTCGCCACGCCGCCATACCACTGGCCTTCGTGATCGGCGCGGACGCCATAGTTGAGGGTGAGCTGCTTGTTGACCTTCCAGGCATCCTGGGCATAGAGAGACCACTGGTGGAATCCGATCTGATAGACAGGGATCGAACTCTGCTCCTGGTAGTTGCCAATACGGCCAAGAAGAAGATCGGCGACTACGTTGCCGGTGCCGTTCTGGCCCCAACCGAGGTTGTACGTGCCGTTATCGCCAGACGAACTCGACTGTGTGTCACCGGCGAAGTCCCAATAGAAGCCGCCCTTGAGGGTGTGGGATCCGACGATCTTGGTGAAGTTGTCATACAGGCCATAGGCCAGCTTGGTGCCGCCAAAGCCCTTGCCGCCGTCGAAGCCGCCGTCGAACGCCTCTTCCGAGATGTTCGGGATGGTTCCTCCCCAGGGCCCTTCGACATTCGGAATCTGAGAGACCGGATGGCCATGGTTGAAGACGGTAGGTACGTTGAATGAGAGAGCGGTGCGATCAACCGCCGCGGGGTTTTGCAGCGTGCTGGGGTTGATCCAGCGGGCATAGGTGAACACGAATTCATTCGTCGTGGTCGGGTTGAAGACGTGGGTGAAGTTGGACATGATGAAATTGCCAACCGTGTCTGCAACCACGGGCGAAGGATACGGCAGCGTCCAGGGCGCGGCCCACCAGATCGAGAGCGGATGTTGATCGGTCTCATCCTGGCGGGTATACGATCCGGTCAGCTTGGTGTTTTCGCTGAATGAATAGTTGATCTTTCCGGTCGCTTCCCAGCGGTTTTGCGGAATCGCGCTGACGTATTCATAGTTGTTCCAGCCGTTGTTGTTGTTGGGGGTGACGTTCTCCTTCGGATAGGCGCCCTCTGCAATCAATCCCTTGAGGTGGGGATCGAAATCGGCCACCGGAATGTGATTTGTGGACCCATTCGTAGGGATATTGCCGTTGGCATTGTAGTAAGCGTACTGCACGGTGCCATTGCCTTGAACGCCGGCGAGAACCGTCGGAGACAAGTCAGCATTGGAGAAGTCGCCGCCCATCTGCGCGTTGGTCGGCACGTTGAAGAGGACTGGTGTCGCGGCGGGGTGCTGATTCATGTACTCATAGCCGCCCCAGAAAAACAGCTTGTCGTGCTTCTTGTTGAAGTTCAGGAACGGAATAACCAGCGGGCCGCCTACGTTGCCGCCCATGTAGTAGTAGTGCTCGTCCGGGTGCAGCGATGCCGCCAGCACAGAAGCCTGCGACGGGTTGGATGCGGAGTTTGAAATATATTGGTTCTTGGCGTACCAGTCCCAGGAGTTCAGGGCGCTGTTGCGCGCATACGTGTAACCTTCGCCGTGGAAGTGCGATCCGCCGCTCTTGCTGAAGGCTTCAAAAAGCACGGGGCCCTTCGCGTATTCGGCAGTGTACGACGAGGTCAGAACCTTGACTTCCGCGACCATGTCCTGGTTGATGTTGGCAATCTGGGTGCCAAAGTTGCCCGGATCGACAAGATCGGCGCCGTCAAGCATATAGGCCATGGTGCCGTTGGGCTGCGTTCCGTTGGACGAGTAGTCGCCCACCGGGCCGGTGTTGCTGCCAACCACCTTGGAATTGAAGCCGGAGCCTTGCGTAAGTCCGTTGTTGAGCGCAAAGCCTGGCATGATCTTCATCAATTCGCCGGCATCGCGGCCGCCGATGACGATGTCGTTGACCATCTCGGTGTTGAGGGTCGTGCTGATCTCAGCCGTGTCCACGGGTACAACCGCGTCCGCGCCGGAAACCACTTCAACTTCGGCTGTCTTGCCGCCGACGCGAAGCTTGATGTTGGCTACACTGCGCGTGTCGCCCTGGCCCATGGCAATCGACGGTTCCTGCCAGGGCGCAAATCCCTCGGCAGAAATCGTGATCGTATAGGAACCCGGCTGAACCGCGGTGATACTGAAGAAACCAACCTTGTCGCTGACGGCGCCACGAAGATCGCCGCTGGCCTCGTTCTTCAACTCGACCTTGGCGCCCACAACCACTGCGCCCGTCTGGTCGAAGACTGTGCCACTAAGCGTACCGGTCAACTGTTGCGCGTTTGCGGGACAAATGAAGATCGCCAGCAAAGCGACCGCCATCAGCCCCGATATCAGATACGCCATGAGTCGCGATTGAGGTCGCAACGTTGGCGATAAACCACTGTGATTCAAGTACATGCACTGCCTCCTGAATATTCGTCTCTGGCAGCCATTCTCCACTGTCCCGGCGGGTCGAGCTATCGGTATCAGAGAGCGAAGTCGAGCGACAGCGCTTTCTGTGATGTTACCGATACCATTTTTCGACAAACTAGAGCTTTGGAGATGACCATGAACCCGTTGATATACCTCGCATATATCGCCTGTCAAGCGGAAAATTGCGCGATTCGCGGCAGGTCAATCTTCCAAGGCACGAGGCAATTAAGTTCGCAAGTAAAACCATTTATAAAAGGGCGGACATCTCTCGCTGCGGACACGGTTTTACAGTGATTTTTCCCTTTTTGGGCACTCTGGAAAGGCCCTCGCCCCGTTCTGGAATTCATGCCCATCGCACCACACTTTCTTCCTTCCGGGCAGAGGTCTGATGCGGTTGTGCTACGATGATACCTTTCCCAGAAGTGAGGATCGATTGACCGCCGCTTTGGAGAAGTCCGTTCTAGTCTTCGACGTTGGAGGAAGCCACATATCCGCCGCCGTTTGCCATGGAGGCGGAGCTTATCGGCTCAGTTCGCCGATCACGGCCTCGTACCCCGCGGAACAAAGCTGCGATGCCTTCGTCAGTCTCCTGCACGCTCTTGGCGTCAAGGCAAGCGCCGGGAATGGCAGCATTGGGGGCGCCGCGCTGGCCATGCCTGGCCCGTTCGATTACGTGACAGGCGTCAGCCACATGAGGCACAAATTGCCCTACCTGTTTGGCGTCAACCTGCACCAAGCCCTGGCGGAGCGTTTCGGCTGGCAAACCCGTCAGGTGTGTTCGCTCAACGACGCTGCCGCCTTCCTACTGGGAGAAATCGGCGCCGGAGCCGCGCGCAGCATGACGCGCGCCGTGGGCATCACTCTGGGTACTGGCGTCGGATCGGCTTTTGCTGTGGATGGCCAAGTGATTACCGAAGGCCCTGGCGTCCCGCCCGGCGGAGAAATCTGGAATCTTCCCTTTGAAGGCGGAATCGTCGAGGACCTTGTCTCAACTCGCGCCATTCAGGGAATTTATCTGAAGCGCACCGGTAAGCTGACCGAGGTGGCTGCGATTGCCGCAGCCGCAGTCGGCGACCCGGAGGCCGCCGAGACCTTCGAGGATTTCGGCCGCAGCCTCGGCACGGCAATGCGGATTTTGCTCCCCGCCTTTACCCCGGATGGTGTCGTCCTCGGTGGAGGCATCTCCCGCTCTGCCCACCTTTTTCTTCCAGAGGCCTTGCGATCGCTGGAGGGCCTGGATTTCCAGGTGCAGGTCGCCGAGCGGCTCGATCATGCTGCTTTGGTCGGCGCCGGCGTCGCTTGGTTCACTGGCTCAAATGGCTCACCACCACACTCCGATGCGGCAGACCGGCACGCCCATGCCGTATAGAAAGCATCATTGTGCATTGCGGATGGGCCTTCAACCTTGGACCCTCTTCGGATGATGGCCACTCTCGCACCTTCAATTTTCTTTGCCTGCCCTTTGCTGGCGGCTGGTTCACCGGTCGCCACGCCACTGCCGGCGCTCCGCTGTTCCTTGACTTCTGCGCAAGCTCAGGCCTGGCCAAGAGACGGCTCCGCTGCAAGTAACCGCCTGCCGTAGAGAACAATTAGAATTCGAACCACTCAGGATGTGCTTCGCAATGCAAATTCCCAATAATTCCTCATCTCGCCCGGCGTTCCAATTCGCCTTTTGCCGTCCATTGTCACAGGCTGCTTTCCTCGTTTGCCTGGCGATGGCTATGGCGTTGCTCTGCCAAGCCTCTGCGCAGACGATTCCGGCAGAGGCGTACGGCCCCTACAATGCCACCTTCCTGCCCGACGGGCCGGGGCTCACAAAGCCGCTCGCAGCGCCTTCGCCTCTCGACAGCCGGACCGCCGCTCTGCTGGACAGGCTGGGCCTGAACAAGTTGCCAGACTCGCGCGACGCCCTGGTCGCTGGCCGCGCACAGTGGACGCTGGCCTTCTGGTTCCGTTCTTTCGAGCCCCTCACCAGCACGGTTCTGCTGGCCGGCATCGGCGATCCCGAAGCCGAGGATGCGCGCTACATCGGCTTCACGGACAACCACCTGGGACTCTGGCTTGGCCGCTCCCAGGGAGCGAGCCGCCTCATCTCCGCGGAGAGCCAGCTCAACAAAACTGAATGGCATTTTGCCGTGGCAATTTGTGACGGAGAGCGGGTAACTCTCTATGCCGATGGCGATGCGGTGGCCACCAGCGCGCTGGTGCAGGGCAGCGTCGCGCCTCGGCTTGAGCTGGCTCCTGTGCCACTGAGCGGCACAACGCCAGAAGGCCGCCATTTCGGCGGCCAAATCTCCAATCTCAAGCTTTATCGGGAAATGCTTACACCCGCCGATGTGAAAGACCTCGCCGCCGCGCCTCCCGATTTCTCCATTGGAGCCTATGAAGAGTCCGCGCGCCGCTGGCCGGTACAGACTTTTGGAATGGTTGGCCAGAGCGCTCCCCAAGATCCCTCAACCCTGCCCCGTGGCAAAGCCGCCTTCCAGAAGCCGGTCGTCAAGGCGCTTCGTCCCAGGGAGCTTCAAACCGAGTTGGTGGGAAGCAATCCCTGGACGCTGCGTGGTGGCTGGAAGCTGGCGTCGGCGTCAGACGTCAAGGCGACCGGTGAGCAGCTCTCCAGGCCCGGCTTTGCAACCACGGGCTGGCTGGCGGCTACCGTCCCCGGAACCGTGCTAACTACCATGATCGATCGAGGCATCTATCCCGATCCCGACTATGGGCTCAACAATCTCGCCATCCCAGACAGCCTCGCGCACCAGGACTATTGGTACCGCGTAGAATTCACGCCAGCGCCGCAATCTCGCGGACAGCGCCTGGCCCTGACCTTTGAAGGCGTGAACTATGCCGCCGAAGTATGGCTGAATGGCAAAAAGCTGGGCGGCTTTACAGGCGCCTTTTTGCGCGGCAGCTTCGACGTAACCGGGCTCGTTGCAGACAACGTTAAAAACGCTCTCGCAGTTCGAGTGAGTCCGCCGCCGCATCCCGGGATTGCCCATGAGAAGTCCCTTAAAGCGGGGCCGGGCGAGAATGGCGGCATGTCAGTTCTCGACGGACCCACCTTTGCTGCCGCCGAAGGCTGGGATTGGATTCCAAACATTCGCGACCGGAACACCGGCATCTGGCAGGATGTAACTCTGACTGCAACTGGCTCGGTCGAACTGGGCGACCTGCAGGTGGTAACGACTCTGCCCAACCCGGACCGCACCGAGGCGGATATCGAGATTGAAGCGCCCGTGACCAACACCGCAAGCGCAGTGATCGAAGGCGACCTGACAGCAGGATTCGACGATGTGTACGTCAAAAAGCATGTGCAGCTTGAGCCGGGCGAAACCGTACTGCGCCTCAAGCCGGAGGAGTTTTCGCAGCTGAAAGTGAAGCATCCACGCCTGTGGTGGCCAAACGGTTACGGCGAACCCGTGCTACATGAGCTGAAAGTGGGTTTCACCATCGCAGGCAAGGTGAGCGCGCAACGGCAGATCGAGTTCGGAATGCGCGAGCTGAGCTACGAGACTTCGCTCTTCGACTCCAAGGGCCACCTGCGCCGCGTGGAAGTGCTGCCCAGCCGGACGCATGACCAGGCGCTGCCCTTGATCGACGAGACCCACGAGGGCATCCGGCAAATCGACGACAAGACTCCCAACCAATTGCTCGCCGGCCAGCAGTTGCCCGAGTATGCGCGCCATGCATGGGTGCATTCCCTGGCGCCAGGCGCAGAGGGTTCGCCATCGATCGCTCCTGTTGAAGGCGGCTGGCCGGGAACCGACCTCGTGATCAAAGTGAACGGCGTGCGCATCGCCGCGCGCGGCGGCAACTGGGGCATGGACGACAGCCGCAAGCGCGTAAGCATCGAGCGGCTCGAACCCTACTTCAGGCTGCATCGCGACGCCCATCTCAATATCATCCGCGACTGGATGGGCCAAGACACGGAAGAGAGCTTCTACGCTCTGGCCGACAAGTACGGCCTGATGGTGTGGAACGATTTTTGGGAGTCGACGCAGAACTACAACCTGGAGGCCGAGGACCCGGCGTTGTTTCTGAAGAACGCGCGCGACACCATCCTGCGATTCCGTCATCATCCATCGATCGTCGTCTGGTGCGGGCGCAATGAGGGTGTTCCTCAGCCCGTCATCAACGAAGGACTGGCCGGCCTGACGCGGACGCTGGATCACACACGCTACTACACCGGCAGCTCGAACCAGGTGAATCTGCGCAACTCCGGCCCTTACCAGTTCCAGACGCTTGATACCTACTACCGCATCAACCGCGGCTTCAGTGTGGAACTGGGCATGCCCAGCGTGCCCACGCTCGAAAGCATCGAGTCATTCATTCCCGAGGCCGACCGCTGGCCTGTCAGCGACACCTGGGCCTATCACGACTGGCACCAGAGCGGTAACGGCGACGTGGCGCCGTTCCTTGCGCACATGGAGACGGAATTCGGCGCAGCCACCAGTCTTGAGGACTTTGAACGCAAGGCGCAGATGCTCGACTATGTAGGGCATCGCGCTATCTTCGAGGGATTCGCCGCGCACTTGTGGCAGCCCAATTCAGGACGCTTGATCTGGATGACTCAGCCCGCATGGCCGAGCATGGAGTGGAATTTCCTGAGCTCGGATTACGACACGCAATCCAGTTTCTATGGAACCCAGAAGGCCTGCGAGCCGGTCCACGCGCAGCTCAATTTGATCGACGGAGCGGTAGACCTCATCAACCTCAGCGAAGCGCGCTTCTACAAGGTTGAAGTCCTTGTAACTAGCCTCGACGGCGCAACTCTAAGCGACCAGACAAATCAAGTCCAGGCAGCGGCCAACGACCGCACGCCGGTTGCGAAGCCAGATCTTGACAAGCTGTCTGAGAGGCACACCATCCTGGTAGAGTTGAAGGTGAGCGATGCGGCCGGAGCGCCGGTAAGCACCAACCTCTACTGGTGGGCAAAGGACGAAGCCAGCCTGCGCGAACTGGACGGATTGCCGCAGGCCAAACTGATGGCCTCGGCATCAATCGCTGCCGGCGCCAATGGTGAACGCAAGGCGACAGTGAAGATCGTCAACACCGGCTCCGCTCCGGCGCTCATGATCAAGCTGACCCTTAAGGACGCCGCCACAAGCCAGCGAATTCTCCCGGCTTACTACAGCGAGAATTATCTATCGCTGCTGCCGGGCGAGGAACGCACCATCGCAATTGATTTCCCCGCAGGACCGGCCATCCCAGCCATCGGCTTGCGAGGGTGGAATGTGACTGCCGAGACCGTTGATGTGAAATAGCTGAAAAGCGACACCCTTTAGCCGGTGACCCGCAAACAGAATAACTTTCGGCCGCTAGTGAATCACAACCGGCGTGCGGTGTTTGCACCCGCAGGAGCGCCGCAGCACAATCTCCACCGGCAGAACAATCCTGTTGCCAGTCTGCGGCAGCTCGCCGCGCGTGATGCGATCGAACAGCAGGCTTGTCGCAACCCGGCCCATCTCCTGCGCCGGCTGGCGCACCACTGTCAGTGAAGGCGAGGTAAACTCCGCCATATCGAAGTCGTCAAAACCGGCAAACGCAACATCGTTCGGCATTCTCACGCCCATGTGCAGCAGTGCGCTTAGAACATAACGTGTTGCCAACGTGTTCGATGCCAGAATGGCGGTGGGCGGATTCGCTCCCCTCAGCTTTTCCTGCATCGCGCGCAGGGTGTCTTCTTCTGAGTCGCAGTTGAAGAATGCATCCTCTTGCAAGCCGGCATCGTGCAGTGCGCGGCGATAGCCAAGAAACCGCGAGTTGATCGTAAACAGGCTGCGGCTAAGTCCCATAAAAGCGATCCGTTTGTGCCCATGCTCAATCAGGTGCTCGACGATGCGGCGAGCGCCGGTGATGTTCTGCACCAACACCACATCCAGGGCCGGGTCTGAGACTGGCCGATCGAAAGCCACAACCGGAGTCTTGCCGAAAAAAGCCCGCGTGAGCCGCGACTGACGGAATCTTGCGGGAATCACCATCAGGCCGTCCACGTGCCGTTGCAGCATTTGCTCCGCCTCAAGATATTCCGTGTCCGGATCTTCGTTCGAGGTGGTGATGATGACAGAGTATCCGTGCTCCCTGGCAACCGTAGTTACCGCGTGAGCGCAGTTGGAAAAGAATGGATCGTACAGGTAGGGAATGATGAGGCCGATCGTCCGGCTTCGCTGACCACGAAACGCACGGGCCAGTTGATTGGGACGATAGTTCAGTTGGTCAATCGCCGTCTGCACGCGCTTTGCAGTTTCGGCCGAGACTGGAACCGCCCCGCTGAGAACACGGGAAACAGTCATCGTGCCAACACCAGCCAGCCGGGCCACATCGCTCATCGTGGGTTTCCGATGCGCAGCCTTTGCCCGCGAGGTCTGTTCTGAGCTGCCGTCCGTTTGTTTCATTGAAGAGTCTGGCAATTCACTCACTTCAGGAATTCTTGATTTCCTGCCGTTCTGGACCGATTTCCCAAAAACGCCGCAGCTTTGCGCCTGACGTACCGAACTGTCTCCCGGCCCTGCTGTACCGTTTCCGGCTCCATCACAAATGCATGAATGCAATGCGCCTGTGAAATCTTTTCCGATCTGCAATAAAAAGCAGACGAAGGGAAACTATACCAGTTTGCTGAAAACAATAGCAACCAATGTGCGCCACTGGCGCGAGTCATCCTCAACCGGTCCAGCCTAGTGCGCTTGTATACGGAAATCCACCCTGAGCGGGTTTCCCGCCCACATGATCGCGGCTGGCAGCTGGTTGGAACAAAATCGCCCTAACCGCCGCCACGCTGCCGGCCTCCAAGCATTGGACTCCGAAGTACTGCGTTGCAGCCCCCGGTCTGCGCGCGTCCGCTTCGGCCACGCGAGATCGACCAGGGCTGTGAATGGATAAGCTCGATCGAACCATACATTGCAACAATGACGGAATGAAATCACAGCATTTCTGAAACTGGTATCCTTCCGCCGCGGGAAAAAGGGGGAAAGCGCAAGATGAAGCAGTTGGTGGTTTTGCTGGTGGTCACATTGATCGCGCCAAATAGCTCCTATGCGAAAGGCTTCACCCTGGAAAAGGTCACAGTGGAGCAACTGGAACAGATCCTGACGGGGGCTCGCGGCAAGGCCGACGCAGAGGTGTGCAAGCAACTTTTCCAATTGGAACTCACTGAACGCCTGAGTACGGATAGCTTGGCGCGGTGGAATTCGGATCTGCCCGGCGAAACAGCCCGGCAGGCTCTGCTAACGCTGGCCGACAGATCCGCATTTCTCGATCCTCCGCAACGGGAGATTCCCGCGGCGACCAAGCCGGAGATAGCTGAACAAAGCCGCATCATGGCTCTGGCTGTCAAGTTCGTCGCCCACACTCTGCACAAGTTGCCGGATTTCTTCGCGACACGAGAGACCACCCAATTCCGCAATACCTCTGAAGTGCCTGGCCGGACAGGGCCGATCATCACGGCGGATCCGCGCTTTCATTTCGTGAATAGGATCAGCGCCACGGTGCGATACCGCGACGGCCATGAAGTGGTGGACGCGGGAGCGGTAAAAAAGGCTGACAGAGAGGACGAGCAAGAGGATCGTTCAACCAATTGGGGAGTATTCGGACCGCTTCCTGGCACAGTCATGGTGGATGCCAGCCATGGCAGACTGGTATGGGGCCATTGGGAACAGCGAGCGAATGGGTTGCTGGCGGTCTTCCGCTACACAGTGCCAAAAGAAAAGTCGCACTATGAGGCCCAGTACTGCTGCCTTGTGTCGGGCAGCGGGAACCCGCGGCCTATTCGTGTCACTCCCGCCTATCATGGCGAGATCGCAATCGATCCTGCCAGCGGGGCCGTCCTTCGCCTCGTGGTTATGGCGGACCTGGACCCGAATCTACCTATTGAAAAGGTCAATGTCCTCGTGGAGTACGGCCCTGTCGAGTTGGGCGGGAAAACCTACATTTGTCCGGTGAGAAGCGTCTCCATGACAAACGGCAAAACATGGAATGAACAATCGCTTGGGTTTGTTGCCGGCTCGACAATCGTTGGCGGCGGAATGCCGGCGCTCTCCGATGGAGCCAACAGCTACTCGGATACCGGACCGGAAGTAACCGTAATGAACGATGTCGTCTTCGCGCAATATCATCTGTTTCGCGGGGACACGCGCATCCTCACCGATAAAGCCGCGGAGAACGATGGAAAGCCCCATTCCCAGCCTGCGGCCACATCCGTCACCGGAACAGCGGCCCCTTAACCCCGATTGGAGAAAAAGCGAGAGTGTATGCCTGCTCCTCTTGGTATTCGAGACAATGCGATCGAGTCACTTCCCGCTTTCCAGTTCGTTCGCCTTCGCGGCGCGCCAATGGAGTCTGCTCAGTCTCCCGCACAAGCCAAATTGCAACTCACCCGGCGACGATCGCGAGCCTTGCGTGTTATAAGCGGAAGTACTCCTGTTGTTTTTTGCGGCACGATCACAGGTTCAAGGAGATACCAAATGCAGCTTCGCCGTGATTGCATCCTAACTCTCGCATTGCCCCTGTTACTCGCCGTTCCTCTGTTTGCCCAGACCGATCAACCCGCCGCGCCTGCCGATGCCGGAGTCCCAGCCACCACACTCCGCGTAACTGCCCGAGCCGTCGTCGTCGATGTAGTGGTGACGGACAAGAGTGGCCATGCGGTAACTGGCCTGCCCAAAGAAGATTTTGAGGTTCGCGAAGACGGCGCGCCCCAGGCCATCACGTACTTTGAGCAGCACGCGAACGCCGGAGCGAGCGCAAGCGATGCTGCGCCAGCTGAGCCCGCAGCGGCCGCTGCGGCCCTGCCGCCCAATACATTCACCAACGTACCCGCGGCCGTGCCCGCCGATTCGGTCAATGTGCTGCTCATGGATGCGCTGAATACTCCCATGCAGGACCAGTCGAATATTCACAAAGTGATCGTCAAGTATCTCGCCAGCATCCCTCCTGGCATTCGCATCGCCGTCTTTCTGTTGAGCAACCGGCTGCGCATCATTCAGGGGTTTACTCAAGATTCGTCGGCTCTGCGCGCAGCCATCGCCCGCAGCGCCGCCAATCCTGACCAATCGGCGCTGCTCCAGACCGCTGCCGAGAACAACATGAATCAAACGGCGGTCTCAGAGGCTGCATCCGTTAGACCGGTGGCCGAAGCGGCTGCGTCGGCGAACTCCGTGGCGGCGCTTCAGCAATTCCTTGATCAGACTTCTAACTTTCAGACCAACGAGAGGGTTGAGATGTCACTTGAGGCGCTTGAACAGATGGCGCGCTACCTCGGCGGCATTCCCGGCCGCAAGAACCTGATCTGGTTTACCAGCACCATTCCGCTCTGCCTCTTTGCCACAGCCGAGGGGGATGCCTCTGCCTCGGGGAATGCCAATGCCAAGGGAGATTGCCCCTACTACGAGCGCATCAAGAAGACTATTACCATGCTCACCAACGCGCAGATCTCCGTTTACCCAATTGAGGCAGGAGGCCTTCTACCAGACCCCATCATTGACGCCAGCCTACCTTCGATTACCTCGGCTGTTTCAACTGGGGCCCCAGGCACCGTCTACCAGGCTCAGTTGGCCACCCAGTTGCAGATCAGTACCATGCAAACTGGAACCAATGACCGCAATCTCACTCACACGACGATGGACCAATTGGCAAGAGACACAGGAGGTAAGGCGATTTATAACGTCAATGGGTTGAAGGAATCGCTCACCGAAGATATTGACAATGGCGCGCGCTACTACACCATCGCCTATACGCCAACCAACTTGAGTGAAGTTGGCAAGGAAAGAAAGATCGAAGTGAGGCTTGCCTCTGGCAAGTACAACCTTGCTTACCGCCATAGCTACATTGAAGACACCACCAAGGAGGTAAAGGCTGCGGAAGCAGCCCACGTGAAAGATCCGCTGCGCCCATTGATGGATCGCGGCATGCCTGACTTTACCGAGCTTCACTATCGCATCAATCTCGCTCCGGCCAACCCCCAGCCCGCTCCGGATGCGCCCCGCGCCGGCAGTAACACCGCGCTGCAGGCTCCGTTCACACGCTATGGCGTCAACTTCCTGCTTTCCATTGACGGCCTCGACATTCCCCCATCGCCAGACGGCATCCGCCGCGGCAAGGTCGAAGTGGCGCTGGTTGCTTATAGCCACGACGGCAAGCCCTTGAACTGGGCAGTTCATTTCGTTGGACTCGCCGTCAAGCCCGAGCAATATGAAATGGCCCAGAAGTCCGGCATTCCCTTCCACGTGGATATCGATGCGCCGCCTGGAGACGTCTACCTGCGCACCGGCATCTACGACACGTCGTCCAGCAGGGCGGGTACTTTGGAGATTCCACTAAGCGCGCTCACTGTTGCAGCACAGTAACTGCTTACTGTAGTGATCAAGTTATCGGCTCTTTCTCTGCGGAACGAGGAGATGCAATGCGCAACCTGGCAGTCGTGTTCCTGGTGGGAATATGCCTGCCCGCATTCGCGGCTGAACCCGTGACGGTGGCGCAGTTGGAGAAAACACTGGCCGCAGCCCACGGCAAGTCGGATGCAAGCATGGCCCAGCGACTTTCCGAGATGGAACTAGCCGAACGGTTAAGCTCAGTCAAGTTAGCGTATTGGAACGCCAATCTTCGAGGCGACAAGGCGCGGCAGGCGCTGGTTGCGCTGGCGGACGCATCGGCATTTCTCGATCCTCCAACGGCAGAGATTCCATTGAATGCCGCACCGGACCCAGCCGCGCAACAGAAAATGATTTCTTTGGCCGCGGACTACGTCATCAAGACCATGCCCAGATTGCCGAATCTGTTTGCGACGCGCGAAACGAAGCAGTTCCAGAATCATTTTGCGGCGTCTGACAGCGGTGAGCCAAACATCAACGTGGACCCGCGCTTTCATTTTGTGGGAAGTTCCAGCGCTGTAGTGCAATATAGCGATGGAAAGGAAGTTCTGGACCATTCGGAAGCAAAAGACGCAAGGAAGCCCGCGCAATCAAATGGCTTGACCACTTGGGGAGAATTCGGGCATCTTCTTGGCACCGTGATGACGGATGCGCTCAAGGGAAAAATGATATGGAGTCCCTGGGAACTAGGCCCGGCCGGTCCGCTTGCAGTCTTCCGCTATGCTGTGCCGCTCGTTCAGTCGCACTATGAAGTAAAGCACTGCTGCGCTCTGTTCGATGACGGGATGAGTGGCTTCACCAGAATTCCCGGCTCTTTCGATCAAGTCCCCGCCTATCATGGCGAAATTGCAGTCGATCCGGTAACTGGAGCCGTTTTTCGCTTGGTGCTAAAGACCGAACTTCAGCCGACCTTTCCGATTGTCAGAGCCGATGTGGTCGTGGAATACGGTCCGGTAGAGATGGGCGGCAAAACTTATATCTGCCCTGTCAAAAGCATCTCCATATCGAAGTCGCGGATCCGCCAGGGTAACGGAGTTTGGTATTCAAATTCCACGGCAACCGGGCTCGAAAAAACTGCAATCAACGATTATGTCTTCGAGAACTATCATCTTTTTCGCGGAGACGCGCGCATCTTGACTGGGGACAGTGCAGAACCAGATGGAAACGCCCCTGCTTCCAACCCCGCAGGCACCGCTCAGCCCACCCATCCTTAGGCGCTGTCAGGCCTTCCCTGATCGACAGGCGCCCTGCTAGCTCACGACCTGAAACAGCCCCGGCAAAACCACCCCGGCCTTACCCTCCACGACATGCGAAAACGCAGCGGCATTCAGCGGCGGCTCCGGTCCAATGTAGACCGTCCGCGCGCCGGCCTGCCGCGCCCAATGCACGAAGCTGGCCGCGGGATAAACCGACCCGGAAGTCCCCACGACCACCATTAGCGTTGCTTTGCCGATCTCCTGCTGAATGCGATCCATCTCCAGCGGAATCTCGCCGAAGAAAACAATGTGCGGACGCAACCGACCGCCGCAGGCGCAGCGGCCCACCTCGCCCAGGCTGCGATAAATGGCGCGGTCCTCGACTGGCGACCGTCCGCACTCGCGCTCGCAGCGCGACTTGGCCAACTCCCCATGCATGTGGACGAGCCGCGCGGAGCCGGCCCGCTCATGCAGATCGTCCACATTCTGCGTACAAAGAAAGAAGCGCTCGCCAAGCCGCGACTCCAACTCAGCCAGCGCCATGTGCGCGGCGTTGGGCTCGGCTTTCGCGCCATCCGCGCGCCGCCCGGAGTAGAACTCCCACACCAGCGCAGGATTGCGTTTCCACGCCTCAGGAGCGCATACATCTTCAATCCGATGCCCCGCCCATAAGCCGTCGGATGCGCGAAAGGTAGGCAGTCCGCTCTCCGCGCTGATACCCGCGCCGGTCAGCACAAAGACCCGATCGTCGCCGCCTATGGAAATCTTCGCCATCGTCTTGCTCCCGCGCAGATGAGCTTTAAGCCAGCGCGCGGCGCAACATCGGCTCCTGCTCTGCATTGGCGGTGAGGTAACTGTCGATGGAAGCGGCTGCCTTGCGGCCTTCAGAGATGGCCCAGACCACGAGCGACTGGCCGCGGCGCATATCGCCCGCGGCAAAGATGCCGTCGACTGAGGTCATGTAGTTGGCGTTGGCTGCCACGTTGCCGCGGTTATCGAGCGCCAGGCCCAACTGCTCGATCATGCCGGAGCGCACCGGGCCAAGAAAGCCCATAGCCAGCAGCACCAGATCGACATCCATCGTGTACTCCGAGCCGGCAATGGACTCGAACTTCGGCGGCGGACCGACACGCACCAGATGCAGCTGCTTGACGTTGCCGTTTTCGTCGCCCGTGAAGCGGACGCTATTCAGGCTCCAGTCGCGGATGCCGCCCTCTTCGTGGGCGCTTTCCGTGCGCAACTGCAAGGGCCAGAGCGGCCAGGGCGTTGAGGCGGCGCGCTTCTCAGGAGGCTTGGGCATGATCTCGAATTGATGGACGCTCTTGGCGCGCTGACGAAGGCTGGTGCCGAGACAATCGGCGCCGGTGTCGCCGCCGCCGATGATGACCACGCGTTTGCCTTCGGCAAGGATCGCCAGAGACTCATCCTCAGTGTCGCCTTCGCAGCGGCGATTCTGCTGGGGCAGGAACTCCATGGCAAAGTGGATGCCCTTGAGCTCGCGTCCGGGGATATTCAGATTGCGCGGCTGTTCCGCGCCGCCGGCCAGGAGAATCGCATCGTAGTGATCCGTCAAAGCCTCCACCGGAACGCTCACGCCGACATGCGCGTTGACGACAAAGGTGACGCCCTCGGCGCGCATCTGCTCGATGCGGCGGTCGATCACTTCCTTCTCCAGCTTGAAGTTGGGAATGCCGTAGCGCAGGAGTCCGCCAATGCGGTCGGCCTTCTCATACACGGTGACGGAGTGGCCGGCGCGGCGCAACTGCTGCGCGGCGGCAAGGCCAGCAGGCCCGCTGCCCACCACGGCCACGCGCTTGCCGGTGTTCTGCTCAGGCGGCTCGGGATGAATCCAACCCTCCTGCCAGGCGCGCTCCACAATGCTGCGCTCGATGAGCTTGATGGAGACGGCCGGCTGATTGATGCCCAGCACGCAGGAGGCCTCGCACGGAGCGGGGCAGATGCGGCCCGTGAACTCGGGAAAATTGTTGGTGGCGTGAAGACGGCGAATGGCTGCCTGCCAGCGACCGTTGTAGGCCAGGTCGTTCCAGTCGGGAATCAGGTTGTTCACCGGGCAGCCGGTATGGCAGAAAGGCACGCCGCAATCCATGCACCGCGCGCTCTGCTCTTTTTGCTTCTCCTCGGGGAACGGCTCGTAGATTTCAAACCAGTCCTGAAGACGGTCTTCGACCTTGCGGCGTGTAGCCTGTTCGCGCTCAATCTCAAGAAAACCAGTGACCTTACCCATGCTGCACCTCGGCTGCCGCCGCTACCGGCGACAAAGTTGTGGGGGAATAAACGGCCTCAACACGATCAATGCCCAACACGCGCTTGTACTCGTGCGGGAAGACCTTGATGAACCTCGGCTGCGCGTCGGCCCAGTGCTCAAGAACCCAGGCTGCGCGCGGGCTTCCGGTCAGGTCGCGATGGCGTTCGAGCAGGCCGCGTACGCGGTCCACATCCTCGGGCAGAGCCAGCGGTTCCAGATCCACGCCGACCAGGTTGCAGCGGCGTGAGGAGAAGTCGCCCCTGTCGTCGTAGACGTAGGCGATGCCGCCACTCATACCGGCGGCGAAGTTACGCCCAGTCTTGCCCAACACGATCACCGTACCGTTCGTCATGTATTCGCAGCCGTGGTCGCCCACGCCTTCCACCACTGCAATTGCGCCGGAGTTGCGCACCGCAAATCGTTCCCCGGCTTTGCCGTTCAGGAACACTTCACCGGCGGTGGCGCCGTACAGCACCACGTTGCCCACCAGGATGCTCTCTTCGGGCAGGAAGCTGGAGGTCTTGGGCGGATACGCGATGATGCGCCCGCCTGAAAGTCCTTTGCCCAGATAATCATTGGAATCGCCTTCAAGCTCGAGCGTAACGCCGTTGGGAACGAATGCGCCGAAGCTCTGCCCGGCCGATCCCGCAAAGCGGAAGTGGATGGTGCCGTCGGGCAGCCCAGCCGAACCGTAGCGGCGCGCAATCTCGCCGCCCAGCATCGCGCCCACAGTGCGATGCACGTTGCGGATGGCGAAGCTGCCGGTGACCGGCGTTTTGGATTCGAGTGCCGGCGCGGCCTTGGCAATCAGCTGGTGATCGAGCGCCTTGTCCAGCCCGTGATCCTGAGCCTGCATCTTGCGCCGCGCCACGCGCGATGGAAGTGTGGGAGCGTAAAGAATCGAGGAGAGATCGATGCCCTTGGCCTTCCAATGCACGTCGGCCACGGCGGCGTCGATCTTGTCCACGCGGCCCACCATCTCGTCCACGGTGCGAAAGCCCAGCTTGGCCATGTTCTCGCGCACCTGTTCCGCGATGAAGAAGAAGAAGTTGACCACGTGTTCGGGCTGGCCTGTGAAGCGCGCGCGCAGCACAGGGTCCTGCGTGGCGATGCCCACCGCGCAGGTATTCAAGTGGCATTTGCGCATCATGATGCAGCCCATGGTGATCAGCGGCATGGTGGCAAAGCCGAACTCTTCCGCGCCCAGCAGCGCGGCGATGGTGACATCGCGGCCAGTCTGAAGCTTGCCGTCTGTCTGCACCTTGATGCGGCTGCGCAGATCGTTCAAGAGCAGCACCTGTTGCGTTTCCGCAAGGCCCAGTTCCCAGGGCAGGCCGGCGTGCTTGATAGAGCTGAGCGGCGAAGCGCCCGTGCCGCCATTGTCGCCAGAGATGAGCACCACATCGGCGTGAGCCTTTGAGACGCCGGCAGCTACCGTACCCACGCCCACCTCGGAAACCAGCTTGACGGCAATGCGCGCCTGCGGGTTCACATTCTTCAAGTCGTAGATCAGTTGCGCCAAATCTTCAATGGAGTAAATGTCGTGGTGCGGCGGAGGCGAGATCAGGCCGACGCCGGCGATGGAAAAGCGCAGCTTCGCGATAACCTCGTCCACCTTGTGGCCGGGCAACTGGCCGCCCTCGCCGGGCTTGGCCCCCTGCGCCATTTTGATCTGAAGCTCGTCAGCGTTCACAAGATAATTGGCGGTCACGCCAAAGCGTCCGCTGGCCACTTGCTTCACGGCGCTGCGGCGCAAATCGCCGTTGGCGTCGCGCTTGAAGCGGGCTTCATCCTCGCCGCCTTCGCCGGTATTCGACATGCCGCCAATCCGATTCATGGCAATGGCGAGCGTCTCATGCGCTTCTTTGCTGATGGACCCGAAGCTCATGGCGCCCGTGGTGAAGCGCTTGACGATCTCCTTGGCCGGCTCCACTTCATCCAGCGGAATGGGCTCGTCTGCGAATTTCAGCTTGAGCAGGCCGCGCAGCGTGCACAGGGTGCGGTTCCGCTCATCCAGCAGATCGGTGTACTCCTGGAAGGTGGCTGGATTGTTCTGGCGCACGGACTGTTGCAGCTTGGCGATGGTCAGCGGATTCAGGGTGTGATACTCGCCGCCCTCGCGATATTGATAATGGCCGCCGACCACCAGATCGGTCTCAGACTCCGTGACTGGCTGGAAGGCATACGTGTGCTTGAGCTGCGCTTCGCGCGCCAGCACGTCAAGCCCCACGCCCTCGATACGCGAGGCGGTTCCTGAGAAGTAAGCATCCACCAGATGCTTGTTCAGGCCGACTGCTTCGAACACCTGCGCGCCGCGATAGCTTTGCAGCGTGCTGATGCCCATCTTGGAGAAGGTCTTGAGCAGGCCTTTGTTGATGGCCTTGATGAAGTTCTTCTCGGCGTATTCGGCGGTGACGTTTGCGGGCAGCAGGTTTTGCCGTTTGAGGTCGTGGATGGTCTCGATGGCAAGATAGGGATTGATGGCGCTTGCTCCGTAGCCGATGAGCAGGGCAAAATGCATTACCTCGCGCGGCTCCCCGCTCTCAATGATCAGCGCCACCTGCGTCCGGGTCTGTTCGCGCACGAGGCGGTTATGCACGGCCGCCATGGCCAGCAGGCTCGGTATCGGCGCATAGGTCGGATCGACGCCGCGGTCCGAAAGAATCAACAGCGTGTAGCCGGTATTCACGGCATGGGCCGCGCGGTTGCTCAAATCGTCGAGCGAGTGCTTCAGGCCAGCCTCCCCGTCTGCGGCACGAAAGAGCGCTGGCAGCGTGGTGGCCAGCAGATCGCCCGAGGAGATGCCGCGCAGTTTCTCAAGATCACGGTTGGTCAGGATCGGGTGCGGCAGCTTCAGCGTATGGCAGTTATCCGGCGCTTCCTCCAGAATGTTGCGCTCGGTGCCAACGTAGCTGATGAGCGACATCACCAGTTCCTCGCGAATGGGATCGATGGGAGGATTCGTCACCTGCGCAAAGAGCTGCTTGAAATAGTTGAACAACGCCTGCGGACGGTCGGAGAGACAGGCCAGCGGCACATCGGTGCCCATTGACCCGATCGGCTCCGCGCCGGTTGCGCCCATCGGTTCGAGCAGGACTTTCAGATCCTCTTGGCTATAGCCGAAAGCGCGCTGGCGGCGCAGCAGCGTATCTGGGTTGGCCTTTGTCACCCGCTTCGACTCAGGCAGATGGTCGAGCGTAACCTGCTGTTCCTTGAGCCAGGCAGCATAAGGCTGGCGTCCAGCCAACTGCTTCTTGATTTCGGCGTCGGAGATGATGCGCTGCTGAACCGTATCCACCAGGAACATGCGGCCCGGCTGCAAGCGGCCCTTCTTGCGCACATCTTCGGCTGGCACATCCAGAACGCCGGCCTCAGAGGCCAGCACCACCAAATCGTCCTTGGTCACAACATAGCGTCCGGGGCGCAACCCATTGCGGTCCAGCGTTGCGCCAATCAGGCGCCCATCGGTGAACGCGATCGCCGCGGGTCCATCCCACGGCTCCATCAGTGAGGCGTGGTACTCGTAAAAGGCGCGCTTTTCCTCGTCCATGTCCGGGTTACCGGACCAGGCCTCGGGAATGAGCATGGCCATCACGTGGGGCAGCGAGCGTCCCGACTGGAAGAGAAATTCCACCGCGTTATCCAGCGAACCGGAGTCGCTGCCGCCAGGCGTGACCACCGGATACAGCTTGGCAATCTGGCCGTCGTAAAGCGGGCTCTCCAGCACCGACTGCCGCGCGTTCATCCAGCTTACGTTGCCGCGAATGGTGTTGATCTCGCCGTTGTGCGCCACATAGCGGTAAGGATGCGCCAGCTTCCAACTGGGGAACGTATTGGTCGAGAATCTCTGGTGAACCAGGCAGAGCGCGCTGGTGACCAGGGGATTGGCCAGCTCGTAGTAGAACTTTTCAATCTGCGGCGCCAGCATCAGCCCCTTGTAGACAATCGTCCGGCACGAGAACGAAGGCACATAGAAGGTATCCTTGTCCTCAATCTCCGATGCCGCAATCTCGTTTTCCGTGCGGCGGCGGATTCTGTAGAGAAGGCGCTCGAAACCATCCTCGTCCAAGCCTGCCGGCCGGCTCACGAACAACTGTTCGATGTAGGGCTGGGAGGCGCGCGCTTCGCGGCCTACCGCGTCGCCGTTGATGGGCGTATCGCGCCAGCCAAGAACGGTCAGGCCCTCCTCCTGCGCTATGCGCTCGAAGACGCCTTCGCATTGCAGGCGGTCCTGCTTGTCCACGGGAAGAAAACACATGGCCACGCCGTACGCGCCCAACTCCGGCAGCTTCATTCCCTGCGCGCCGCACTCGCGCACAAAAAACTCGTGCGGAAGCTGAATCAGGATGCCGGCGCCATCGCCCGTCTCCGGATCGCAGCCCGCCGCGCCGCGATGCGTCAGGTTGATCAGAACCTCGAGGCCCTTGCGGATGATCTCATGGCTCTTTTCGCCGCGTATGTTGGCGACCAGTCCCATTCCGCAGGCATCGTGTTCATTCTGTGGATGATAGAGCCCCTGCGGCTGAGGAGTGCGGAGACGATGATCCGATTTGTCCGATGTGATCATGGCAACCTCTTCCATAAACATTTTTAAGTGCGAAGTGTGCTGGTTGGCCGGAAAGACACAAGCACGTCGCGATCCCCGTCAAGGAACATCGCTCTGATCTTTCTCTGAGAGGCTTGCCTAAGCAGCCCTGGCCGCGTCTGGGACTAAGCTGGACTCTTTTATATTATCGAAATTTTACGTTTTTGCCGAACTTCCTAGCGCGGAGAGGCCAGTTCGGGTGCAAAACAATTCTCAGCAGTCAGTTTTCGAGTGTCCCGTGCTCCTAAAAAGACTCATTGATCTCCGGCATCAGACAACTGGCACCTGACAACGGCCAGCTCCTCACACCTGATCCCGCCACAACGCCACGCCGCCCAGAATGCCGCTCTCGTTGGAGACGATGCTCACATTGTCTGCCGGCTTGAACAGGATCTTCTTCGTGTTGCCGCCGCCCAGATAGAGGTGGTCCCAGTTGAAGAGCGCTTCGGTCTGCTTGATCGCGGCCTCCAGAAAGTCGTTCCAGCGCGCCTTGCCAAAGCGGTCAAGACCGCGGCGGCCCAGGTAATCTTCGTAGGTCATGCCCTTCTTGCGCCAAGGGTGGTGGCCCAGTTCCAGGCCGGGGCAGAGATGGCCACTGGTAAAAAGCGCCGCGCCCAATCCGGTGCCCAGCGTGAGCACCAGCTCCACGCCATGGCCGTTGATGGCTCCGTAGCCGGCGACATCGGCGTCATTGCCCACGCGCACGGGCTTCTTCCAGCGCTTCTCAAGCTCCGCTTGCAACGGAAAGCCCGCCGCCCACAGCGGATGCAGGTTGAAGGCGCCAAACGTAGCGCCGTGCTTGACGACGCCGGGAAAACCGACCGAAACCCGATCGAAATCTCCCATCAACTTGCGCAAGTCTTCCAGTCCAGCCAGTACCGCATCCGGGGTGGGCACGGCCGGGGTAAGCACGCGCTGCCGCTCGCTCACGGGGCTGCCCGCCGCGTCCAGCAGCATAGCCTTCAGCCCCGAGCCGCCAATATCGATCGACATGGTGACGGGGCCAACGAGGTTGGGCGAGGCGCTCGGCGAAGCGGCGGGCGCAGGTGCGGAGGCGGTTGCGGTCTTTGATGTCATAACGAATGAATTGTACTGCCTGCGACCGTCGTTGTAACGGAAGGAAAACTGGCCGCTAATTCCCCGCCGCCGACACCGGTTGAAACTCCTCGTTCATCCAGCTCTTCAGCGCGTCCATATTCTGCGCGCGCCCCAGAAAGTCCTTCACCAGCTCGGCAGCCGGCTTGCTCGCGCCTGGCTCCAGCACCGCGCGCCGGTAGCGCATCGCCGTCGGCCCATCCAGCATGTTGCGCTTGTCAAACTGCGCAAAGAAGTCGATGGCAATCACCTTGTCGAGTACATAGGTGTAGTAGTTGGAGGAATATCCGGTAAGGTGCGTGAACGAAGTATAGAAGCGATCGCCTTCAACCGGCGTGTAAGGACTGAACCGTTGCAGGTCAGCCTTCAGAAGGGCGTCGAAATCCAGGCTGGCAGGGGCCTGGTTATGCACCTGGAGCGAGTAGCTTGAATAGAGCAGTTGGGTCTGCAGCCACCGCCCGCGCCCGTACGCGCTGGCCGCGTTCATCTTGGCAATCAGGCTGGCAGGGATCGTCTCGCCCGTCTGATAGTGCTTGCCAAAAGACTGCAAAATCGCCGTGTCGTGAAACATCTCTTCAAGCATCTGCGATGGCGATTCGACAAAGTCCCCCTCCACATTGAAGCCGCCCTGGCTCGACCAACGGCCCTGGCTGCCGAGAATGTGGTGCATCAAGTGGCCAAACTCGTGGAAGAAGGTGACCACCTCGTTGTATTGCATCAACCCAGGGTCTCCTGCGGTTCCGCCGGAAAAATTGCACACCAGCATTCCCTCGGGAAGCTGTTTGCCGCGAATGCCGGGAACGACGGGCGAGCTGGAGAACCACTTGTCTTTGCCCTCGCGCGGATGCATGTCGAGATAGACGCGGCCAAGCAGCTTGTCCTTGTTGCCTTCCGCTGCATCGTAGACATCGAAGGTGTCTACGGAGCGGTCCCACACCACGGCGTCCTTGACCGGCTTGAACGAAACATGGAACAGGCGCGCCGCGGTTTTCAGGATTCCCGCCTGCACCTCGTCATACGGGAAGTAGGGGCGCACGCTCTGCGCGTCAAAGTTGTATTGCGCCCTCCGATACTGTTCGTTCCAATAGTTTGCATCCGCGGCGCTGATGGCGGTTAGGCCGTGCTCCTGCTGCTGTGCAAAGGCCAGCAACTGCGCATACTCCCGTGCCGCTGCCGGGCGCGAGGAGTCGTCGAGTTGCTCAAACAGGCGCTCCACATTGGCGGCGGACCCCATCATCTGATCGGCGGTGGCCAGGTCCGCATAGCGGGCATAGCCCAGGATGGTTGCCAGTTCCTGCCGCGCTGTCAGAATATCCTTCAGTACCTGCACGTTCTTGGGATACGCCTCCTGGGTAACCGCCAGGAACATCCTTCGACGCAGAGCCGCGCTCTTGGCAAAGGTCAGCACCGGCCCCACTTCTGGCTGCTCCGTGCTCAGGGTGTAGTTCCCGTCGGCGTCTGGCTTGTGTAACGCAATGAAGTCAGCCGGCAGCCCATCCAACTCTTCCTTGGTAGCTGTAAATTTTAGCGTTCCATCGGCGATATTTCTGACAAACGCCAGCGAAAGCTCGGTGATCTTGTCCTGGAGCACGCGAATCCTGGCGCGCGTCGCATTGTCCTTATCCACGCCGGCAAGCCGGTACTCCAGCAGCGTCCGTTCCATGTAATGACGGGTCGCCGGGTCGTTGGCAGGCAGGGGAATAGCCGCCAGCGCGCTGTAAACCTTCTGATTCAGGCTCAGATCGGTGCTCGCGGAGCTGATCTTTGCCGTGAGCGCTTGCCCCTTGTCACGCATGGCCGCGGCATCGGCCAGTGAATAGAGCAAGGAGGCATTGTTGGTGGCAATGGCCAGCTGATTCTGGGCTTCATCGTAGGGCCGCAGCGTGTTCTCCACGGTCCGCGGCCCCGTGACTGCAAGCAGCTTGGCAATGTCGGCCTGCTCTTCGGCCAGGCGCTGATTCACCCAAGATTCCAGCGCGGCCGGATCGTTGCTTGATACCCAAGCATGAAGAGGGTCCACGGCCGGCTGCTGGGCAGCCATCTCGACGGCGCCTGCAAAAAGCGCAGTCAACAGCAAGGCAAATAGGGCGGCAAATCGACGGGGGCATCTCATAGCAAAGTAGTTTACCTCGATTCAGACTTGGAAAATGTCATTCCTGAGAATCCTTCCCATGGTTTGACAAGTCCCTGACCTGAAGGTCAACCGCATTACACTGTGAGTTGTCTCCCATGCCTGTCTGCTGCGAAGTCGCATTGCCCGTCCCGCTGGACCGCACCTTCACCTACGCGGTGCGCGAGGGCCAGCTTCCGCGTCGCGGGGCGCGGGTCATCGCGCCCTTCCGCAACGAGAAGGTGATCGGCGTGGTGACTGCGATCAACGTCAGCGCGCCGGCTGATTTTGAGGTTCGCTTTCTTGAGGCGGTGCTGGACGAAGAGCCGCTCCTGAGCGACGATCTGCTTGCCCTGGCCGAGTGGATGGCCCAGTACTATCTGGCCCCGCTGGGCGAGGTGCTGCGCGGTATGCTGCCGCTGATGGCCGAGGTTCGGCGGACAGTTTACTACCGCATCACCGACCTGGGGCGCGACGTGCTCGCGGAGTGTGCGGATGGGGAGGCTGGGGATTCTCAGGTCTCAAAACCGAGACCGCGGGCATCCGGCGAAGAGCATGCCTCAGGGGCTAAAGCCCACGTTGCTTCGATGGGCTTGATTGCCGGGACTAAAGTCCCGGCCTACCAAAAAGCAGAGCTTTCAGCCAAATCGGGAGGGGGCGCCAAACGGCGCGGTAAGCTCAGTGCCGAAGAGCAGGATCTGGAGCATCGCGTCCTGACCCGCCTGGCCGCCGGCGAGCCGGTCAAAGTTTCCACGCTGCGCACATCGACAGCGGCCACGCTTCCGGTTCTGGCCAGTATAGTTCGCAAAAAGTGGATTGCCCGGGAAACCGCAGCCGCAGAGAGAGACGCCCGCCGCGTCGAACGCTTCGCTGTGCTGATTCCCGAGGCGCGGCTGCCCGCGTTGACCCAGAAGCAGCAGGCGATTCTGGCTGAACTCGCTGCCAGCGGCAACGAGTTACCGTTGGCCGAGTTGCGCCGTAAAGATCTGCCTTCCTCCACGCTGCAAACCCTCGTCCGCCGCGGACTGGTCCGCATCGACGAGCGGCCCGCCGTCTTCCGCCTCGGCGGTCTAGCGCCGGTGGCCGAGCCGTTTCGGCTCAACGAACCGCAGACCGAAGCGCTGGCCAGCCTGGCCACAGCCCTCGGAGGATTCCATCCCTTCTTACTTCACGGAGTGACGGGTTCGGGCAAAACGGCCGTCTACCTGGCCGCTATGCAGCGCGCCCTGGATCGCGGACTCTCGTCCATCCTGCTGGTACCCGAGATCGGCCTGACGCCGCAGACGGCCGGCCTGCTCGACGCCGCCTTCGGCCAAAAGGTCGCCCTGCTCCACTCCGCGCTCACGCCGGAAGAGCGCAGCGAGCAATGGCGGCGCATCCGGCGGGGCGAAGCGCCCATCGTGGTCGGCACCCGATCGGCCATCTTTGCGCCCGCGCCCAACCTGGGATTGATTCTGGTGGACGAGGAGCACGACCAGAGCTACAAGCAGGAGGAGACGCCCCGCTACAACGCTCGCGACGTGGCCGTAATGCGCGCCAAACTGTGCGGCGCGGTGGTGGTGCTGGGCTCGGCCACGCCTTCGCTCGAAAGCTGGCAAAACTCGGTCAAGGGCAAATACGCGCGCATCGAAATCCGTGACCGCGTGATGGACCGGCCCCTGCCTCTCGTCGAGCTAATCGATATGCGCCGCGAGTTTCAGGAGACTGGCAAGGACCAGCTTTTTTCGCGGGCGCTTGTGGACCAGACCCGCGAGGCCCTCGATCGCGGCGAGCAGGCGCTCATCCTGCTCAACCGCCGCGGCTACTCCTTCGCCGTCATCTGCCGCGCCTGCGGCGAAAAGCTCGAATGTCAGAACTGCGCCATCTCCCTCACCCACCACAAGCCCCCTGGTGATGATGCAGGGGTCGCGCGCCAAGGCCAGCGCCTCGAATGCCACTACTGCGGCTTCAGCCGAACTGTGTCCGCCCGCTGCCCCAAATGCGAGAGCGAACACCTCTACTATCTGGGCGCAGGCTCGGAACAAGGTGAAGAACGGCTGGCCGAGATATTTCCGGGCGCGCGCATCGGCCGCATGGATCGCGACACGGTGCGAGGCAGGTACGATCTGGAACGGCTCCTGGGCCGCCTTCACTCTGGTGAGATCAACCTTTTGGTGGGCACGCAGATGATCGCCAAGGGCCACGATATTCACGGCATTACTCTGGTGGGCGTGGTGGGCTGCGACCATGCGCTCTCCATGCCCGACTTCCGCGCCGCCGAGCGGGTCTTCCAGTTAATGACCCAGGTCTCAGGCCGCGCCGGCCGTGGCGAGTTGCCCGGCCGCGTGGTGGTGCAGACCTATTATCCCGATCACTACGCCATTGTTGCCGCCAGCACCCACGATTACGCCAGCTTTGTCGAGCGCGAACTGAAATACCGCCGCTGGATGCACTACCCGCCCTTCGGCGTGCTGGCCAACGTGCTGGTGCAGTCCGCCAAGCTCGAGGAAGCCGCCGGATGGTCGTCTGTCTTGGGCAACTATCTCGTCCAAAACCAGAGCAACGGAGCTGTGCGCGTGCTTGGCCCCTGCACGGCGCCGATCGCACGCATCAAGGGTACCTACCGCTTCCATTTGATTTTGAAAGCAGCGTCGCGCAAGGCGCTGAACACCGCGCTGCGCGGGATGCTGGCCCATGCCGAGGCCGCCGCGGTTCCCCGCCGCAACCTCATCGTCGATGTGGATGCGCTACGGCTGATGTGACCACCTGCGGTGGGGCAGACTGCCTTTGGCACGGTGAGTGAGCGGCCGCTACTTCGGGGGCGCGGCCGTGTCCAGCGCGTGCAGTTCCTTGCCTGGCTTGAAGCGCACCGCTTTGCCGGGGGTGATGCTGACCTCGGTGCCAGTGCGGGGATTGCGGCCAATGCCGGTTTTGCGGGCGCGGACGCTGAAAACGCCAAACCCGCGCAGTTCGATGCGCTCGCCTGCGGTAAGAGCCTGCTTCAAGCCCTCGAAAACCGTATCCACCGCGGCCTCTGCCTTGGTGCGGGGCAGGCCCGTGCGCTCGATTACATGATGGACGATGTCCTGTTTAATCAAAGGGGTAACCTCGTGGGCACGACTGGATTGAATGTACTACGACCTGCCAAGTTGATGCTACAGATTTTCATGCGATTGTGGAACAGCGAAAACCGCTTCGAGCAGCTTTCTCCTAAAAACTAGGCTTCTGCGCCTCCCAAAGCTCCTCGCGAGCCTGCCCGGCCAAAATCCAGAATTCCCATTGCCAAGTACAGGTGTCTTTCGTAATATGAGACATAATCGTTTAAGATGCAAACCAGTCACTTTTTATCGGACCGCGAAAAATTGTCCGGTTTGGGAGAAGCATGTCGATTCAGAGTGACCGTTGGATCAGAGAACAGGCCACCGAACATCGGATGATCGAGCCCTTCAGTGAGAGGCAGGTAAGTGACGGTGTGATCTCCTACGGGCTTTCCTCCTACGGCTATGACCTCAGAGTTTCAGACGAATTCAAAATTTTTACCAATGTGAACAGCGCCATCATCGATCCCAAGGCCTTTGACGAGCGGTCTTTCGTCTCGGTTCAGGCCGAATCCGTGATTGTCCCCCCCAATTCCTTCGCATTGGCCCGATCTATCGAATACTTTCGTATCCCCAGGGATGTACTGACGATCTGCGTTGGAAAGTCAACCTATGCGCGTTGCGGAATCATTGTGAACGTAACGCCATTCGAGCCGGAATGGGAGGGATTCGTGACCCTCGAGATTTCAAATACCACTCCGTTACCGGCCAAGGTTTATGCCAACGAAGGGCTGTGCCAGATTCTGTTTTTCCGCTCCGATGAAGCCTGCGAGATCAGCTATGCCGATCGCAAAGGCAAATACCAGAAACAGCAAGGGATTGTGCTCCCCAAACTCTAAGGGATTGCACGGCCCTCACGGCCTGGTTGAACGGGCGGCTTGTTGTATGCGACGATGGGCAGCAAGGTGCGCCCACATCGCATTGGGCCCAGCTCTCCTGCTATATGACGGGGGGCAAGATGTCTTCGATTCGCGGTCTCGATCCAATCCACATCGGCCTGGTCTCCGATGAACCTATCCGGCTTGCTGGGCTCAGCAGCATTTTTGACCAGCCTGCCCGGCAAGAAAAGCCTCCGCTGCTTCCCATTCCAGGTAGCATTGCTGAGCTGCTGGCACGCCCATTGCTCAAATATCTGGTGGTGGACCTGCATTCTTCCTCCGGCGGGTTGGAGATTCTGGAGATGATTCGCCGCGCCCGCCCTTCCCTGCGGCTGATTGTGATTGGGCCGGAAGGCAACGACGAACTGGTTCTCGAGTCGATCGTTGCCGGAGCCAGGGCCTACCTGGAACTCACAGCCGGTCCAGACACCGTGCGAATGGCCATCGATGTGGTCACAAGCGGCTCCATCTGGGCGCCGCGCCGGCTCCTCTCCAAGCTCATTGACCGGCTGCTCAAGGCTCCCGAAGCCCATCCCGCCAACGCCAACCCCTATTTGACCAGTCGCGAGCGCGAGGTGCTGGATTTGATTTTGAAAGCGCGTTCCAATCGGGAGATTGCCCGCCATCTGGGCATCGAGGAGCGCACCGTGAAGGGCCATGTGGGCCGGCTGATGCGCAAGGCCGGCGCCGACAACAGGATTGAGCTTACGATGCGCGTGCTGAACCGGTCCGCGGCATCCGGCGACCTCTTTGTGGAGCGCCGCCGGGGTGAACGGCGTAAAACTCCGTTCGCGCCGTCCAACAAGCCAATAGCAGACTAGTAAACTCTTCTGGTTACTTTTGGACCCACTCCTTCTGTACTCTTGCGTTACGTACGCGATTTTCACATGCTCATCTACAGAAACAACGCAGATCTGGGGAAAGGAGTTCCCAGGCAGCATGTTTTCCATGATGCCTGGGAACTCCTCTTTTTTTGCTTTTCTCCCCGCCGGGAAACGACGCTCTGCGGCTCCCCTTCCAGTTCCGCCTAGTTATTAATAAAACAATATGACATGTTACCTAGGGACGTACTCCTTCGGTACTCTTGTGTTGCATCCACGTTTTTCCACATACTTCTTTACAGAAACAACGCAGATCTGGGGAAAGGAGTTCCCTGGCGGCATGTTTTCCATGGTGCCAGGGAACTCCTCTTTTTTTGTTTTTCGCTGCCTGGCGAGAGGCCGTTCTGCGCTCCATTGCAGCAGCCATGCTCCCTACCATAAAATACAAATAAGTGTCTACATTACCTTGGTCCATGCTACCTTGTGCTACCTCCGTGACCTTGTGTTCCGCCTGCGATTTCAACAGACTCGTTTACAGCAACAAAGCAGATCTGGGGAAAGGAGTTCCCTGGAATCATTTTCATAATGCGTCCAGGGAACTCCTCCTTTTTTGCCTCCGTCGTTAGACTCAGGTAGAACCCGATCTGCCTACGCTGCAGCCCTCCCCCAACCTCCATCCGTGTCTCAGCATCCAGAGCGGTATACCGCTCTGGATGCTGACGTTCGCTGCAATGACAGGTCTCAATGCTGTAGCCTGTTCCAGGACGCCCTGCCGGATCAATTCTTCTGGCGAGGAAGATTCCGGGGATGAAGTATGGTGGACCTGGGCGACCTGATCGACCGGCGTGGCGACCGAACCCCGCCCCTATCGCTTCAAAGCTCAACCCCTCCGCGCCGAATAGACGGCGGAGTGCAAAGGACACAGATTATGAAGAAGACCCTTACTTCCGTCTGCCTCTGTTTCATGCTTGCCTGCACTGCCCACGCAGCCTCAACGCGCGAGGATTTGCAGATTCGCATCGACCAGGCCAAGCTGGTCCTGGACCACATCATGTCCGCTCAGGACGCGACCGTACCCATGAACATCCTTGAACAGGCAACCTGCGTTGCGGTGGTCCCGGGAATGCTCAAGGGAGCCTTCGTTGTGGGCGCGCAGTACGGCCAGGGCGTGGTCACGTGCCGCACCGGCCACGGCTGGAGCGCGCCGGTCTTCATTCGCATGGCCGGGGGTTCGTTTGGCTTCCAGATCGGCGGGCAGTCCACCGACCTCATCCTGATTGCCGTCAATGACCGCGGCTTCCAGGATCTGCTCAAGAGCAAGTTCAAGATCGGCGGGGATGCCTCTGCCTCTGCCGGCCCCGTGGGCCGCAATGGACAGGCCGCCACCGACTGGAAGATGAACGCCGAACTGCTCAGCTACTCACGCAGCAAGGGTCTGTTTGCCGGCATCGACCTGGACGGCACCAGCGTCTCCCAGAACTCCGAGGATACGGAGCTCTATTACGGCCAGCCGCATAGCTTTGAGGCTATCCTCAAGGGCAGCGTGGAAGTTCCCGAGGGGGCAATCCCGTTTGTCCGCGACGTGGCCCAGAACTTCGTCCGAGCCAAGAACCGCCAGTAACCGAGGCGAGATAAATGGGCGGACTGGCAAACCTGGCTCGCCCATTCCTCCTCTTGCGCCGCTCCGGCGCTGATAAAGCCTGGACGCCTGAGGAATTCGCGGAGAAGATGTGTCAATGATCCTCGAGATGGCAATTCTGAACGTCAGGCCGGGCCAGGAAGCGGACTTCGAGACGGCCATCCGCAAAGCACGCCCCTTGATTGCAGGTACGCCGGGTTTTGTCCGCATCGAACTCCGCAGATGCATTGAAACACAGAATCGCTATTTACTGTTGGTTTCGTGGCGGGCGCTTGAGGATCATACGGTCGGATTTCGGCAATCGGAAAGGTATCGCGAATGGCGCGATCTCCTGCACCATTTCTACGATCCCTTCCCGACGATTGAACATTTTGAAGAAGCGCTTTCACTGGATTGCCGATAGCTCGATGAAATGAACCAAAATGCCACAGCCGTTCCAATCCACTCGTGCGGGGGGAGAAAGACGATCGTGAATCCTAGACTCAAGTGGTCGTTGGTTGTTGGTTTTGTGCTGAGTCTAAGTCTTCACATAGCCTCGGCCGTCATAACTGCGTTGTATCCGTATCACGACGTGCCGTTGATGCCGAAGCTGCCTTTTCTCTTCTTGCTATGGCCTGGATGGGGAATTGCGGGAGGAAACCCATATCCCTTGCAACTCTGGAGGGAGGCCATTGCCGTTGTGATTAACGGCGCATTGTACGGCTTGGTTATTTTTTTCCTTTTGACTGTCTGGAAAGGACAGCGTCGAGGACGCGCATGAGCAATGGGGCGAGGCGCCGGCGGCCGTCATAACCGGAGTAGACAGTGACGCGACTCGGAGCCCTGCCGGTCGGCGGTCTAAACTGATCTTTGCCTTCCATCATGAGGGAAAACCTCGAGTACTGGCTGGTTCTTGCCGTGGCGCGCGCCCTGGGCGTCATGCCGCGCGGGCTGGCGCGTGCGCTGGCCGGCTGCCTGGCCTTCGCTGTCTACTGGTCGTTTGGCCGTCTGCGCCGTGTGGGCTGGCGCAATCTCTCACTGGCCCAGCCCGAGTTGCCCAAAGCGGAAAAGACCCGCATCCTCCGCGGCGTCTACCGCCATCTCGGCTGGCAACTGGTCGAGTTCTGCCGCATGGCCCGCTACACCCCTGAAAATACACGCGACTGGATTCGCGCCGAGGGCATGGAAAACTACCTCGCCGCGCAGGCCCGCGGCAAAGGGGTGCTGATCGTCACCGGCCACCTGGGCGCGTGGGAGCTGTCCAGCTTTTACCACTCGCTGATGGGCCACCCCATGAGCATGGTCATCCGCCCGCTCGATAACCGCCGCCTCGACACCTTCGTCAATGCAACGCGCTGCCTACACGGCAATCGGGTGATCTCAAAGGACGACTTTGGCCGCGGCCTGCTAACAGCCATGCGTTCGGGGCAGACAGTTGGCATCCTCATGGACACCAACATGACCCCGCCCCAGGGATCCTTTGTGAAGTTCTTTGGCGTGGAGGCCTGCACGGCGACAGGTCTCGCCCACATCGCGCGCAAAACCGGCGCGGCCGTGCTGCCGGGGTTCATGCTCTGGGAACCGGCCGAACGCAAATACGTTCTCCACTTCGGCCCCGAAATCGAGATTCCGCACACCGCCGACGCCTCCGCCGACATCCTGGAGGGCACGCAGCGTTGCACTTCCGCCATCGAGTCCTGGATTCGGCGTTATCCTGACCAGTGGCTGTGGATTCACCGGCGCTGGAAAACCCGCCCGCCCGGCGAGCCAGGACTGTACTAGAAGTTTTGTAACAGGGCATGACTTCAGTCATGCCGAAAATGCAGCAGAATGATTGCGGGCTTTAGCCCCTGAGGCAATTGCCCCACGAAACTGCGAACGGAGAAATTCGCATGACCGTAGGCGAACTGATCGAGGTCTTAGGCGGAAAACTGGTGCAGGGCAGCCCGCAATGGCAGGTCGATGGCGTCAGTTCATGGCAATTTGCCAGCCCATCGGACGTGGCCTTTGCGGAGGATAGCGCTGAAGCACTAAAGGCGCTCGGAAGCAACGCCGGCGTCGTAGTGCTGCGCGCCGGAAGCTCGGAGCTTTATTCCCGGACCAGCTGTGTTATTGAAGCCGAGCAACCTCGAATGTGGTTTGCCTTAGCGGCCAAACTCCTCAACCCATTACCTCCATCCTCCGGCGTCCATCCCACCGCCGTCATCGGTCACCTCGTAGAGCTTGGCGAGAATGTGTCGATAGGTCCCTGCGCCGTGATCGGGGACCGCGTGGCCGTCGCCACCGGAACCCGCATCGAAGCCGGCGCAATCATCGGCGACGGCGTTCAGATTGGCGAGTTCTGCCGCATCTATCCTCGCGCCGCTCTCTACAGGGGCACCACACTCGGCAATCGCGTCATCGTTCACGCCGGCGCAGTGCTTGGCGCAGACGGCTTCGGCTACGTCCGCGACAACACCACCGGCGCATACACCCAATTCCCGCAACAGGGTACGCTTGTCATCGAAGACGACGTGGAGATCGGCGCGAACTCCACCATCGACCGTGGGGCGCTGGCCGAAACCCGCATCCGCCGCGGCACAAAGATCGATAACCTGGTCCACATCGGCCACAACTGCGATATCGGCGAAGACGTGATCCTGGTCTCGCTCACTGGCATCTCCGGCTCCTGCACGGTGGGTAAGGGAGCGGTGATTGCCGGCCAGGTGGGCCTCGGCGATCACGCCCACGTCGGCCCCGGCGTGATTCTCGGCGGGCAGGCCGGCGTTCTGAGCGGCAAAACGGTCACCAATAAAGGTCTAAAGCCGGGAACCGTCCTGTGGGGCACGCCGGCCCGTCCACTGAAGCAGGTTCTGCGCGAGATTGCCATTGTCGCCCGCTTGGCGAAGCGATCCGGCAAAGCATCTGAAAAGGACCCGCGGGAGGTCGAAAAATGAAGAATTCGACACGCCGATTTATCAAGTGGGGAGCCTTGATTCTGGAACTGTACGCACTGTTCGTGATCTACAACCTCCTCATGCTCCCGTTCCCATTCAATGAAAGGCTTGCTCCAATGGGGATAGCCGCAGTTGTCGCTGGAGCCTTTGCCTACCTAAGTGGATCTCAGTGCAAGAAATCCGCGAAGGCTCCCCGCCTTTCATTCCGTCAGATTGTTTCAACACCTCCAGTGCTGATTTGGGCGCTCGCACTTGTCTTCCCGGTGATTGCGGTTGTAGAAAAGATCGGCTATTTCCTGCACACCAAAGAATGGGGAATATAAGGAGCCATGCTAGTTGTAAATCGGAGCTAGTTGATCTACAAGCTAAGAACTCCAACCGCAGAAGAGGGACTAACTCAGGTGGCGATCATCGTAGTAGGCGGCAGCAACCGGGGCGTGGGCAAGACCGCGCTGGTCTGCGGCCTTATCGCTGCGCTGCCCGAGTTCCGCTGGACCGCCGTCAAGATTACCGCCGACGATCATGGCCAGTCCAAACCCATATGGGAAGAAACAACCCCCGGCGAGGAAACCGACACCTCCCGCTATCTAGCTGCGGGAGCCGTGCGCGCCCTGCTGGCCACGCCACCCCAGCGCGGCCATCCGCCTGCCCCCGATTTTCCGCCGATGCTCAGCGAGCTCTGGCCACGGTTCGGGCGCGGCACAAATCTTCTCTTCGAGTCCAACGGCATTGTCCACCATGTGCGGCCCGATCTCTGCCTGCTTATCCATGCCAGCCCAGGCAAGGGATTGGCGCCCGTGGTCCGCAAGCCTTCTTTCACCGCTGCCGTCCTCCATGCGGATGCGCTGGTGACCAGGTCAAGCGCCGATGGAGTCATTCCAGACGGGCTGTGCCTGCCAGTTCCTGAGCCGAACTCTGCCCTCAGCGCTGACTCGAACCCCACGCCGAAACCGATCTTCCATCTTGCCTCCCTGGAGCATCTTTCCCCGGAGATGCTGGCTTGGGTCCGCTTGAAACTTCACCTGCCCGAGCATTCCTGAGCAGAATCGCCAGCCCGCGCGCCCCGTCCATGCGGCTCTCCACCAGCAGCTCATGAGCCATCTTCAGAAACTCCGGATGATGCTCGAAATGCTTTGCCGCTGCTTGCACCGTATGCACCACATGTTCAGCGGCAAACCGCTCGCCGTGAAACCCCGCCACGCCGATCAGCAGCCCCTTCATCAGCGCAAACTGAGCCGTCAGCAGCGCGAACTCGCGGTCCATGCTGGGCTGTGCGCCCGCCCGCATTCCCTCCCTCCCAAACGGGAACTGGCAGCGGATGACCGTATTGATCAGGTAGTTTTCTAGGATGTGCGGGTGGCGGCGAAAGAATGGCTCATAAAAGCGATCGTGCGCCAGGGAGTATTGCGCAGCCAGGCTCTCAAGCGTGGCCCCCGGCCCGTTGCCGATGCCCATGGTAAAGGCCCGCACGCACTCGACGAAACGCGGCCGCACGTTGGACCGATGCAGCAGCATCCCCGCCAGCCGCAGCACAACATCCAACTGCGCCGCGCGATCCACGGGCAGCGTCTCCATCGCGGTCCGCAACGCCCCCGTAGCCACCGTCGCATCAAAGTCTCGCAGAAACTCCGGAATGCTTCGGTTAATCTCCCCCTTCGCAATCGAATCCAGCCGCCTGCATAAAACACCCAGCAGAAACAGCCTCTGCCACAGCGGGTAGTCGCGATTCTGCAGCAGCGCCGGCACAACCTCCCGCAACAGCCAGAAATGAAGCGGCAGCGCGCCCGGGCCGCCTTCTCCAGCCGTGGCTGCATTCCCTTCCACGGCCGGCAAGTCATGCTGCGCGGATATCCCGAGGCCAAGCAAGTTCGGCGTCAGCAGCACCAGCCGCGCCGCCTTCGGGCAGGAGAGCGTCAGCGCCTTTTCTTCTTCGCCGCCTGCCGCAAGCACAATACGAGGATAGGTCGCGCAGGCGTGCGAGAGCAGTCCCTCGCCAAGCTCCGCCTGAATCCGGCAAAGGCGCGCTTCGCTCAGCATTGGGCACTCGTTCGCGCCATTCATGCGGATTCTGGCGACGGCGTCGGCCGCTGCGCTCCCCGTTCCATTTGAGTCTTCCGCGTCCAGCGTCGTCGGCAATGCACTCGCATCGATATGCTCAAGAATCAGCGTGCGCAGAGCGCTGGCGGGCAGGCTCTGATATTTTTCATAAGCCGCTTGGTCGATGGGCACGCTCCACCCCCGGCAGCATGTGTCCTCGCACGCCGAGCCAATGCAGCGGAAACTCTCAGCGTAGGGGTACCGAATCAGCGGGTTATCGCGCAACCGTAGCTCCCGGCATCCATGCAGCGCAGCTTGGCTGCGTACTGGCTTGAGATGCATGCGGAAACGATGCAGCAGCTTGCCCATTCGGACAGCGGAAACATTAGAAAGTTTTCAGGAATCCCGGTCCCCAGCGCTACCCGCAAGAAAGTCAATGACGGGCCGCTGACCCAACCACAAAAACGCGGCCAACGTCGCCATCATCGTACGGCGCCCGCAAACAGCCATGGAGCGTTATCGCCCTAGTTCCTCAGCAGCATGGTCAGGCCGTGCGCGTTGTCCAGCTTCTTTGTCACCAGTATTTGATGGGCATTGACCAGAAAATCCGCATTGTGCTCGAAGTACTTGAAGGCGGTCTGCACGGTCTGCAAGACGTGTTCGACTGAGAATGCTTCCTTATGGCTTCCTGCGACTCCGATCAGAAGACCCTTGATAAGTGCGAAATCCGCTGCCAGAAGCGCGAAATCCTTCGCGGGCTGGGGTGCGGCCTCCTTATCGGACAGTTGGGCGCCAAAGGGGAAGACTTTGCGGAAGATCATGTTGATCAGGTAGTTCTCAAGGATGTAGGGATGCTTGATAAAAAATGGCGCGTAGTAGCGCTCATAGGCAATGGCGTACTCGGCGCTTAGGCCTTGAAGCGAAGTTTCGCGCTCGTATCCGATGCCGTCGGCGAAGGCGTTGAGGCATTCGACAAGGCGAGGAGACATGCTCGCATTGCGCGCCCGCAGTTTCATCATTCCCAGCACCATCCCCAGTTGAAGCGCGAGGTCGGCGGGGATGGTCTCGATGGAAGCATTTAAACTTGCCGAGGCTACTGCGCCTGAAAAACCCTTGAGCATCGCGGGAAAGCCTCCCTTCACCTCTCCGCGAACAACGGCCTCCAATCGCCTTGAAAAGGTTCCCAGCAGAAACATCCGCTGCCACAGCGGGTAGGCCCGGTTCCTGATCAAACCGATCGTAAACGCGCGGATAGGCCAGAAATAGCGAAGCAGCGGGAGATCGCTCTTCGCATCGTTCGATTCCACCTGACGCGCGCTGTCTGCGTTGAATGCCAGCAGGTCTGGGTTCATGAGCACCAGGCGGCAGGCCTCAGGGCAAGACAGAGTCAGCGTCATCTCGCTAAGCGTGTCGATGACATGAGTGGTACGCGGATAGCTGGCGCAGGTCTGGGAGAGATAGGATTCGCCGTGTTCCACCTGAATCTGGCAGAGGCGCTCCGCGTTGTGAAACGGGCACTGCATTGAGGGCGGCATATTGATGCGAGCAAATCCAGGCGGTTTCTTCCCGTCCGAGCCCTCCTGTATGCGCACAATGTTAGCGTCGATCAAAATACGCAAAGGGCCTGCTGGAACGGTCTGGTACTTTTCATAGGTCGCTTGGTCGATGTCCACATTCCAACCCACGCAGCAGGAGTCCTCACAGGCCGGACCGATGCAGCGGAACTTCTCGGAATATTCGGGGCGAATCAACCAGGTCTTTGCCAACCAGACCTCCCGGTAGCTTCATTGTGCATTGCACTGCTGCTTTCGGGCACAATTCGTTCAGGGGCAAGCAGAATGCCGGTTTCCCATTCGCGTGGATTCCCGCGCAGCGTTCGCCGTCTCAAAACGGCTTCTCGGTCAAGAACGGCTCCGGCTTTAGTGAGCCGTCGCGCTGCTTCACCAGCATCTGCACCTTGCCCTCGGCGGCGTCCAATTCCTGCTTGCACGCCGCAGACAGTCCCACGCCCTCCTCGAAGAGCTTGAGCGAGTCTTCCAGGGCCAGATCGCCCTTTTCCAGTTGATCGACGATGGTTTCCAACTTCTTGAGCGATTCTTCAAACGAGGGCATGGGCAATTACTCCGTGGAAGGCGCTGCGGCGGACGGCAGCACGCTGGCAATCACTTCGGCCGCGACCGTGTAACGACCAAACGGCGCGCTCACCTGCACGCCCTGGACCAGCGGACGCACTGCTTCCAGCATCTCTTGCGCAATCTTGATGCCCTCGCGCCGCGCCGCGTCGGGTGTGTCGGCTTGCGCCATACGCAGCATGATCTCCTCGGGCATCGAAACGCGCAGGTCGTTCTTCATGAATTCGGCGTTGCGCAAGCTGGTCAGCGGCCAGATGCCGGCGATCACCGGGATGCGATACTCCCGAATTCGTTTAAGAAAGCTCTCCAGCAGCCGCAGGTCAAAGACCGGCTGGGTGATGGCGTACTCCGCGCCGGCCTCCACCTTGTAGGCGAAGCGCCGCATCTCCTGCTCGATATCCGGCACGCCGGGGTTGGCGGCCACCGCAATGGTGAAGTTGGTGCTCGCGCCAATGGCGTTGGCGCCGATGTCGAGTCCGTGATTCAGGCGCTGCACCATGTTGACCAGACCGATGGAGTCCACGTCAAACACTGCGGTGGCGTCAGGATAATTGCCCAGCTTGGGCGGGTCGCCGGTGAGGCACAGAATATTGTGCAGACCGATGGAAGAGGCCCCCAGCAGGTCAGACTGAATGCTCAGAATATTGCGGTCGCGGCAGGTGTAATGCAGAACTGTATCGATGCCGGTGTGTTGCTGAATCTGGATGCACAGGCTCTGCGCGCTCATGCGGGCAGAGGCGCGCGGGGAGTCGGGCACGTTGATGCCGTGAACGCCAAGCGAGGCCAGCAGCCGCGCTCCCTCGATCTCCTGCGAGCAGTCGATGCCTCGCGGCGGAACGATCTCCACCATGGTGACGAAGCTGCCCTCGGCGATCAGCGCTCCGATCCGGGACCGTGCGCCAAGCCTCGCTGGCGGTGTCTCAGTATTCAGAGCGGGAGCAGTTCCCGAACTCTCCACCCGTGTCTGCGCATCGATGGCGCGCATGGCCGAGCGCATGGCCCGGATGTGATTGGGGGTCGTGCCGCAGCAGCCGCCCACAATCTGCACCCCGGCTGCGATGGCCTTGCGGGCAAAGCTGGCCATGTACTCCGGCGAACAGAGATAGATATTGCGGCCCTCCACGGCTCTGGGCAACCCGGCGTTGGGCATGGCGGCCAGTGGCAGCGCGGTGGCCTTGCGCATGGCTTCGATTGCCGTCAGCACCGTGGTCGGCCCGGTGGAGCAGTTCACCCCGATGGCGTCCGCGCCCCACTCGGTCAGCAGCGCCGCCGCATTGGCCGGGGATGCCCCGTCCAGGCAGTTGCCCTCGTCGTCCACCGTCACCATCACCACCACGGGCAGCTCCGGGGCCACCTCGCGCGCCGCGGCAAGAGCCTCGTGCGCCTCGTTCAGCGCAGACATGGTTTCAACAATCAGCAAATCCACGCCGGCCTTTGCCAAGGCCTGAATCTGCTCGGCAAAGGCCGCGCGCGCTTCGTCCAGTCCGGTCTTGCCCAGCGGCTCCAGCCGGACGCCGAGCGGGCCCAGCGTTCCGGCCACCCACGCCTCGCTGGCCTGCTTATCCTTGAGATGTTCCACCGCCTGGCGAGCCAGGCGAACCCCGGCAGTGTTGATTTCGGCCATCTTCCCGGCCAGGCCATGCCGGGCAAGCCGGAACCGGTTGGCCCCAAACGTATTGCTTTCAAGAATCTCAGCCCCAGCCTGCAGATACTCCTCGTGAATGGCAAGAATCATGGCGGGATCGGAGAGATTCAGTTCGTCGTAGCAGCGATTGATAAAGATGCCGCGGGCATAGAGCACGGTACCCATGGCGCCGTCGGCGAGTATGGGACGGTTGGCGAAGATGTCTGCGAACTTCGGCATTCTCTAGCCATGCTAAGCCACGCGGGCCAGCCGCGCCAGCCGGCCGGCCCACTTTGTTATACTTCGGGAGTCATAACTTTGTGCAGCATCGGGTTCGAGCCGCGGAAATCCGCGCTCTGCCGGGGCTTGCGGCAGACGATGTTCTGTGTTCACGCCGCGGTCGTGGTCAAGAACAAAATCCGCGGCACATTCCGCGCATTCCGTCGAGGTAAGGGATTTTGAAGAAGAGAAGTCTTTCGATAATCGCCGCAGCGGCCTTAGCGGTTGCTGGCGCGCTGGCAGGTTGTGGCGGCACTACCTATTTTGCGGGCAGGAACTTGCCCCCCAGCGGCCTGACCAATCGCGTTATGATCGCAATCCAGAACCCCAGCGCCTTCACCAGGGGCGCGCTTACGTTCGTGGATGCGTACTACGACACCCGCAGCGGCTTTAACGGCAAGCCAGCCTCTTTCTCTATTGCCGGTTACTCCGGCGCCCTGCCCATTACCATCCAGAACATGCCAGAGGAGCAGACGGGCATTGTCTACGGCTCTGCCGACGGCAGTCTTATCTCAATCAACTATGGTACTGAGGCCACGAATGGAAGCGCAGGGAGTTTGAACGGGCTTTCTTCCAGCGTATTCGCCACGCGCAATCAGGCCTACCTCTTCGCCGCAAATCAATCCGCCCGCGTACTCACCGTGCTTGAACGGAGCAGCGGCGGCTCCTATCCGTTGAGCCTGCCCGGCGTCTATCGCGTCAGTGTGAACCCCGGCGGCTCCGTGGCACTGGCCTTCGTGCAGAACTCGAATTACGTCTACTACCCGCGCAAACTCACCTCAGCCCAGCAAATTGCCTACTCCGCCGGTTCTGGAAGCTGGCCAAAGGCCGCGGTAGACTGCGAACCGCAGAGTGCGCCTGTGTATTGCCTCTTCCAGGCGCAAAGCCCCGATCATGTTGACGCAACGGGCAACTACTATGGAGCACCGCTCGCGTTTGACCGGCCCGTCAAAGCCGTCTTCTCCCCCGATGGCGGTACCGCCTACATCCTCAACTGCGGACCGGAGTGCGGCGGTTCCTCGGCCTCGATCACCCCAATCACGGTGGCTCCGATGATCTTTCTCATCGGTCAGCAATCGGGAACGTTGCCCACCAATGCCGCTCTCGCCGGTTCGACCATTGCTATCCCCGGCGGTTCAAGCAACGCGCTGGTCGATACCACGACGCTCTACGTCGTAGGCCAGAAGCCTCAACAGGTACAGGGACAAACGCTCTTCGCCGGCAACCTCACAGTGGTGGATTTCTCCAAGAGTCCCGCTGTGGCCTCCAGCGCCATCCCCATCAGCGATGGAGCTCCGGGCGCCGTCAGCCGCATGTTGCTGGCTGACGACAATACGCTGTGGATCGGCATGACTCAATGCACCAACGGCGTGCGAGCCGCCACCGGCCAGTCCTATGGTTGCCTGACCATGTTCAACACCGCCAAAAATGCCGTGACCATGATTGAGCCGTATATCGGCGATGCAACCGGAATTGCCGGAGTGACAGGCCTGCACAAGATCTACACGGCCGAGGGTGGGCAGGTGTACATCTACTCCACTGTGGACGGCACCTCGATCGACAACCAGTACGTCACCGTAACCGGAACAGCTTACGACGTGGCTTACATGGACGGACTCACCGACGGCAACAACACCGTCTACTGAGTCCAGTGGACAGTGAACAGTAAGCTGGGTGCCCCACCCTCGCCGCGTCTTTGTCTTTGCGGCTAGGGTGGGATAGCACGAACCTGAACAGTCCGTCTTACGGGACCAATTCCTAATGGCGACCACGCCTTCACCCGATCCTCCCGCGGCCGATGTCCTGGCCATCGCCGCCCACCGCGACGACGTGGAACAAACCTGTGGCGGCACGCTGCTGCGCATGGCTGCGCGCGGCCTTCGTACTGCCATCCTGGATTTGACCCAGGGCGAGGCCGGAACCCGCGGCACTGCCGAACAGCGCGCAGAGGAAGCAGAGCAAGCCGCGCACCTGCTAGGCGTTGGCTGGCGCCAGGCTCTCGACCTGCCCGACGGAGCCGTCGAGAACACCCTCGAAAACCGCGTCAAGATCGTGCGCGTCCTGCGCCAGCTCCGCCCCCGCGTAGTCATCCTGCCTTACTGGCAGGCCCGCCACCCGGACCACGCCATCTCCGCTTCCCTCGGTTATGAGTCCTGCTTCCTCGCAGGCCTCGCCAAGGTCGATACCGGGTCGGCCCCGCACCGGCCCTTCAAGATCGTCTATGCCAGCCTCTACGCCGACGTGCGCCCCACCTTCATCGTCGACATTTCGCCTTTCATCGAGCAGCGCCATGCCGCGCTCATGGCCTACCGTTCGCAATACGCCAACCAGCCCCAGGGAAGCACCCTCTTCGTTCCAGAGGAAGAGATTCGCGAACGCACCTTTGCCGAGGCCCGCCACTATGGCCTGCTCGCGGGCGTGCGTTACGGAGAGCCCTTCGTCCAGAAAGAAGTGAGCTTGGTTGACGACCTGACGCTGCTGCCCGTTCAGTCGATCTAGGTCGTATCGGCCTGGCCCCTGCCTGCAAGCCGGCTCGAAATCCAAATCCTCGACAATCGAAAACAAGCGTTTCACGGCTTCCAGGGCGTATCGGTCTGCCTCTATCCAACGATTTGTGTAGACTCTCTTAAACCGCGACAGAGTAGAATGACTCTGTCTTGTATTTCCTTGATCCATTGGCCTTGGGAGCGGAGGGTATTTGTGACGGCGCAGACGTGGGATCCACTTGCATACGGAAAGAATGGCAAGTTTGTGCATGGACTGGCCAGCGGAGTACTCGAGTGGCTGGCGGTCAAGCCCGGTGAGCGCATCCTGGATCTGGGCTGCGGCGATGGACAGTTAACCCAAAGAATCGCGGCCAACGGCGCAACTGTGGTGGGCGCCGATACATCGCCGGAGATGGTCGAAGCCGCGCGCTCAAGGGGTATTGTGGTGATGGAGGCCAGCGCTGAGGCGCTTCCCTTTTCCGACCACGCATTCGATGCCGTCTTTTCCAATGCCACCCTGCACTGGGTCCGCGATCAGGACGCCATGCTGGCAGAGGTGCGCCGCGTTCTCAAGCCCGGCGGGCGCTTTGTGGCGGAGATGGGCGGCCACGGCAACATTGCCGCCATTCGCGTGGCGCTCTCGTCTGTTTTGGCGCGGCACGGTTACGGCGACCGCGAAGATGCCTTGAACTACTACCCCACGCAAGAGGGCTATGCGCAAAGGCTCGCCAGCCACGGCTTCGAGGTACAGCAGATTGCATTGATTCAGCGGCCCACGCTGCTGCCCGAGAGCGGTATGGAGGGATGGCTAAAAACCTTTCGCCGCGGTGTACTCGACGGCTTGCCGGAGTCGCTCCGGGACAAGATCGTCGAAGATACAACCGCGCTGCTTGCGCCGGCCCTCCGCGATGAGCAAGGCAATTGGACCGCCTTCTATGTGCGCCTGCGCTTCATCGCGTCGGTATAGCGCCCTGCGCTGAACTCTAACCCGCGCGCCTCATTGGCTGAACCACATCCGGCCGCCCACGGCCACCAGCGTCACGGCAAAGATGCGCCGCAGCCACACCTCAGGAATGTGCTGCGCGCCCACGGCGCCAAAGTATCCGCCCAACAGAAACCCCAATGCCAGCAGCAGCCCCACACGCAGGTCGGCGTTCCCCTTGCGGTAGTACTCCATGAATGCGAAGATGCCTACCGGCGCCAGTAATGCGCCCAGCGAGGTTCCCTGTGCCTTGTGCTGATCCATGCCCAGCAGCCAGATGAGCGCCGGTACAAACAAGACGCCGCCGCCAATACCCACCACGCCGGAAATCATTCCCACCACCAGCCCAACCAGCAAAATCATCCAGGTCACACGAGCCTCCGCGCGGGCGCAAGGAATAGAAACGATGCCCGCAATCTCAGCCTAAATCATGGGCCGCGCCCAGGAAATCGCAGTGACAGCAAAGCAGAGAATTGCGGCCGCGCCGTATAACTTGAAAAATATATTCCAGAAAACTCAAGAAATAGCTTGCATTCTTATCCAGAGTTATGGCAAAGTAATTCCTGCGTAGGAGAACGCCCGATGAAATACATAACGCAAAACTCGATGCGTAGGCTGAAGCGGCTTGAACCAAGCTGCATCGGTCGCCGGGCGTGGTTCGTCAATTTTCAGTAACCCTCCCGCTTTCCGCCTCCTACGCAAAGCGCATACACATTGAGTATTCCCGAGTGGTGTAGAAGCCAGGTTCATCGCTTTGACACGGTAAAGACCTGTCTTTGTTTGTTCCCTCGGGCAAGCTTCGGCTGAGTTAGAAGACTTGTGCCTGCTTTGGCGCGGCGCTCAATTGATCGCCGGGGACAGGAGAGCCTTGTCGATAACTCGCTGCCATTAACTAAGTCGCGCCGGTGGCGAAAAAAGAGAGTTACTTCCTCCGAATGAACGGGCAGGGCGGGAAACCCTGCCGGAACAGATCACTTCACGGGGCGGGGGCGTAGTCCCGAAGCAAAAGGCGCCGTGGAGCAGAGGTTCCGAACTCTTTTTGCCTATTCCCCGGCGCAGTTCTTTGCGCAGTTGTATTTGAGATGAACCACCTTGGCCGGTGGTGTTTGGCAACGGTTACTTCGGTCGCGGGTTCGAATCCCGCTCGGAGCGCGAGCTCCGGTAGCTCAGTGGGTAGAGCGAAGAGCAACATGCCGTCGCCGCTTGTTCCCCGGTCAGCACTTAACAACGGGCGTTGCTTTTTGAGGGCGCTATAACTTCCACCTTGGCCGGTGGTGTAGGTCGCGGTTACTTCGCCTGCAACGCGGGTGACGCAGGTTCGAATCCTGCCTTGAGCGCAAGCTCAGGTCGTCTAGTGGCCAGGACACCTAATGTCCGCAACCGCTTGTTCCCCGGCCATAACACATCGCTGGCGCCGCCTCGGAGAGCGCGCTAATCACATCCACCTTGGCCGGTGGCGTAGGTAACGGATACTTCGGGAGCCGAATGTCGCGGGTTCGAATCCCGCCCGGGATGCAAGTCCCGGTAGCTCAGTGGCAGAGCATCGGAAAAATGCCGTAACCGCTTGTTCCCCGGCCAATAACCCTCCGGCAGGTCCGGATGGAAACTTGATTGCCATGGGCAAATTGAATGTGAAAAACGGAACGCCGGTGGGCAACGTACCCTTGTGCAAGAGCTGTAGCTGGGGACAGTTCATCACCGGCTATCGAGAGTCGGACCTGCTCGCAATCTGCACCAACACCAGCCCTAACATCGTGTTGCCCTTCACCGTATACGAGTGCAGCGGCTTCAACGACAAGCACAGGCCGGACTGGGAGCAGATGAAGAAGCTGGCCATTGACTTTCAACCGCTGCGAATCTCAAAGCCCGCGGGCTTTCGCAGCGTCGAGACGCTTTGCCCCGTAAATCACACAAGTGATGACGAGGATGAAGACGAGGTCGCGCGCGGCCGCTAACAACAGACACCAACCAGCAATATTCCTGCCGGTGGCGCAGGTCACGGATTCATCTGGTACAGCGCCGCGCAAGCGGAGGAGCAGGTTCGATCCCTGCCGCCAGGGAGTACTCTGGTGTAGCTATTCCGCGCCCGATTTTTCCCCGGCAGAATTTCTTTGAACGCAGAAAGGAGGCGCACCTATGCGCCTGAACATCTTCAAGCCGAACAAGCCGTGCTTGCGCACCCACGAGGGAGCGCCGGCGAGGATCATCACCCCGGAGCAGACTCTGCGCCGCTCTGTACTCTCGTGCATGTTGTGGGAGAACGAGTTCTATGAGGACGGCGTGCAAATCGCGGGCCGCATCCATGAGCTCGTCCCGCAGGTTGCGCCGGAGAAGGTGGCCTCGCTGGCCGTTGAGGCCCGCGAGCGGATGAAGCTGCGCCACGCGCCGCTCTTGCTGGTGCGCGAAATGGCGCGCCACGCCACCCATCGCGGTCTGGTAGCCGAGACTCTGGCTCGCGTCATTCAGCGGGCCGACGAGCTCTCTGAGTTTGTCGCCATCTACTGGGCTGGCGGGCGTCAGCCGCTCTCCGCGCAGGTGAAGAAGGGACTGGCTGCGGCTTTCGGCAAGTTCGACGAGTATGCGCTGGCCAAGTACGATCGCGCCGGTGCGGTTCGCCTGCGCGACGTGCTCTTCCTGTCGCACGCGCGGCCGGTGGATGAGGCGCAGGCTGCCTTGTGGAAGCGCCTGGCAGAGAACGAGCTGGCTACGCCCGACACCTGGGAGGTTGCGCTCTCGGCTGTCGGGCGCGGTGAGGGCGCCGAGAAGCGTGATGTGTGGGAGCGCCTGCTCGCCGAGCGCAAGCTGGGCGCGCTGGCTCTGTTGCGGAACCTGCGCAACCTGCACACGGCAGGCGTTAGCGAAGAGCTGGTGCTTGCCGCGCTCGCCAGTCTGAAGACGGACCGGGTTCTGCCCTTCCGCTTTTTGGCCGCCGCGCGCAACGCTCCGCAGTGGGAGCAGCCTCTGGAGGACGCGATGTTCCGCGCTCTCGACGGCCGCGCTGCCCGGCTCGCTGGGCACACCGTGCTGCTGGTGGACGTTTCCGGCTCCATGGAGACGACCATCTCCAGCCGCTCGGAGATGCGCCGTACCGACGCTGCGTATGGACTGGCAATCCTGCTGCGCGAGATTGCCGAGAAGGCGACGATCTATACCTTCTCGAACCAGGCAAAGCTGGTGCCGTCGCGGCGCGGAATGGCGCTGCGCGATGCCCTCGACCAGAGCCAGCCGCACGGGGGAACCTACCTGGGCGCGGCGCTCAAGCAGGTGGAAGCCGATTGCAAGAACGGTTTCGACCGGCTGGTGGTCATCACCGACGAGCAGTCGCATGATCGCGTTCCCGCGCCACACGGCAACGGCTACGTGATCAATGTGGCCAGCGCCCGCAACGGCGTGGGCTACGGCGAGTGGACGCACATCGACGGCTGGAGCGAGGCGGTGGTTGATTACATCGCCGAACTCGAATCCGCCGAGGGCGATCCCATCGCCTGATCGGTGTCCGCAGCGATTACCAACCTGGAACCAGCCGGTCGGGGAGCGATCTCCGGCCGGCTTTTCTTGATATTCAATGCTCATTCGAGAGCGTATTTGTTTGGCATCCAGTCGAACCCCCTCAAATTCACACAACGTTTGCAATCTGTTTGCCTCGCTGCATTACTCTGTTAATGGTTCCGCGCGGCCAGCACATCTTTCATTCAACGGCCGCGGGGCGAGGGCAGACCGTTTGAGCCAAACCGTATTTGTTCTGGAAGACGACACTGATATTGCGCGCCTTGTGCAGCATCACCTTGAAGCCGCGGGATTTGCGGCGCGCCTCTTTGTCACCCCCACCAACCTGATTCCCGACGCGGAGCGCCAGCCGCCTGCCCTGTTTCTGCTGGACATTATGGTCCCTGGCGGAGATGGCCTCGACGTTTGCCGCCGCCTGCGCGCCAACCCCGCGCTCTCCACCGTGCCCATCATTTTTTTGACCGCCCGCGCCGCTGAAAACGACCGCGTGCTCGGCCTGGAACTGGGCGCCGACGACTACATCACCAAACCCTTTGCCACGCGCGAACTGGTAGCCCGCGTCAAGGCCGTGCTGCGCCGTTTCGAGCGGCCCACGCTGCCCTCCGTCATCAGCTTTGAAGAGGTCGTGATCGACGCCAACGCCATGCAGTTAAGAGTGCGCGGAGAACTCACCACCACCACGGCCACCGAGTTCCGCCTGCTCGATTATCTGGCAAGGCATCCGGGCCGCGTCTTCAGCCGCGACCGCCTGCTTGACGCGGTCTGGGGCGACGCCCGCTTTGTCACCCCACGATCGGTCGACGTCTATGTTCGCCGCATTCGTGAGAAAATCGAGGTCGATCCGGAGAACCCGCGTTACCTGAAGACCGTACGCGGCGCAGGCTATCGCTTCGAGCTTCCCAAGGGCGAATAACCGAAGCAGCCCGCGCGCTGGAAGCTGCCGGATGGGAGTGGGGCTCATTGACCTCCAAAGTCTTTACCAAGCTGCTCGGACTCTTTGTCCTGCTTCTGGTCTTCCAGACCGTGGTGATGGAGTTCGTCTTTCGCAGTTTTGTCTCTGCCAGCCTGGTCTCTGCCAATCCAACGGGGTCTACCGCGAGCGAGGCCTTCCACCGGCTGGCATTCGAGGCGCTCTGGTCCGGCCTTATCGCACTGGCGGTTGCCCTGCCCCTGGCCGGCTGGGTCGCTGTCCGCGTCTCTGGGCGCATCGATCGGGTGGTCGCTTTCGCACGGCGCATCGCTGACGGCGATTTGAGCGCGCGCCTGGATGAACCTGGCAGCGATGAATTCGCCGCGATGGAAGCAGCCCTCAACCGGACTGCCGAACGCCTGGGCCACAGCTTCGACGAGATCGAAAGCCGCCGCCAGGAGCTGGCAACCATGCTCGACTCCATGCAGGAGGCGGTGGTTGCCATCACTCCCGAGGGGCTTGTCCGCTGGTCCAACGCTGTCATGCGGCGCATCGCCGGTACCCCAATCCAGCAAGGCCGCCAGCTTGTCCACTCAGTGCGCGATCCCGAGGTTCTGGCCTGCGTCCGCGCCGCCCTCGATCACCATGAAGTCCGTTTTGGCCGCGCCAGTTCCATGGCCCCTGGCCGCATCTTTGAGATCAACGCGGCCCCCCTGCCCAGCGGAGGAGCGCTCATCGTGCTCCACGACGTCACCGCCATCGGCGCTGCCGAAAAGTCCCGCCGCGACTTCATCGCCAACGTCAGCCATGAGTTGCGCACACCCCTCACTTCCATCCAGGGCTACGTCGAGACGCTCATTGAGGACCCGAATCCGCGCCCTGAAACCACCCGCGAATTCCTCGGCATCATTCTCAAAAATGCCACCCGCATGAACCGCCTGACCGAGGACCTGCTGGCCCTGGCCAGCGTTGAGAGCCCCGATTACAAGCTCACTCCCCTGCCTACCCGCGCTTCGGCCTTGCTCAACGATGCCATCGAGACTTTTGGCGCCCTTGCTGCCGACTCCAAGATCGAACTGCAATTGTCAGGCGCGCCGGATGCGCTGGTGATGGCCGACCCAGATGCCATGAATCAGGTATTCGGCAACCTCATTGAGAACTCCCTCAAGTATGCCAAAAGCGGCAAGCGCATCCGCGTCGGCGCCCGCTTGCTCGACTCCGAGGTTGAATTCACTGTGCAGGATTTCGGCCCTGGCATCGCCTCCGAGCACCTCAATCGCATCTTCGAGCGCTTTTACCGCGTTGACAAGGCCCGCTCCCGCGAGTCCGGCGGCACCGGCCTCGGCCTCGCCATCGTCAAGCACATCCTCCAGGCTCACGGCGGTCGCCTCTGGGCTGAGAGCGAACTCGGAAACGGCGCGCAATTCCACTTCACACTGCCCATCGCTCCAACGGCAACGCAGCCGCCCATCCCGGATCAAAAAGCAATCGCTTGAAAGGTTTTTGTGGTCGGAGATGTCGTGCGTAGCGGCAGCCGTGGCTATTCTTCGAAGGCCGTTTCAAATTTCTGCCCGCCGTAAAAAACGCCGAGAATCGTCACCACCGAGTCTGTTATTTCAAAGGCAATCGAAACGCGCCTTCAAAAGCCAAAGACGCGCAGACCGGGACGAATGTCGTCCCGTTGCGCGCCTCGCATGGGAAATGTCTTCAGGCTTTCGCATTGCTGCACAAGGTCGTCGGTGTAGTTGGCAGCAATCTCGGGTGATGGCGCAGCGGCAATATGGAAGTACAGGGCAACGAGTTGAGCTTCCGCTTCCGGGGCGTACATGATGCTGTGCATTATCCGGCCCTGAGAGCGGATTTGTGGGCCGCAGCAAGCGAGGCCCGCACCTTCTCTGCCGATACCGCTCGCGAGGGGTCTGCTTTGATGGCGTCGTAGGCAGCGGCGACATCTTCCCGCAGCCAGGCTTCGAGGGCGCGCTGATGCATCTCAAGGGCGCGCAGGCCGTCGCGGATGACTTCGCTCTCAGAAGCGTATTCGCCAGACTCGACCTTGGCACGAACCAGTTGCGCCATCTCATGAGGCAGGGTGATGCTGAACTGCTGTGTAGAGCGCATTCGCTGTGATCCCTCCCTAATAGGATTCTATCCTACTCTCGTTTGGCACAATTTTCGACCCTTTTCATCAGAGGAAAGCGCCATCTACTAAATTTGCAAACGATCGCATTATGAATGTGAGGGATGTGATGAAATGAAATCCCGCCTACCAATGCTGCTGTTTCACGGTTCCTCCGCCTTGCCCCCTGCCAGCCCAGCGTGTTTGACTGGTTCCCGAAGGCGGGCAACGTACATGGCGTACATCCTTGCATTGGACCAGGGAACCACCAGCTCCCGGGCGATTCTCTTTGACGAAGCGGGCGCGATTGCCGCCGTGGCGCAGCATGAGTTTGAGCAGTTCTACCCGCAGGCTGGATGGGTGGAACACGACCCGATAGAAATCCTGACCAGCCAGCTCTCCTGCGCAGTTGAGGCGCTGGTGCGCGTCGGCGCGCAGCCCCGCGACATAGCCGCCATCGGCATTACCAACCAGCGCGAGACGGTGATTGTGTGGGACCGCGCGACGGGCAAGCCGATTCATCCGGCCATCGTCTGGCAAGATCGCCGAACAGCATCTCGGTGCGCGGAATTGGCCGAGAGCGGAGTTGAGGAGTGTGTCTCCGCCAAAACCGGGCTGGTGCTCGATCCGTATTTTTCGGCGACCAAAGTGGGCTGGATTCTGGACAACGTGGCAGGCGCGCGGGCGCGTGCGGAGCGGGGCGAGCTCGCCTTTGGCACCGTGGACACTTGGCTCGTCTGGAACCTGACCAGCGGGCAGCAGCATGTGACCGACGTGACCAATGCCTCCAGGACGCTGCTCTTCAATATCGTGAGGGGCGAGTGGGATACGGAACTCCTCCGCATCTTCAAGATTCCCGAAAGCCTGCTGCCCGAGGTCGTCTGGTCCAGCCAGCCGGTGGGCGAGGTAACCACGACGCTGGGGCTGGGCGGCGCTATGATCGCGGGCATTGCCGGCGACCAGCAGGCGGCGCTCTTCGGCCAATTGTGCTGGGCCGCTGGGGAAGCCAAAAATACCTACGGAACGGGCTGCTTCCTGCTCCAGAACATCGGCACGGAGTTTGTGCGCTCAAAGCACAGGCTCATCACCACGCTGGCGGCCAGCGCGCACAAACGGCTGGAGTACGCGTTTGAAGGCAGCATCTTCATTGGCGGGGCCGTGGTGCAGTGGCTGCGCGATAACCTCAAGCTTATCGGCTCATCGGCCGAGGTCGAGCAGCTTGCGGCCAGCGTGCCAGACTCCGGCGGCGTGGTGCTGGTGCCGGCGTTTGTGGGACTGGGCGCGCCGCACTGGGACCCCAGCGCCAGCGGCCTGCTCATCGGGCTGCGCAGAGACACTTCGCCGGGTCAGATTGCCAGGGCGGCTCTTGAGAGTATCGCCTTCCAAGTGGCTGACGTGCTTCAGGCGGTGGAGAGCGAGACCACGCCGCTGGCGGCGCTGCGCGTGGACGGCGGGGCCGCGGTGAACAACCTCCTGATGCAGTTCCAGGCCGATCTGCTGGGCGTCCCGGTGGTGCGTCCGCAGGTGACGGAGACCACAGCCCTCGGCGCAGCGTATTTGGCTGGCTTGGCGACGAGCTTCTGGGCAGCCCCGAACGAACTCCGAGCGAAGCGGCAGGGCGATATCCGCTTTGAACCGCAAATGACCTCGCAGGAACGGGCAGAGCGGCGGGGGCGATGGCAGCGGGCTGTCGAGCGATCCAGAAATTGGAGCGAATAATGCGCTGGGAAGGGATTAAGAACAGCGATCAGGTCGCCCGCCTCGCCACGCACGGAGCGCATGTGGAGAATGGCGCACGGTAGCTTGTGTGAAAATCTCTGTCCGTAAGTGACTGCGTCTTTGTATCACTGTCTGAGCAAAGCTGGTCGTGTTATCTTGTCCGCATGAATTCCAGCCCATTTTGTTTGCACTGTGGGTCCCAAATCGTCAGCGGCGTTTGCCCTCGTTGCGGAACTTACCACACGCTTGCATCAGAGAACGGCGCCAAGCCCAAAGGATCGCGGGCACTCAGAATCCTCCTGGTTACGGGCGCAGTTTATCTTGCCGCAAGCGCCGCCCTGCTTGTGTTTGTAGGCCAACGCATGATGCGGAATGTTGCGCGATTCTCAAACATTCATTCATGGGCAAGGACGTATAAGCCCCACACCGGCCCTGTCGCCCGTCTGGACGAGTTGAAAGGCAATGGCCGGATCTACCTCGTCCAGCTGGGTGAACACAAGGCTCCATACTCGCTCGATGACTTTGCTCAGTGGCTGCACTCGAAGTATGCGCTGGACGTTCAGGTCCTTCCGGCATTGGCCATCGACCAGTCCGCTTGGGACTCCGAGCGCAAGCAGTATGTCGCCGAGCTGCTGAATGGGCAGATCAAGCGCGAGCATCCCGATCTGTCGGCTGACCCAAACACCTATCTCGTCGGATTCACGGATGCCGATATGTATTCGGCCTTGAACATCTGGAAATTTACCTTTACTCAGCGCTACGAATCGCGCTTCGCCGTCATCTCGACCAAAGAGGAAATGCAGTGGTACAACTGGGCGCGCGCAAAAGGGGGGTGCTGACACAATCTCTCAGAGATTTCAGGCGCGTGTGCGGCGAATTCTTCTGAAAGACGTTGCCATGCTTTATTGGCGCCTGCCGCTCAACAACGATCCAACCAGCGTGATCTTCAATCATCTCGATCCCGGCATACTGGCCGAAGACATCTACGAATCCGACCTCGACCCGGCCCGTACCCCCTCTGGCGAATACCAGGGCAATTCGGGCATCTTTCTGGTTTATTCGGCAAAAGATGGCATAAAACCAATGCCGGGAGTCTTAGTTCAAGATTGTCAAGAATGCAGTGGCAAGAAGACGGACCTTCTCTACCAAGATGAATCGTTGGAAGTTTTTGAAGTGTACCTGAGCTCAGGCTTGCTTATTGACAGGCATACAGACTTCAACCTTCCAGACACAGTTCCAATCCAGTTCCAGCGCGCCACACGCGACGGCTGGAGCGGCTCGAATCCATTCGGAATCAGCGGCACCGACAATTACGACGAGTTCTTGCAGTCTGCCGACAATCTCAACATCTCCGTTGTTCACGCGGACAGTACTCAGGAGGGACTGGTGCGTGTTCCTGCCTGGTTACCCATCCTGAAACTCGTCAAATTTGTCGATACCGATTACTCCGGAAAGTATTACGAGATGCGCTGGCAATCCAGCCCATTTGAGCACTACGATCTCAAACGATACGACGGTGAGGTGAAGACTTATCTTCCCTGCAACAGCCCCAAAGAGATGTGTTATCTGACCGGCATTCGCAATGCACAGGGGCAAACGCTCAAATTCGAACGCGACGCCGCCCGCAGACTGATTCACTTGACTTCTGCGAATGGAAGTTGGCTTCGCTTGAGTTATGGTCCGAACAACCACATTACCGAAATCGATGACAGCCGGGGCCGCACGGTGCGCTATGGCTATGACGGGGGCAATCGACTCACAACTGTTACCTATCCATCCGGCGAGGTCTTCCACTATGAGTACGACGGCACGCAACACCTACTGACCTTCAGCGTGGCTCCGGATGCGAAATCAGCACCGCGTCTCATGCTGCGCAACGAATACACGAATGGAAGAATTACGAAACAAATTCTTGGCAATGGAGACTCATACACATACAACTACACTTTGGCGGAGGATGGTTCAATCAGCGCAGTTGGAGTCCAAACCCCAGACGGCAGGGTATTCAATATCGATGTGAGCGAGGGCTCCTCGACCGTGCGCGTGCAAGCCCCTCAGTCTCTATCTCAGGAGGGCCGCCCGGCTTCCAAATAACGGAGGCTCCCCCGCTGACTTAGAGCCTGTTATGAACTACGATTGAGTAGTTTGAAAGGTTGGGTGAGAATGAGTAAAGAAAACACGAAGTAATAGTGGCCGGCGGCGCCAGCCGTGCCTTATAATCCGTTTCCTGAAACCGATTTTCGGAACTTTCCCCAGCAAACGAGCAGAACTTGGATTTCAAGAGGAGGATCGCGATGGCATTCGATGCCTATATCACGTTCAAGGGGCATAAGCAGGGCATAATCAAAGGCACCAGCACAAAGGGAAAGCACACGGGTGGCGTTGTAATTCAGAGCTTCAGCTTTGGTGTTGAATCGCCCGTCGATGCCGGGTCCGGTCAACTCACGGGAAGGCGGCAGCACAAGCCGGTCGTGATTGTTCGAGAGGTCGATGAGGCGTCACCCCTGCTCTTCCAAGCCTTGTGTACGAACGAAAGCTTTACATCGGCTTCCTTGAGTTTCGCCAGGCCCAGCTCCGGCGGAAAGCTTTCCGTGTTCAACACCATCGAACTGACAAACGCCACCATCAGCGAAATCGGGCACGCGCAAAATCGAGGCGGCAAAAGGTGCGAGCGAATCATTCTGAAATATGAGCAGCTGCTGGTCAACGGGCTGTCCGACGTTGTCCTCCATTCTGTTTAGCGGGAAACTCAGATCGGGCTGTTCCCCGCACGCCGCAACACATTCTCTCCGCTGACGTCGCTGCCTTGACGCTGCCCTCACGCATGTTCGGGTCGCTGGCGCAATTTCGATTGGTCGGCCCGCCCTGCTCACCAGACTGGGACGAAAGCCCTATGCGCACCTCCCCGCTTGTTATCATCAGGACAGGCTCCCGGCAGCGCGCCCGCCGGGTCATGCCGCTGAGGTCTTCCCGCCGTCCCGATGGCTCCCACCACACAGTCCGTTGATCCAGTTGATCTCACTGCGCTCTCAACCCAGAGCGCAGTACAGGATCATGGATTGAATCAGGCTCACGACCACACCCACATCCACGCGCCCGAGCCCGGCGCAACGGCCACCCTCATCCACGACCTGCGCGAACTGTTCAAGGTCAAAGTAGTTGCGCTGGTGCTGGTCACCGGCTGGGGCGGCTTTTATCTGGGATCCATGCAGTCGGGCATCACCAGTGTGCAGCGCGGCTTGCTGGATACGCTGCTGGGCATCGGCCTGGTTTCTGCCGGAGCCGGCGCCCTCAACGAGGCCCTCGAGCGCAAGATTGACGCGCGCATGAAGCGCACTGCCAACCGTCCACTGGCCGCTGGCCGCTTTTCGCTTGCTCAGGGCATCGTGGCCGGCCTGGGCGCTTTGGGACTCGGCGCGGTCTGGCTGGCGCTCCATACCAACCTGCTCACCGTGGCTCTGGCGCTGCTCACTGCGTTTACCTACGTCGCCATTTACACGCCCCTCAAGCGCTTCACCACCATGGCGACCTTCATCGGAGCATTCCCCGGCGCCATGGGCCCGCTGCTGGGCTGGACCGCCGCGCGCGGCCGCATCGAGTGGCCCGGCGTGGCCCTCTTCGCCATTCTCTTTGTCTGGCAGTTCCCCCACTTCATGGCCATCTCCTGGATGTACCGCGAAGACTACGCCCGCGCCGGCATTCGTATGTTGCCCGTCGTGCAGCCTGACGGATGGTCCACCGTAGCCGAGGCTCTCTTCTTTGCTGTCATCATGATTCCCGTCAGCCTTGCGCCCTGGGGTCTGGGAGTGGCCGGCCTGGCCTATGCCGTGCTGGCTACGGCGCTGGGCCTTCTTTACTTGGCCTATACCATCCGCTTCGCCCGCATCCTGCGCACCAAGGACGAAACCGAGAGCCGCATGCTAGCGCGCGATCTGCTCAAGGTAAGCGTCCTCTACCTGCCCCTGCTCTTCACCACGCTCATGCTCTGCGCCAAGGCAAAGCATTAAAACACTGAGCCATCATTTCAACGGAATTGATGAGGAAATGAATAATGAAAGACTACATTGCTCTTTGGCTTGAGGGGTTGCCAGGACGGCTTGAGGAATTGCCCGGACTGCGGTCCAAAGCACTGGATTTGTCCGTGAGCGTTACCGGCATATATGACCGGCACCTTGGACCAACTTGGCCTTACGCAGCGATAACACTGCGCGTCGAACCGGCATCATCCTTCGAGGTAGTAAACGACATACCTGAAGACGAAGAGTTCCAAAAAGAAGGCTATCTGGATTGGGCTATATTTGGACTGCTTGATGTGCTGATGTTTGTTGAGGGCAGTCCGATGCACGAGATACGCGTCACTTTGGAGGGTGCAGAATACAGCCGTGTTGATTCGTCTCAGATGGCATTTCGCCAAGCTGGGCGCGATGCAGGGCGAAGGGTCATCGAGTCACTAATGGAGAAACGCAGATTGGCAATGAGGGATCGCCCAGAAATCAAAGCCACAACGGTGAGATTATCCAAATGACAACCGCAGCCCCATTATCCAGCACACGCCCCGCCATCGCCGCCATTCTCGGCATCAGCGCCGCGGCCACGGCCTTTCTCTTCTGGCTCATTTACATTCATCCCGCGGCGGCGGCAAGCACGCAGTACGCTTTTTTGCCCGCCCTCAATGCCCTGCTCAACGGCCTCAGCGCCACCGCGCTGCTCATCGGCTACACCTTCATCCGGGCGCATCGCATCAAGGCCCACCGCGCAGCCATGATGACGGCGTTTGCATTCTCCACGCTGTTTCTGGTCAGCTATATTCTGCACCACGCGCTGCACGGCGATGTTCGCTACCCTGCCCACGCTGCGTTGCGCTCGGTCTATCTGCCGCTGCTTGCCAGCCATATCGTGCTGGCCGTGGTGGCGCTGCCGCTGGTGCTGGTCACCTTTTTCTTTTCGCTTTCAGGCCGCATTCCCCAGCACCGCAAGGTCGCCCGCTGGACCTTTCCCCTCTGGCTTTATGTCTCGGTCACCGGCGTCATTACCTACATCATGCTTCGCCTGGCGCAAGGATAGGGACTAGGGACTGAGGGAATAGGGAGTAGGAGTAGAAGACCCGGGGTGGGAAAGATCGAACTTCAGCCGCAACAAGTCAAAGGATCGAAGATGCCTGCAAACAGCTCGAACCCAGTACGACCAGACGACGGCACCCGCCAACTGCTGCAATGGGGTGCGTCGATCCTCGGTTCAGGCATCGTGGCCGGCTTGCTGCTTGTCACCCTGCTGGGCGGCTTTTCGCCCACCGGCGCCAGCACCAACACCGGCTGGTTCGCCCTCATCGTCGCCCTCATGTGCATCCCCTTCGGCGGCCTGCTGCTTGCGCTAGGCGTGGCCAAATGGTTCCGCAACCGGAGCCTTTCTACGAACAACCCGCATCGATAGCCAGCCAAGATCGAACAGGCATTGGTCGGACGATCGCCAGCGCGAACAACAGACGCTCAGTTCGATGGCATGTCTGGATCGATGCGCAACCATCCGGGGGGAAGGATGTGAGGGTAGGGCGTATCGGGATCGTCGTTCTGCCAGCTCATAGGGGCACAGACCGTCTTTTCGGGCGCAGGATTCAGCCAGGCTCCCCACCACGACAAAGTGCTATTGGCGATGATGTGGTGGCGGCAGGCGGACATCAGGCGCAAATCTTCATGCGGATTCGCTTCGTCGTTATGATCCACGAATACCGTGTCTTTATCCCTCGGCAGGTTTTCCCGCGCAAAAGCCATATCGTCGGAGAAAACGAAGAAGGTGGGGTTGCGAGCCCTCTGAAGAAGCGCCTGCATGGCCCGCGCGTAATAGCGGGGCGCCAGGACCATCGCGCCTCCTCGAAAGAGGGCATAGTCGCCGCGCCTTACGTGCAGCGAAACGGGGTTTTCCGCCGCGCGGATTTGTTCCAGGGTATCGAGGTTTTTCCCTGTCGCAGGATTCCGCAGTTGGAATTCCGTCCGCAGGCGCTGTTCCACATCTTGTGCATACTGATACGCCTGAAAATAGCCTCTGACGTAGAGGCGATGAGCCGCCTTCTTGTGCGGCAGCGTCGGCAGAAACGTCCAGTGATCTTCGTAGGGCTCCTGAACGGTGGCCGCGCGAAACATGAAGCGGGCAGTAGCGACAAGAGGCCTCTTCTTGCGGGAAACCGAGCAAATCAGGCGGTCCTGCAAGTTAAATTCGCGAACTGGCGCTGAGATGCGGAACTGCGAAAGCAGGAATGGCCGAGGGTGACCGAAAGAAACGACAGGTTCTTCGCGCCTTCGAACGATCTCGATATGCGCTCCATATTGCTTGGCATGGAAGAGCCCCGCGGCATACTGGAACAGTTGATTGCCCAAGCCACAAGAGGGGACAAGCAGGATTTTCATTGGGGGAGCCTCGCAGGGGATCTTGGCCCGTGTCGTCATCATAACCCGAACGAGAAATGGCCCGGCCCGTTGAAATCTGTTTTTTGGCCGCGGATTCTTGTTGCGAAGGCCCTGGGATTCCTGACCGCTCAGTTCTACTGCCCCGGATATACATCCTTAACGGTATAGCCCTCGGGAATTTGAAAAAGAGCTGGGTCCGGCTCGCCGAATTCGATATCGGTCATCTCATCTGTATACGAGTTTAGGTATGGATCGTCGATGCTTTGCAGCACCGAGACTCCCAGACCAGCTACGTCCCAATACTCCGCGAACATGATCCGCGGCTGGTCATCCTTGTTTGTATGAGCCGGGATACAAATTGTGTAGCGCTTTCCTTCGGCGGTCAAACCCTTGATCGTTTTCGTGCCAAGCCGCGTTACTCTTTGCCATGGTTGACTCTCACACTTGTCGGGCATGGGATCATCTAAAGTTGATCGCGGTGGCACAGTGCCAGGTTGGCGGGGCTCCGGCGGATGAAATACGACCGCTTCCTTCTTAGATGAACTCAAACTCGTAGTGGTACGAGCGACCGGATCAGTGAATTGCGCCCCATAAAATCCTTGAGGCAACTCGACACCCGCTTGAGGCTGTGGGCGACTCTCCGAATAGGTTCTACCCGCCGAGTCGCGGGCCAATTTCTCTTCAGTTACGCGAATCAAGCCGGCGTAGGCCGCTCCGTAACTGTCCGTTCGCTTAAAATGCGCTGTAAATGGTCTCTTGGCCAATTGGAAGTTGTCCACGTTAACATCAGTCGCGCCGCGATGGTCCGCTGTTTGTGCGCAAACCATCGACAACTGGTGCAGGACGAGGGCAGAGGCAAGAAATCCGTACTTTGACCAATTATGTCGCATGGCACTCTCCCTCTGGAATTGAGTCTAGCCGGTTTGACTCCGCTCGTGAGGAAAGGCAACGGCAAATTTCCAACTGGCCTTCGTTTACAACGCTTTTCGCCGCTTCGATTGCGGAGCCGCTCAGTTCTTCTGATTCGGATATTGATCCTTCACCGTGTAGCCCTCGGGCGGCCTGAACAGAGCCGGATCGGGCTCGCCGCGCTCAATGTCCGTCAGTTCCATCGTTCGCACGCCGGTGCGAGGATCGTCGTCGATCTGTAGCACCACCAACCCCAGTTCACGAGACATCCACATCTCGTGGGTAACCGTGATCGGCTGATCGTTGCCAATGGCGCCAGCCGGATAGGTCTCCGTGGTGCGCGTACCATGGGCATCGACCCCGTTGATCGTTTTTGTACCCAAATCTTCCGTCTCCCCCCGGCGGTGCGCCGGCCGCGGAATCCTTGGCAACTGGATCGCAGCCGTCGCACTGGTAGCAGGGGGCAAAGGTGGCCGCGCCTGGACCGGGTCGGGCATGTGAAAAACCGCCGCCTCTTTGGAGTTTGAATTCCAGCTAATGGTGACGCGATTCACCGGATCGACGACATTGAAGAAAGAAAAAGCAGGAGCCGGTCCCGCGAAACCCAGCTGAGTCTCCGCCTGATTCTCGTGGTAGGTTCTTCCGCTCGAGTCGCGAGCCTCTTTGTTCGTGGTTACGTTGGTGATGGTAGTGCCGTTGGCAAGCGTCTGCACCCCCGTCGTCTTCCGATTCGCGGTATACGACTCAATAGTCTGCTTTTGCTCTTCCCCCTCCGGACAGCTTGCTCCCTCAACCGCCGGTCCCCGCAGGACTGCGGCAACGGAACTGCTACCGCTTCGAGCCGAAAGCTCCTGTGCCAGCAGTGTGCGGAACGAGAAAAGTGTCAGGGCAAAACCTGTAATGGCAAACAAGCATCTGTTTAGGCGCATCGAACCCTCCCAAACTTCAAGCGATGCCATTTTGACGCAACCCGCCTGAGAATGCAACCCTGTGATGAGTTAACGCGAAGTAAAAACCAGCGGCGCACCCCTCAGCCCGTCTGCTATTCTTTTCACTTAGCTGGAGTGAACAAACATGGCAAAGAGCGTTAACAAAGTCATTCTCTTAGGCAACGTGGGCAAGGACCCGGAAATCCGTTCCACCGCGGGCGGCGCCATCGTCGCCAACTTCACCCTGGCCACCAGCGACCGCTTTCAGGATGCGCAGGGCGCCTGGCAGGACCGCACCGAGTGGCACGCGCTGGTCGCCTTCAAGCGCACCGCCGAGATCATCCGCGATTACGTGAAGAAAGGCTCCAAGTTGTATGTCGAGGGCAAGCTCCAGACACGCAGTTGGGACGACAAGGAGTCTGGCCAGAAACGCTATAAGACCGAAGTCGTGGTCTTCGACCTGTCTTTGCTCTCCGGCCGCGAAGAGGGTTCAGGCGGCGGTGGCGGCTATAGCCGTGCGGCAAGTTCCTCGAGTTCGGCTGCCAGCTTTGACCAGCGGCCCCCGGCAGCAGCCGGCGCCCCGGACGACTACTCCCAATCCGCCGAAATCTCCGACGACGACATCCCGTTTTAAAGGCAGGGGTCAGAGATCAGTAGACGTGTTCGTTGTTCAACGGTCGGCTGGTGGCCAGGAAACATGCAGTGGAATCGGCAAAGGATTCTCTGCCTGACCTGATCTCTGACCCCTGACCTCTACTCAGTCTTCATCAGCGTCGCAATCAGCGAATCCCTGCGCTGGTTGGCGATTCTGTCGGCATTGCGCAACACGCGCATCCACGCAAACGCCGCGCCCGCGCCCAGTGTCAAAAAGACAGGCACGGCCAGCCACACGTTGTCCCAGTACCAGCTCAGTAAAAAAACCACCGCTCCGCTTCCGATCACTCCCAGTTGGATGAGCAGACTGAGAATCGCATTGGCCTGCGAGCCCCGCTGCCGCGAAATCCGCCCAGGGTTGACGCGGTAAGCCATGGTGAGCGAAAGCACATCTCCCGCAGCCAGATTCGTAGGCAGAGCAAACAGCAGCCACGCCGCCGTCGCCGTCGCCATAGCCCCGTCCGGAATTCCCAGGCGCAGGCTCGTCAAGGTGCCCGCCACCAGGGCCATCAGGGCGCATAGCGCGCAGTGAAACAAGTTCTTGGCTAGCAGCACCGTCCGGATGGGCGTCGGAGAAAGAAAGTACACCTGGATCCCCGGTCCCTCCGCGCCCAGGTTGTTATAAAACATCTGTGAAAACCCCAGCAGCGCGTAGGCCACGGCGATCGGCAGCGCGAAGGCGAAGACGTGTCCCGCCCCCGAACCGCTACCCCTGAGAAAAGCGGAAGAAAAGATAATCATCATCAACAGAGGCGCGCCAATGGCATAGAGCAGCGGCAATGTGCGCAGCAGGGTGCGCAGTTCCTTCTCCATCACCGCCGCAATCGGACCTGAGCCGTCAAGAATCCACGCGCCCGAGCGCCGTTGCTCCATCTTCCGGCTTGGAGCCACGCCTAGATTTTCGCCGCGATATTCCGCGCGCAGCCGCCCCGCCAGCACGCCCCCGGCAGCCAATCCATAAAGCCCAAGCAAACCCAATGCCTCCAGCGCCATCCCAGGTTGATGCTCGGAAGCCTGCCCCAGCGCGCCCGCGGCCAGTCCCGGCGGAAACCACCTCTGAACAGCATCGACAGTCTCCAGCAGCGGCTCATATCTTGCTTTGAGCCGGGCTTGCGCCTGCCGGTAATCCTGCGCGTCCGCAACAATCTGATCCGGAGTGGCATCGCGCGGAAGCCTGTGCCGATGGTGCAGCGCGGGATTCAGCAATTGCAGCCCCAGCATCGCCACCATGAAAACCCCGCCCAAAATCTCGCGCGTCTTGCGCTGTGCCAGCCAGCGATCGATCCACGCAAAAACAGCCCGCGCCAGCAGGATATTGAACGCCGCAAAGACCGCCAGCCCCAGCGCCACCCAGGCAAAAAGTTCTGGCCGAACAATCGTGATCCCAATCCAGATGCCCAGGCAGCATAGCCCGCCCAGAATGGTCGAGACATCCGCCAGACCAAAGACCACCCACAGCAAGAAATAGGAGCCGAAGCGAACGGGAAAGCGCAGCAGGATGCTCAAATCGAACTGCTCTTGAAACGAGGCCAGCATCACCGGGATCGTCTGCCACGCCAAGCAGAGAGCCCAGAACAGAACGGGCAAAAACCTCCACTTCCCATTGGACACCAACAGATAAGCGGCTGCGCCCGCGCCGAAGCCAAACCCGAGTCCCATCACGGCGTAAATTGCATACGCCACCGCGCTCGCACCCACCTCAAACTTGCCTTTGATGGAGCGCAGCCCGTTCTTAAGCAAAGCCCAGCGCAGGCTGGCCAGCGCCGCATATTGCGCCCGCGCCTCAGCGCCCAGCGTCCCCCCGCCAGCCCTGTCTAAGCCAGCCATGACAGTTCCTGCGCCGGCTCCTGCGCCGCGCCAGCTCCCACAATCGACAGGAAAATCTCTTCCAGCGTCAGCCGCTGCTCCTGCTCTGCGCCCGGCAGCGCGCTGGTCACGCCCGCCCGCAGCTCCTCAATCGACCCATTCGCCACCAGCCGCCCCTTCGAGATGATGGCCACGTGGGTACACAGCCGCTCCACAATCTCCAGCACATGTGTGGTCAAAAAGATCGTCGCCCCGCGGTTGATCATCCCCGTCAGCATCGTCTTCAGCATGCCCGCGGCAATCGCATCCACGCCCTCGAAAGGCTCATCGAGAAACAGCACCTTGGGCCCGTGAATCACGGCCGCCGCCATGGCCAGCTTCTTCTGCATTCCGTGCGAGAAGTCAGTCACCAGCTTGCGGGTTTCGTTCGCCAGTTGCATAAACTCCAGCAGCTCTTCGGTTCGCCGGTTGGTGGTCTCCCGGTCCAACCCGTACATGCGGCCCACAAAGCGCAGATACTCGGGCGCGGTCAGCCGCCCCAGCAGCGCCATCCCCTCCGGCACCACGCCGATCTGCCGTTTCAGCTCCAGCGCACCGGCCCCAAACGGCTGGCCCAGAATCTCAATCGTCCCCGCGCTCGGCTCCAGCAGGCCAGTCAGCATTTTGATGGTGGTGGACTTGCCCGCCCCGTTCGGCCCCAGAAAGCCGAAAAACTGCCCCGGAGCCACGCTCAGCGTGACATCCTCAACGGCGGTCAGCGCGCCGAAGCGCCGCGTAAGTCCGGAGGTTTGAATCGCCGCAATTTCCATGTGCCTGCAAGAATAACAAGGTTAGGCATCGGTCCGCAGTTTTCTCCGGACACACGCGTCAAGGGCCTGGCTAGTTACCGGCAATTTGAAGCATTTCCCAGAGGCCGCGAGGAACGGGGTTACCGTGCTTTCGCCGGTCGATTATCTGGCACATCTTTCCGGCTACTATCTGGCACATCTTTCCGGCTACGAATCAGGTTTGAAATGAAATAGCTCGTCTTCGAGATATAGACATGCGGCGCGGTTCTCCGCGAGGTTAAGGGCGTGGTTGCCCTGGCCCCAAGAGCGAGATCTTAGGCACCCGGCAGCTGTGAGCGAGATTGAGCATCCAGGAGACTCACATCATGGAACACTAAAGGGCGAGCGTTATTTAGTAGTGCTCGCGGAAAGGTACCGCATGCCTCAAACAGCCACGGTAGTCTGCCATCCTGAAGCACGCGATGTTGCCCAGCCCAAAAGAAGAGTCTTGCTGGTAGATGACAACGACTCCTTGCGCAAGATGCTCACCTTAGTGCTCAAAAACAACGGTTTTGAAGTGGCCGCGGCTTCTAATGTAAACGATGCCCTCAAACTCATCGCGGCTGAAACATTCGACGTTCTTTTGAGCGACCTGCATATGCCGGACGCCAGCGACGGATTAACCGTGGTAAGCGCCATGCGGCATTCCAATTCCAAAGCGGTTACGTTCATACTCAGTGGCTATCCGGCAATGGACGACGCTGCCAAGGCACTACTACTGCAAACAGATGAGGTTCTCATCAAGCCTCTGTCATCTGCGTTGCTGGTGAAGGCGATCAACGATCGATTAAGAATAGGAGCGCACCCCATGCAGAAAAAGGAAGAAGTCGCGGGCATTCTTGAGAACGAAACACAGGCCACAATCTCGCAATGGCTTGACCGTGTTGACGCCGAGCCGGAGATCATTAGCGTCCGGTTGACCGCCGCGGAGCGATGCGCTCACCTGCCGGCCATATTCCACGACCTGGTGGAGCGTCTTCGTCATCCGCTGCCATTGGGCACGCGGGCGCTCAAGTCTCCGGCATCGGTGAAGCACGGTCTTATGCGGCGTGAACAGGGCTATACGCCCGCGATGATGGTCGAGGAATCGCGCATGTTGCAGGTTTCGATCTTCCAGACCTTGCAGCAGAACCTTCAAAAAGTGAACTTCAGCGTTCTGCTGGTGGACGTGATGGCGATAGCCGATGAAGTGGACTCGCAATTGGCGCAGGCGATGACAAGTTACATTTCCGAGGCAAAGACCGACGCTCAGCCCATTGAATCGTAAGTCCAAATGCGCACGCTGCAGATTCATCCGGAGCGAAATTAGAGGACGTTACAGCACTACTTTGATTACGATTACTCCTATGACCGGCAAACCAGAAGTTACTGGTTATTTCTGGCCGGCCCACTTTACGTTTTGCTCTGTGGCTCTTCCTCCGGCTCGCCCAGCGGATCGTTGTCGCGGTCGGTGACTTCTGCTATCGCCGCCAGACGCGCCGCCAGCTCGGGCTTCCAGCTTGCTTCCGGAGCGCGCCAGCTCCAGTTGCCGGAGGCTACGGCGGGGGTATTCATGCGCGCCTGCGAACCCAATTCCAAAAGGTCTTGCGCGGGAACCACAGCCAGTTGCGCCACGCTGGCCTCCACAGCCCGGATCAGCGGCCACACCGGCTGTTTGCCCACGGGCCCCACGTAGGCTTCAACGGCGCTGCGCTCCACTTTGTTGGTCGTCTTCCACCAGCCCTGCGTGGTGTCGTTGTCGTGCGTGCCGGTGTAGGCCACGGTATCGGGCGTGAAGCGGTGGGGCAGGTGCATGTGCGCGCCCTTGCTGTTGAAGCCGAACTGCATGACCTTCATCCCCGGCAAGCCCAGCTCCAGCCGCAGCGCCTCCACCTCGGGGGTAATTACGCCCAGATCTTCGGCCACCAGCGGCAGCGGCCCCAGCGCCGCCTCCAGCGCACGGAAAAGCGCAAACCCCGGCGCCTTGATCCATTCGCCGTTTACCGCAGTCTCCTCCTCCGCGGGAATCGCCCAGTAAGCCTCGAAGCCGCGGAAGTGATCCAGTCGGACGATGTCATAAAGCTCGCAGGAACGGCGAATCCGCTCGATCCACCAGTTGAACCCATGTGCGGCCAGGACGTCCCAGCGGTAGAGCGGATTGCCCCAGCGCTGGCCGGTGGGCGAAAAGTAGTCGGGCGGCACGCCGGCGATGCCGATCGGCTGTAGCTCCTCGTCGAGTTCAAAGAGGTCGGGATGAACCCACACATCCGCCGAATCCATGTTGACGAAGATCGCCACATCGCCCAGAATCCGTATCGCGTTTTCCGCCGCAGCCTCGCGCAGGTTCTTCCACTGAAGCGCAAACGCAAACTGCAGCACCCGTTCCTGCGCCAGAGCCCGCTCATGCTCCGCCACAATCTTGGCCAAAGCCTCGGGCTGGTGGTGGCGCAGCGGCTCGGGCCAGGCCGTCCACGCGCCTGTGTTGAACTGGCGGCGCAGCACGGCATAGAGGGCGTAGTCGTCGAGCCAGACCGCCTCAACCTTACAAAACTCCTCGAACTGTTGCCATTGTTTCTTCAACTTTGAGTCGTTCGGCGCGCGGTCAAGAAAACTCCCCGCCGCCGCCTGGAGCAGCGGCAGTTTGCGCTCCTCCACCTCGTTGAAATCCACATTGCCGCTGCGTCCGGCCAGCCCGCCAATCCGCTCGCCCTCGATCCAGCCCCAATCGGAGAGGAATTCCAGGCTGATGAGAAAGGGATTGCCCGCAAAGGCCGATGAACCCGCATAGGGCGAGTTGCCATATCCCGTGGGACACAGCGGCAAAACCTGCCAGATATGCTGTTTGGCCGCGGCGAGAAAGGCAACAAATTCGTGGGCTGCCGGCCCCAGATCGCCAATGCCCCCATACGAAGGCAGCGAACTCACATGCAGCAGAACTCCGGACGAACGTTGAAACTCCATGGCTTCATTATCACCCGCCAGAAATCCATGCTCGAACACCGCACGGGAACAACGAGGCGGATTTGTCCCCGTTTGGACTTCTGATAAGTTCCGAGAGAAAGCCAAACAGAAAACTCTTGACACGTAAACCAGTTTACGATATAAACCGTATTCATGGACGACCAAAGCCGCCTGACCTATCTCACGCGCCACTACTACGAACTGCAGGGCATACGCACCGCGCCCATGTGGCTCGCCTTCCTCGCGATGCAACTGGATCAGAACTCTGCCTTTGCCAGGACGTGGAGGAAGGATCTGCTGGTAACGCTGGTCATGTTCCTGATGATCTTCTTCTCGTGGCTGGCCGGCCGCTACTATCGCCGGCGCTTCGGCTGGCTCAATCCAACGTGGATTACCTTGCCCACAGACCTCTTCTATTGGAGTCTTGTGCTTGGCTTCTTTATCTGGACCTTGTATGCGCTCATCTTTCTGGACTTCTTCGGGAATCTGCCTTACATGTTCACGATCATCTGGATGAGCCCCTCATTCAACGAAGAAAACCCTCGGCTTCGGCGCATCTATTACGCGCTGGCCGGCGCCGTGGTGATTTCCTCCACATTGTTCATCCAGCTCACCCACCGGAACAATACCCTCATCCTCGCTATCCAATGCCTGGTTCTGCTCGCCCTGGGCGTTGCCGACCACCTTCTGCTGATGAGTCTGTGTACGCCGCCCAGCGAGGATGCCCATGCCTGAGGGCACGCCCAGCTTTCCCGAAGTGGACCGCGTGATTCACGAGCCGGCGCGGCTGGCCATTCTTACCGTGCTCTCTGCCTGCTCCGGCGCCGACTTCACTTTTCTGCAAACCGCGACGGGACTCAGCAAGGGCAATCTCTCCGTGCAGCTCACGCGGCTTGAAGAGGCTGGCCTGGTCTCCATCAAGAAAGTGCTGGAGCACAAGAAGACCAAGACGACCGTCGAGCTTACGAAATGCGGCAAACAGAAGCTGAGTGACTACTGGCTCACCATGAAGAAGATTCATGAGCACGGCGCCTAGGCTGGATCGAACTAGCCGCCTCAATCAGCGGCCCGGCTACCAGTTCTACGGTTCCCAAACCCAAAAAAGCCCGCGTCCTTGAGAGGATGCGGGCTTTTTGCTTTTTGCTGCTCCGTTCGGCTGCCGGCCGGGTTATGTACCCGGAACTGGGGGCTCCGCGGCCTGCTTGTTCATCATGATGCGCTTGCTCTTCTTATACTCGTCCATGACACCGCTCAGAAAGACACTGAACGCCTCAGAACGGCGCTCCTCCAGCATCTGGTCGCGCGCCTGATCGAAGTTCTTGGCAATCTCCTCTGCGGTAGGCTCCTGCTTGTCAACAATCTTCGCCACCACGCCAGTCCGCCCCGCGTCGATGGGTCCGCTGATATTGCCCACTGCAAGGTCCAGGAGTTGCGGAGCCACCTGCGCCACCTGGCCCAGGTCGGGCACCTGGCCGCTGGAGCCAACCAAGTCGCTGGTCTTCATGGTCGCTCCCAGTTCCTTGGCTGCCTTGGCCAGATCGTTTTCACTTTTGGCCTTGTCTGACAGTTGCTTGGTCCGCAGGCTCAACAGCGCAGGCAGCACCTGCTGGCGGTAGTCGTCCAGGATGTGGCTCTTCCAGTCCTCAAACGTCGGCGCGTGAGCCGCTGCAATCCCCGTAACCTGGAAGATTGCGTATCCCTCGCCGGTGGGAGCATATTGCGGTGAATCGCTCTGCTTGGCCCCGAAGGCTTTCGCGATCACCTGCGACCCATCGGGCAGCGCGGCAATGACGCCCTGGCTGCCAACCATCGGGGTGGTCGTAAGCTCCAGGTGGTGAGCCGCCGCGGTCTTCTCCAGGCCGTTCTGGGTAGCTTCTGAGGTCAGTTGATGTGCGAAGTTTTCCTCAGCAGCCGCCGCCTTCTGGCGAATCAACGTGGCCTGAATGGTAGGCAGCACCTCATTGATCGACTCGGAGTGCGCATCCTGCCGCTCTTCCACCTGCACAATGTGATAGCCATAATGGCTCTTGATAATCTGCGTGTCGCCGATCTTCTGGCCAAAGAGCGCCTTTTCGAACTCCGGCACCATGGTGCCCTTCTTGGCAAAGGGCAGTTCGCCGCCGGAATCCTTGCTACCGGGGTCGTCGGAGTTCTTTTTGGCCAGGTCGGCAAAGTTGGCGCCACCCTGAATCTGCTTCAGAATCCCCTCGGCCTTGGCCTTGGCGGCAACATCGGTTTTGGCGTCAGCGCCCGCAGGCACCTGGATGAGGATGTGCCGCGACCGGGCCTGTTCTTCAACCTTGTACTCCGCCTGATGGGCGTTGAAGTACTGCTGAATCTCTTGCTGGCTCACCTGCGGCACTCCGCCGGGCAGCTCACTCGGCGTAAACGCAAAGTAGGTGATCTTGCGCTCTTCCGGCACAGCCGATGCGTAGCGCGCCGCGTTTGTCTTGAAAAAGCCGGCGAGTTCGCTGTCGGAGGGATTGGTCTCCTTGCTCAGTTCATCCGAGGAGATCACAGCATAGTCAAACTTGATCTTGATGTTGCCCTTGCGATATTCATCGCGGACTTCCTGGTCGCCCACCGTGACCCCAGCCGTAATCAGCGCCTCAAGCCGATGAAAGACGATGCCCTGCCGCACCTCGTCTTCAAAATCCGTCACCGATACTTCATGGCTGTTGATGATGTTCTTGTACTTCTCGTCGCCTACGTATTGGCCGTTGGGGAAGAAAAGCTCGCCAAACTGGCCTTTTTGCAGCGCCTGTTTGAGATCGTCGTCGGTGGCGTGAATCCCCAGCTTCTCAGCCTCTGCCAGCAAAACCTGCTGCTGGATCAGTTGCTCGCCAACCCGCGGCTCCAGCATGCGCAGGATCGCCGGATTGCCGGCGTACTGCGGGTACTGCCGCTGCACCTGCTGCTGGGTGACCCTATCCACACGCTGCTGGCTCACCGCCACGCCCGAGGACAAGAGCCTGCTATACCAATGCGGATAAATCATGGCATAGGTATCAGCGGCTGTGGCGCTCTGGCCGGTAAGCCCAGGGATCAGGTATACGACCATGGATACTGAGGCTGCGCCAATAATGACAACGAGAAGCGCCTTGGTAACGCGATTGTCTGTCTGCAGAAAACGAATCATGGATGGACTTGAACCTTCAACTCTCTACGCGCGGCCCGCTGATCCCTCCCCTGCCAGCGCGCCAGTTCGGGCTCGGCTGCTTGGGGCGGGCATCTCACACGGATGCGCAATTCTCGCTCTACGCGAGTCACTGCCATTATAGACGAACCAGAACCCGGACTCGTCCGATTCGGATTGCGTGTGCGTCCAATTCGGATTGGTGAAGCTTCCGAGCCGGATCGAATGCTGCCCCAAAAGCAAAGCAGGCATTCCGGCTTACCGGAATACCCGCTCTGTTTAGTCCCTGGTCCCTTAGTCCCTAGTCCCTTTGCGCTACCGCCAGTAGTAATATCCGCCGGTGATGAAATAGGGTCGGTAGAAGACCGGGGGATAGCCGTACGGATAGCCGTAGGCAGCATAGGATGAACCGTAGTACGGAGAGCCGTAGGGGTAATAGCCGCGCCGGTAAAGGCTGGGTCCGCCGGTATAGAGCCCCTGCGCCAGCCGCGCCGCTTCCTGCGCGTCCACCGGATTCACCGTAAGCGGCGCATTCAGATGGAAGGTCACAAGCGCCTCCGCGGGAATCCAGACCCCCGGTCCGGGTGAAGCCGCGGAAGCCGCCGTACCCGCAGCCACGCCGGCGCCGGCCCCAACCGCACACCCAAAGCCACGGCCCACCGCGCAGCCGATTATGGTTCCCAGAATGCCGCCGCCAAGGGCGTTGCCCACGGTCTGACCGGCCTTGTTCGGCCCCTTCACCTTGAATTGGTCGCTATCGAGCGGGTAGCTCTGCCCGCCCAGATCCAGCGAGGTGAGTTTCAGCGCCAGCACCGGGCTGCCGCCCAGAGTACCGGCCTTTTTATCCTCGGTCACCACTCCATGCACGGTCGCGCCCTTCGGAATCGCCAGCACGCCGCCAAACGGCACGTCGCGGATCACCGTGAACTGAACCGGCTCGCCATCCTTGGCCCTCTTGCTGTTCAACGACTCGGCGGTCCGCAGTTGCAAAAGCGTTCCCTGCGGTATTGTGACCGGCCCCTTGGGAGCTTCATAGACCGGAGGCTGCAAGCGAGTGATGCGTGGACGAACCGGGACGTACTGTGGCTGGCCCTGATCCTGACTCTGGCCAGGGGGCGGCAGCGGTCCATCGTTCATAGCAGGAGGAGGAGGCGGGGGAACGGGCGCCATGGCGTCGTCCCCTGCGCTATCCGCCATCTGCTGCGCGCCGGGGGCTGCGGGCTGCGCCGCCTGGGCTTGCTGCGAATTGCCAACCTTCAGGTTGTTATGGACTTTGGTCACACCCGCCACGTGGCCGGCAATCGACTCCGCCAGTTCGCTGGAGGCCTCGCCCGATACCGTTCCTGAGAGCGTGACCTCGCCCTGAATGGTTGCGGCGGTGATCAGGTCGCCCTTCAACGCATTCGAGGCGTCGAGCGCATGAACCACGTCCATCTCGATCTGCCCGTCCGGGCGCTGCCCGGTCGCCTGCGACGTAACCGTGACAGAGTCTGAGTCTGCGGTCTGCGCTACGGCAATTCCACCGCAAAAAGCCACCAGCCCCGCCCACGCCAGAACCTGGGGAACAGCTTGCTTCAACAAAATCCGATTCATCTTCATGTTTCTCCTCCGCCTGAAGCGCGGTTCCAACGGCAATTCGACGCTGCGCCGCATGAACAAGCGCTTGAAGGCGATGCTTCCGGCTCAAACTGTTAGACGAGGTTTGGCGGAAGCCGTCATCGGTTAAAACCCGGCCCATGAGAAAAAGTTCCGTTTCTCGGATGAAACGTCTGCCGCCGGATTGGGGCCAAGGCGCTCAAGCAGCTCACTACCGCACATTCAATCGGCTGCGTCCCCCGTCGCAGCCGACGATCTCTTTGCCGCGAAGCCAATCAGCGCCAGGGCCCCCAGAGTAAAGACGGCATTGCCCACGCGTCCAACAACTCCTGCTCCTCCGACGACAGGAGGTTCGATGAAACTATGCCACGCATAGGCGAGCGCAGCGCCACTGGCCAGCGCCAGCTTGTGCGGCAAGCTCCAGCCGCCGCGCTTGGCCCAGATAAGAACAGTAACGGCCATGCCCAGTTCGATGAGGAGAATTGCGCCAGCAGCCCACCACCCCCACCGTGGCGGAATCATCAGAATCGCTGAACCGCACGCCAGCGCCAGCGCGCCGGCAAACCACGGATTCGGGATCAATCCGAAGCTGCCCGGGCCGCCAGGATTGCGCACATTGAACGCGGCAAATACGAGCAAAACTATGGCCACTGCCGCGGCAATGAATTGTGCAGTCGAAGAAACAAAATGATCTTGGCGATAGCTGCCCAGCGTGCCGGCCGCACCCCCCAGCACAAACAAAACTACGGTAACCCAAAGCGCTGGCCGGCCCAGCCATGGAGTCGTTGCCCGCTCCGGAACTGTCGCCTCAACCAGCGCAATCGGCACAGAGATGCTCCAGACGGTATGCAAGGCAAGCACGAAGACAGTCCACCATCCACCAATCCCCAGCGCGGGAATAAAGGCGGGTTGGAGCAGGTGAAGGTTAAGAGAAAGGTAATTCGGGTTGAAGAGCGACTGGGTTGTGAATGCCTCTTCCAGAATGCCGTAGGCCAGTGCCAGCAAAACCATCGTGGGCCATCCGCGCCCTGACCGCCGTGCCAGTTCGCGGATCAGCAGCGCCCCTCCCCCGTAGAAAGGAGCAAGAACGATGAGCGCGGACAACATCGTAATGGAGAGGTTGCCGAGCAGAAACTCCGCCACCAGCGGAGCCAGAAAAAACAACCCAATCGCCGGCAGAACGCTTTGCTTCCGTTTCGCCGGTGCCAGGTCCATGCACACTGCTCCCTCTCAGAGAACCAGATTGGATTGAAATCTGTGCCAATTCCCTGGCTTTACTGGAGCGCCTGATCGAAGGCCGCAGCCAGCGTCTCCAGTCCCGCTGCAATATCGGCTCCCAAGTGAACCCGCAAAGCCCGCCGTCCGCGCGACTCCAGCACAGCCAGGTCTCCGGCAGCCTGGGCATCGATGACCACGCCAAAGCTGTAGGTCTGCCCCGGAACATCCACGTCGGCGGCATGTTCCGCGGTGATTTGCAGGAATACCCCGGTGTTGGGGCCGCCTTTGTAGTCCTGCCCGGTGGAGTGAAGGAAGCGCGGGCCGAAGCCCAGACAAGTCGCCACCTTTTTGGCGTCCCGCACCTTGTGCCGGAAGCCCTGGATCGCCTCCTCATGCTCGGGGAACATGGGCAGGAAGGCCAGCGTGGCAAAGTAGTCGCCGGCGTGAATCTGATTGAGATGCGCGCGCAGATAACCAGCCAGCGTAGCCGCCGGCGCGGCAGCCTTCAAGGTAGCCGCATAGGCCTCGGTCGCATAGAGCCCGATGCCGCCGTCCACCAGCACCGGCTCCCGCACAGGCAAACTGCCCGTCTTCTCGTAAGCCGTGGTCAAAGCGCGGGTCTCTATCTTTGCCGACTCCACGTCCGGCTGGTTAAAGGGATTGATGCCCATCACCGAACCGGCCACCGCCGTGGCCACTTCCCAGCTGAAGAATTGCCCGAAGATCTCGTAGAGGTCCGATATCTCGACGGCTATCACCGGATGGCCCGCGGCCTCAAGAGCCGCAACCTTGGCGTCCAGGCTGGAATCTGCCGTACCCGCCAGCTTCACATACACAAAGATCCGATCATTGCCGTAGACCCCTGGCGCGCCAATCGCCTCGCGGTCCACCGGCGTAATACCCTTGCTCAGCTTGCCCGTCGATTCGGCGATCAGTTGCTCCATCCATGCGCCCAGGTCATAGATCTCCGGCGAGGTAAAGATGGTGATCTTGTCGCGGCCGGCGTTGGCGGCGGTGCCTAGGATCAGGCCCAGCTCCACCGCCGGATTCTCACCCAGCGCCAGTTTGGCCTCGGCCACGGCCTTGGCCGCCGCGTCCAAAAGCTTACCCGTGTGCAATCCGGCCACTGTGGCGGGTACTAAACCAAAATTCGAGAGAGCCGAGTACCGCCCGCCGATCTGTGGGTCGCCATAAAAGATGTACCGGAAACCATCGGCCTTGGCCACCTGCTCCATCTTCGAGCCGGGGTCGGTAATGGCGATAAAGTGGCTGCCTGCCTCTGTATCTCCAACGGTGTCTTTCATTTCGTCAAAGAAATACTGTTTCAGGATGTTTGGCTCCAGTGTGGAACCGGACTTGCTGGCCACGATCACGAGCGTTCTCTTAAGGTTCCACCTCTCGCGAGCCGCCTTCACCTGCTCGGGATCGGTGGAGTCCACAATGTGCAAAACGGGGAAGCCTTCCTGGTATCCAAAGGTCTCAGCCAGCACCTCGGGGCACAGGCTGGAACCGCCCATGCCCACCAGAAGAACCGCCTTGAACCCGCCCGTCTCAATATCCCCGCCCAGCTCGGCAAGGTTCGCCAGATCCCGCTGCTGGCGCTCAACTATGTCGATCCAGCCCATCCACTTTTCCTCGCCGTCCGAGGTCCACAGGCTGGCATCTTTCTGCCAGAAGCGGTCAACTTTGTTGTTGGTTTGCCAGTCGGCAGAGGCCTGGTCCACGGCGCTGCGAAGTTCTTGAGGGACTGCGAATCGGAAGCTCATATCGCTCTCCATTCTACTGCGCAATTCTGGATTCAAATTGAATCCGGCGCAAAAAGCCAATGCAATATCGCCTGAATTGGAAAAGGCTGCCTCTCCGTTCGGGAAAGGCAGCCCTGAAAATCATTGCGCAGACGGCTGCGACGCGCCCGCAAGATCAATGCGGATGCGGGCGACTGAATTCGTAAGAGGCGCCGACGGTTACGCCTCTTGGCCTGAGTATGACCCCTGTAGGCGTAGAAACTGTGTGGTTCTGAAAGAGTCTTTGCCAGTATTGCTGCTCACCGCCCACTCGAACCCAGATATTGTGCCCAACTCTGTAATCGACTCCGATGCCGCCGGCAACAAGATCCCTGGTGTCGTGGCCGTAGCCGGCGTAGTTGAAGTCGATGCTGGCATGTTCCCATTGAAGCTTCACATAAGGAGAGAAGTTGCGAAAATGGCGCCAGCTGTAGATCCCCCCTCCCCCAACGGTGTCCTCACGAAGGTTAGAGAGTACGCTCGGCGTCGACGGGGGACCTAAGCTGATGTCGCGGGCCTCCGCTTCCAGGCCGAGTCCATGCAAAAAATTCGGACCGCGATTGGGAAATACATCAATCCAAATCGTGCCGCCTTCCATCAGGTAGTCCCCATAGAGGTTGGCATCGTAGCCGGAGAAGCCGGCTCCAATGAAGAGTTGAGACGGGCTCTGAATGGCCGAAGGAGAGGTTTGTGAAAAAACCTGCGCTGCCGCGGCAACAAAGAGCGCCGCTAAAACGAACTTCAAACGCATCGTGCGCCTCCATCAGAACTGCAGGACGCCTCTGGAAGCAATCCCTTCCGAGGCAAGTGTACATCTACAGTTCAGGATACCAAAGCCAATATCCTGCAAATGGTTACACCCAGATAAGCATTTGGAGCCGGGGCTTCTTTACCATGAGCCCTTAGAATAACCAATCGCCAGCCTCCGCCTCGACAGCGGCAATCAGCGACCTGAGAAATTCAACCCGCCCGGCGGCCAGGAGTTGCGCGCTCCTCAATTGCAGCCGGGCGGGCAGGCATTCAACCGCCCTCTTCAGCACCGGCAGCACTTCGGAAAATCGGTCGTACCGCGTGTCCCTCCCGACTTTGACGAACGCGCGCAAGGCTCCGATAGCACCCAGTTGTTCCAATATATCGGCATCCCGCAACAAAACTGCATCCACTTGCCTGGGCTCGTCCTGGGGCTGGTGGGTACGGATGGCCTCCGCAACAGCCTCCAGCTTATCTGCCGGAAAGCCCCAACCCTCCAGCAGCTCCCGCGTCCGGGCGACGGTATACGGAATGTGATCCCAGCCCGCCAGTTGTGCCGGATCCTCCGGTCTGTGGCCCTGGAAGACTCCCAGATCGTGCATCCAGGCGGCGGCAAACAGGATATCGTCGTCGTACTCCATTCCCTGCCCTAATTCGACAGCCAGTGCATAGAGCCGCGGCTGGTGGCCAAACTTATCCACCGGCAGCGCATTGGCCCGGATGAATGCAACCACTGACTCCCGCCACGCCGCCGTCATCCGTGGGTCTCGCCCGATGGGATCTCTTTGGGCCAGTTGGGCGTAATGCGGATCAGGTCCAGGCCGCCCAGATTCTCCACCAAAAACTCCGGCGAAGCTGCCGGAACGGCCACGATCCCGCGCGTCGGCAATTCGACCGGCTCAAAGCCGTTGCCAGGAGAAGAAATGCGCCCCGAGCCGGCAGCGGCAAACAGATAGGCCAGCCCGGGCGCTCGCTCACCCGCGCCGGCCAGGCTTCCGCTCGTCCGGCTCTCACCCACCGCAATCCGCTCCATGCAAAAATAGCCCTCATCCACCAGAATCGTACGGTCGCTGAGTACCCTGGCTGGAACCTTACCCGCGCGAGTGGTGAGCCGCACGGCTTCAAGACCTTTCTGGATGTGCAGTTCGCGTCCACGCCCATAGTCGTAGAGCCGGTAGGTGAGGTCGCAGTTCTGCTGGGTTTCCAGCAAAATTGATCCCGGCCAGATTGCGTGCACCGTTCCTGCATCCACAAAGATCGTCTCCCCCGCCGCTACCGTCAGCAAATCGAGGCTCTCTTCCAGTGTGTTCGCTTGAATGCCTTCTTTGATCTTGTCCACAGTCACGCCGGGCTTGAGCCCGGCTGCCACTTGCGCCCCCGGTTCGGCTGCCAGCACATACCAGCATTCGGTCTTGCCGCGAGGCTGCCCGTACTTCCGCGCCAAAGTGTCGTCCGGATGCACCTGCACGCTTAGCTTTTCCCTGGCAAACAGGACTTTGATCAGCAACGGCGAGCCGCTCTGTGGGGCAGCCTTGCCCAGCATCTCGTCCGGCGCCTCGGCAAACACGCCGCCCAGCGTCTTTCCGGCGTAGGAACCGTTCGCCACGAGGCATTCATCCCCGGTAAGCCAGACTTCCCCGATGGGATCACCATCAGCAATCTTGTCATACCAAGGGTGCAGATCGTGATAGCCCCACACCCGCTCCACAAATCTGGGCGCAATGCGAAATGGAGCAAGTTCGCGAACTGAAATTTCGCCAGACAAAGCCATAAAAGTTGACTCCATTCCTCTCGGCAGCAAGCTGCTTGCCATCTTTGGTAGTCCGCCGTTCAACCGGATCGGCACCGGCCTCCAAAGCTGCAATCCCAATCTACCAGACAGGCATAGACGGCAATGAACCGTTCGCCATATCGGTTACATATCGCAGGAATACACCAATAATCTATTTGGTGCGTTTTATAGAAATGGTATAAAATCGATTCATGAGAACAAATGTCACACTCGACGAGGATGTCCACCAGTTTGCTTCCATCTATGCAAAAGCAAAGGGGATCACCCTCGGCGCTGCCATTGGCGAGCTGATTCGAAAGGCGGAGGCAGTGCCACCACCCGCGCCCGACATCAGGTGGTCAGCCAGCGGCCTGCCCTGTTTTCCACCCACGGGCAAGGTACTCACGCCGCAGATGGTCAAAGAGGCCGAGAGTGAATTCGACTAAAGATCGCTATCTGCTCGACCTCAATGCATTGATCTCCCTCGCGGACCCGGACCATCTGCATTACCAGGCCATGCAAAAGTGGTTCGATACCTTCGGCAAAGAGGATTGGGGAGTCTGTCCCCTCACGGAAGCGGGCTTTGTTCGGGTGATGACCAACCCAGCCTATCGCGGCGCTACCCGTACGGTAGCGCAAACCAACGCCATTCTTGCCGGGTTTACCCGCCATCCCGGCTACCGCTACTGGCCCATCTCAGACCAGTGGGCGGTACTCACCGCCCCGTTTTCCGCCCGGTTGTTCGGACATCAGCAGGTAACAGATGCCTATTTGCTGGGGCTTGCCGTGAAAGAAAAGGGCGTTCTCGTCACCTTCGACCGGGGAATCAGGTATCTGGCGGGAGCGGAACACAGCCGGAATCTTCTTATTCTGGATTCATTGTGATCCGCGCAACTCCGGTTCAAACCGGATCCCTCCTCATCTCGGTAAAATCCGGCTGGTTGCCGGCAGCCGGGAATGTTTGCCCGCCTCCGCCCAAACCGGATAGCCTAAGAGTGGCCTCATCGGCCCGGAATTTCTGGTGCCGCCAACCCCCGCGGTAGCGAGAGAGAAAGAGCTAGTTCATGCCGGAATCGGTTTCCATCTGCGTAATCGGGTCAGGATATGTAGGACTCGTCGCAGCCGCTTGTTTTGCTGAAATGGGCCACTGCGTCCTCTGCGTTGACAACGACGAAGCCAGAGTGAAAAACCTGCGCGACGGCGGCGTCCCCATCTTTGAAGACCACCTGCCCGAGTTGCTGGCCAGGCACCGCGGCAAGGGCGTTGGCTTCACCACGGATTTGGGCAGCGCTGTCGAAGCCAGTGAGGCCATCTTTATTGCCGTGGGCACTCCCCAGGGAGACACGGGCGCCGCCGATCTTTCTTTCGTCGAGGCTGTGGTCGCCGGGATTGCCCGCCACATTAACGGCTACAAAGTGATCGTGGAAAAAAGCACGGTGCCGGTCTACACCAACGAGTGGATCCGCCGCGTACTCCACCGCCACGGCGTTGACGCCCAGAACTTCGACGTGGTTTCAAACCCCGAGTTCTTGCGCGAAGGCACCGCCATCATCGACTTCCTGCATCCCGACCGCATCGTAGTCGGCGCCAGCAACGAACGTTCCGCCGATCTGCTTCGCCGCGTGTATCAGCCGCTTGTCGAGGGCAGTTACTACAACCAGCCAGGCGCGCTTCCAGGGGCTTGCAGCGCATCCCGCCCCGCCAAGCTGCTGGTCACCTCGGCGCAGAGTTCTGAGATCATCAAGCACGCCTCCAATGCCTTCCTGGCCTTGAAAATTTCCTTTATCAATGCGGTGGCTAACCTGGCCGAAGCTGTTGACGCCGACATTGAGGACATTGCCGCCGGCATGGGCCTCGACAGGCGCATCGGCCCGGGGTTTCTGCGCGCCGGCCTGGGCTATGGCGGCTCCTGCTTCCCAAAAGACGTGGCCGCCTTCCATTGGGTGGCCCAGCAGCGCGGCGTAGCTTTTGAACTACTCCAGGAGATCCACAAAATCAACGAAACGCAAAAGGATATCTTCTTCAACAAAGTCCTCGCGGCTTTGTGGACCCTCCGCGGCAAGCGGCTGGCCGCGCTGGGTTTGTCCTTCAAGGGCAATACGGACGATATTCGCGACTCGCCAGCCATCGAAATCGTCAAAAGGCTCCTGGAAGCCGGCGCATCGGTCACCGCTTACGACCCCGCCGCAATCGAGCGCGCCAAGGCTGTCATGCCGCCCTCGGCGAACCTTCGCTATGCGGGGGATCTTTACGAAGCGGCCAAAGACGCCGACGCCGTGCTGATCCTCACCGACTGGAAAGAGTTTGCCGAGATCGATCTCGTGCGGCTTAACGCCGCAGTGCGCTTTCCCATCGTGATTGATGGTCGCAACCTTTACAAGCCCCAGCAGATGCTCGACCATGGATTCACCTATGTCAGCGTTGGCAGGCCGGCAAGTTATCTGGCGCAGCAAGGCAAGCCGCGAAGCATGGCTTTGTAACATCCCCGCAAAGTGATAGTGTAAAGATTGGCCCCTCATGGCGCTCACACGGCCCTCAAGAAGGTTTGTTTGCCGGGCCGCTTTTCCCTAAATTCGGAGTATGAAAGTTTAACGATGCGCATTTTGGTGACCGGCGCTGCCGGGTTTTTAGGTTCTCACCTCACAGATCGCCTGTTGGCCGAGGGCCACACCGTAGTTGGCGTCGACAATCTCTGCACTGGCGATCGCGACAACATTGCCCACTTGTCCGCACATCCGCGCTTCCAGTTTGAAGAGCGCGACATCTGCCAGCCCTTCGATTTGGGCCCGGTGGACTACGTCTTCAACCTGGCGTCTCCCGCCAGCCCCCCGGAGTATCTCCGCCTTGGCATTGAAACCCTGCGCGTAGGCTCCGTCGGCGTCGAGAATGCTCTCGAAATCGCATACCGATATGGAGCCGGCTTTCTTCATGCCTCCACTTCGGAGTGCTATGGCGATCCGCTTCAGCATCCGCAGACAGAAGAGTATTGGGGCAATGTCAACCCGGTCGGCCCCCGCTCGGTCTACGATGAATCCAAGCGCTACGCCGAGGCGCTGGTCATGGCCTACCACCGCTCTCGCGGCGTCAACACCCATCTGGTCCGCATCTTCAATACCTACGGTCCCCGCCTGCACCCCAGCGATGGCCGCGTCGTCTCCAACCTGATGATGCAGGCCCTGCGCGGCGAACCCCTCACCATCTACGGCGACGGCAACCAGACCCGCAGTTTCTGCTATGTCGATGACCTGATCGAGGGGATTCTGCGCCTCTCGCGCTCCAGCGAACACTTCCCGGTAAATATCGGCAACCCCGATGAATTCACCATCCTCGAATGCGCCCAGGCCATCCTGGATGTGACCGGCTCAAAGAGCGTACTGCGCTTTGAGCCCCTGCCCCAGGACGACCCCACCCGCCGCCGCCCCGACATTACCAAAGCCCGAGCGCTGCTCGGCTGGGAGCCGCAAATTTCGCTCACCGAAGGGCTTGTACGATCGCTGGAATTCTTCAAAAGCAAGGTCGCGGTGACCGCGTAATTCCTTGCTTTCCGCGTCTCAGTGCCGCGCCGGCAATCCATCCGTTCAATATGCCTCGATTTTGCTCTTCTAATCGGCACTCCAGAACCTGTATCCTGCATCCGGAACGACTTTATCGGACAGGTTCTGAGGTAGATTGCGATGCGCAGGCTGATCTTGCTCGGGCTCATGGCGGTCATGGTTCTTCCCGCCGGTGCGGCCAAGCGCATCACCGTGGCGCAATTGGAGCAGTTGCTCACCGCCGCCACTGCAGCCCATCGGGCAGATGATGCGTTCGCGTTCCAGATCGCCATCCTGGACCTCTCCGAGCGGCTCACCCCCGCCACTCTCGGCCGCATCGAAGCAAAACTGCCTCTTGGTCCCCGCACCCAATTGGCGCTTCACCTGCTCGCCGATCAATCTGCTTTCCTTGACCCTCCAGCCAGCGAACTGCCCGCTACGCCCGCTCCCGACGCCGCTACCCAGCTGCGCATCCTCGGCAAGGCGCGCACCTATGTCGCCCAAACCCTGCCCCATCTGCCCGACTTCATCGCCACTCGAACCACCTACCGCTTCAACGACAGTCCGCAGACTTTGGTGGAAAACGGATGGCCGGCCCGCGCCGGTCTGCACCCGGTGGGCTCATCGACCCAGGAGATTACCTTCCGCGAGGACCGCCTGATTCCAGCCGCGGACGCAACGGTGGACACGGGTGCAACGGCGGCCACAGCCGCAACCAGCGCCCAAAAGCCGCATAAGGAATTTGGCATGAGAACGCTGGGCGGTGAGTTCGGCCCCTTGCCGGCATTGGTCCTCCTTGACACAGACAATGGCACGCTGGCGTTTAGCCGCTGGGAGCAGACAGCCGCGGGACAGCTCGCCGTCTATCGCTTTTCAGTGCCCAAGGCCGCTTCCCACTACATCCTCAACTATTGCTGCCTGCGCGACCAGTCGACGATGGGCCGGGGCGGAGGTGGCCGCGGGCGCGGTGGAGGTGGCGGGCAGAACCTCAACCAGCCAGACGCCGATGCGGAGCCCTACCTCGCCACGCCTGGCTACCACGGCTCGCTCTCCATCGATCCAGCCACAGGCATCATCCTGCGCATCACGCTGGAAGCCGATTTGCACGACAGAGGCCCCATTGCTCTGGCGGAAAACGAGGTCGTCTACAGCGCCGTCTCCATCGGAGACCGCGCCTACGTCCGTCCCGTGCGCAGCGTGGCCATCTCCCAGGAACAGCCCGCCTCCGATCCCCGCCCCGGCGAGCAGCCTTTGCTCCTGCTCAGTGAAACCAGCTACACCAACTATCACCGCCTGGGCGCAACCGTGCGGATACTTACAGAAAGCAATGAGCCCCCCGCCCCAGCTCCCGCTCCAGCTAAATAGGAACGAACCCCCAAAGCGCAGCTTTAGCTACGGATTCGGTTCGGAAATTTGAATAAGGGCGAAATGCCGGCTCAACTACCGCCGATGCATCGGCTGCCCCAGCGAGATAACCTCCAAAGCCACGGGCGCAAGCCCAGCTTTGGTAATCTTCAGCTCCTGGGCGGCGGCATACGAGAGGTCGATGATCCGGCCATCGTCCAGAATGCCACGGTCGTTGATCCGCACCACCACCGACTTTTTGGTGTTCTGATCCACCACGCGCACCAGCGTGCCAAAAGGCAGCGTCGGGTGGCAGGCCGTCATGGCGTACATATCGAACCGTTCGCCGCTGGCCGTGCGATGCCCGTTCAGCACCGCCCCATACCACGAGGCAATCCCGTGCAGAACGTCGGCGCCCTCATAGTGCTTCGCCCTGCGCGCAATGGGCGGCGCAAGCTCTGCCGGCGTCGCGCTCAGGATCGGCGCAGCGGGGGGCATGGTTGATGCGGGCCTGGAAAGACGCGCATCTGCTTGCACGATCGGCGTGGTGAGCGTTACCGCCACGGCGACCAGCGCAACCGAAGAAACTCCCGCCACAAGGCAAAGCCCCAGGGGAGTTCTTAAGCTCTTGGTGCGTGATTCCCTTCGTATAACCATCCGTACATATTACTAAAACGCCACCCCTTTTCCTATCTTTTTTGCCAAAATACGCAACATTTCCAGCCCAAATGCCTAAAGTTTAGGGCAATGTCGCCGATAATTATCGGCCATACCGCGTAAGACACACAAAACAAGACAGTTCTACCAATTGAAAAGTGGCGTCTTTTCGGGTTTGGGGCATTCAGGTGAGCAAACCAATGCACGCAAGTTGAGCCGCTCCAGCATGCTTGTTTTCAGCGCCGCATTCCCATTGCGAATTTTGCTTAAGTTTAACGCCCCCTTGGGCTTAGGACTCCTCTGATCGCTGAACTCTGCTCCCTGATTACCGGGCCGGCTGCGTCCATCCCACAAAGAAGGTACAAGGTCTGCCCTGAAAGAGCGGCCATTTAACCGCGAGGAGGGATACTCACCCGTCGGAGAACTTACGTATGGTCGCAGTTGTAGCAGGAAAATTCCCCGAGTCTGATGACACGCCCCGATACGACTTCCCTAAGTGTGCGATTCCCCTCGCGCCTGCGGACAAGAATTCTGGAGGATACAGATGAAGAAACTATTATTCGTAGGTGTCGCAATCGCGATGGGTGTTGTCCTGGCTCCGCGTGCGTCCGCCAGCCCGTTAATCTTCGATCACTTTAGCGACACATATACCCTGACGTCGTATATCCCGGCTGATCAGGGATCCAATGTGTCGCTGGTCAATGCATTCATTGCGAACAACTCCGGCACCGAGTCTCTTGCAATCACAGGCTTCGAGTACTACCTCGGGGGTAGCGCCGTAAGTGGCGCCGCCGCCGACACCCCGAGCCAATTCCTGAGTGCAGCGAACGGCTGGACCTACGATCTCGGGGTGGGGAATTACGGCGATGGGACCGGCAGTCCGTGGAGTAAAAACGGAAGCCCAACAGTCAATGGCGCCGTGGCACCGAAAGACGCCTCGAAAAAGGATTACCTGTCTGAGGTCGCGCTGGAGAATAGCAGTTCCTCGGGCTTTTGCTACACAGGCGAAATTCTCGCTCCGGGCATCGGGTGCGAAGTTGAGTTGCTGGTGACACCCAACTACGGGGGAGCAGAGGGCACCTCGTCCACAACGTTTATTTATGGCTACGCGGAAGGCGTGGACGGAAAAGGAACCTACAACCCAGTGACTGAGAGTTGGTCGAGAGGCAGCGATAACGTCGTAGCCCAAGGCATGGAGGAGTCCATCGAGATCGATGTCGCTCCCGAGCCCAACTCGCTGGTCCTGCTGGGAACCGGCTTAGGCCTGTTGGGCTACGGCCTGTCCCTGCGCAAGCGGTTTGCGGGCTCCGAGCCCTCGATGAGCCGGTCAACGATTGCCTGATACAACGGTGGAATACTGCGCTACTGCACTTCTTCGTCTCTATCGGCCGGCCTTCGCACTCCGCGAAGGCCGGTTTTGACTGCACACATTTCCCGCAGGGCGGGTCCCCGCATTCATGCGCGACGGTTGGACCTTGACAAAAATTGGTGGACGGGTACCCCAGAGCCTGCCCCGAGTAAAGTCGAAGGGTCGGGCTTCTCGGATCTGCGAAAGATCACAAGCTCCGACCACCTTGCCGCTATGCCGAAGGCGTCGGCCTCACCACAGCGGTTTGCGGATAATTATCCTCCATCGGCGCACAATGAAAATGATCGGCGAAGCAAGGCTTGACTGACCACTGTCCACTGTTCACTGTTCGCCGTCAGTCAGCGCCCGGTCAGTACCCCGTTACCATATAATTAATACCCCCTCCCCCCCTACCATATTTTTTCTTGACCATGAAATTTTGCAGATAATTATAGACATTTTAAATTCAATATCTTCAGAAGAAGAGTCGCGGCGTAAAGCATTCAGTGCAAATCGCGGATCTTGCAGAACATTACCTCGCGGTCTGTACGAGGTAAGTCTCTCCGCTCAGGATCAAGCGCCTTCGAGTTGCATCATCAGCTCTTCCCACTCGACGGTGAGGGCGGCTAATTGGCTGCGCAAATCTTCGGCAAGTTCGCTGAGCCGCTGGGATTCGGCGGCACTGACGTAAACGCCCAACTGTTCCTCGGTGTGCGCAATCGCAGCCTCGATGCGCGGAGTCTCTTCTTCCAGAAACGCACAGCGCTCCTCCATCTGCTTCTGCTTGATGGGATTCAGCCGGCGAGTGCGTTCCTTGGCAGCCGCATCGGGTTCCGCGCCGTCAGCAACGACAACTGCCGCGTTGCCGTTCATCGGTGTCGCATCCGGCTGGCGGGGCTTTGCAGCAGGCTCCATCGCTGCCGTTCCCGCGGCCAGCGCCTCCTTGCGGCGCAGATAGTCCTCGTAGTTGCCTTCATGGCTGGTCACCGTGCCGCCTTCCACCTCGAGCACGCGCGTGGCCAGCCTGTCGATGAAGTAGCGATCGTGCGAAACGAAGACGACCGTGCCGCTGAAGGCCGCCAGCGCCTCGAGGAGCACGTCCTTGGCACGCATATCGAGGTGGTTGGTGGGCTCATCGAGAAGCAGAAAGTTCGATGGCGAGACCAGAATGCGCGCCAGCGCGTAGCGGTTGCGCTCGCCGCCGCTGAGCACGCCGAGCGGCTTGAAGACGTCGTCGCCGCTGAAGAGGAAGCAGCCCAGCAGCGAGCGCAGCGCCTGCTCCGGCACCTTGACGGCGGCGGCGCTGATGTCGTCCAACATGCGCGCATCGCCGTTCAGCACCTTGTACTGGTCCTGCGCGAAGTACTCGCTCAGAACGTTGTGGCCCAGCTTCACCTGCCCGGCCGTGGGCGCTTCGCCGCCAGTAAGCAGCTTGATGAGCGTGGACTTGCCCGCGCCGTTGACTCCCACCAGGGCCACCCGGTCGCCGCGCTCAATAGTGAACTTTACCTGGCTGAGCACCTGCTTCGGGCCATAACTCTTCGAGAGCCCATCGGCCTCAACCACCGTACGCCCCGAGGGCGGCGGCTGAGGAAACTTGAAGTGAATGACCGGCTCCTCTTCGGGTATCTCGATGCGCTCGATCTTTTCCAGCTCCTTGATGCGCGACTGCACCTGCTTCGCCTTGGTGGCCTGTGCGCGGAATCGGTTGATGAAGGCCTCGAGGTGCTCGATCTGGATGTGCTGGTTGCGGTAAGCCGCTTCTAACTGCGCGCGCCGCTCGTCTTTCTGGCTCAGATACTTGGTGTAGTTACCCTGATAGATATTGAGCCGCTTGTTCCATATCTCCACGGTGCGGTCGATGGTGACATCGAGAAAATAGCGGTCATGCGAGATAAGGATGTAACCGAAGGGATAGGTCCTGAGATAGTCCTCAAGCCAGTTCCGGGTTTCAAGATCGAGGTGGTTGGTGGGCTCGTCGAGCAGCAGCAGATTGGGCTTGGCCAGCAGCAGCTTGGCCAGCGCGATGCGCATCTGCCAGCCTCCACTGAACTCGTCGGTCTGCCGCGACCAATCTTCCTTGCCAAAGCCGAGCCCGGTGAGCACGCCGCCCACCTGCGCGTCGAGCGCATAACCGTCGAGCGCATGAAAGCGCTCCTGGAGCATGGAAAAACGCTCCGCCGCGGACTCGTATTCGGGGCTGGCGTGGTCGAGTTCCGTGAGTTGCCCGGCCAGCCGCTCAATCTCGCGCTCCATGTCGCGCAGTTCGTCAAAGACCGTCAGGCACTCCTCAAAGACGCTGCGCCCGGCCAGTCGGAGTCCCTCCTGCGGCAGGTAGCCGATGCTCATTCCGCGGGTCTGTTGCATAGAGCCGTAGTCCAGCGACTCCAGCCCGGCCAGCACCTTCATTAGTGTGGACTTGCCGGTGCCATTGGCGCCCACGAGCGCAGTCTTCTCCCGTGCCCGGATCAGCCAGTTGGCCTCAAGGAATAGCACCCGCGGCCCAAACCGCTTGCCGGCATTTTGCAGGGAGAGCATCTATTCTCTATTTTCGCAGACCACCACCTGCGGTGGGGCCAGCGGCTCGCTACTCGCTCGCAAGGGCTTTGATGCAGCCATACGCCTTCTACGGCCGAATTTCGACCGGCGTGCCTACGGGAACCAGATTCCATATCTCGTCGATCTCATCGTCTGTGACGGCAATGCAACCCAGCGTCCAGTCGTAGAGCCGGTGCCCCGCGCCCAGCCAGCCCTTGCCGTTGGGCAGACCGTGAATCATGATGGCCCCGCCCGGTGCGACGCCCAGCTTTGCCGCCCGCTTGCGATCCTCGGGGTTGGGATAGGAGACGTGCAGAGCCTTGTGATAATGACTCTCCGCGGTTCGGGCATCGATGGTGTAGTGGCCCTCCGGCGTGCGTGCATCGCCCTCGCGCTCCTTGGGCGCCAGCCCGCCCTGGCCCAAGGCGACCTTATAGGTGCGGATCACTTTGCCCCCGGCCAGCAGCTCTATCACATGGTCCTTCTTCAGGATCAGAATGGAGTCTGCTTTTTGCACTGGCGCTGACTGCTGTGCCGGCAGGGTACTGGTAATAGAGCAAAGTGCGAGGCAGATCGCGGCGCACGCAAGCCTGACTACGATGGAGGCACAGTTTATTCGAGATTTCATGCGCCCACTTTACTATGGCTGGCTATGCTTTGGCGGCGCTATCTCGGGTCCATGAACATGGTTGATACTTCAAATATGCGGCGGTTGGGGCGAGGGTTGGGGCGAGGCGCGGAGTTGGGGATTCTGCTGGCGTGTCTCACAAGCGCCGGAGCCGCCAGCTTGGCGCAATCAAGCCACGCGGAGCAGACCTCGACGCAGGCCGACGCGAATTGGCGAAAGGCCGTCGATCATGCCGCGGCTGCTGCGCCCGATGCGCGCGTGCTGGTGCTGGAGATCGGCTCGGGGCGCATACTGGCTTCAGCCCATCTCGCGGAGGCTGGGCGGACGCTGGCCACGCCGGGATCGACGTTGAAGCCACTGATTCTCTACTTTGCGCTTTCGACGGGGCGCTGGGACGCGGAGCGCAGGGTCGCGTGCAACCGCAAGCTGCATATTGGCAGCCACCAGCTTAACTGCTCGCACCCACCTGCGGACCCCATGGACGCGGAGCAGGCGCTCACGTGGTCCTGCAATTCCTATTTTGCCGAGCTGGCGGGAACTTTAGCGCCCGAGGAACTGCACCGAACGCTGAGCGTGCGGGGATTGCTGGCGGCGACGGGCCTCGTGCCGCTGGAGTCTGTGGCGGCCTTTCGCGAGCCGCGCAGCCGGGAGCAGGTGCAGCTGGCCGCGCTGGGCGTGGAAGGGATTCGCGTGACGCTGCCGGAACTTGCAGAGGCCTACCGATCGCTGGCGATCGAGCTGGCGGCGCATCTGGAGACTGCGGCAGCACGGACAGTGCGCGCCGGGCTGGCGGACTCGGCGAGCTTTGGCATGGCGGGCGCGGCAGCGCTGGGCGGCGTGCCTATTGCTGGCAAAACCGGAACCGCAAGCGCGGAGAGCGGCGGTGCAAGTCATGGCTGGTTTGTCGGCCTTGCACCAGCCGACTCACCGCGCGTGGTGGTGGCCATCTACCTGCCCGCGGGACACGGTTCGGATGCGGCGCAGGTGGCTGCCACCCTACTGGCGCTCTCGCCGCTGAGGAAGCCATGAGGCGGGCGCTGCTCGCTCTCTGTCTGGCAGCGGCCTGGCTGGCCGGGCCGGGCCAGACAGCTCCGCGCACCACGATCCACGTGGGCCTGTGGACGCTTTGGCACGATAAGGAAGTTGTTATCACGCCGCTTGCAGGAGCGATGGTGCGCGTCTGTGCAACCTGCCCCACTCAGTCGCTGGCGGCTATCACCGTGCGAGCAAAAGAAGGCGGGGTTACATGGACAGAACAAGGCGGCGCTGCCCATTCCTCCACTGAGTTGCTGCTCTCGGGCAATTATCGGCTTGCCGCTCATGGGGAGTCGCTGACGCTCCCCTATCCGCTGCGGATTGCGGCGCAGGCGGGCGCGCTGAGCCTGGTTGCCACGTTGCCGGTGGAGCGGTATGTGGAGCTGGTTGTGGCCGCCGAGAGCGGAGCGGCGGATGGGCCGGAATCCCGCAAGGCGCTGGCGGTGGTGGCGCGCAGCTTTGCTCTGCAACCTTCGCACAGCCACGCTGGTTTCGATGTGTGCGACTCGACCCATTGCCAGTGGGTGCATTGGCGCACCACGCCCGAGGCTCATGCGGCTGCGCTGGCTACTGCCGGCGAGGTCTTGTGGCTGCACGGCAGCCGCGCCGCGGCGTATTTCCATCAGAATTGCGGGGGCCGGACAGCAGCAGCGGAGGAGGTTTGGCCGGGACGCGCAGCATCCGATCACGCAGCGCGAGGCTTTCTGGTTTCGCGCACTGACAACTACTGCCAGCGCGTTGGATCGAGTGAGTGGTCGGCGACTCTCTCCCGCGCGGAGCTGACCCAGGCGCTGGCCGCCTCGGGCCTCGCCGCTCCCGGATGGAAGAGCCTGACCGTCGCCAGGCGCGGCGAGTCTGGCCGCGCCACTGTGCTACAGGTTGGCTCAGCTCAGGTTCCGGCAGAGAGCTTTCGCCTTGCTGTGGGCCGGGTTCTGGGGTGGAACCAGATTCGCAGTAACTGGTTTGAGGTTGCGGCTCAAGGCAACAGCTTTCTCTTTCACGGCCGCGGCTCCGGCCATGGCGTGGGCCTCTGCCAGGCCGGCGCGGCTGAGATGGCGCACGAGGGCCATAGCTACCGCGAGATTTTGGCTCAGTACTTCCCCGGCGCAACCCTGGGGGAGGAGACGACCGGCGCGGCCTTGCTGAGCCTGAGTGGGCAGGGTTTCACGCTCGAGACGAGCGAGGCCGCAGACGCCGCGTTTTTTCCAGCGCTGGCGCAGGCTTTGGCCGAGGCGAAAAGCCGCAGCGGGCTTAGCCCTGCCGGTGTAATTACGGTCCGCGCCTACCGGTCTACGCCGGCCTTTCGCGATGCCACGCTTGCTCCGGGCTGGGTGGCGGCCTTCACAGAAGGCGACAGCATTGCCATCCAGCCGCTACGCATACTCGCGACGCGCAAGCTGCTCGAAGGCACGCTGCGCCACGAGTTTCTGCACGTGCTTGTTGAAGAGCGAGCCACCGTCCACACGCCGCTCTGGCTACGCGAGGGGCTGGTCGAGGCCTGGTCGGGCGATGCACGCCGGGAGCGAAACCCTGTGCTGACTCTGGAGAAGATCGAACAGAAACTAACGCACTCCGCAAACGAGACAGAGTCGGAAGCGGCTCATCGCGCCGCCGGCTGGCACGCTCAGCAACTGCTGAATCGCTTTGGCCGGGAGCAGGTCGTGGGTTGGCTCCGCTCCGGCATTCCGCAAAGCGCGTTAGTCGGTCTCCGGTAGGTCCAGTTTCACTGCGAACTGCTTGCCGCCTTCCGGTGGCCCCACAAGCGCCGGCACCCCCACAAGCACTTCTTCAGGAGGCGGCTGCTGGCGGCCAAATAGCACTGCAACCCAGCCCAGCAGCAGAACCCAATTACTCACCGCCAAGAGATAAGTCGCCGCCAGCTTCAGAGTCACATGCCAAATCTGCGCGTTGACCCCGCCACTCGGAGTCGCGGCAAAGAACCGGCTGGGCAACTCCACGGCGACGAGCGCCGCCAGCACCACTGCAAGCCACCAGCGCCAGTTCCATAGCATACGAATCACTCTCATCCAGGGCAGCCTCCAGCCCCACTGCGCCGAAGCTACTGCATAGGGAATGATCTTTGCCGGCACCACAATCCAGCGGACGACCCACTCCACATACGTGATCCAGAGGTAGATGTGCTCATACGTTAAGAGCGTCGCCCGCGCGTGGGCCGAGGCTCGCGAGTTCAAGTAGCCCGCCCATTGCGGAATTTGGTCATCGCACCAGTCCAGCAGCGCCCAGACCGCAGCGCCCATGGCGATCCAAACCAGCAACGTAGCCGCGCCCCACACCAGCTTGACCCGCTTGCCGTCGTCGTCCGAAAAGCTGCGCGCGGTGCCCGCTTGCAACTCAAGGGCTGAGATTGCCAGGAGCAGCGGAACAAGGAGCGTCAGTCCAACCTGCCACCAGTGCTTGTCCGGCAGGCGCGTCCATGCCAGGCCCGCCAGAATCAACAGCACGGTAAGCACAAACTGCGCCGCAAACCAGCGCCAACCGAGACGTAAACGGCGAAACAAATCTCTGAATAGACTCACGGCTGCACCTCCAGGGTTGCGGGCTCGGTGGTTGCGTTCACGTTCGATTGATACATGGGGCCGGCCTGCGCGGGACTGATGACAAACTTGCCGGGATTGACCACCTTGAGCAGGTAGAAGTACTCGCGGCGGCCGCCGAACTCGGTGTCGAAGAAGGCCGCGCGGTCGTCGTGGAATTCCTTGCGTGTGAACCAGTCAGCCCACCAATCAGGCTTGTGGTTTAGCGCGTAAAGGCCATTGTTGGTCAGGAATTCCGTACCCGCTGGAACAGGGTCTTCGGCCAGCAGATACTTCCAACTGGTTCCATTCAGTGCCAGCCTGACGGCCACAATATCTCCCACATGCACCGCGCCTTTCAGCGGGACCAGGTCGTAGGTAATTGCGTCCGTTGGCTTGGGCTGATTCTTCTGGAGCAGATAGTAGTCGCGGGTGATATTCAGAGCTAGTTGTCCTTGCTGGTAGAGCTTGCGATCTGCCGAGTACCAGGCATTCTCCGCCGACCAGTATGTGATGCCATTGCCGCTCTTGCGGATGGTGACCTGGCCGCCGTTGCCGAGTTGTGCCGCGGGAACCTTGATGCGCACCGGAGCAGCCATCCCGTCGCCCGCGCCAAAGTGCCGCCTGCCCACGCTCGCGCCGTTCACCAGCACCTCAACGTCTGAGGTGTTGGCCAGCTCGCCGCTGAGCATCAGATAATCGGTCAGTCCCTGAATCACCATCGCTGTCTGCTTCGTCGAGTACCAGTAGTCACCGTCGCGATGCCCGGCCAGCCATTGTGCCGATTGGGGCAGCAGGCCGCTGCTGCGATCCTGGTGAACAAGCAGCTTGAGCGCAAAGGCTGTCGTCTCACTGGAGGTGTCTGCCCAATAGTCAAGCAAACCGTCGTAGCTTCCTTCCCAGTGCGCGCCGTCCTGGCCGGTTTTAGCCTTCCTCTCAAGCAGCACCGCCGCCTCGTGCGCGCGGCCGTCTCCAGCAGCGTCGAGCGCCAGCCCAACCAGCGCCAGGCCTTCGTCACTCAGCTTGCTTCGGCTCGCCCACGCCGCATCCAGAGCTTCTTTGGATGCGCCGCCCGTAGTGGCCAGCGCGTAAACCACATAGGCGCGCAGATCGGGGATCATCTCTGGATGCGCGGCAAGCGTTGCCTGGAGCCATGCACGGCCTTTTTTCATGCGGTCATCGTCGATCTTGTACCCGGCGTCGTTGGCCTGGCCCAGGCCGCTGACCACATAGGCTGTCATGAAGACCCGGCTTTCGTCGTCCGGCCACCAGCCCCAGCCGCCGTCGTCATGCTGGATGCCGTAGAGCCGGTCGAGACCGGCGCGCACCATATCGTTCAGCGTGGCGCGGTCGATGGGCGACTTCAGATGCAGCTTGTCCACGGCCTGCGCCACAATCAAGTCGGGCAGGAAGCTTGACATGGTCTGCTCCGTGCATCCCCACGGATAGCCGGTGAGGTAATCAAGCGCGTCGAAGACCGTGCCCGCCACCGACGGCGCAATGGTGACAGTAAGACCTCGCGTCGAGGCATCGGAACCGGCGGGATAACTGAAGGACCACTGGTACTGCCCCGCGCCGGAGAAGATGACGCCCGATCCGGTCGCGCGCTGTTTCACGCCAAAGGGCAGCACCGGCAGCGTCATTTCCAACGCATCGGACTCCTCGTTGGTCAGCGCCTTGGCCGTGAGCACAGCCTGCCCCGAGGTTCGCGCACGAACACGCCACTCCACCACGCTCTCGCCGCGCGCGGGGATATTCACCTTCTGCGATTGGCCCGCGGCGATATCCAGTCCCGCAACATCCAGTGCAAATGTCACATCCTTTGCCGTCTCCAGGTAGTTATGCGCAATCACTCGCAGAGTTACCTCGTCGCCCACGCGGAAGAAGCGCGGAGCAGCCAGACGGACGATCAGATTCTTGCGGGTGAGTACACGTGTCACCGCGCCGCCAGCCTTGCCATCGTCCGTCATGGCGCGAATCGTAGTGCGCCATGTGGTGAGCGAATCCGGGAAGTTGAACTCGACCTTGGCGTGGCCATCGGGCCCGGTGCGGACGTTGGGATTCCAGTAGGCTGTATCCGGAAACGCCTTGCGCACTTTGGGAATGATCAGATCCGAACCGGGCTTGACCTGCGCCATGCGCGGATGGAACTGCGCAACCGCCAACTGCGCCAGCAGCGGCGACTTGGTGCCCGCCTGGCCGGAGAAGAAGAAATCGAACGAAGTCTGCGTCTCCAATTGTGCATAGCGCGCCGGGTAGAAGAAATGGACAATGTCGCCGCTCTCATCGGGGCGCACCGAATAAAGCGCCTCATCCACTTCGCCAAAGCTCAAGTCCGCCTGCACCGGCTTGCCCGCGCTGTCGAGCGCCAGCACGTCAAAGCTGCCCTTTTCGCCGGGAAGATACTTAGGCTTGGAGGGCGTGGCCGTCACGGTCAGAGTCCGCTCTACCAGCGGAACTTTGAGGCTCTTATGCGCGGTGTAGATCTGGTTATTGCGCACGAAAAACGCATTGATCACCAAGTTGGGCTGTGCCAGTCGGGTAATGGGCACATCGAAGGCCACGCTCTCGCCGCTGGCGTGCAGCAGTTGCCGCGATTGAATCGTATCGCCTTCAGTCGTTACTACGGCCCATGCCTCAGGCACTCCGGTAAGCAGCAACAGATGCGCCGTGTCGCCCACCTGATAACTCTTTTTGTCAGCGACGATCTTGGCTTGCGTATTCGGGTTTGCCCACTCGCCGCCGCCATTCCATATCCACACCCAGGTCTCCGCCTCTACGGTGCGTCCTTCCGGCGTCTTGGCGGTGACGGTCACATCAAAATCACCATTGCCGCTCAACGGCAGGTCGATGAGGGCGCTGCCATCGGCTCCGGTTGTGGCGTCGCGGCTGTCTGCGGTCGTGCGGGTCCATTTGCCTGTATCGCGATCCCAATGGCTCACTGTCACGGTGGCATGAACCGTGGTCTGAATCGGCTTGGAGTCGTAATCCTCCGCCTGCACTTTCACCCGCACCGGGTCGCCGGACTTATAAATGTAACTCGTCGGCTGTACGTCGATATGGAATGACCCATAAGTGGCCAGCACCGTCGTGTGACCGGCTACTTCACGATTGGCCGCATCGGTAACTCGCGCTTCAATGCGGTAATCCATATCCCGCGGTTTGCCTTCCACGGCCACAGGCAGCCACACGGTCAGCTTGCCATCGGCGTCCAACATGCCTTCCTGTTCCTGCTGCTCGGCCTGGTCGTAGGCATAGTCTTCAGAACCACCCTCGTCCGATGGCTGTTCCGCATCGTCGCTGTTTTCGTCATCCTCCTCATCCCACCAGTAGTGCTGCGAAGTGTGAACCACGTACTTCACCTTGGCATTGGCGACAGGCTCGCCAAAGAAGTAGCGCGCATCAATCACCGCCTGAATCTTGTCGCCCTGCAAAACGCGTTGCGCCGTGGGCGTTACCTTCACCTGGTACTCAGGCTTCTTGTACTCCTCCACATAGAAGCTTCCCTGGTTGATCTCTGCTGCATCGCCAGAGACCCTGACCGTGTAATAGCCGAGCCCGGCATCGGAGGCCAGCGTCAGGTCCATGGCCACGGTGCCGTGCGCGCCGACGGGCAAATCCTGGCTGAGCACCGTCTTGTTATCCGCGTCCATTACCGCGAGCGTCATGGTCTTTGCGCCCGGCAGCAGGACTTCGTCGTTCTTCTCTTGCCGGATCACGGCCTTGATGTGAACCGTGTGTCCCGGCCGGTAGACAGGCCGGTCCGTATAGATGTAGGCCTGCAAGTCAGACGCCCTGTCGGGCCCAAAACCATAACTCCAGGGAGTGACAATCGCAACGTCCTGCCCATGCCGTGCCAGTATCCACACATTGTCGACAGTCTTGCCGCTGGTAACATTGGTAGCCAGCGAAGCCATGCCATCACGATTGGTAATCCCGCTCGACTGCTGTTTTCCATCGGTCCACAGCGCAACCTCGGCCTTGGCTACAGGAGCGCCGGTCGCGCGGTCGGCGGCATATAACTCCGCATGGCCGTTCAGTGTCCGCTCCACCAGCGCCATCTGCGTGACAATCGCCACCGTGTAGGCCTTGTACGTCCCCTCGGTGGCTTCGATCAGATATACGCCCGCAGACAGGCCATCGATGGGTAACTGCTGCGTCTCCGAGACGATAGCCGGCGGAGTGACCAGTTTCCAGCGCGCCACCAACTGGCTTTCATTCAGCAGCGGAACCTGAGCAAACTCCGTTGCGCCCACTACCTGGCTGCGTTTGCCCAGCTTGCCCTGCCCCTCGCGGAAGCTGTCGCGTGCCTCATCGCTAAATTGCCCACGGAAAAAGTGCCGCACCCGCCACCAAAGATCGGCCTTGAAGTCGTGGATTCGCTCGATCCATGTGCGCTCGTCGATTTGCTCGGCGGGCGAATAACTCTGTACGCCGAAGCTATGCGGATCCTTGAGGCCGGCAAAGAACTTCTGCGCATCGCGCACCTTGTAGACGCGAAACTCAAGCGCCGGAACATTGCGCGAATAAAGCTGAATTTTGACGCTCTCTCCCGGCGCAAAGGTGCGCGAGGTCGAGAGCGAAAACGAACGCGGCGCGTCCTTGGCCGCAGCCGGCAGGGCCAGCGGCAAAGCGAGCAGAAAGGAGAGCAGACGGAGCCTCATAAATTGCCTCGCAGAATATTCCAGCGGTAGACACCGAGAAAGTTAGGATTGGCGGAGATAGGCCGCCACCGCGCGTCGGGGTGCTCGAGCAACTCGGCGAGCGTTACGCGCCGAATCTCGCCGGGATTCCCACGGGCAGATCCTTGTCCGTGGGGTAGTTCGCCCAGCAGACCCCGATCCGGCCCCGTATGGTAAACGACTCCCAGCTCAGCGCCAATGCGGGTGACAATCATCGAGTGCCAGGGTGATGATTGGCCGAACTGACGAAAGAACAGCAGGTCGCCAGGCTGGGCCTGACGAACATCGCGGCTGACGAGATAGGCGTTGCGCTCCACCAGCGTTTTTGCGTCGGCAAATTGGGCAAAGCTGCCGTTGCTCACATCTGCCGCGTCAAACGCACCCGGCGCGATGCGGAAGATCCCCGTCTTCAGCGGCGTATCAGGATAATGCCAGGCTCGAATCTCGCCCGGCGGCGCTTGCATATCGATGCCGGTCGCCAGAAACCACGAGTCGTTGTGGCGCTTGAGTGCCTCGCGATAGGCGTAGCGCAGCAGCCCCGCGCAATCGGATATTTCCGCGGGAATCTCGGCACGGGGCCGCACGGCCTGATAGTCGGCAATCAGCGTAAACCAGCGCCGGAAGACCTCGCGGTCGGCGGGGTCGCTGAGACGCAGGAAATCTGGAGTTCCGTCGCCAAAGCGGTCGCTCCATCCGCGCATCGGACTTGCGGAGCCGCCGGCAAACTCAACGGAACTTGGATGAAACTCTGCCCCCGAACGCCGGCCGCCATGCTGCGTAAAAACCAGCAGGCGCAAGATGAGTAACAGAATCGCCAGCGCCACGAACGAGAGGAGGAGCAGCCGTCTGAAGCGAGCATTCACGGGAATTGGTCCCCAACGGATGCTAACATCCTAACGCGCAGCGGGGCTTGCGCGGGGCCGGCATTCCACAATTTCATAGAGACATCGAATTCGGCCGAACGGCTGAAATTGCGCGGCGGCGGCGGAACCTGTATCCTCTCTGCATCCTTAGATTCAAAGGAAATAAAACCACAACTTATGATTGACTGGGCGCAATTTCGTGAAGCGATCAAGGCGGGTCTGCCCAACGCGGAGATGTTGGCGCGGCTGCGTCGTCTTGAGGACTGGCTGGAGCTACCGCCCGGCGGGGCGTTGGCCGCACTTGAGGAGGAGTTGAAGACTACATCTCCCCAGCCGATCTGGGAGTGCGTAGTGCTTCTGAACCTGACAATCCTGCGTGAAGCGGGCATACCGTCAGGGGCCGAATTCGGGCCGGCGTTGCAGCGATTGTATGAAGAAGTGCAGCAGGGAACCGCTTCCGAGGATAGGAAGAAATCAGCCGCGCAGCTTGCCGCTCTGTGGGAACTGCGTCTTGCTCTGCTGCAAAAGGATCCAACACTTAGCCAGCCGCCATCGCCCGCAGCCATGGCGAAAATGCACCTGCAGCAGGCGGGGTCCGCACTCTTCAAGCGCCTGGATGCGGTAGAGAACCAGACGCTGCCAGGTACCATATCAGTGCTGGCCATCAAAACCTATCAAGATGTGCTGCACGACGCAAAGGCTTTGGCGGCGAGCGCGGAGCCCGGCAACGGCGGGCTACCGGATGTGCTTTACATGATCGGCAGCGCTGAGCGGACTCTTGCCGGTTGTTATGCGATTGTTGGTCGCAATTCTGATGCTCTGCAATCCTTTGCGGCGGCGGCAGAAGACTTTGAAAAGGCAGGCGAGCCAGAAAAGGCTGAGGATTGCAAGCACCGCGCCAGTGACTTGCAGACCCGCCTCTTGGGGAACCTGGACGTGGCTGCGGAGAATCCGCTCGCGGATCTCAACGCCGCTGCGCTGGGCGGCGGCTCGCTTACTCCACCCTCGCCGCAGGCGAAATGGGAGCGCATCGAAGAGCTGATGAAGATGACCAGCATCGAGGGCGCAGCGGCAGATACATTTGCAGCCGCGCAAAACGCCAATGCCGCGGCGAAAGCTCTTGTGGAATTGGGTTACGCGGACCCGGCGACCTGCACGGCAGAAGCCGCCATGGATTCCTGGTTGCAAACGTCAGTCGCAAGTTTCAACGGTACGGCGCTGCTGAGACGAGCCAGCCAGGTGAGCATGTTTTACGACAGTATCTTGGGTGCGCGTCTTGCTCCGCTGTTCGAAAAAGACCCAGCTACGGCGGATACTATGCTGGCACTGCAAACGGAGCTGCAGAAACTGAGCGCCCGCATGATGCTTGAAGGTAGTGCGGCCACTGCAGACGGTCAGCGTGCACTTCAAAGGTATTTTCCGCCGCCCCCCGAGGTGGCGCAGGAAAAACAAGAACAGCCCAAAGTAGATTTCGATGCGAATTTAGATCGAATGCGCACGGTGGATGCGGCGCTGAATGAGAATCAGAAGGTATGCAACCAGCGGGCAGCGGCTGGCGAAAGCATGGACGACTTGCTGGAGGCTGTGGAGAAGCTGGAGGCGGAAGCGGATACGCTCAACAGTCCCGTGCATGAAGCCAAGACACGCCTGGGCCATGCTTACATTCTGCTTCAACTGGGTCGCGGCGCTGAACTTGGGCCTTTGGCTCGCGAGGCGCGCCGAAGGCTGCTTGCGGGACGAACGCCAAGTCTTTCCTCGCTGCCTCTGACGTTCGAGAGGTACTACTATCTGGATTCGCTCAAGCGCGAGACGATGGGCTGCATCATGACCGGCGACTTCGAGGGCGCGCTGAAGCTATGCGAAGAAACGATTCGGGACTTTGAAACAGAACGCTATCGCGTAAGCAGCGAATACAGGCAGAGCGCGTTGCTGAGTTGGGTTTCGGAATTTTATACGTGGGCGGCGTTTTCCGCATTCAAGCTCCAGCGCTGGGACAACATGCTGGAGGTGGTTGATCTGATCAAGGCGCGATCGGCGATTCGCAGCCGGTTGATACCCGATGCGCCGCAGAATCTCAACTCGAATTTGCAGCAGGAGTTTGAGGCATTGGACGCCGCGTTGAAAAAGGATCCCAAGAATGAGGATCTCAAGACCCGGCGCAGGCAGCTTTGGGATCTTCTTTCGATTGCCCGCGCTCAGAGCGGAGCCGGTGTTGAGATTCCCACATTGAGCGTGGCATCGCTCCAGTCCGCGCTTGAAGAAGATGAAGCTCTCATCGGCTATTTCTGGCTGACCGGGACCGTGATTCTGGCGATCGCCGTTGACCGGGAGCGATTCCACGCAGAGCGAATCTGTCTCAAGCCGGAGGAACTGACCCGCCTTCAGGAGTTTGTCGCGTTTGTGCAGACATTGAAGAGCAGCCAGAAGATGGATCGTGCAGTGGAGAGACTGGGCGCAATCCTGCTGCCCGATTTTCTGCGCGATTTCATAAAGACGAAGAAGCGGATCATCTTTTCTCCGCATCACTCCCTGCACCTGTTTCCGTTTCACGCGGCACGCTGGGGCACAGACGCCTTTGTGGGTACTGAGTTTGCCGTGAGCTATACGCCGAATTTTTGCAGCGTTTTGCTGCCCTGGGCGCAGCCTGTTGAGAATCGCGTTCTCGCCATGGGGATCCGCGATTTTGCCGACAAGACCGTGCAATCGTTGGAAAACGTCGAAGAAGATGCATCGGCGATTGCCGCGTACTATCGCGCCAACGCAGCTGAGGTCGAGCTTGCGCTGGGCAAGGCGGCAACCCGCGAGCGCATCGAGGCCTTGCGCAATGAAGGCAAGCTCCAGAAATTCCGCTGTGTGCATTTGGGCACTCATGGGTTGAGTGTCTTTGAAACGCCCGATCAACCGCTGGAGTCGCGGCTGCTGGTGCAGGATGGCGCGCTGGACGCGATGGACATTGCCAATCTGCGGCTGTGCGCGGAACTGGTGATGCTGAGCGCGTGCCATTCAGGTCAGCGCGCCATTCAGCTGCGCAATCTTGGCGAGGTGCCGGGGGATGATATCTTTGGCCTGCAGTCCGCGCTGTTCCGCTCGGGAGTGCGTGCGATCGTTGGCACTCTCTGGCTGGTGGAAACTACGAGTTCCTCGCCCATCGTGCGGGGATTCCACAAGCATTATGCCGAAGGAAAATCCGCGGAGGTTGCTCTTCAGTTCGCGGTGAAAGAGTATCTGGCAAATCCCGTCGATTCGCTCACCGGTGTGTACTATTGGGCGCCGTATTTCATTTCTTTTATTGGCAGAAGGCAAACCAAGGAGGGAGATCCATGGAAGAACTGACGTTGCATTTTGAGGCGAGCGCGGGAACCGACCTGGCAGCGGCAGCCGCGGCCTTGCAGGCCAGTGTTACAGGAACAGCAGGAGTGGAATCGGCAACAACCCGGCCGCAGAAATTCCAAGCCATTGATGTAGCGGAAATTATCAGCGTGATTCAGGTGGCGACTGTAGTAGCCCACAATTCGGCTGCACTCTTATCCGCGTTGGGGAGCCTCTACACTGCCTGGGAAATGCTCAAGACAAAGTTTCCCGGTCTGCACGCGCCCAAGGTTGAAGTTGGACTGAAGCAGATTCCAATCGATCAGTTGACCCCCGAGCATCTGGCGGAAATGGATTGGGCTTAACGGCGCAGGGCGCGCACCCTTCATCCGCAGCTCCCGTGGTCTTCTTTCCGCCGTCTCAATGAGGTGACTGCTGTCGAGCGGCTGTGTCACACTGAGAGAGCAACCGGCGCCCGCCGGCGTAGGACAGTCCAAGGCGATGGTGAGAGCGAACGCAGGCTGATTGCGTTCCATTGGACGGCCAACGAAAGGGCCTGTAGCTCAACGCTTAGGGAACCTCTGAAAATCTCTTCTCTTCTTATGCCTATTGATTGAAAATGGAGTTGGAGGCGGAAGACGGATGCGTCAGATGAGTTTGGCCCAGCAGGCAGAGTTTCAGCGGTATGCCAAGA